>Ga0207691_10003683_pt1 | contig 14866 bp, 11 predicted proteins | sample KBSM13metaG_FD_184327 | JGI IMG/M metagenome (GOLD analysis project Ga0207691, IMG submission 184327) | Miscanthus rhizosphere microbial communities from Kellogg Biological Station, Michigan, USA - KBS M1-3 metaG (SPAdes) (version 2) | ecosystem: Host-associated > Plants > Roots > Rhizosphere >... | reverse complement strand
GAGTCGAGTCAGTCGCAAGACGTGTCCGTCAACGACTGCTTCAAGCCGGTGTCGCGCTACTGGGATCGGATCAATCGGCCCGAGCAGATCGTGACCGCGCTGCCCGAAGCGATGCGCGTCCTGACGTCCCCCGCCGAAACCGGTGCGGTGACGCTCGCCCTGCCGCAGGACGTGCAGGCGGAAGCGTACGACTACCCCGCCGCGCTCTTCGAGCCGCGGATCTGGACGGTCCCGCGGGCGCGGGCCGATCGCGACCGCATGCAGGAAGCGGCGCGCCTGATTCGCAGCAGCTCGCGACCGATACTCGTCGCCGGCGGCGGCGTGATCTACAGCGAAGCGACGGACGCGCTGCGGCGGTTCGCCGAGGCGACGGGCATCGCAGTCGGCGAGACGCAGGCGGGCAAAGGGGCGCTGCCCGAACCGCACCCGCTGACGCTCGGCGGGATCGGCGCCACCGGCACGCGCGCCGCCAATCGCCTGGCCCGCGACGCCGACCTCGTGATCGTCATTGGATCGCGGCTCAGCGACTTCACCACCGCGTCGAAAACCGCGTTTCAGCACGAGCGCGTGCGGTTCATCACCATCAACGTCGCGGAGCTCGACGCCGGAAAGCACGCCGCGGTGCCGCTGGTGGGCGATGCCAGGGCCGTGCTCGAGGAACTGCTGCCGATGCTCGCCGGCTACCGCGTCGCCAGCGAGTACGAGGCCGCGGCCAAGGCCGCGCAGGCGGACTGGCAGGCGGAAGTCGGGCGCGTCTGTGCCGCCAGCGTGCCCGCCGAAGCCCCTGAGGGGCGGCGGGGTGTGACGCAGGCCCAGATCATCGGCGTGCTCCAGGACGCGCTCGGCCCGAAAGACGTCATCGTCTGCGCCGCTGGAAGTCTTCCGGGCGATCTCCACAAGCTCTGGCGCGCCCGCGATCCGAAGGGCTATCACCTCGAGTACGGCTACTCGTGCATGGGTTACGAAATCGCCGGCGGACTCGGCGTCAAGATGGCGGCGCCCGAACGCCGTGTGTGCGTCCTGGTCGGCGACGGGTCGTACCTGATGATGGCGCAGGAGATCGTCACAGCAGTCCAGGAACGGCTCGCGATGACAATCGTGCTGCTCGACAATCGCGGGTTCGCGAGCATCGGCGGCCTGTCGGAAGCTGTCGGCAGCGGCGGCTTCGGAACACAGTACCGCTACCGCAGCGCGGCGACCGGCGATCTCGACGGCGACCTTCTTCCCGTGGACCTTGCCGCCAACGCCGAATCGCTTGGCGCGCGAGTCTGGCGCGCCGAGACGCTGGAATCGATCCGTGACGCGCTCGCCGAGGCCCGCACAGAGCAACGGCCCTCCGTCATCGTCGTCCCGGTCGAGCGCGAGGCTCGAGTGCCAGGCTACGACTCGTGGTGGGACGTCCCGGTCGCCGAGGTGTCGAGCCGCCGCGATGTGCTGGCGGCGCGGGAGGCGTACGACGTCGCACGCCAGAAGGAGCGCGATTTTCTGTGATCCGGGTCGCAAATGCTCCGTGTTCGTGGGGCGTGCTCGAGTTCGACACGACGGCGACAACAGCTCCTGCGGCGCAGGTGCTCGACGAAATGGCGGCGGCGGGCTACGCCGGCACTGAGCTGGGCGACTGGGGGTTTCTTCCAACCGACCCTCGCGCACTGGCGGCAGAAATGGCCAGGCGCGGTCTCGCCCTGGTCGGAGCGTTCGTTCCGATCGCGTTGTCGTGCGCGGACGCGATTGAGGATGGGCTCGAACGGGCGGTGCGGACCGCGAACCTGCTGGCTGATGCTGCGCCGTCGATTGACGCCCCAGTGCTGGTGCTGTCCGACGACAACGCGACCGTGCCGAACCGCACCGCGCGCGCTGGCAGAATTCGACCCGAGGACGGCCTCAGCGCAACCGAATGGGACGCGTTCGCTCGCCGCGCGGAACAGATCGCCGCGGCAGTACGCGACCGGACGGGTGTGCGCACGGCGTTCCATCATCATTGCGCCGGCTACGTCGAGACGCCCGCCGAAATCGAGGCGCTGATGTCCCGGACCTCGTCATCCGTACTTGGCTTGTGCCTGGATACCGGTCACCTGACGTATGGCGGTGGCGAACCGGTCGGCGCCATCGCGCGGTACGCCGATCGGATCTGGCACGTGCACTTGAAGGATTGCGAACCATCGCTGGCCGAACGCGCGCGGACCGAAGCGTGGGACTATCACACCGCGGTTCGCAACGGGATCTTCTGCGAACTCGGCCGCGGCGCCGTCCCGTTCCGCCGTGTCTACGACGCGCTCGAAGCGCTGCACTACCGTGGCTGGATCGTCGTCGAACAGGATGTCCTGCCGGGCCTCGGGACGCCGGCGCTCAGCGCCGCTCGTAACCGCGAGTATCTTCACCGGCTGGGCCTCTGATGCTGAGCTCCGACTGCGTCTACATGCTCGCTGCCGACCACCGATGGCAGTGGGAAGAGTGGTGCGATGCGAGATCGATTCCAAGGACGCGGATTTCGGAGGTCAAGCGGCTCGCCGCCGATGGCTTCAGGCTCGCGCGCGAGCGCTCGCCGCGCGTGCGCAAGTTCGGCGCGCTGCTGCTGGACGCACAGTACTCGTCCGACGTGATCGCCGAGGCGCGGCGCGACGGTGTGGTCGTCGGAACTCCCGCGGAGAAGGCCGGAGCGTTTCCGCTGGCATGGGCGACCGAGCCTTTCGATCACGCCCTGATCGGCGCGTTCGTCAAGGTCCTCGTTCGCTTTCGCCCTGACGACGCCGACGAAATCCGCGACGGCCAGTGGCAACAGCTGGAGATGCTCCAGGCGTGGTGCCGTCGCGCCGATACCCAGTTGGTCGTCGAAGTCCTCGTGCCGCGACGGCAGGAGCCCGAGGACACATTCGACGGCGCTGGCCGTCCTGCGATGCTGGCCGATTTCATCGGAGAGTCGTACCGCCGCGGGCTGACGCCGCAGTTCTGGAAAATCGAGGGCACACCGGCGGCCGACGGCGCGCGCACGATCGATCGCGCGATCGCGGCGCAGCCGCAGTGCCGGCAGATCATTCTCGGCAAAGCCGCCGAGATTGCGACGATCGAGCGCTGGTTCGCCGCCGCGCATCACAGTGCCACGGCGGTCGGTTTCGCGATCGGCCGCTCGGTGTTCTGGGAGCCATCGACGGCGTTCCTGGCGGGCTCGATGACCGCCGCCGAAGCGGCTGCGAACATCTGTGCAAACTACCTACAGCTCGTCGATGCGTGGCGCCGATAGCTGTCATACTGATCAAGGGAGACCCTTGGCCGATCGTCCGACGCTCGAAGAAACGATTGCACTGCTCGAAGCCACGCTTGAAGCCACGCACGACGGCATCGTGGTCGTCGATCTCAACCGGCGCGTCATCCTCCACAACAAGCAGTACCTGAAGATGTTCGGCTTGACCGCCGACGACGTCGAGCGCGGCGGGGTCGACGGACTCATCGAAACGTTGAGTCCGCAACTCGTGGATCTCGAGGCAGTGCTCCTCAGCTCGCGCGCGATTTGGAGCGATCCATCGACCGAAGTGATCGATGTCCTGCGTTTCAAGGACGGGCGGATCTATCAGCGCTATACCGCACCGCACCGCGTCAACTCGACAATCGTCGGCCGCTTCGCCAGCTTCCGCGACATCGGCGAATCGGTGCGCGCCGCGGAAGCGATCGAACAGCATCGCGCGTTTCTCGAGAAGGCGCAGGAAGTCGCGCACATCGGCAGCTGGGTCGCCGAGCTCGACGACACGGACGCGCTGGGCTGGTCGGCAGAAACCCACCGCATCTTCGGCGTGCCGCTCGGTCAGTTCAAGGGGACGTCCGAGGCCTTCTTCGGGTTCGTGCACGAAGAAGATCGCGAGGGCGTGCGCCGCGCCTCTATGGTGGCGGCGGCCAGCGACGGCCCGTACGAGGTGGAACATCGCATCGTCCGCGCCGACGGCAGCGTGCGATGGGTACAGGAGAAAGCCGACGTCGTGCGCGACGCCACAGGCAGGGCGACGCGCATGGTCGGCACGGTGCAGGACATCACCGATCGACGGCAGTTGGAGGATCAGCTGCGGCAGTCGCAGAAAATGGAGGCGATCGGCCGGCTGGCCGGCGGAATCGCCCACGATCTCAACAACGCGCTGACCGCGATCGCCGGTTACGCCGAGCTCGCGCTCGGCGAAGTGCCGCCAGGCCATGCGGCGCGGGCCGACGTCGAGGAGATTCGCAAGGGGGCGGAGCGGGCCGGTTCCGTCACGCGCCAACTGCTGGCATTCAGCCGGAAGCAGCTGCTCGAACCGCGTCTGTTCAACCTCAATGACACGGTCGTGAACATCGCCCGCCTGCTCACGCGGCTACTCGGCCACGATGTCCAGGTCGAAACGAAGCTGGCGGCGACGCTCCCGGACGTGCTCGGAGATCCCGGACAGGTCGAGCAGGCGATCATCAACCTCGCGGTCAACGCGCGCGACGCGATGCCATCGGGCGGCCGGGTGACGCTCACCACTTCGGTCGACGACGTCGACGATACGTTCGCGCGCAGACACGTGCCGATGACTCCCGGGAAGTACGTGGCGCTCCGCGTCGCCGACACCGGTCACGGGATGACACGGGAAACCCAGGCGCGCGTCTTCGAGCCGTTCTTCACCACCAAAGAGATCGGCAAAGGCACCGGACTCGGCCTGTCGATGGTCTACGGCACGCTGAAACAGATCGGCGGCTTCATCTTCGTCGACAGCGAGGTGGATCGGGGAACGACTTTCCGTCTCTACTTCCCGCCAGCCGCCGACCGGCCGGCGGCCACGCCTTCTGACGGCGCCCCGGCTCCCGAGGCGGCCACGGTGCGCCAGGGGCACGAGACGCTGCTGATTGTCGAAGACGAGGATTCCGTTCGCAACCTCGTCGCCTCGGCGCTTCGCAACGACGGGTACACGCTGCTGCTGGCCACATCGGCTGAGGAGGCGCTACGCCTGGATGAGCAGCATACCGGGCCCATCGATCTGCTCCTGACCGACGCCATCATGCCCGGCAAGAGCGGGATCGAGCTGGCGGCCGCGATGGCCGCACGTCGGCCTGCGTTGCCGGTGATCATCATGTCGGGTTACACGGAGGAAACGCTCACCGGCGCGCCGCTCGACAAACCGATCTCTTTGCTGCAGAAGCCGTTCACGCCGCGCGAGCTGCGGCGGCGCATCAGGGACATGCTGGACCGCTGATCACGATCAACGCAGCGCTCGCAAGCGCGCGGAGAAGATCGTTGTTGTTTAGAGGCGGTTTGCGTTTCGATGCAGCGTGGCCCGTTCAGGGCCGCGTCGGTCGCGGGGCTGAAAGCCCCGCGCTGCACGGATCTGGAAAACGCGCCAGGGCGAGAAATCTATTTGCTCCGCGCGCTCTGTGTGCTCTGCGTTCAACGACCGTGATGGACGGTTACCGTGGAAGCGGCGCCAGCGGTGGTGCAACGCCAGAGGGCAAGGGCGTCCGCGCGGTGTTCAGCACCATCGCCAGCATCGTGTAGTACCCGGTGATCCCCAGGGCGTCGATCACACCTTGTTCACCGAGCTTCGCGACCGCGCGAGCATACGTGGCGTCGCTGACGCTCTGGTTTGTTTGCAGCTCGTACCATAAGGCGTAGATCGCTTCCTCGTCGTCGGCCAGGCGCTCGGGACGGCGCCCCTCCGCCACGGCGGCGACGATGTCGGCCCGCAGACCGCCCTGAAGGGCAGGCGCCTGGTGCGCGTTCCACTCGTACTGCTGTGTCCACCTGCGTGCGGTGAGGAGGATGACGAACTCGCTCAGTCGCGGAGGCAGCGAGCTCTTGTAGCGGAGGTAATCGCCCAGGGCTCGCGCGCGATTCATGACCTCCGGACTGCGCAGGAGCGGGATGAACGGGCCGGTGATGTCGACGGAACGCGCCGCCTTGAAGTCCGCCACCGCCGCCCGCTGCGCTGCGGTCATCTTCTCTGCCGGGATTGGCGGCATGCGATCCTGCGCGTCCACCTGTCGTGCCGAGGCGAGCGACGCAATCGCGAGCGTCAGAATCATCGACCTGCTCATGGTTGCCTTCATCGGTTCCCTTTCTGCCGCACATGGTCGCATATACTGTCCCCGCTTCTGTGGATCGCCATCGTCGGCCGGACGGACGGCCCCATCGCGTCGCGCTCATCGGATTTGGGTACTGGGGACCCAACTACGCACGCGTTCTCAACGATCTCCCGGGCGTTCAGTTGACGGTCGTCTGCGATCGCAGCGCCGAACGGCTGGCGCACGTGCGAGCGCGCTACCCCGCGATCACGACTTGCGAGACCGTCGCGGAGGTGCTCGCCGGCGATCGCGTCGATGCGGTGGTCATCGCCACCCCCGCATCGACTCATCGCGAACTGGTGCAGGCGTCGCTCGAGAGCGGCCATCATGTGCTGGTCGAAAAGCCGATGGCGTTGGACGTCGCCGGCTGCAATGCGCTGTGCGATCTGGCCGCGGCGTCGGGCCGAGTCCTGATGGTCGGATACACGTTCCTCTACAACGCCGGCGTGCGGAAGATGAAGGAGTGCATGGCGTCGGATCAGTTCGGGCAGGTCTACTATCTCCACGCCACTCGGACCAACCTCGGGCCGATCCGCCAGGACGTCAACGCCGTCTGGGACCTGGCGCCTCACGACATCGCCATCTTCAATTACCTGCTCGAGGACGAGCCTGAGTGGGCTTCGGCGATTGGCACGCGGGTCCTGAAGACGTCGCGCGACGACATCGCGTTTGCCACGCTCGGCTACCGGAACGGCGTCGTCGGTAATATCCACGTCAGCTGGTCGGATCCCAATAAAGTGCGCGAGGTGGTGGCGGTGGGCAGCCGCCGCCGCGTCGTCTTCAACGACCTCAACGACGTCGAGCGGGTCAGATACTACGAGCGCGGCGTCGCGGCCGGCGACGGCATCGCGGAAACCTACGGCGAGTTCAAGTTGCTGGTGCGTGACGGCGACATCGTCAGCCCCAAGGTCGAGCCGAGCGAGCCACTCAAGAACCAATGCCTGGAGTTCGTCGACGCAATCAACACGAACCGGGTCCCGCTGGCGAGCGGCGTGTTCGGGCGTGGCGTCGTTCGCGCTCTGGCCGCCATCGAGGCGTCGATGCGGGCGCGGGGCGCGGCCGTCGAGGTGTGTGGGTGATCGCATGCGCGTCCTCGCCGCCACTTTTGCGTATAACGAGGGCGACAAGATCCGCAGGACGCTCGCGCGTCACCCGCCCGCGCGCACCTACGATCTCCTGGTAGCCGACGACGGTTCGACCGATGGCGCGCTCGACGGGATCGATCCGCGCATCCTCATCCTGCGGCACGAGACCAATCGCGGCATCGGCGCCACGATGAAAGAGGTGTTCCAGTACGCGCTCGACCGCGACTACGACGTGCTGGTCATCCACGCCGGGAACGACAAGGACGAACCGAAGGAGATCCCGCTGCTGCTCGATCCCATCGTCAGGGGCACCGCGGATTTCGTGCAGGGATCGAGGTATCTCGGCGGCGGCGGATTCGGTAACATGCCGAAGTATCGGGTCTTCAGCACTCGGGTGCTTCACCCGCTGGCGTTCTCGCTGGCCGCGAGGAAACGGGTGACCGAGAGCACGAATGGGTTTCGCGCGTTCCGGACGGCGCTACTGCGCGATCCGCGCATCGACTGGCGGCAAACGTGGCTCGATCGGTACGAGCTCGAGCCGTACCTGCTGCTGAAGGCGATCCGCCTGGGGTATCGGCACTGCGAAGTACCGGTGACGAAGATCTATCCGCCGCACCAACACGGATACACCAAGATGCGGCCGGTCGTCGACTGGTGGAGCATTCTGCGCCCGGTCGTCTATCTCGGCCTGGGATTGAAGAAATGATTGCGACCATGCACGTACCGTTCGTCGACCTGAAAGCGCAGCATCGCGCGCTCGCGCCTGAGATCGAAGCCGCGGTCCGCGGCGTCTTCGAGCGCGGCGATTTCATTCTCGGTCCAGCCGTCGAACAGTTCGAAGCCGAATACGCCGCTCTCATCGGCAGCCGGCACGCGATTTCAGTCGGCAGCGGTCTCGCCGCCATCGAGCTGGCGCTGCGCGCTTTTGGTGTCGGTCCTGGCGACGAGGTGATCACACCGGCGAACACGTTCATCGCCACGGTGCTGGCCATTGCCGCGGTCGGCGCCAAGCCGGTGCTGGTCGACATGGATCGCGACACCTACACCATCGACCCCGCGGCGATTGCCGCGGCGGTCGGGCCACGAACGCGCGCGATCGTTCCCGTCCACTTGTACGGGCAACCGGTCGATCTCGATGGTGTCATGGCCGTCGCCACCAGGCACAATCTCCTCGTCGTCGAGGACGCGGCCCAGGCGCACGGCGCGCGGTACGGGGATCGAAAGGCGGGGAATTTCGGCCACGCCGCCGCGTACAGCTTCTACCCCTCGAAGAACCTCGGCGCCTACGGCGACGGGGGAATCATCGTGACCAACGACGACGCAGCCGCCGAACGGCTCCGGCTGCTGCACAACTACGGCCAGCGTGTGAAGTACTACCATTCCGTGCTCGGCACCAACTCCCGCCTCGACACGGTCCAGGCCGCGGTTCTGCGCGTGAAGCTGCCGCACCTCGAATCGTGGAACGCCGCGAGACGCCGGCACGCGGCCGCCTATGGCGCCAGACTTCCCGAGGCGGTTCACACGCCCGTCGAAGCGCCGAAGGGAGAACACATCTACCATCTGTACGTGATCGAGACGGCCGACCGCGATCGAATGCTGCAGCATCTTCGAGCGCGGCAGATCGACGCGGGCATCCACTATCCCGTGCCGGCGCATCTCCAGGAGGCGTGCGCGCCGCTCGGATACAAGGCGGGCGACTTCCCAAACACCGAGGCTGCGGCGGCCCGCATTCTCTCGCTGCCGATGTATCCCGAGCTCACCGACGCGCAGATCGACTACGTAGTTGAAGCGGTGGCCAATGCAGTACAGTGAGGCTCCCCGATAATGGGCACCCTGCTCGGCGACTTCCGGTACGCGGTCCGATCGCTGGTGCGCCAGCCGACGTTTGCCGCGATGGCGATTCTGACGCTCGTGCTGGGAATCGGCACCAATACCGCCATCTTCAGCGTCATCAAGGCGGTACTCCTCAACAAGCTTCCCTACGAGGATCCGTCGCGGCTGGTCGTGCTCTGGGAGCAGAATCCGGACGGCAACACCGACCTGGTGGCGCCGTTGACCTATCTGGATTGGAAGGAGCAGGCGAAGTCGATCCAATCGATGACGGCATTCCGTCAGCTCCGGTACGCGTTCGCGGGTGACGGCCAGCCGCTCGACGTCGCCAGCGTCCGCGCGACCGCCAACCTGTTCTCGACGCTCCGCGTCAACGCGCTGGTGGGCCGGACCTTTCTTCCCGAGGAGAGCACGCCAGGCCAGGACCGCGTCGCCGTCCTGAGCCAGGCGTTCTGGGAGCGCCATTTCGGCGGCGCGCAGGACGCGATCGGGCGGACGATTCAACTGGACGCCCTGCCGTACACGATTGTCGGCGTCATGCCGGCGGCATTTGATTTCCCTCCCAGCGGCAACGTCGATGTCTGGACGCCGCTCAGCTTCGACCCCAACGACGCGCACGGACGATCGCGAAAGGCCAGGTCGCTCAACGTCATCGCTCGCCTCGCCGACGGCGCCACGCCGGCCCAGGCGCAACAGGAGATGAACCTGGTCGCGAGCCGGCTGGCATCGACCTTCCCCGACAGCAACACCGGGTGGGGCGCTCGCATCGTGGCGGCGCAGGAACAACTCGTGACGACGGTCCGGCCGGCGCTTCTGTTGATATCGGGAGCCGTCGGATTCCTGTTGTTGATCGTCTGCGCCAACGTCGCCAACCTGATGCTGGCTCGGCTCTCGAGCCGGCGCGGTGAGCTCGCGGTGCGTGCCGCGCTCGGCGCCGGACGCGTGCAGCTCGTGCGTCAGGTTCTGGCGGAAAGCGTTCTGCTCTCGGCCGTCGGCGGCGCGCTCGGCCTGTTCGTCGCGTGGGCTGGCGTCCGGTTCGTTCACGCGCTGCCTGACGGCAGCCTGCCGCGAATGGGGGACGTGCGTCTGGACGGCGGCGTACTGCTGTTCGCGCTGCTGGCATCGGCCCTGGTGTCGCTGGTGTTCGGCGTCGTGCCGGCGGTGCAGGCGTCGCGGGCGGGTCTTCGCGACACCATCAACGCGTTTTCCGGTGCGACTCGCGGAACCAGCGCAAGGCTGCTGGGCGTGCTGGTGGTCGTCGAGGTGGCGCTCGCCTTGATGCTGCTCGTCGGCGCCGGCCTGATGACCCGAAGCTTCGCGCAGCTGATGCGCGTGTCACCCGGGTTCGAACCAGCGAACCTCCTCGCCGTGCAGGTCTACCTGCCGCAGGCGAAATACAAGACTGGCGTCGCGCGCACGCGCTTCTACATGGAAGCCATCCGCCGTGTCGGCTCACTGCCCGGCGTGCGCTCGGCCGCCGGCGTCAGCGCGCTGCCGATGTACCCGGTCGGCATCGACTTCGCGCTGCCCTTCACGATCGAGGGCAAAGCGCCGGCCGCCAACGGCGAGGAACCGCGGGCCGACATCCGGACCGCCACGCCCGGTTATTTCGAGACGATGAAGATTGCGCTGCTGAAGGGCCGGCTGATCGACGGGCACGACTTACAAGGGCTGCCGGGCGCGATGGTCATCAACGAGACGATGGCGCGGCGCTATTTCGGCGGCGAGGATCCGATCGGCAAGGTCGTGAAGAACCCGCACGGCGCCGCCACGGTTGTCGGCATCGTCGGGGACGTCAAGCATTACGGACTCGACGGCGAGCCGCGCGCCGAGCTCTTCATGCCCGCATGGCAGCAGCCGTTGAACGGCATGGCGCTGGTCGTGCGGACCGCTTCAGATCCGAAGGGGTTCATCGACGCGATTCGCCGCGAGATCCTGGCGATCGATCCGGAGCAGCCGATCTACGACGCGAGCACGATGGTCGACGTCGTCTCGCGGTCGGTCTTTCTGCCGCGGATCAGCATGCTGCTGCTCGGCGCCTTCGCGCTGACGGCCCTGTTGCTCGCGGTCGTCGGGATTTATGGCGTCGTGTCTTACAGCGTTACCCAGCGGACGCGCGAGCTCGGCGTTCGCATGGCGCTTGGCGCGGCCGCCGCGGATACGCTGCGTCTGGTGCTGGGCCGCAGTCTGAGGCTGGTAGCCGTCGGGACGGCCTGCGGCCTGGTGGCGTCACTCGCGGTCACGCGCGTGATGTCGGGCCTGCTCTACGATGTGAGCCCGCTCGATCCAGTCGTCTTCATCGCCGTGTCACTGCTGCTCGCCGGCGCTGGTCTGGTGGCCAGTCTGGTCCCCGCCCGGCGGGCGACGCGCGTCGATCCGATCGAGGCGCTGCGGATTCAATAACCGATCGATCTAGACGCCAGCTTGACTTCGAGTCTGCTGCGCTCGCGCAAACTGCTCCAGCAACGGCTCGGTCTGCTCGAGTGAAAGACAGGCGTCGGTAATGCTCTGGCCGTAGGTCGACGGCTGCCCCGGGACGAAGTCCTGGCGGCCTTCCACGAGATGGCTTTCGAGCATCGCGCCGAAGATCTGGGTCGAGCCGGCGGCGACCTGCGCGGACAGCGACGCGGCGACCTCGGCCTGCTTCCGGTGATCCTTCCGGCTGTTGCCATGCGAGCAATCCACCATCACGCTCTGATGCAGCCCGCGAGCGGCCAACTTGGCGCAGACTTTGGACACATGTTCGGCGTCGTAGTTCGGACCGGTTCGCGTGCCGCCGCGGAGAATGACGTGGCAGGCATCGTTGCCCACGGTCTGAAAGATCGCCGACACGCCCTGCTTGGTGACCGACGGAAACCAATGCTGCGAGCGCGCGGTCAGCACCGCGTCGACGGCGATATCGGTGCTGCCGTCCGTGCTGTTCTTGAATCCGACCGGCATCGAGAGGCCGGATGCGAGCTCCCGGTGGACCTGGCTTTCCGCCGTGCGTGCGCCAATCGCGACCCACGACGTGAGGTCGGCAATATGCTGCGGGATCTGGGTGTCGAGAAATTCCGACGCGGTCGGCATGCCGAGGTTGTTCAGGTCGAGCAGCAGCTGGCGGGCCAGGCGAAGCCCTTTGTTGATGTGGAAGCTCTCATCCAGATCGGGATCGTTGATCAGCCCTTTCCAGCCGACAGAGGTGCGTGGCTTCTCGAAGTAGGTCCGCATGACGATGACGAGATAGCCGGCATAGCGGTCCGCCAGAGTCTTGAGCCGCTCGCCGTACTCGAGTGCGGCCTTGGTGTCGTGAATCGAGCACGGGCCGACGATGAGTGCGAGCCGCCGATCGGCGCCGCCAAGGATGTTCATCAACGTCGTGCGTGTGTCGAAGACGAGGGCCGACGCCGTTTCGCTGATGGGGATTTCCTCGAGCAGGATCGCCGGAGGAATCAGCGGCCGCACGTCCCGGATGCGCAGATCGTCGGTGCGTCGAAACATGGGATAATCGCCGCTTCGAAATGAAACGGGCTGTTCTTTCCGCAATGGTACTCTGCGCGGCCGCCGCCGTCACGCTGACGGCGCAACGAATTTTCACCACGCCGCATCCTGATGCAGAGCTCAAGTTGCTGTTTCCGGCGGCGGCGGCGTTTTCGCCGCTCGAGGGGCAGCCGCTCCATTTCAAGGCATACGCCGCCGACCCGCGCGCCACTCCCTCGGCCAAGCCGATCGGATTCGCGTTCTGGACCACCGACCTGGTGCCGCAGGAGCATGGCTATCACGGCCCGATCCACATCCTGGTGGGCATGGATCTCACGGCGACGCTGACCGGCGTCATCGTCACCTACAACTCCGAACCGTACGGCTATTTCTCGGTCGAGCCGCCGAAGTTCGCGGCACAGTTCAAAGGCAAGACCATCCGCGATCCGTTCGTCGTCGGCCGGGATGTCGATGCGGTGTCGCGGGCGTCGATCAGCATCGGCAGCGCCACGCGGGCGATTCGCGACAGCTCACGCCTGATCGCGAAACAACTGCTGCCGGATGCGGTGAAGTAGTGGAGACAGTCGAAACGTGGCGGGACATCCTGGGCCCGCAGGCGATCGACCTGGCGCTGCTGATCGGATTCATCGCGCTGGCGCTGGTCGGCTTTGTCCGCAAGAGCGTCCGCCTGAAATACCTCACGCTGGCGGCCGCCGTCGGCTACATGGGATTCGTCAAGAGCCGGCTCGTCTCGGTTGTCGATCTGTTCGCGGTGGCCGATTGGAACCTGCCGGTCTTCAAGTACAACCTCGCCTGGTATCTGCTGTCGTTCTTCGTGCTGGCCTCGACCGTGCTGTGGGGGCGGCTGTACTGCGGGCGCATCTGCGCCTTCGGCGCGCTGACGCAGTTGATGGATCTGGTCGTGCCGCCCAAGCTGCGCGTCGAGGTTCCGGCCAGGCTCGAGCAGCGTGCGAACACGATCAAGTACGGACTGCTGGTGGCGGTGCTCGCGTATTTCGTCGCGACCCGCGATGTCGCCGTGTATCGCTACGTGGAGCCGTTCTGGATGTTCGGCCTCTTCGGCACGACACCGATGTGGATCGGCCTCGCAGTGCTGCTGCTGGCCACGGTGTTCGTGAGGAATCTCTACTGCCGGTTTCTCTGTCCGGTCGGTGCCTTGCTGGGCGTGATCTCGAAGCTCACGGTCTTCAAGATCAAGCGCTGGTCAGAGTGCAACACCTGCAAGATCTGCGAGAAGACGTGCGAGTGGGGCGCCATCCGGGGCCCGAAGATCGTCGAGGCCGAGTGTGTCCGCTGCGACGACTGCGAGCGCCTCTACCTCGACCAGCAGAAGTGCCCGCACTGGATCATCCTGCGGCGGAAGGGCGACAAGCTGTTTGTTTCGTCGTAACCGCTCGACGCTGCCGATCAGAGGCCGCGCAACAGATTCTGAATGTTCGCCTTCACCGTCGGCATGTTCTCGAGAAAGTCGTGTACTTCCGGAACGAACTCCCAGGCGAGCCACAAGCACAACACCGACAGTGCCAGGCCCAGCACGCCGTCCCACGCCGAGAACCAGCCGTAAGCCGGGGCGCCGAGCGCCCAGATCGATGAGCGCCGCGCGGCATCCAGCGGCCAGGCCACGAAGGCATACGCCAGCAGGCTGACGAGCAGCGCCGCCCACAGCGGAACGTCATCCGGAATCGGCCAGCCGAAGAGTGCGTTGGTGCTCAACAAGGAGGCCACGACACACAGCCAGATCCAGAACGCCGTGGTCCGGGCCACCGTGAGCAGCGGCATCATGATCCCCGCGAGCACCTGACCGGCGTAGCCGACCGGCGCTATCGGCGGCGGTCCCCAGACCCGCCACGGCGTCGGCGGAACGTGGCGCCGCCACTCCCGCCGCTGACGCCGCCAATGTCTTTGCCACTCGCGTTTGTTCGTGAAGCCAGCGTAGCTGCGCTTCGCGTCGTCGATTAGTTCCTGGGCGTTGAACGGCTGGCCATGCGCGGCCGCACGTTCTTCGGAGGTCGTGGCGTATGGAATGACACACATCAACACGATGTAGACGATGACGAAGGCGCCTTTGCTGAGCACAGCCAGCGCGACGAACACGATGCGCACGATGGTGACGTCGACGTTGAGGTACGCCGCCAGCCCTTTGCAGACGCCGCTGATCATCGCGCCCTCGCGAATCTGATACAGGCGCTTCGGCGCGCCGGCTTCGGCGCGCGGCCGTTCCTGTTTTTCCGACGCGGGCTCGCCCGGCGTCGCTTCGACCGGGCCCATCTCCTCGATGATCTGTTTCACTTCGGCGGTCGTCACGACCGTCTTTCGCGCTCCGAGCACGCGGTTGCACTTGTCGGCGATCGCCTGTTCGAGATCCGAGATGATCTCAGCCTTGTCCGGGTTGTCCTTCAACTGCAGCTCGG
>Ga0207691_10003682_pt1 | contig 14867 bp, 14 predicted proteins | sample KBSM13metaG_FD_184327 | JGI IMG/M metagenome (GOLD analysis project Ga0207691, IMG submission 184327) | Miscanthus rhizosphere microbial communities from Kellogg Biological Station, Michigan, USA - KBS M1-3 metaG (SPAdes) (version 2) | ecosystem: Host-associated > Plants > Roots > Rhizosphere >... | reverse complement strand
CGAGCGGTTCGTCGGCCGTACGGCGCGAACGATGGTCGACCGGATCGTGGACGGTGAGGCGCAGGCACGCACGGTGTGGCAGGCTGACGACGTGGACGGGGTCACGCTGCTCGATGGCGCCGAGGCGCTGGAGCCCGGCACGATCGTGGACGCGGTGATCGAGGGAGTCGAGGAAGACGTCGACTTACGCGCCACCCTGCTGCGCGTGATCGATCGACCGTCGACTGCGCCGGCGCCGCGGGCGCGTACGCTGCCCGTGATCGGCGCCAGCATCGGGAGCTTCGGGCGATGACCGACGTGGTCTCGGCGCGCGAGACGTCGCAGTCGCGGGCGCTGATGGCGCGCGCACGCGAGCTGTTCCCCGGGGGCGTCAGCTCTCCCGTCCGCGCCTTCGGCGGCGTCGGCGGCGAGCCGTTCGTCGTCGAGCGCGGGGAAGGGGCGCGCATCTGGGACGTCGACGGGAACGAGTATCTCGACTACGTGCTCTCGTGGGGCCCCCTGGTGCTCGGCCACGCCCCGGCCATGGTGCTCGACGCACTGCGCGAGACGATGGAGCGGGGGACGAGCTTCGGCATCCCCACGGGTCTCGAGGTGACGCTCGCCGAGCTCGTTCGCGCGCGCATGCCGCACGTCGAGATGCTGCGCTTCGTCTCGAGCGGCACCGAAGCGACGATGAGCGCACTGCGGGTGGCGCGCGCGCACACGGGTCGCGATCTCCTGCTCAAGTTCGACGGTTGCTACCATGGCCATGCGGACAGCTTCCTCGTTCGCGCCGGCTCGGGAGTCGCGACGCTCGGTCTCCCGAACTCGCCGGGGGTGCCGGAGGCGCTCGCGGCGCTGACGCTCACGGCACCGTTCAATGACGTCGCCGCGGTGGAGGCGTTGATGCGCCAGCACGCCGATCGCGTCGCGGCGATCATCGTCGAGCCGGTGATCGGCAACGCGGGATTCATCCCGCCCGATCCCGCGTTCCTTGCCGCGCTGCGTCGCATCGCCGACGAGCACGGCGCGCTGCTGATCTTCGACGAGGTCATGACGGGCTTCCGCGTCGCGCCGGGCGGTGCCGCGGAGCGGTTCGGCGTCACGGCGGATCTGACCACCCTGGGCAAGGTGATCGGCGGCGGGCTGCCGGTCGCGGCGTACGGCGGTCGGCGAGACCTGATGTCGCAGGTCGCGCCGGACGGACCGGTGTACCAGGCAGGGACGTTGTCGGGGAACCCGCTTGCCATGGCGGCGGGGATCGCCACGCTCACGGCGCTGACGCCGGCACTGCACGACCGCATCGCGCAGCGGACGCGCGCGCTGGTGGAGGGCCTGCGTGGCATCGCGGCGCGACAGGGCGTGCCCTTCACCGCCGACTGCGCGGGCTCGATGTTCGGCTTCTTCTTCCGCGCCGAGCCCGTGCGCTCGTTCGCCGACGCGCGCACGTCGGACGTCGAGATGTTCAAGCGGTTCTTCCACGCGGCGCTCGCGCGCGGCGTGTATCTGGCGCCGTCGCCCTACGAGGCGGGGTTCACCTCCGCCGCCCACGGCGATGCCGAGATCGCGCTCACGCTCGAGAAGCTTGATGCCGCGCTCGCCGAGGCGCGCGCGTAACCTCGGCCGCGCCGCAGCGCTCGCGCTCGCGGTGGCGGCATTGGCGGCGGCGTGCACCGCGTCGCGTCGTCGCGTCGGCACGACCACGGTGGCATCGGGAGGCGACGTCGACCGGCCCAGCCGCAACCCGCGCAATGCGTCGGAGCGCACCGTGCGCATCCTGCTCGCATCGAAGCAGTCGTCGGTGCAGCTGACCGCGGCAGGTGGCTGGCGGATGTTCGCGCCGGACGGCGCGACCCTCGTAGCCGTGCCCAATGCCGGCGAGCGCTGGATTCTCGAGCAGGACGGGGGACTCGTGAGCGCGCGGCGCGAGGATTCGCGCGCCGTGCCGCTGCGCGAATCGCCCATCGTCGTACGTCCGCTCGATCCCGGTGGCACGATCGGGTTCAACGGCCGGCACTGGCGCGGAGAGCTGCTCGTCAGCGTGAGCGCTGACGGGCTGATCGTCGTCAACCGCCTGCGCATGGACGACTACGTGCGTGGCGTGGTGCCGCTGGAGATCGGCACGACGTCGTCGGGCGATGCGGCGGCGGTGGAAGCGCAGGCGGTGACGGCGCGCAGCTACGCCGTCACTCGGCTCGGGTCGCAGCGCGCGTACGACATGCTGGCGACGACGCAGGACCAGGTCTACGGCGGCGCGGATGCGGAGACGCAGGTGGGGAACGCATCGGTGGAGGCGACGCACGGGCTCGTGCTCCTCTACGGAGGTACCGTCGTCAACGCGCCGTATCACGCGAACTGCGGGGGCAGTACGGCGGCACCCCAGGATTCGTGGCGCGCCGCGGCCGAACCGTATCTGCAGCGGGTCAGCGACCAGATTCCCGGCACGAACCGCTACTACTGTGATCAGGCGCCGCGATTCCGCTGGACGCGCACCTTCGGCGCCGACGAGCTTCGCGATGCGATCTCACGCTACGTGCGCGCGCTGCCCGGCGGCGCGGGCGGCGTCGGGGCGGTGACGAACGTCACCGTCACGGCGGTGACGCCTGCCGGCCGCGTCGGCACGCTCACCGTGGACACCGATCGCGGACGCTGGGCGATGCGCGGCAACGAGATCCGCGCCGCGCTGCGCTCGACTGCTGGCGAGTTGCTGTACAGCACCTATTTTTCCGTCGACGTCGTCCCGGGCCGCGGCGGAGTGCAGCAGTTGATCCTGAAGGGCGGCGGCAACGGACACGGCGTGGGCATGTGCCAGAGCGGCGCGATCGGACGAGCGCGCGCGGGCCAGGACTTCCGCACGATCCTTCGCACCTACTATCCCGGCACGACGGTTGGCACGATCCAGTGATCCGCAGGTAGCCATCGCGCCGCTGCGCCTCGGCGTCGTGGGCGCGGGCGCCATCGCGCAGGTGGCCCATCTTCCCGTGCTGTCGAAGATGCGCGGCGTGGAGCTGATCGCGCTGTGCGACAACGATCGCCCCAAGGCCCGCGCCCTCGCCGACCGATTCGGCATCCCCGACGCCTACGCCGACATCGAGGATCTGCTCGAGGCCGACGGGCTCGAGGCGGTGGTGATCGCCACACCGAATCATCTGCACGAGCCGCACGTGCTGAGTGCCATCGCCGCCGGAAAGGACGTGCTGTGCGAGCGGCCGCTGGCGATGACGGCACGCGGCGCGGAGCGAATCCTCAACGCGGCCGCGCGGAGCGAGCGCAAGGTGCTCGTGGCGAACAACCACCGCTTCCGCAGCGACGTGCAGGCGTTGTCCGGATTTCTTCGGGGCAACGAGCTCGGAAAGCTCACCGGGATCCGGGCCGGCGCGTATCACCATCGTCGTGCCGAGGGATGGCGTCAGCGGCGTGCGGAGTCGGGCGGCGGCGCGTTCTTCGACTACGGGCTTCCGCTGCTCGACCTCGCGCTGTGGCTCGCGGATACGCCCGAGCCCGAGCGCGTCGTCGCGCACATGGAGCGCGGTGCGGGCAAGAACGCGGTCGAGGAGTCCATGCTGGTGCAGGTGCGCTGCGCGAACGGCGCGGTGTTCAACTTCGACGTCGTGGGCGACTACATCGGCGAGGAGGAGCGGTGGTGGTTCGAGACGCTCTCCACGAGGGGTAGCACGCGGCTCGCGCCACTGCGCGTCGTCAAGGAGCTGCACGGCAGGCCGACCGACGTGTCGCCTCGCGGCGCGGCGGCGCGGGAGAGCGCGTTCATCCAGTCGTACCGTGCCGAGCTCGCGCACTTCGCCGCGGTGATCACCGGCGAGGCGGAGTACGAGGCGCCCACCGACCAGGTGATCCTGCATCGCGTCGTCGAGGCGATCTACAAATCGGCCGAAGAGGAGAAGGAGATCCGGTTGTGAGACTGCGGCGCGGCCCGCGGCGCGCGTGGTGCATCGCCGCCGCAGCGCTGCTGTGGTGTGTGGCGTCGGGCTCGCTGGGCGCGCAGGCGCCCGGTGGCGTCGCGCCGCCGCCGCAGAGCACTCCGAGCGCCGCCGACGGCCTCGAGATTCTGCTCGTGACCTTCGGGCAGGGCGAGGAGGTGTTCGAGCGCTTCGGTCACAACGCCATCTGGGTACACGATCCCGCGAGCGGCGCCGACGTCACCTACGACTGGGGCAACTTCAGCTTCCGGCAGCCTCACTTTCTCCGCCGGTTCCTCACCGGCGACACGCGATACTGGATGGAGGCGAAGGACGCCAACGCGATGGTGGACTTCTACCGCCGGCTGGGCCGCACGATCACCATCCAGCGTCTCAACCTCACGGCCGACCAGAAGGCGAGCCTTCGAGAGGACCTGCGCCGCAACGCGCTCGAGGAGAACAGGTACTACCGGTACGACTACTTCGTCGACAACTGCTCGACGCGACTCCGCGATGCACTGGACCGCACCATCGGCGGGGCGCTGCGCGCCGCGACGGATACGAGCCGCACGCAGCTGAGCTATCGGAACGAGAGCGTACGGCTCACCGACGGCGACCGACCGATCCAGACCGGGATCGACATCGCGCTCGGCCGGCCGGCCGATGTGCCACTCACGGCGTGGGAGTCGTTCTTCATCCCCATGCGGCTGCGCGACGCCGTCCGCAAGCTCACGGTGCCGAATGGCGCGGCGGGGGCACGCGTTCCGCTCGTGGCATCGGAGAGCACGATCGAGCCCTACCCCGGAACACCACGCGTGGTGGAGCTGGCGACGGCGCCGCGACTCGTCTGGCGGCTGCTCATCGTCGGGCTCGTGCTCGCCGCACTCGTGGCGGGGATTCGCGTCATGGCGGTGAGTCGCCGCGGCGCCGTCTGGGGGCTCGCCGTGGTCACGGCCGCGTGGTCGCTGCTGTGCGGACTGATCGGCGTGCTGCTCCTGCTCGCGTGGACGGCGACGCAGCACGTCTTCTGGGCGTGGAACGAGAATCTGTTCCTCGCGTCGCCGCTCTCGCTGCTGCTCGTGGTGCTGCTGCCGGCGACGCTGCTGCGAGGACGAGCGGCGCGAGCGACGCGAGGTGTGGCGGCCGCGGTCGTCGCTCTGTCGCTCATCGGGCTGGTGCTCGCGATGATTCCCGGCGGGCAGCAGAACGGCGCGATCGTCGCGCTGTTCCTGCCGGTGCATCTGGCAATCGCCTGGTCGGTGTTCCGTCCGGCCCTGGCCGCACCGCGCACGGCCCGCGCCCTGGTCGATTCCCGAGCGGCCTAGTCGCCGCTCGTGACGCCGGCCGTCAGGTCGAACACGCGCGCGCCGATGAACGTCTGCAGCAGCTCGGAGTCGATCGTGCCCTCCTTCGCTTCCATCGCGAGGATGTCGAGCGCGCGATCACGCGGCACGGCGCGCTTGTACGGCCGATCGGTCGCGGTGAGCGCGTCGTAGATGTCGGCGATCGTCATGATGCGCGCCTGCACGGGGATCTCGATGGCCGTGGCGCGGTTGGGGTAGCCGAGCCCATTCAGCTTCTCGTGGTGCGCGTACGCGATCTGCGGGATGGCGCGCAGCTCACGCGTCCAGGGAATCTGCTCCAGGAAGCGATAGGTGTGCGTGACGTGCGATTCGATCTCGCGCCGCTCCTGCTCGTCGAGGTTTCCTCGGCGGATCATCAGGAACTGCAGCTCGTGCTCCTCGAGCAGGGGACGCGTCCGGCCGTCGAAATCGACGAACGAGCGCTGCCCGATCGCCTCGAGCGCCTCGAAGCTGCCTTCGGCGAGCACGGTGGGCTCGTTCGCCTGGACGACGGTGTCGAGGAAGCGGGCGAGCTCCTCGCGCTGCTTGCGCCGCTCGCACTCGAGCCGTGCCAGCCCGGCCTCGTACGCCGCGCGCCCGCCCGTGAGGAGCAGCTCGGCGCGCGCGCGCTCGAACTCGAGCTCGGTGCGCTGGTCGAGGAACGCGAAGCGGTGCCGAATCAGGTCGAGGTCGTGCGGATACAGCTTCTTCTCCTTCACGAGCACCTGCTCGCGCACGCCCACCTTGCCGAAGTCGTGCAGCAGACCCGCATAGCGCAGCTCGCGCAGCTGCTCGTTGGTGAAGGTCACGTCGCGGTACGGCCCACTCCCGAGGCGATCCACGGCCTGCGCGAGCGTCACCGTCATCGAGGCCACGCGACCCGAATGCCCCGACGTCGCCGGGTCGCGCGACTCGATCGCCGTGACGGCGGCCGTGACGAAGCCCTCGAACAACCGCTCGATGTCCTCGTACAGCCGGCCATTGTCGATCGCGACGGCCGCCTGTGACGCGAGGGCGGTGGCGATCTCCGCGCAGCGCGCGTCGAACGCCACGACCTCGCGCTCGGCCTCCTCGCCGGACGTGAGCCGGACGTCGGGGTCGCGCTTGCGGTTGATGAGCTGCAGCACGCCGATGATCTCGTCACGATGCGACTTCATCGGGAGCACGAGCATCGACTTGGTGCGATAACCGAAGGTGTCGTCGAAGCTGCGGTTCTGCCGGTAGGACGTGCCATCGGGTAGCAGGTACACGTCGCCGATCACGAGCGGCTCGCCCGTGGCGGCCACGTAGCCGGCGAGGCTCGAGGAGTCGATCGGCACCGTGTACGACGCGAATGGAATCGACGGCAGCGAGTGGTTCTGGGAGTGCGCGAACCGCAGCCGCACCGGAGCGCCGCTCTCGTCGCGCTCCACGAGGTAGAGCGAGCCCGCGTCGCTCTCCGTGACACGGCGCGCGTGCGACAGGATGAGCCGCAGCAGCTTTCCGAGATCCCGCTCGGTGGTGAGCGCGACACCGATCGCACTGAGCTCGGTCAGCTCGCGCGTGCGCTCCATCGCGGTGTTGCGCGCACGGCGCACGGCGGTCAGCGCTGCCGCGTGGCGAAATGCGCCACGAAACGCGGCGAGCTTCGTTCCGTTGGACGCGCCCCCGGGAATGAAGCTCGTGAGCACGTCGACGGGAAACTCGTCGCCCGGCTCGGTGTCGTGGGGATCGCCGATGCCGACGATGGCGATGAGACCGGCGAGCGTGCGAAGCTGGGCGGCGGCCGCGTCTCCGGCGCTCGCGATGAGAGTGCGATCGAGCGCGAGCACCGTGGGCCGCTCCAGATCGAGGGCGCGCGGCATCGGCAGCGTGGGGATCGCACGCAACTCCACATCGTCACCGCGGCGGCCGAGCGGCGCGTCCGAGAGCGCGCTCCCGGGTGCGGTGAGAAGAAGCGGCTTCATTGTGACGGACTGACGACTGGGCGGGAGAAACGAATCCGCCGGCGCTCGTCGTCGAGCGCCGGCGGGGGTGCTACTTGGGGACCATCACTTGTTCGGCTGCACCTTCGCCAAGCCCGTACGAGCCGGCGCGTAATCGGGGAATTCCTTCAAAACGGCGCCGAACAGCTCGACGGCGCGGGCCTTGTCGCCCTTGTCTGCCATGTCGAGCGCCTTGCCATAGAGCACCGCTGCGCGCATCGGCAGCTTGGTGGGCGTCGGCGATCCGGCCTGCTGCGCACCGGCACCGGCCGCACCCGCATCACCGGTTCGCGTTGGTGACGCCGGCAGCTTGAGCCCCGCGTTCAGCCGGCCCGCGAGCTGACTGACGAGCGCGAGGACGTTCTCGGACCGGTCCTGCACCCGATCGGTGAACTCGATCGCGCCGGTTTCGACGTTCACCGCGCGCGCATCGATGCGGAAGTTGCCTTTCGTGTCCGCCATGTATCCGCCGAAGATCATGTGCTGCGCGCCGAGCAGCTTCCCGACCTTCACTGCGGACTCGCGATCGACCTGGCCGCCACCGACCAGCTTCTGCTCGTCGAGGAGCTTCTGCACCTGATCGCGCTCGACGACGCGGATGGCCGAGTTGGACGACATCTCGGTGATGAGGAAGTCGGGGAGCCCTTTGGAGAGGCCGTCGTAGTCGCGGGCGTCCTTGGTGATCACGTTGTTGTTGAAGTACATGATCGCGACTGTCGGCTTGGCGGCCTGGGCGACGATCGCTCCGAGGGGAGCGACGAGCGCGGCGCCGGCGATCGCGAACAGGGCGGTGCGGGTGGGTCGGGTCATGGTCTCCTCCGAGACTCGTGCTTCTGCCTGAGCTCGTAACGGCGCCGTCGGGCGCGCCAGCCCCTTCTCTATCTTGCTGCGTCGGACCCTTTCCAACCAGTGTCGGCCGTCACGTCGCGTGCCTTCACACCTGCAAGGACATGCCCTCGGCGGCCGCGATGACCTCGAGGGCCCGTCCCCGCCGGGCCACCAGCGTCCGGCACCGCTCCACGCAGCGGTCGACCTCCTCATCGGTGCGCTCGGGCCGGTGATGGAACAGCACGAGCCGCTCGACGTCCGCGTCGAGCGCGAGCTCGACGGCCTGATCGTGGGTCGAATGTCCCCAGCCGACGAACGATCCGTACTCGCTCGACGTGTACATGGTGTCGTGCACGAGCACACTCGCTCCCCGCACGAACTCGACGAGCTTCTCGCGCCAGCCCGGCGCATCGTCGTAGCGGGCTTCGGCGCTCAACTCGTTGTCCGAGACGTAGACGAGCGCCCGGTCACCCACGTTACCGGTCGAGAACCGGTACCCCAGCGCCCCCCCGGGGTGCCGGACCGCGAACGTCGAGACCTCGTAGCCATGGCCGGAGTGCCGCTCCCCGGCCAGCTCCTGAAACTCGACCTGTGCCTTCAGCTCCTCGAACGAGACCGGGAACACTTCAGGGGACATCTGGTCCCGAACGACGCGCCCGATGCTGGTCTGGAGGGAGCGCGAGCCCCAGATGGTGAAGTGGTTCCCCTTCCGGAACAGCGGCGCGAAGAAGGGGATGCCCTGGATGTGGTCCCAGTGGGCGTGGGAGAGAAAGATGTCGCCGGCGATCGGCTGACCGTTTCCGCGCTCGAGGAGAGTGCGTCCGAGCTCTCGGATGCCGGTGCCCGCATCGAGGATGATCAGCCAGCCATCGCCGGTGCGGAGCTCCACGCACGGGGTATTGCCGCCGTACCGAACGGTCGAGGGACCTGGAGTGGGGATGGAGCCTCGGGTTCCCCAGAAAGTGAGCGTCAGGCTCATCGGCCTGCGATCACATTCGGACCTGGGCCCGCTTCTCCAAAGCGTCCCGGTTGGCGACGGCGATCCGTCGCCGCTCGACACGGATGAGCCCTTCCTGCTGGAACTCCTTCATCGCCCGGGAGACCGTCTCGCGGCTCGCGCCGATCATCTGGGCGATCGTCTGGTGCGTGAGCGGCTTGTCGATCGCTCCGTTGGTGGACTCCGAGGAGAGATCGAGCAGCAGGCGGGAGATGCGCCCTGGAACGTCCAGCAACACCAGTCCACCGATCTTCTGGTCGGCGCGACGCAGACGGCGCGAGAGCTCGGTGAGCAGCGCCCACGCGACCGAGGGATTGGCCTCGACGCGCCGCCGGAAATCCTCGCGACGGAGGATGAGCAGCTGCGAGTCCTCCATCGCGATGACGTGCGCGGAGCGGGGCTGGTCGTCGATCAGCGCGAGCTCGCCGAAATGCGCGCCGGGCTCGAGGACGCCGAGGATGACCTCTCGGCCGTCCTCGCCGATCAGGACGACCTTGGCACGGCCCTGTCTGAGGACGTAGAGCGAGTCGCCAGGATCGCCCTGGAACAGGATGACGCTGCCCTTCGGATACGTGCGTTCCCGCGTGAGCTCGGCGAACTTGAGCAGCTCGTCACGCTGCAGCCCGCTGAACATGGGAACGCTGGCGAGGAAATCGGCGGTCTGAGCGGTCATGATCGTTGGGTCGTCGGGAACCCACACGGGGGCAATTGGCTAACGTATCGGGCGCGACGGATGGTGTCAAACGAGCAAGCTGTTGTCGGCTTGTCTTTTAGCCTTCGTTCCGGGTATATTCACAAGCTGTTTTCGAAACTGCACATCTCGCCAGGCAGGGCCTCCAATGAAGACCGATATCCATCCCGAGTACGCCACCGCGACCGTGAAGTGCGCGTGCGGCAACACGTTCGAGACGCGTTCCACGATCGCCGACATCCATACGGACGTGTGCTCGGAGTGCCACCCGTTCTACACCGGCAAGCAGCGTCTGGTAGATACCGCGGGCCGCGTCGAGCGCTTCCGCCAGAAGTACCAGAAGCCGTCGGACACCAAGGAGAGCTAGTCTCTGAGCCTCCGCGACCTGCTGGGCGACGCGCTCGCCCGGGCGGCGGAGGTCGAGCGGCTGCTCTCCAACCCGGACACCTTCGGCGACAGCGGTAAGGTCGCGGAGCTGGGACGGGAGCACCGACGCCTCCAGCCGGTCCTCGAGCTGGCGGCGCAGCTCCAGAAGACCGAGAACGAGCTCGCCGACGCGCGCGAGCTCGTTCTCGTTGACGACCCCGAGATGGCCGCCGAGGCCGCTCGCGAGGTCGAGCAGCTCGAGACGACCGTGAGCGCCCTGGAGGCGCGGCTGAAGCCGGCGCTCCTCCCGCACGATCCGCTCGACGACCGCAACGCGATCATCGAGATCCGCGCCGGCACCGGCGGCGACGAGGCTGCGCTGTTCGCGGCGGATCTCTACCGCATGTACACCCGGTTCATCGAGCGCGCGGGCTGGCGGCGCGAGACGATCTCGCACTCCGAGGGCACGCTCGGCGGCGTCAAGGAAGCGATCTTCAAGGTGTCAGGCGACGGCGCGTTCGGCGCCATGCGCTGGGAGAGCGGCGTGCACCGGGTGCAGCGCGTGCCCGCCACCGAGACGCAGGGCCGGATTCACACGTCGGCGGCCACCGTCGCCGTGCTGCCCGAGGCGGAAGAGGTCGACGTCAGGATCGAGGACAAGGACCTGCGCATCGACGTGTTCCGCTCGAGCGGTCCGGGCGGCCAGAGCGTCAACACCACCGACTCCGCGGTGCGCATCACGCACATCCCGTCGGGGCTCGTCGTCTCGCAGCAGGATCAGAAGTCGCAGCTGCAGAACAAGCTCAAGGCCATGGAGGTCCTGCGCGCGCGGCTGCTCGACCTGCGCGTGAGCGAGCAGGAGGCGGCGCGGTCGAAGATGCGGAAGTCGCAGGTGGGCACCGGCGACCGCTCGGCGAAGATCCGGACGTACAACTACCCGCAGAGCCGCATCACCGACCACCGCATCGGATTCACGACGCACGATCTTTCCGGCGTGATGGACGGGCACATCGAACCGATCATCGAGGCGCTCAAGCTCGCGGACGTCGAGGAGCAGCTGGGTGCCTGACGACAGCCTGGTCGCGAGCGCCGCGCCGGCTGCGCGATCCGTCGGCGCGCTCGTGAGCGAGATGTCGGCGCTGCTGCGCCCGTCCTTCGGCGACGACGCGCTCCGCGAGGCGAGGGAGTTGATCGCCGCGCTGCACGACATGCCGCGCCACTGGGCGGTGGTCGAGCATGCCCAGCCGCTCGGCGAGCGCGATTGGGCGCGTGCGCTGCGAGCCGCGACGCGCCGGGCGAAGGGCGCGCCGATGCAGTACGCCGCCGGGCAGGCCGCCTTCCGGCATCTCACGCTCGACGTCGACGAGCGCGTGCTGATCCCGCGCCCCGAGACGGAACGTCTCGTGGACCTCGTGCTCGAACGGCTTCGCGGCGTTCCGGGCGGGATCCTGGTGGACGTCGGCACGGGCTCGGGCGCGATCGCGCTCGCGCTCGCGAGCGAGGGCCGCGCCGACCAGGTGATCGGCACCGACATCTCGCTCGATGCGCTGGCGGTCGCAGGCGCGAACGTCGTGCGCTGTGCTCAGGTGCTTCGCACGCCGGTGGAGCTGCGCGCCGGTTCGCTGCTCGCCGCCGTACCGGAGCGGCCGCTTCGCGCCGTCGTATCGAACCCGCCGTACATTTCGTGGGACGAGCGCGACGCGCTGCCGGCGAGCGTGCGCGACTGGGAGCCGGCGGTGGCGTTGTACAGCGACGGCGACGGGATGGACATCACCGCGCGGCTGGTGCGCGATGCCGGCGCGGCACTCGAGCGAAGCGGGCTCCTGGCACTCGAGGTGGACGTGCGGCGCGCATCCCTGGTCGCCGAGCTGGTGGCGACGGACGGCGCGTACGATCAGGTGCAGGTGGTGCTGGATCTCACCGGCCGCGAGCGATTCGTGGTCGCCAGACGACGGGAGGCGGAATGATCGAGACGAAGGCCAAGGATCTCGGGCGGCTGATCGGACAGAGTCCCGAGTACCAGGCCGTGAAGCGCGCCAACGACGCGCTCGGGCAGGACGCGGCAGCGGTGGCGCTCCTCAAGCAGATGGAGCAGCTGCGCATCGACGCGCAGCAGATGATCCAGCGCGGAGAGCGCCCGACGGAGCAGATGGAGAAGGATCTCGACACGCTGCTGGGGCAGGTGCAGAGCCAGATGGCCTATCAGCGGCTCGTCTCGGCGCAGGAGAACTTCGACAAGCTCATGGCGCGCGTGAACGACTGGATCGTCGACGGCATCGAGAAGGGCGCGACGAGCTCCATCATCACGCTGGGATAGCTCGTGGCGAGCGAGGGCCATCTGATCGTGTTCGAGGGGGGCGAAGGCTCTGGGAAGTCGACTCAGCTTCGCCTGCTCTCCGATGCGCTCACGAAGGCAGGGGTCGCGCACCGCTGCCTGCGGGAGCCGGGCGGCACGGCGCTGGGCGCCGAAGTGCGGCGGCTCGTGCTCGAGCGGGAGTGGGAGGTGGACGCGCGGGCCGAGGCGCTGCTGTTCATGGCGTCGCGCGCGCAGATGGTCTCGCGCGAGCTCCGGCCCGCCCTCGCCAGCGGCGAACACGTCCTGCTCGACCGGTTCTTCCTCAGCACGTATGCCTACCAGATCGGCGGGCGGGGATTGCCGGAGGACGAGGTCCGCGCCGCGAACGGCTTCGCGACGAGCGGGTTGGTGCCCGACCTCACGCTGCTCCTGACCTTCCCGGTGGCCGAGGGGCTGGCACGGGCGGCGGAGCGGTCGTCGGCCCATGACCGAATGGAACGCGAGGGAGCGGCGTTCCACGACCGGGTCGCAGGTGCGTTCGAGGCCTTCGCCCGGCCCGATTGGCAGCGAGCGCATCCTGAGTGCGGTCCAATCGTCTCAATAGAGGCGATGGGAAGCGAGCGCGAGGTGGCCGGACGCGTGCGTGAGGCGCTCCGGACACGCTGGCCCGGAACTTTCCCACGCTTCGATGCATCTGATGGTTGAAGGCCGCGATCGCATTCGCGGTCGAGCACTCGGCGCGGGAGCGGGATGCGATCAAAGGCGATAGTGGTGGCGGCAGTGCTGTCGAGCGCACTGGTGTCCGGCGGCTGGCTGATGGAGCGCGAGGGAGCGGCGCGCGCACCACTGGATGCGAACGCCGGTGCGCGGCTGTTCGACGAAGTGCTGGCGCACGTACGCCGCGACTACGTGGACACGCTTCCCGATTCGCTGCTCTACCGCAAAGCCGTGAGCGGCGTGCTCGGCGAGTTGCACGACCCGCACACGGTCTTCCTCGACCAGCGGCGGCTCAGCCGTCTGGACGAGAGCACGAGCGGCCACTACGCGGGCGTCGGCATCCAGATGGACGTGCGCGACAGCGGGATCACCGTCGTCGCCACGCTTCACGGCACGCCGGCGGAGGAAGCGGGCATGGCCTCGGGCGATCGCATCGTGGAGATCGACGGGAAGTCGGCGCGCGCGCTCACGCCCGAAGAAGCGCTGAAGACACTGCGCGGACAGCCAGGCAGCAAGGTGCGCGTCGTCGTGGACCGCCCCGGCGTCACGGCGCCGCTGACATTCACGCTCACGCGTCGCGAGATCCAGGTGAACCCCGTGCAGCACGCGCTGCTGCTGCAGGACGGCGTGGGCTACGTGGATCTGTCGGTGTTCAGCAGCGAGGCCGCATCCGATCTCGGGCAGGCCATCGACTCGCTGCGCGCGGCCGGCGCGCGCTCGCTCGTGCTCGATCTGCGTGGGAATCCGGGCGGGCTGCTCGACCAAGGCATCGGCGTCGCGGATCTGTTCCTCGACGCGGGGCAGGCCATCGTGTCGACGAAGGGTCGGAGCGCGGATGAGAATCGCGCGTTCGCCGATCGGGCGCCGCAGCGGTGGGGGAACGTGCCGCTCGTCGTGCTCACCGACAGCGGGTCGGCGTCGGCGAGCGAGATCGTCGCCGGCGCGCTGCAGGACCACGACCGTGCGCTCGTCGTCGGCACGGCGACGTACGGGAAGGGAAGCGCTCAGCGCGTGTTCCGCATCCGCGACGGTGCGGTGAAGCTGACCACCGCCCTCTGGTACACGCCGAACGGGCGGAGCATCAACCGCCCGCGCTCGACGGATGGAGCGGATGACGACGACGCCGCGCAGCCCGACAGCATCAAGCGGCCGGAATTCAAGACGGACGCAGGCCGGACGGTGCTTGGTGGTGGTGGGATCGTACCCGACGTCGTGGTGGCGAGCCGCATCGCGTCGAAGCACGAGAAGGCGCTGCAGGAAGCACTCGGCGCGAACGTCCCCAAGTTCCGGGACGCGATCGTGGACTACGCGATCGCGCTCAAGGCGTCGCGCAGCGTGTCGAGCCCGGACTTCGAGGTGACGCCGGCGATGCGCGACGAGCTGTATCGGCGACTCCAGTCGCGCGGCATCGTGGTCGAGCGGGCGGTCTTCGACTCGGCGCAGACGGCCGTGAATCGTGCCCTTGGCACACAGATCACGCGATTCGTCTTCGGCACGCAGGCGGAGTACGCGCGGGCGCTGCGAGAGGACGCTACCCTGGCGAAGGCGCGCGAGCTGCTGCGCGACGCACCGACGCCGGCCGAGCTGGTACGACGCCAGAAGCGCTGACCGCCGCGCCGGCTCGTGCCGGCGCGGCGGTCGGACTCAGGATCGACCGGGGAGCAGCTTCACGGTGATCACGTAGGGATATTCCATCCCGAACCTCACCCCGGCCTGGTCGCGTGTCCAGTAACGCACCTCCTCGACGTCGCCCGCGGTGATGCTGCGCA
>Ga0207691_10003680_pt1 | contig 14869 bp, 11 predicted proteins | sample KBSM13metaG_FD_184327 | JGI IMG/M metagenome (GOLD analysis project Ga0207691, IMG submission 184327) | Miscanthus rhizosphere microbial communities from Kellogg Biological Station, Michigan, USA - KBS M1-3 metaG (SPAdes) (version 2) | ecosystem: Host-associated > Plants > Roots > Rhizosphere >... | reverse complement strand
GTGGAGGCAGATCGCGTTCGAGATGTCGTACGGTTCGCCCGTGCTGTCGTGCAGCACCGCATCGACGTAGACGATCTCTCCGAGACAGTCGCAGCCGAGCTCGAGAGATGTGGTCATGTAGCCCAGGCCCCACTCGCCGACGTCGTAGGCGGTGCGACGGTAGTGGTCGAAGGAGGAGTCGCGGTAGGGGACGACCATCTCCGCAAAGGACAGCCGGTAGGCGACGTCGCGGACATCGCCGTGGTCGTCGTAGGCGACCTGGTAGATGACCGGGCCCTCGCGATAGTTGAACCCCAGTCGCATCGACCAGTTCTGCCAGCGCAGCTCGGTGCCCTCAACGGTGAACGAGACACCCTCGGGCTGTGTGATGTGCAGCGGCGTGAGATCTGAGCGCTGCTCGCCGGTCCAGATGCCCGGGATGTACTCGCCCTGCACGTCGGGCGACCCGAGGTCGCGGTCCTCCTCGATCTGCAGCAGCTCCATGGTGTTCATGTCGACGATGAACTTGATCCCGGACACGAGGTGGGCGTACGGGTTGCCGTCAGGCGTCTCGCGCCGCCAGACGTCGCACCAGCCCAGTCGCCGGTCCCGCCACTGTTCCGGCATCAGCGCCTTGCCATACGTCCACACGTCGATCAGCAGGAGCGACATGTCGGTGACGCCGCGGGCTGCCAGGGCGGCGACGACGTCGGGGTGCGCCCGCATCGCCTCGTCACACTCGTGCCACTCGTCGACGGTGAAGTTCGGACAGACGCCGGGCAGGTGGGTCCACGACTCGACCTTGTCACCGACCAGGTCGACGGTTCCCTCGTAGGCCTGGTTGTCCTCGCGGTTCCACAGCACCGCCGACGACACACGTCCGACCGGGTCTCCGGGTTTCCACGCCTTCACGTCCCGCTTCGGTGGTTCCTTCAGCTCGATCGAGGCGAACCGCCAGGAGTCGGTGACCCCTTGGTCCCGTCGGAGGACCTCCGCGGTCCGCCTGAACTCGTCCGCGTCGAGCGGTTCGAGTGGATGCTTCGCCATGATTCGCGCTCCTCCGGCTCGTGCTCGGCCCCGGGACGAGCCCTTCGCCATGTAACCACCCTCGGGCCCTCCGCGGCCAGCACCGCGCGTCCTGGCCGGGAATCGAAAAGGTCTTGGCTGTCGACCATAGGCCCTGCGAGGAATAGCCTGAGTGAATCGGCAGCGGACTCGGGATCGCTTCGGCAAGAGCACAGGCCCGAGGAGGCGGCATGTCGGAGAAGCAGGTCTTCCACAACATCATCGACGGGGAGGTCCAGGCGTCGGCGTCCGGCGCGATGATGGACATCATCAACCCGTCGACCGGCGAGGTCTACGCCTCGGCCCCGAACTCCGACGCCCGGGACGTGGACCAGGCGTTCCAGGCCGCCGACCGGGCTTTCGAGAAGTGGCGGTGGTCGACGCCGAGCGAGCGTCAGCGAGCGCTGCTGAAGCTCGCCGACGTGATCGAGGAGAACGCCGAGGAGCTCGTTGCGATCGAGTCCAAGAACACCGGGAAGCCGGTCTCGCTGACCATGTCCGAAGAGATCCCCATGATGCTCGACCAGATCCGGTTCTTCGCGGGCGCAGCGAGGGTCCTCGAGGGCAAGGCGACCGGCGAGTACATGAGGGGCTTCACGTCGTCGATCCGGCGGGAGCCAGTGGGACCCGTGGCGCAGGTGGCTCCGTGGAACTACCCGATGATGATGTCGGTCTGGAAGTTCGCACCGGCTCTCGCCGCGGGCAACACCGTTGTGCTCAAGCCGTCCGACACGACGCCTGCCTCGTCGTACTGGATGGTCGAGAAGATGCAGGAGATCTTCCCGCCCGGTGTCTGCAACCTGGTCTGCGGCGATCGTGACACGGGCGCCGCCCTCACCGCGCATCCCACTCCTCAGCTCGTGTCGATCACCGGCTCGACCCGGGCCGGCATCGCGGTCGCCAGCGCGGCCGCCAAGGACCTCAAGCGTGCCCACCTGGAGCTCGGTGGCAAGGCGCCTGTGGTCATCTTCGACGACGTCGACGTAGAGCTGGCAGTCGAGGGCATCACCGCCGCGGGCTACTTCAACGCCGGCCAGGACTGCACTGCCGCAACGCGCATCGTCGCTCAGAGAGGCGTGTACGACGAGTTCCTCTCGGCACTCACGGACTCGGTCAAGGGCACCAGGACCGGCTACGACCCGAACGACGAGGACATCCTCTACGGACCGATCAACAACAGGAACCAGCTCGAGCACATCAAGGGCCTGGTCGAACGGGCTCCGCAGCACAGCCGGGTCCTGAGCGGTGGGCAGCAGCAGGGTGACAAGGGCTTCTTCTTCGAGCCGACGTTGATCGCCGACCTGAACCAGGACGACGAGCTGATCCAGACCGAGGTGTTCGGGCCCGTCGTCACGGCTCAGCCCTTCAGCGACGAGGACGAGGCACTCGCGTTCGCGAACGGCACCGAGTACGGCCTTGCCTCATCCGTGTGGACCGGCAACGTCGGCCGGGCGGCGAGGATGGCGGCACGCCTCGACTTCGGGTGTGTGTGGGTCAACACCCACATCCCGCTCGTGGGGGAGATGCCACACGGCGGGTTCAAGCACTCGGGGTACGGCAAAGACCTGTCGATGTACGGGTTCGAGGACTACACACGCATCAAGCACGTGATGCTCTACCACGGGTTCGAGGGATGACCACTCCCGTGGGGGACAACCACCTCCACGCGACTCAGCACGACCCGCACCACCGGGTAGAGGCGGACCTCGTCGACAAGGGTCTGACCGAGGGTGCCGTCGGGCTGTTCGGCGGCACGATCCTGGGCATCTCCTCGGTGGCGCCCGCCTATGCGCTCACCGCCACCGTCGGACTCCTGGTCGCGGCCGTCGGCGCCAAGATGCCGGTCATCATCATCGCCGGCTTCCTGCCGATGTTCTTGGCGGCCTACGCCTACCGGGAGCTCAACAAGGTGGCCCCGGACTGCGGCACGTCATTCACGTGGACCACCAAGGCCTTCGGTCCCTGGGTCGGATGGCTCGGCGGCTGGGCGGCGATCCTGGCCACGGTCATCGTGCTGTCCAACCTGGCGGGTGTCGCGGTGCAGTTCTTCTACCAGTTCCTCGGTGACCTGGTGCAGGACGACGGCATCAGCACGCTGTGGGAGACGCGCGGCGTCAACGTGGTGACCTGTTTGATCTTCCTGGCGATCGCGACCTGGGTGTCCTACCGGGGCGTCACCACGACGGAGCGCGTCCAGATCGTGCTCGTCCTCTTCCAGCTGGTCATGCTCGGCATCTTCGCGATCGCGGCGTTCGCCAAGTCCGCTGACTCCGCGACCGGGATCTCGTTCAGCATGGACTGGTTCAGTCCGTCCGGGCTGACGCTGTCCGCGTTCGTAGCCGGGCTCTCCGGATCGATCTTCGCCTTCTGGGGCTGGGACACCGCCCTGACTGTCAACGAAGAGTCGGTCGACGCGGACAGGACACCGGGTCGGGCAGCGCTGCTGTGCGTCCTGTCGATCCTGTTGACCTACCTGCTGGTCGCGGTCGCACTGCAGATGTACGCCGGCGTGGGCGACAAGGGCAACGGGTTGGCGAACGAGGAGATCGCGGACAACGTCTTCGGTGCGCTCGCCGGTCCCATCCTGGGACGGCCGCTCGACCTGATGCTCTTCCTTGCGGTCCTGGCGTCGAGTGCGGCGAGCCTGATCACGACGTTCCTGCCGGCATCACGCACCATGCTCGCCATGGGCATCTACCGCGCCTTCCCGCCGAGGTTCGCGGAGGTGCACCCCGTGCACAAGACACCGGCCTTCGCGCTGATCGTGGCCGGCGTCGGCTCCGGCCTGTTCTACACGGTGCTGACCTTCGTCAGCGAGCGGGTGCTCACCGACACCATCTACTCGCTCGGCATCATGATCTGCTTCTACTACGGCCTGACCGCCTTCGCCTGCATCTGGTACTTCCGTAACGAGCTCTTCCTCGACTTCTACAGCGTCGTCTTCAAGCTGACCTTCCCGCTGCTGGGGGGGCTCGGCCTGGCCTGGGTCTTCGTTGTCACCCTGAGGGACAGCGCCTCGCCGGACTACGGCAGCGGCGCGAACATCGGCGGCGTCGGCCTGGTGCTGATCCTGGGGCTGGGCCTGATCCTCCTCGGGATCGTGTTCATGCTGGTTCAGCGAGCCCGGGACGGTGCGTACTTCCGCGGTGAGACGCTGGTGAAGGACACGCCGGCACTGATCGTCGAAGAACCCTGACGGGCTCGCGTCACGACCGTCAGGTCGGCCGGTCGTGACCGAGGTGGCTGCTGTGGTGTTGCGGGTCCGGCTCGACCGCCGGCCGATCGGCCAGTAGCGGCTGCGCCGGATCCCAGGTCGTGCCCTCGCGCTCGTCCTTCCTCCTGCGCGCCAGCGCCGAGAGCGCCTCGAGCACCACCCGGTTGCCGAGGGCCGCCGTGATGTCCGCGTGGTCGTAGGGCGGCGCCACCTCGACGACGTCCATCCCGACGACCGGCAGCTCGAGGCAGATCCGGCGTACGGCATCGAGGAGCTGGCGGGCACTGAGCCCGCCCGGCTCGGGCGTCCCGGTGCCCGGCGCGTGCCCCGGGTCGCACACGTCGATGTCGACGGAGAGGAACACGCCGTCGCAGTCGTCCAGGGCGATGCCGAACGCCTCCGTGAGACACGCCTCGAGGCCCCGGTGCACGATCTCGGTCATCTCGTAGGACCGCATCTTCTGGCCCGCCATCCAGTCCAGGGTCTCGGGTGGCGGCCAGTAGCCGCGCAGGCCGACCTGGAGGAACCGGTCGCCACGCAGCGCGCCCGACTCGATCAGCCGGCGCATCGGTTGCCCGTGACCCCACAATGACCCGAACTCGATGTCTCCGGTGTCGGCGTGCGCGTCGAAGTGGATCATCGAGATCCGCCCGTGCCCGTGCACGTTGGCGACGCCCTTGGCGTCGGGGAACGTGACGGAGTGGTCGCCGCCGAGGATGACCGGCACCGCCCCGGAGCGCGTGACCTTCTCGACGGCCGCCTCGAGCGCGGGGAGCGCGACCTCGATGTCACCGGAGTACATCTCGACGTCACCAGCGTCGACGACGCCAAGGTCCTTGAGGCCGTCGGTCCGCAGGGCCAGACTGGGCCGCTCCCCGTCGTGCGGCAGGTAGTCGCACATCCGGATCGCCATCGGACCGAAGCGCGCACCGGAGCGAGCCGAAGTGCCCCCGTCGAACGGTGCGCCGAGGATCACGACCTGGGCATCGGCGTACGTCGAGGGGTCGTCCAGGTCGCACATCGGGACGCCGAGGAAGGTGAAGTCCGGGCCGAACTGCTGGCCGTATCGGGTCATCGCACGAGTCTTCGCGCACCCGGAGGCGCCGTCAAGGAACCTAGGCTCGACGGGCCTTGTGGCGCTTCCCTCTGGCTTGGGGGCGGCGTTCGCCGTCAGCCTCGAGCGCGCCTCCGATCGACCCGAAGGCCCGGATCGTGTCGACGAGGGACTGGGTGTGCTGGGGAGTCGGCCACGACGAGAGCTTGACGCCGACCAGGCGGGTCGCGCGGTTGACGTAGACCATCTGACCATGGATGCCGAGGCAGAGCATCACCTCACCGCGCGGTGTCGGCACGAACCAGAACTGGTTGCGGTACCACCCGCCGGGCAACACCTCCTCGTTGTCGGAGGCAGCGAACGCGGCGCGGACGCCGTCGGGCCGGTTCCACGAGTCCTCCAGCCAGCCCGCCGGGACGACCTCACGGCCGTCGACGCGGCCGTCCTCGAGCAGCATCCTGCCGAAGCGGGCCAGGTCGCGAGCAATCGCGGAGATCCCTCCGTCGTGGATCCCGGTTCCGACGGAGTCGCAGGTGATCTCGGCGTCGGCCTCGGCACCCATCGGCTGCCAGAGCAGGGTGGAGACCAGCTCGGCCATGCGGGTGCCTGCTGCCCGCTCGCACACCCACCCGAGCATGTCGGTGTCGGCCGAGCGGTAGGTGAAGGTGCCGCCGTGTGGCTCGGCCCGTCGGAGGCTCGCGAGGTAGGCGTAGGCACCCACCGGATCGTCTTCCAGCCGGGGGTGCCAGCCCATCGAGCGCTCCATCACGCGGACCTCCGCCTCGGGCGCGTCGTAGGTCTCTCGGAAGTGGACGCCGGTCCGCATGTCGAGCAGGTCGCGGACGGTGGCGCCGCCATAACCGGAGTCGGCGACCTCGGGGACGTACTGCTCGACCGGAGCGGACACGTCGAGCGTGGCGCGGTCGGCCAGAATTCCCGCGACACACCCGACGATCGACTTCGACACCGACATGAGCAGGTGCGGGGTGGCCTCGGTGTTGCCCGCGTAGTAACGCTCGGTGAGCAGGACGCCGTCGTGCAACACGATAAGAGCATCGGTCGAGGTCTCGTCGAAGACGTCCTCGACGCTCGACGTCGTACCGTCGAGCCGCTGAACGGTGACATCATCGAGGTCGACCTCGTCGCGTTTGGCGAAGTCGACGGCGGGCGCTGGTCCGGCCGGAATCACCTGGGTCGGGATGATCTCGCGCATGTGTCGGAAGGCCCAGCGGACGCTCCCGGGGTCCTGCCAGTTGGCCACCGTGACGCGTGAGTCCTTGTCCGGCGGGAAACCGGTCATCCTGTCCATGCGCACACCCTAGGGGGGCCCGTCCAGCAGGGCCGCGGGACCTACCGCCGGTCGAGTCGGCCCTAGGATTCAGGGGTGAGTGACGCGACACCCCCGACCCGCGATGCCAGGGTGTCCGAAGCGAACTGGCTGGAGGCGCCGTACAACCGGTGGTCCATGTGGCACGTCCGTGAGATCTCCCCCACGCAGGTCGTGTCGCGAGGCGAGGGTCCGGCCCGGGCGCTCCCCGAGCGGGCCGAGCCGCTCGATCTGGACGGGGTGGCGGTCACCCGGGCCGACGGCTCGGACAAGATGGTGCGCGGGGTGCTCGACGACACGTTCACCGACGCGTTCGCGGTGCTCCAGGGTGGCGAGCTGGCCACTGAGTGGTACGCCCCGGGGGGCGGGCCGGACACGGTTCACGCCGTACTCTCCGTAACCAAGTCCCTGGTCGGGTGCGTCGCCGGAATCCTTCTGGACCGCGGCGTACTCGCCGAGAGCGAGCCCGCCGACCGCTACGTCCCCGAGCTAGCCTCCTCCGGATACGCCGGCGCCTCCGTTCGGCACCTGCTGGACATGCGCAGCGGGGTCCGCTTCCTCGAGGACTACACGGACCCCGAGGGTGGGATCAGGCGGATGGAGGAGTGGCTCCTGGGCGAGCGAGGGCTGTACGGCTATCTGCCGACGCTCGGTGCCGAGCGTCCGCACGGCGGACACTTCCTCTATCGCTCCTCGGAGACAGACGTCCTGGGCTGGGTGTGCGAGAGGGCCTCCGGGTCGCTCATGGCAGAGCTGATCGCGGAGCTCGTCTGGGCGCCCATGGGCGCCGCCAGCGACGCGGAGATGATGTCCGACCGCACCGGCACCGCGATCCACGACGGCGGGCTGAGCGCGACCGCCCGAGACCTCCTCCGGTTCGGGCAGCTGTTGCTGGATGGCGGATCGGTGCCCGTCCCCGATGCCGGCAGTCACGAGGTTCTTCCGCCGCGCTGGCTGCGCCAGGCATGGGCGGTCGACGCAGACGTCCGCTCGGCGTTCATGGAGTCGCCCGCGGAGCTCACCTTCCCCGGCGGCTGGTACCGGAACCAGTTCTGGTTCCGTGTCGGCGAGTACGGCGCAGTGCTGCTGTGCATGGGGATCCACGGGCAGCTGGTGTACGTCAGTCGCCGTACCGACACGGTGTGCGTGAAGCTGTCCGGCTGGCCGGATGCCCAGAACCCGGCGTACCTCCAGGACACGCTGCGCGCCTGCGACGCCGTGAGCGGTGCGCTCACTCACCAGGACTCCACCGGAGAAACGCACCGACTCCCCGGAGTCGTGGCCGGTCTGAGCCGAGGTCGCACGGCAAGGCGGCCCGGCCCCTCGTTCCTCTGACTGTTCCCGGTCAGCGGACCCCCCACGAGTAAGCCTGCTTGCTGGTGCTCAGGTAGACCAGCGTCTCGGACCCGGCGACACCGGGGATGCTGCGGATCGTGTCGGTCAGCTCGATCAGCTGGTCGTCGCTGTCGGCCACCACCTCGAGGATGATGTCGAACTTGCCACCGGTGAGGACGATGAAGTCGATGGCCTCGATCTTGCCCAGTGTGTCGGCAATCTCCTCGATGTCGCCCGACACGCGAACGCCGATCATCGCCTCCCAGGCGAAGCCCAGCTGGAGCGGGTCGGTGACCGCGACGATCTGCATGACGCCTTGTTGCATGAGGCGCTGGGCCCGTTGGCGGACGGCCGCCTCGGACAGTCCGACCTCGGCGGCGATCGCGGTGTAGGACATGCGCCCGTCCTTCTGGAGCAACGCGATCATCTTCTTGGACTTGTCGTCGAGGTGGACAGGCTTGGTCACGGGATCAGTCTGGTCGATCCGCACTGTTCCGGCCAGACGCCGGCCCTCGGCCCGGGCTCGCCCCCGAGGAGGACTCGGCCTCGTCAGCGACGACCAGGGTCGGCGAGGACCCCTAGGTGGAGCAGCAACCGGTCCTCGGGGTCGTCGAGTCTGAGGCCGGTCAGTTCCTCCACCCTGCGGATTCGGTGCCGGACCGTGTGCCGATGCACACCGAGGTCGGCCGCGGTGCGATCCCAGCTGCCGTGGTGGGTCAGGAACGACGCGAGGGTCTCCATCAAGTCGCCGCCCCGCAACGCCGAGAGCGGTCCATTCGTGCTTGAGGCCACGGCGTCGCGGACGGCTGGCTGGGTCAGGAGAGCCGTGACCGGCAGGTCGGCGGACCGTCGAGCGGCACCGGGATGTGCCGCCTCGCACGCACGTCGCGCGGCCGTCAGGGTCGAGGCTGCCTCGGACATCCCGACCGGCGGCCCGATGCCGATGCGCCCGTCGGTCCCGAGGGCTTCGAGCAGGGTCGCGACGACGCCCTCGACCTCGGCTTCGACGACAAGCAGCCGGGCGTCCTCCGCCGCGACCTCGGCGCGGACGGCGTGCGGTGCGGAGCGCCGAGCCTCCTCCACCGCGGGGAGCAGCCGGTGCCGCGGGCCGTTCGCGACCAGTACGCATACCGCGCGCCCGGCGCCGAAGGCCATGGCGCCAGGGGCGTCGGTGGCGTCCAGCAGGAGGCGCACCAGGTCGGCCTCCGCCTCCGGGACCGCGTCCTCCGGGCGATCGAGGAGCAACAGCACCAGGGACACCGCGTGTGTGAGCACGAGTCGTTCGGGCACCGACAACGGGTGGGCCCGGCTGAGGGCCAGCCAACCGAGTCGGGCGACGGGACGCTCGCCCACGGGCTGGACCTCGGTCCACCCGGTGGGGTCGGCCTCGCTCACCGCCCCCCGACGGCCGCTACCGAGCAGCGCCTCCAGCCGCTCCGGCAGCGACCGGGCGGCGCCGGCTCGGGCCTGCTCCCGCCAGGTGCGATCGCAGAGGTAGACGCCGGCGGCGAGCTGGCGGGCCAGCGTGCGGACCACCGCGTCTACGCCTCCTCGGACCGCGGCCCGGCTCAGGGCTCGCTGCTGGTCCATCGTCTCGGTGAGCCGCAGTCGGCGAAGCTCTCCGAGACGGTCGGCGACGGATTGCGAGACAGCGATGAACGGGGTGGCCAGGGGTACCTCCACCAGCGGCAGGTCCACGGACTCGCAGGCGCGGCGGATGCCGGCAGGCACCCGGGCATGCCGGAGGCCGGTGCCGAGTCCCAGAGCGGCCGCGCCGGCCTCGACCAGCCGGTCGACGTACGCCGCCTGGCCCGCGGCCGCGCGCGGCAGCCGCAGCCCCGTCGTCAGCACCAGCTCGCCGCCGTGCAGGAAGGGCGCCGGGTCGTCGAGCTCGATGGCGTGTGCCCAGGAGAGGTCGGGGTCTCGGTCGCCCACGTGCACCGGCCGCAGGTCGAGCGACGGGCGCCGAAGCAGCCAGCTCAGCGGCACCGACTCGGCGACTTCGCCGTCGTTGTACAAAGTGGCTGATCTGTGAGCATTCATTAGACGTAATGGTAGTGCCGTGGACGCCGGTCCGCGTCTAGCGTGGGCCGCTCATCGTCGACACGAGGAGAAGCCATGACGCTCACCGCGCCCGCCACCAACGGCACGACCGCCTCCGGCCGGACCTTGCTCACCGAGCTCCCCGGTCCGCGTTCCCGCGAGCTCCACGCCGCTCGCGAGCGCGCCGTCCCGCGCGGTTTCGGCGTCGTCCAGCCGGTCTTCGTCGATCACGCCGAGGGTGCCCTGCTCGTGGACGTCGACGGCAACCGCCTCATCGACATGGCCTCCGGCATCGCCGTGACCAGCGTCGGTGCCGCAGCCCCAGAGGTCACGAGCGCTGTCGCGGAGCAGGCGGCGAAGTTCACGCACACCTGCTTCATGGTCACCGAGTACGCCGGCTTCGTGAGCGTTGCGGAGGCGCTCAACCGGCTGACACCCGGCGACCACGCCAAGCGCACCGCGCTCTTCACCACCGGGGCCGAGGCCGTCGAGAACGCCGTGAAGATCGCCCGGGCACACACCGGCAGGCCGGCCGTCGTCGTCCTGGACCACGCCTACCACGGCCGCACGCTCATGACGATGTCGATGACGGCCAAGAACGTGCCGTACAAGGAGGGCTTCGGCCCGTTCGCGCCCGAGGTGTACCGGACGCCCACGGCCTACCCCTACCGCTGGCCCGGCGGCCCCGAGCGCGCCGCAGAGGAGGCGCTCGCGGCGCTCGAGGAGATGGTGCTGACCCAGATCGGCGCTCACAACGTGGCCTGCATCGTGGCGGAGCCGATCGCGGGCGAGGGCGGGTTCATAATCCCCGCCGCCGGTTTCCTGCCCGGGGTCGCCGAGTTCGCCCGCAAGCACGGCATCGTGTTCGTCGCCGACGAGATCCAGACCGGATTCGGCCGGACCGGCGCGATGTTCGCCTGCGAGCACGAGGGACTGGTGCCGGACCTGATCACCACCGCCAAGGCCCTGGCCGGCGGGATGCCGCTCTCGGCCGTGACCGGCCGGGCGGAGATCATGGACGCCGTCGACCCCGGCGGCATCGGTGGCACATACGCCGGCAACCCGGTCGCCTGCGCGGCCGCCCTCGCGGCGATCGACCTCATCGAGCGCGAGGACCTGCCGGCCCGTGCCCGAGAGATCGAGGCGTTCGCGCTGCCGCGTCTCGCGCTGCTGCGCGACCGGTACCGCTCGGTCGGGGACGTGCGCGGCCGGGGCGCCATGCTGGCCATGGAGTTCGTCCGGCCCGGCACGACGGTGCCCGACCCCGACGCCGCCAAGGCGGTGGCCGCGTCGGCGAACAGGCAGGGTGTCCTCACCCTCACCTGCGGCACCTTCGGCAACGTGATCCGCTTGCTGCCGCCGCTGGTGATCACCGGCGCCCAGCTCGACGACGCACTCCGCGTGATCGAGGGCGCCGTCGACGCGTTGTCGGGTCGATGAGCGACCTCAGCCACGACGCCCGGACCGGCACCGTCGTCGCGAACATTCCGACCAGCACGCCCGAGGAGGTGCGCGACGTCGTCGCCCGAGCGGCCGCGGCGGCTCCCGCAGTCGCGGCCGCCACCCCCGCGGAGCGTCGACTCTGGCTGGTCGCGGTCGCCGACGCCGTCCAGGACTCCCCGGCCGCCGCCGAGCTGGTGCGGGTCGCCGACCGCGAGACCGCGCTCGGCGAGGCGCGACTGACCAGCGAGCTCGTCCGGTGCGCCGACCAGCTGCGCTTCTACGGTGGCGTCGGCGTGGAAGCGTCGTACCTCCGCGTGACCGTCGACCATGCCACGGACACCACCCCGGACCTGCGCCGGATGCAGGTGCCGCTCGGGCCAGTGGCCGTGCTCGGCGCGAGCAACTTCCCCTTCGCGTTCGGAGCCTTGGGCAACGACACCGGATCGGCGATCGCCGCCGGGTGCCCGGTGGTCGCGAAGGCACACCCGGCCCATCCGCAGACCAGCGCGCTCCTCGCGACGGTGGCCACCACCGCGCTTGCGGACGCCGGGGCACCCGAGGGGGCATTCGGGCTGGTCGCGGGCTTCGAGGCGGGCGAGGCCCTGGTGCGCAGCCCCGAGGTCGCCGCCGTCGCCTTCACGGGTTCCCAGCGCGGCGGCCTAGCGGTGTGGCGACAGGCCATCGAGCGGGACGTCGTCATCCCCGTGTACGCCGAGATGGGCACCGTGAACCCGGTCGTGATGACCGCCGCGGCGGCTGCTCGGACGGAGGAGATCGCCGCCGGCTTCGTCGGCTCCTTCACCCTCGGTGCCGGCCAGTTCTGCACCAAGCCCGGGCTGCTCCTCGCTCCCGCCGGGTACGACGTCCCTGCCCGCGTCGCGGCCGCGCTCCAGAGCGCGCGGCCGACCGGCTGGCTGCTCACCGAGGGCATCTCCACCGCCTACGGATCCGGGGTTGCCGAGCTCGTCGGGGCTGGGGCCGAGGTGCTCGGCCGGGTGCCGGGTCCCGCGGAGGGCTGGTCCGCGGACGCCACGGTGCTGGTCGTGGCCGCCGCCGACCTCAAGCCGGGCTCACGGCTCCTCGAGGAGTGCTTCGGCCCGGTCGCGCTGGTGGCCGAGTACGCCGATCAGCACGAGCTCACCGAGGTCCTGGAGGCGCTGCAGGGTGCACTCGCTGCGAGCGTGATGTCGGCGGGGGCGGAGGACCCCGAGACGCCGCACCTGGTCGGTGTGCTGGCGCCGCTGGTGGGCCGGGTCGCGGTGGACGACTGGCCCACCGGGGTCGCCTTCACGTGGGCCCAACAGCACGGTGGACCGTGGCCGGCCACGACCTTCCCGTCCGCCACGTCCGTCGGCGCCGCCGCACTCGACCGGTTCACCCGGCCGGTGACCTGGCAGTCTGCCCCGGCCTCGGCGCTCCCCCCCGCCTTGCAGGAGGACAACCCGTGGCGGCTGCCGCGGCGGGTCGACGGCGAGCTGATGACGTGAGCGCACCGCCGACCTTGCTCCGCGCCCGACTGGAGGACACCCCATGAGCACCAACGCCGCGCTTCCGGCCTTCGACCCTCGCGACCCCGCGGGCATCGAGGACCTGCTCACGGATGACGAGCGAGCCGTGCGGTCCTCGGTCCGCAGGCTCTGTGCGGACGTCGAACCGCACGTCGCGGGCTGGTTCGAGGAGGGCCGCATCGACGATCCCCGAGCGCTGATGAAGCAGTTCGGCGACCTCGGCCTGCTCGGGATGCACCTGCAGGGCTACGGCTGCCCGGGAATGTCGGCAGTCGACTACGGCCTCGCCTGCCTCGAGCTCGAGGCGTGTGACTCGGGCATCCGCTCGATGGTCTCGGTCCAGGGCTCGCTCGCGATGTTCGCGATCTGGCGCTGGGGCAGCGAGGAGCAGAAGCAGGACTGGTTGCCACGCATGGCGGCCGGTGCGGCGATCGGCTGCTTCGGCCTGACCGAGCCCGACCACGGCTCGGACCCGGCCGGGATGCGCACGCGAGCCCGCCGTACCCGGGACGGCTGGGTCCTCGACGGCCGCAAGATGTGGATCACCAACGGTTCCATCGCCGACATCGCCGTGGTCTGGGCCCAGACCGACGAAGGAGTGCGGGGATTCCTCGTTCCCACGGACACTCCGGGCTTCTCAGCGCCGGAGATCAAGCACAAGATGTCGCTGCGTGCGTCGGTGACCAGCGAGCTCGTGCTCGATGAGGTCAAGCTGCCCGGCTCGGCGGTCCTTCCTGACGTGTGCGGGCTCAAGGGGCCGTTGGCGTGTCTCAACGAGGCCCGCTACGGCATCGTCTGGGGCTCCTTGGGTGCCGCGCGGTCGTCGCTCGAAGCGGCCGTGCGGTACGCCGGCGAGCGCACGCAGTTCGGCAAGCCCATCGCCGGTTTCCAGCTGACCCAGCAGAAGATCGTCGACATGACGCTCGAGCTGGTCAAGGGGGAGCTGCTCGCACTTCACCTGGGGCGGCGCAAGGACGCCGGCCGGCTGCGACCCGAGCTGGTGAGCCTCGGCAAGCTGAACAACGTGCGGGAGGCGCTCGAGATCTGCCGGACGTCGAGGACGATCCTCGGCGCGAACGGCATCTCGCTCGAGTACCCCGTGATGAGGCACGCCAACAACCTGGAGTCGGTTCTCACGTACGAGGGCACCGTCGAGATGCACACCTTGGTTGTCGGCCAGGCGATGACCGGCATCGCCGCCTTCCGCTGACAGCCACTTCGGCTCGTGGGGTCTGAGGCGGTGGCATCAGGGGCCGTGGCATTGAGACAGTGGCATTGAGCTGACGAGACCGCGACGATCCACCTGTGCAGTGCCAACGTGACGGGAGTGACTCATGAGCATCAAGGACATCGGGCCGGAACCTCAGTGCTTCGACCTGGAGAGCGCAACGCTGGACAACAGCGACTACCGCGCGGTCGCGTGGTCCGGGAGGTACCTCCAGCTGACCCTGATGTCGATCCCGGTCGGAGAGGATGTCGGCCTCGAGGCTCACCCGGAAACCGACCAGTTCCTGCGACTCGACGCAGGCCGGGGCCGAGTGCAGATGGGCCCCAGCAAGGACCGGCTCGACTTCGACCGGGAGGTGCAGGACGGGTGGGCGATCCTCGTGCCCGCGGGCACGTGGCACAACGTCACCAACATCGGTGACGAGCCCCTTCGGCTTTACACGGTCTATGCACCGGTCCACCACGCGTCCGGCAAGGTCCAACCCACGGCAGCCGACGCGTCGCACGACGAGGAGTCGGGCAACGACGAGCCTCCGGGCTGGTCCGTCCAGCCGCCCCAGCAACCCTCGGACGAGCACGCCTGACCAGCGAGGCGCTCGTCGCGCCTTCCCGTGCTGTGGATCGGTCCTCGTCGCCGGTGTGAACCTCACCCAGTCGCCGGAGTCGCGGCCTCG
>Ga0207691_10003679_pt1 | contig 14870 bp, 11 predicted proteins | sample KBSM13metaG_FD_184327 | JGI IMG/M metagenome (GOLD analysis project Ga0207691, IMG submission 184327) | Miscanthus rhizosphere microbial communities from Kellogg Biological Station, Michigan, USA - KBS M1-3 metaG (SPAdes) (version 2) | ecosystem: Host-associated > Plants > Roots > Rhizosphere >... | reverse complement strand
TGACGCCGGCCTCGACTCACTGCCTGGTGGTGGGGCGGAGATCTTCGCTGAACGCGTCCGCAAGAAGATCTGCCACGACAAGGCCGACGCCGATCGCTACCTGTCGATCCACCGCATCGCGCATCAGCTCGGACTGAAGACCAACGTCACGATGCTCTACGGACACATCGAGACGATGGAGGAGCGGGTTGATCACATGCTGCGGTCACGCGCACTCCAGGACGAGACCGGTGGTTTCCAGGCGTTCATCCCGCTCGCGTTTCATCCGGACAACAACCAGATGCGCAAGCTGCCGGCGCCGAGCGGCACCGACACGCTGCGCGTGCATGCCGTCTCACGGCTGATGCTGGACAACATTCCGCACATCAAGGCGTTCTGGATTGCGACCGGGCTGGAAGTGGCGCAGACGTCGCTCTGGTTTGGCGTCGACGATCTCGACGGGACGGTGCAGGAAGAGAAGATTTACCACATGGCCGGTTCGTCCACGCCGGAAGGGATGACCACGGCGGCGCTGACGCGCCTGGTCCGGGCCGCCGGCCGCGAGCCGCTGGAGCGCGACACCTTCTACAACATCGTCAACGTGCCCGCGACTTCCGAGCCGGCCACGCTCGGCGCCTGACGCGACGTCCTCCGGCGCCGGAGCAGCGAGCCGGACTCACCTCGACGTATCCACATCGTCGCTGAGTCGGCCCGCTTTCCGCGTCAGTCAGTGGTGCAAATTGATCGTTCCCTCGAACGCACCAGACCCCGTCGCTGTATTCGTAACGAAATCGATCGTTTCGGTGATGTGGACGGTGAATGTGCCCGTCGCGCCAGCGAAGCGACCGGTGCCGCCGACGATCCTGGCATTCAGCGTGACATCAGACTCGGTTTGTCCCCCGTTCGTTGTGGTCAACAGCCTGTCGCCGTTTGCTGCTGTGAAGTTGAGCGTGCCGGTGGCGGTGTTGTTGGTGGTGTTCACCCGGTCCACTGAGGTCGCTGTGAACTGTCCGAGATGGGTCGCCATCCCGGTCTGAGTACCGGTGATTACGAGCGTGATCGGTGGCTCGAACACGGCGAAACTCTCTCTTGTGAACGAGCCTTGAAACGGCAGCTCCGTTCCAGCCTGGGCCTGAAGGCCCGTCGCCGACGGAGACGTGGGTAACGATCCCTGGCCGCTGCAGGCCGCCCCCAGGACACACAAACCGACTATTGCCAAACGCATAAGATTCATTCTCCTGGGTGAAACCTATTGGGCCGCGCCGCTGGCGTCCTTAGAGACATCTTTAAAGCGGCTTGTTTGTCGATTTGCGCATTCTTTGAGCCTGTTTGTACGGCGGCAAACGTCCCATTCATGGTCACTTGTGAGTGGCTGTGACTACGAGCCATCATGTCGCCGTGAAGGTGGGCCCATCCTCGACACGTCTGCAGTTCGGCGACGTGACCCTTGTTCCCGACGAGCGTCTGGTGATGCGGAACGGGCAGTCCGTCCCGTTGACCCCGAAGGCGTTTGACCTGCTGCAGTTGCTGGCGGAGAACCCTGGCCGGCTGCTGACGAAAGAACAGATGCTGCAGGCGGTCTGGGCAGATACCGCCGTTGAGGAGTCCAACCTCTCGTATCACGTCTTCGCGATTCGCAAGGCGCTCGGTGACACGGCCGAGAACGGGCAACTCATCGAGACGGTCAAGAAGACCGGTTACCGGTTCACCGCGGCGGTCACAAGGGTGAACGGCAACGTCGACTCGCTGGCGGTGTCTGAATCGGCCGGTCACGAGCAGGCTGGTACCAGTGCCGCGCCTGCCGCAGGCGAGGAATCCGCAGAAGGTTCTGGTTCGGAAGACCGCCGTACCAACCGCGTCGTCTGGCGGTCCGCTGTCTGGTTCGTAGCGGGCGTGCTGTGTGCAGGCGGCGGCGCCGTCCTCTTCAACAGGGGCCGGACAGAACCTCGCCCGCCGCTTGTGGTCACGAAGATTCCGCTCCCACCGGGCGTGCGGCCCTCCCAGGCATCGCCGTTCGCGGTCTCGCCCGATGCGACACTCTTGGTCTTTGCAGGAAAAGGCCCGGACGGAGTCAGCCGCCTGTGGCTGCGACCCCTTGGCGGAGAACCACGTCCCCTTCCTGGCACTGAGACGGCGCTCGGTGCATTGACCCCGCCGATGTTCTGGTCGCCCGACAGTCTGACGGTTGTATTTGACGCCGCCGGTCAGCTCAAGCGATTCGATCTGCGAGACAACGCGACGCGAACAGTCTGTGCCTTGCCAGGCGTCGCAGTTGGCGGGTCAGAGAACAAGGACGGAGTGGTCATCGTCGGTCAGCCGGCAGGTGGCCTCTTCCGGTGTTCGGAGGGCCAGGCGACCCAGCTGACGCGACTCGATCCAGCCAACGGGGAGACCGCGCACGCCTTTCCATGGTTCCTGCCCGACGGACGCCACTACTTGTACGTGCGGGTTGCCCGAAAAGCACCGGAGGGTTCTGGTGTGTACATCGGTTCACTCGAGGATGGCCCCGATGCGCCGCGGCCAAAGCGACTGCTTGCCAGCGGGTTTGGTGCGGCGTACGTTCCGACAAAGGGCATGTCGACCGGGCACGTCATCTTCATGCGTGATACGACGCTCCTCGCGCAGATCTTCGGTGAGCAGTCGCTGCAGGTTCGCGGCGATGCCGTTCCCATCGCCAGCCCTGTGGGGTCGTTCTTGGACGGTGCCTTCTTCTCAACATCGGCCAATGATGTGATTGCGTTCAGGCCGCCGGACACGGACTTTCAACTGACCTGGTTTGACCGGCAGGGCAAGGTGACAAGGAAGCTTGGCGACGCCGGCCGCTACTCCAGCATCGCCATTTCCCCGGACGATTCCAGTGTGGCCGTCTCGAGGGAAACCGTCGGTTCAAACATCGACAAGGACATTTGGATTCTTGACCTCTCGCGCCCGACGAGCACGCGCGTGACGTTTGGTCCCCTTCTCGAAGACATGCCGGTTTGGGCTGGCACACGACGGCTCATCTACAACACCACCGGCGATGTCAGCACACTCTTCGAGCAGGTCGCTGACGGCTCCTCGCCCTCTCGTCCGCTCTTGGACAAGACGCAGGTCCACAAGATCCCGACGAGCGTCTCACGCGACGGGAATTTCGTCCTGTTTACCGAAGTGAGCCGGTCTCGTAGCGACGTCTGGGCGCTGCCATTGCGTGGGGGGAATGCGTTCCCGGTCGTCCGCCGCGACCTGGATCAGGACCAGGCGCGAATCTCGCCGGACGGCCACTGGGTGGCGTACGCCTCCAACGAATCCGGACGATACGAAGTGATGGTTCAGCGCTTCATTGTGCCGTCGGACGGAGCGTCGCCGGATCTTCAAACGACCCCCGTATCGAACGGCGGCGGCAGCGCCCCGCGATGGGGCCGCGGTGGGCGGGAGCTGTACTTCACCACGCCGGATGGTCGAGTCATGGTGGCGGACGTCCACGCGGGACCGGAGCTCACGGTCAAAGGGCCACGCGAGCTCTTCCGACTTCCGAGTTGTTATGGTGACTGGGACGTGCTGTCGGACGGGTCGCAGTTTCTCATCGCCCTTCCGGCCGGCGCCGATGGGTGCGCACCCTTCACCGTTTTGCAGAACCGCCTGGCCCATTTCGGGAACGCGCCCCGCTGAAATCGTCCTTCGGCAAGCCGGAAACCGCTTCGTTTTGATGGTCCTGGTTATCGACTCTGCCGCGCCCGGGCACGCTGCCGACTGATCCCGTATAATTCAGGTAGTCCAAATCGCGCCGGGCAAAACGCCCAGTTGTGCGGTTTGGGCTTTTTCACGTCCGGAGATTGCGAAAAGTTTCACAATGTCACGGACGTGACCGAGGTGCCAGACGTGGGTTCGATCATTCCGCTGCTGACCGAATTCGAGAAGGAGAACATCTCCGAGCGCCAGGCGCTGCCGGAGAAGTATCTCGGTCTGTCTGATGAGGAACTGGATCGCCGCATTGCCGCGGCGCGGGCGACGCTCGGCTCGAAGCTCGTCATTCTCGGGCATCACTATCAGCGCGACGAGGTCATCAAGTTCGCCGACTACACCGGCGACTCCTTCCGCCTCGCCCGTCAGGTCGCCCAGCATCCGGACGCGGACTACATCGTGTTCTGCGGTGTGCACTTCATGGCGGAGAGCGCGGACATTCTTTCAGCGCCGCATCAGCAGGTGATTCTGCCGGACCTCGCCGCCGGCTGCTCGATGGCCGACATGGTCGAGCCGGCGCAGCTCGAGACCTGCTGGGAAGAGCTGCAGCAGATGCGCGTCTCGGGCATCGTGCCGGTGACCTACATCAACTCGGCCGCGTCGATTAAGTCGTTCGTCGGCGAGCGCGGCGGCACGGTCTGCACGTCATCGAATGCGACGGCCACGCTGAAGTGGGCATTCGAGCGTGGCGACAAAGTTCTGTTCATGCCGGACCAGCATCTGGGGCGCAACACGGCCTACAAGATGGGAATTCCGCTCGATCAGATGGTGGTCTGGGACCCCAACGAGATCTTCGGCGGACTCGATCCGGCTGACGTCCAGCGCGCGAAGATGATCCTGTGGAAGGGCCACTGCTCCGTGCACGAGCGTTTCACTGCGAAGCAGATTGAAGCCGTCCGCAAGCAGCATCCCGGAGTCCGCGTCATCGTTCACCCCGAAGTGCCGTGGGACGTGGTGCAGGCCGCGGACGACAACGGCAGCACCGAGTACATCCTGAAGACCGTCCGCGAGAGCGCTCCTGGCTCCGTGTGGGCCGTGGGCACTGAAGTGCATCTGGTGAACCGTCTGGCTCACGAGGTCGCGCCAGAGAAGACAGTCATCTCACTCGATCAGTTCGGTTGCCTCTGCTCGACGATGTTCCGCGTGTCGCCGAATCACTTGCTCTGGATTCTCGAAGAGCTGGTCGAAGGCCGCGTCCACAACCGCATCGTCGTGTCTGACGAGGAGAAGCACTGGAACAAGGTCGCCCTCGACCGGATGCTGTCCATCTCGTAGTGTCCGGCTTCAGCCGGACTTTGTCGTAGTGTCCGGCTTCAGCCGGACTTTCTCGTAGTGTCCGGCTTTAGCCGGACCATCTCGTGTGTCCGCCTTGGCCGGACCTTCGCAGACATCTCCACTCACTCCGCGTAGACTACGGCGCATGAAGCTCTGCGTTCTGACGCTGACGCTCGTGGCGGCCATTGCCTTGGGCTCGCCGGTGTTCGCGCAAACAGCGGCTGGCGCTGCCGGGTACAAGAAATACTGCGCGGCCTGCCACGATCAGGTGACGGCTCGCATTCCCGGCCGCGACGCCCTTCAAAAGATGTCATCGGCTCGGATTCTGCGGACGCTGAACTTCGGGCTGATGATGAGCATCGCCTATCCGATGCGCCTCAACGAGCGTCAGGCGGTCGCCGACTACCTCGGTACGAAAGAACGCGAGAGCGGCCCTCCGAAGGCCGCGTTCTGTTCCGCTGATAGACGCCCGATGTCAGGGTCCACGGCCGGTAACTGGGCAGGATGGAGTCCGCTGTCCGACAACAGACGATTCCAGGCCGATCAGGACGCAGCACTCAGTCCGTCGCGTGTGTCTCAACTGACTGTGAAGTGGGCATTCGGCTTCCCGTCGGATGTGATCGCGATCGGGGCGCCGGCGGTGGTGAACGGAACGTTATTCGTCGGCAGTGCCGCCGGAACCGTCTATGCGCTCGACGCGAAGACCGGTTGTCTCCATTGGCTGTTTGAGGCGAACGGGCCAGTGCGCTCGACGACCGTCCTCGCGCGCTCGGGATCGGGCTACTCGCTCGTCTTCGGCGATCAAATCGGCTGGGTGTACTCGATCGACGCGAACACCGGCCGCCTGAAATGGAAGAAACGATTCGAGACTCACGAAGCGACACGCCTGACTGGTGCGCCCGCGGTCTTTAACGGCATGGTGTTCATCCCCGCCGCATCGTGGGAGGAAACGCGGGCCATCGATCCGCAGTATGTGTGTTGCACATTCCGCGGGAGCGTCACGGCGGTGCGGGTCAGTGACGGCGCTCTCGTGTGGAAAACCTATCTCGTTGATCAGCCGAAGAAGACTGGCGTCTCGAAGACAGGCGTCGATCAGATGGGTCCATCCGGTGCCGGTGTCTGGTCGGCGCCAACGGTCGATTCCAGGCGAGGTGTTCTCTACATCACCACTGGCGACAACTACTCGCATCCGGCAACTCCGACCAGTGACGCCGTGATGGCACTCGACCTGAAGAGTGGTCGGATCGTCTGGACGCAACAGACGATCGCTAGCGACGTTTACACCAGCGCCTGCGGAAGCGGCGGCGTGAACTGCCCGACTGCGAACGGCCCCGACTACGATTTCGGCTCTCCCGCCCAACTGATCAAAGACGTGCAGGGGCGCGAGCTGCTCGTGGCCGGGCAGAAGTCCGGCGTCGTCTACGCGCTGGATCCGGATCAGAAGGGCAAAGTTGTCTGGCAGGCGCGCGTGGGAAAGGGGAGCACCAACGGCGGCGTGCAGTGGGGCATGGCGAGCGACAGTAATAACGTCTATGCCGCGGTGTCCGACGTGGTCAGACCGCCGGGCGGAATTGGCGGCGCAGCGCCCATCGGGAACGGACGGCTCGACCCTGTGCAGGGCGGTGGCCTCACCGCGTTACGGCTCGTGGACGGAACACGCGTGTGGTTCGTGCCGGGCAAGCCCTGCGAGCCGCCGAGGCCCGGGTGCAGTCCCGCTCAACCTGCTGCCGTAACGGCGATTCCAGGTGTGGTGTTCTCGGGCGCGATGGACGGTCACCTGCGCGCGTTCGCAACCGCCGACGGTTCGGTGCTCTGGGACTTCGACACCGCGAAGCCGTTCGAGACGGTCAACGGCGCAAAGGCTGTGGGGGGCTCGCTCGATGGCGCCGGTCCCGTCGTCTCCAGTGGAATGGTGTTTGTGAACTCGGGCTATCCGCGATTCGGCGGCATGCCGGGCAACGTGCTGCTCGCCTTCGGGCCACCGTAGGCACGATCGATTCTCCATCCGACAACCGAATCGCAATCACAGAGGAGAGCATGGACAACGTCAAGCTTTTGAAGAGTCTTTACGAGGCGTTTGCCCGCGGCGATATCGCCGCCGTTCTTGGGGCGATGAGCCCCGACATCCGGTGGCATCAGGCGGAGCGCAATCCATACAGGCCCAGTGGCGAAGCGTGGGTGGGGCCGGACGCCGTATTGAACAATCTGTTCAAGAGAATCAGCGCAGAGTGGGACGGCTTCACCATCAATACCAGGTCGTTCTACGGAGCCGGCGACAGCGTCATCGTCGAAGCCCGCTACAGCGGAACGTACAAGCCGACGGGCAAGAGCATCGACGCGCAGGCGTGTCACGTCTGGGATTTCAAGGACGGCAGGGTGACCAGGTTCCAGCAGTACGTCGACACCGCGCAACTCCAGGACGCGATGGGCGCCTGATATTCCTGAGGTTCGAACTTTTCCTTCCATCCATGATGTGAAGTACGATCGTCCGGTTCGGGCGGATCCGACGATCCGCTCCTACGGAGGACGAATGGCGCACGAACTTCCCGCACTCCCGTATGACCATGCCGCGCTCGAGCCGCACATCGACGCGCAGACGATGCAGATTCATCACGGGAAGCATCATCAGACGTATGTCACCAATTTGAACAACGCGCTGCAGAGTCATCCCGACCTGCAGGGCAAGAGCGTTGAGGATCTCTGCAAGGGCATCAACAGCATTCCGGAAGCGATCCGGACCGCCGTCCGCAACAACGGCGGCGGCCACTGGAATCACAGCATGTTCTGGAAGTGGATGGCACCGAATGCCGGCGGCGCGCCGACCGGTAAAGTCGCGGACGGAATCAACGCGGCGTTCGGCAGCTTCGACAAATTCAAGGAAGAGTGGGCGAAGGCTGGTGCCGGACGCTTCGGCAGCGGCTGGGTGTGGCTGCTCAATGACGGCGGGAAGCTGTCGATCGCCAGCACGCCGAATCAGGACAATCCGCTGATGGAAGGGAAGAAGGCTGTCCTCGGACTCGACGTCTGGGAGCACGCCTACTACCTGAAATATCAGAACCGCCGGCCGGACTACATCGGCGCCTGGTGGAACGTGGTGAACTGGGCCGAGGTCAATAAGGCCCTGTAAAGAGGGCAGGCCGCGAAGCAAGGCGAGGGCGCGACGAACGTTGTTCTTTCGCGCCCTTTCGCTTGTACCCTCGTGCGGATCTCAATGAGCCGTTAGAAGGAGAAGATGCGATGGCGCAATCAGTAATCGACACTGCTAAGGCGGAGATCACTGCGTATAACGAAAAAGATTGGAACGCCGTCACGACCGTGCTGGCGCCGGGCTGCGTCTACGACGAAGTCGCCACGCACCGGCGGGTTGAGGGCATCAACGACATCCTGACCGCCTGGCGCGGCTGGGCGACGGCGCTTCCCGACTCAAAGGCCTCCTTCGATAACGTCTCGGCCAGCGGCAATACCGTGACGCTGGAAATAACGTGGCGTGGAACGCACACGGGCCCGCTGCAGACGCCCGGCGGCGCGCTTCCGCCGAGTGGCAGGAAGATGGAAATCCGAGCCTGTCAGGTGGTGGAGGTCGCTGATGGAAGGGTGAACGCGATTCGGCACTACTTCGACATGGCCACTCTGCTGCAGCAACTGGGCGCCGTCAGCGCCGCGTGAGCGACGCGCACGTGGATGCGAAATGGGCGAGCGCGGTTGTGCGCCACTCATCGTTGGCCGATTGTGCATTGATCGTGACTCGCCGATCGCGTGAAAAAGTGGGCGAATTACAGGGAAAGGAAGAGAGTGTTCGGCGTGCTGCCCTATAATTAAGTCACCGCATGAATCCAACGGACGTCGGCAGTCCTGCGTACTACCACCGTGTCGTCGATTGCCAGTGGGCCTGTCCGGCGCACACCAACGTTCCCGAATATATCCGGCTGATCGCGCAGGGCCGATTCACCGACGCCTACCTGCTGAATCGCGATTCAAACGTTTTTCCGGGCATTCTCGGCCGTACCTGCGACCGGCCGTGCGAGCCGGCCTGCCGCCGCACACGCGTTGATGGCAAGCCCGTGGCGATCTGTCGTCTGAAGCGCGTCGCTGCCGACCATCGCGATGAGGTCAAGCACCTTATTCCGACCGCGCCCGCGCAGAAGAACGGAAAGAAGGTTGCGTTGATCGGCGCCGGTCCGGCGTCGCTGACGGTGGCCAACGACCTGACGCCGCTCGGCTATCAGGTGACGGTGTTCGAGAAGCTCTCGAAGCCGGGCGGCCTCATGCGCATCAACATCCCGTCGTTCCGTCTGCCCGAGCACGTCCTCGACGAAGAGATCGGCTACATCGTCGACATGGGCGTTGACGTTCGCTACAACTCGCCGGTGGACAGTCTGAAAGCGCTGCTCGACTCGAAAGAGTACGACGCGGTGTTTGTCGGAAGCGGCGCGCCGAAGGGCAAAGAGCTCGAGATTCCGGGACGCCACGATACCGATCAGATCTTCATCGGCATCGAGTGGCTCGAGTCCGTCCACTTCGGACATGTCACGTCCGTCGGCAAACGTGTCCTGATCATCGGCGTCGGCAACACGGCGATGGATTGCTGCCGTTCGGCAAAGCGCCTTGGCGCCACCGATGTCAAAGTGATCGCCCGCAAGACGCGGAAGTACTTCAAGGCGTCGCCGTGGGAGCTTGAAGACGCTGAAGAAGAGAACGTCGAGATCGTCGAAAACCTCCAGCCCATCCGCTTCGTGATCGAGAACGGCACGCTGACGGGAATGGAGTTCGACAAATTCAAGTCCGTTGAAACGGACGGCAAGCTCCAGCAGGAAGTGATCGGTCGCGAGATCATCCCGTGCGACACGGTGGTGCTGGCGATCGGCCAGGACAACGCCTTCCCGTTCGTCGAGCGGAACATCGGCCTCGAATTCGGCAAGTGGGACATGCCGGTGGTGGACAAGACGACGTTCATGTCCACGCGGCCCGGGGTGTTCTTTGGCGGCGATGCCGCGTTCGGCCCGCAGAACATCATCTGGGCGGTCGAGCATGGCCACCAGGCCGCGATTTCGATTCACAACTTCTGTCAGGACCTCCCGGTCACGCAGCGGCCGCCGCAAGGCATGACGCTGACGAGCACCAAGATGGGGCTGCACGAGTGGTCGTACAGCAACAACTACGACCCCGTCGCGCGTCAGAAGATGACGCACGTCGATCTGACGACGCGGTTCAAGAGTCTCAATACTGAGGTCGAGCTGGGGTTCACAGCTGAGCAGACCGCTCACGAAGTTGAGCGCTGTCTCAACTGTGACGTGGAGACGCATTTCACCGACTCGCTGTGCATCGAGTGCGATGCCTGCATTGACATCTGCCCGGTGGACTGCCTCACGATCATCCCGGATGCTGACGAGCAGGGGCTGCGCGCGAACGTGAAGCTGCCCGCGCTGAACACCGAGCAGCCGCTGTTCGCGTCGGGACCCCTCAAGCAGACCGGCCGCCTCATGGTGAAGGACGAGAACATCTGTCTGCACTGCGGCCTGTGCGCCGAGCGGTGTCCAACCTATGCGTGGGACATGCGGAAATTTGCCGTTCTGATCCCGCATGCGGATTCAGTCGTGCCCGCGACTGTGGCGGTGTGACCGTGATGTTGACCGCGAGACGCTCCGAGACGAGCACCCTGAAACGAGATGGATCGAGTTAACGATTTCGCCTTCAAGATCGCCACCGCCAACGGAACGGGATCTGCCTCCGCCAACGGTCTGCTCATGCAGGCCATCTTCCGGATGGGTGTGCCGGTCACGGGCAAGAACGTCTTTCCCTCGAATATTCAGGGGCTGCCCACCTGGTACGAAATCCGGGTCAACAAGGACGGCTATACCGCGCGCACGCCGCATTTCGATCTGATGGTGGCGCTCAACGCTGCGACCTACGACAAGGACGTTGCGGAGGTCGGGTCCGGCGGATGGCTGCTCTACGATTCGAGCTGGCCTCTCGACGAGCGGTTGAAGCGACCGGACGTCACGTATCTCGGGGTACCGCTGGCCGAGATGTGCAATGCGACTTTCAAGGGAGTGCGCGAGCGCATCCTGATGAAGAACATTGCCTACGTCGGTGCGCTCGCCGCGCTGATGAAGATCGACGAAGACGTCATCCGCGCATTGCTGAAGGAGAAGTTCGGCAAAAAGCAGGCGCTGATGGAGTCGAACCAGAAGGCGGTCGATCTCGGCTATCAGTACGCGGCGAAGACGTTCTCCTGTCCGCTGCCGATCCACCTCGAGCCGCTGGACAAGACGAAAGACGCGATTCTCATCGACGGCAACACGTCGGCGGCGCTCGGCTGCCTGTATGCCGGCGCGACGGTTGCCGCCTGGTATCCGATCACGCCGTCGACCTCGTTGATGGATGCCTTCCGCGGCTTCTGCATGAAGTATCGCCAGGATCCCGAGACCAAGAAGAATCGCTACGCGATCCTCCAGGCGGAGGACGAGCTCGCCGCCGTCGGCATGGTGATCGGCGCCGGCTGGGCCGGCGCACGCGCGTTCACATCCACGTCGGGTCCCGGCATCTCGCTGATGAGCGAGTTCATTGGCCTCGCGTACTACGCGGAAGTGCCGGCTGTGATTTTCGACGTGCAGCGTACCGGGCCGTCCACCGGGATGCCGACCCGCACCCAGCAGGGCGACCTGATGACGGCGGCCTACGCGTCACACGGCGACACGCGGCACATCTGTCTCTATCCCGCCGATCCCCGCGAGGCGTTCGAGCTGGCCGCCAAGGCGTTCGACTTTGCCGAGCGATTCCAGACGCCGGTGTTCGTGCTGAGCGATCTCGACATCGGCATGAACGACTGGATGGTGCCGAAGCTCACGTGGGACGACAGCTACAAGCCCGATCGGGGCAAGGTCCTCACCGCGGAACAGCTCGAGCAGGTCAAGACCTTCTACCGCTATCTGGACGTGGACGGCGACGGGATCGCGTATCGAACGCTGCCGGGGACGCATCCCAAGGGGGCGTTCTTCGCGCGCGGGTCAGGCCACAACAAGTTCGGCGGGTACACCGAGGACGCCGAGGAGTACACGGAAGTCGTCGATCGCATCGACCGGAAGATTCAGCGCGCGACGAAGGTGTTGCCGGCGCCGATTGTCCGTCAGGTGCCCGGGGCGAAGCTCGGCATCCTGACCATCGGTGGCTGCCACGCCGCCTGCAACGAAGCGCTCGACCTGCTGGCGAAGGAAGGCATCGCGCTCGACTACATGCGCGTCCGCAGCTTCCCGTTCGGCGACGACGTCGCGAAGTTTGTCGAGTCCCACGATCTGACGTTCGTCGTCGAACAGAACCGCGACGCGCAGCTCCGCAGCCTGCTGCAGCTCGAGACGGGCCTGCCGATCGACAAGATGGAGTCCGTCCGCTACTACGGCGGGTTCCCGATGAGCGCGCACTATGTGATTTCCGGAATCAAAGCGAGGCTCGACAAAGCCGCGTAGATGTAGTGTCCGGCTTCAGCCGGACCAAGACCATCATGACTTACATACCAAAACCCGCCGTCGTGTATCCCGGCCTGGAGCGCAACGAGATCGGCCTGACGCGCCGCGACTACGAAGGGTCGATGACCACCTTGTGCGCCGGCTGCGGACACGACTCGATCACCGCGGCCATCGTCCAGGCGTTCTGGGAGCTCTCGATTCCTCCACACCGCGTGGCCAAGCTGTCGGGCATCGGCTGCTCGTCGAAGACACCGGCCTACTTCCTCAAGCAGGCCCATGGGTTCAACGGCGTCCACGGGCGCATGCCGGCACTCGTCACCGGCGCCAACGCCGCGAACAGCGAGCTCACGTACATCGGCGTGTCGGGTGACGGAGACTCGCTCTCGATCGGTCTCGGTCAGCTCTCGCACGCGATTCGGCGTAACGTCAACCTGCTCTACGTGCTCGAGAACAACGGCGTCTACGGCCTGACGAAAGGCCAGTTCTCCGCATCCGCCGATCGCGGTTCGCTCAGCAAGAAGGGCGAAGCCAACACCATGGAGTCGATCGATGGCTGCCTGCTGGCACTGACGCTCGGTGCCACGTTCGTGGCGCGGAGCTTTTCCGGCGACAAGGCGCAGCTCGTGCCGATCATCAAGGCGGGCCTGGCGCACAGCGGCTTTGCCTTTGTTGACGTCATCTCGCCATGTGTGACGTTCAACGACCACGAGGGATCCACCAAGAGCTACGCGTATACACGCGAGCACAACGTAGAGATCGTCCACGCGGACTTCGTCCCGCCGGCCGCCGCGATCACGACTCAGTACGATCCAGGCAGCGTGCGCAACGTGATGATGCACGACGGCAGCTATGTGCGCCTGCGCAAGGTCGCCGAGGACTACGACCCGAGCGACCGCGATCGCGCCTACGCGCACATCCGCGAGCGGCAGAAGGATGGGGAAGTCGTCACCGGCCTGCTCTATCTGTCGGAAGACTCGAAGGACATGCACGAGCAGAGCGAAACGATTCCCTCGTCGCTCGTCGCCCTGCCATTCGAGCAGCTCTGTCCAGGGAACAACGAGCTGCAACGGATGCAGGCGCGGTTTCGTTGAAGCGTCTCGCGATCGTCGCTCTCGTCCTCCTGGGCACCCCTCGAGGAGTGCCCTACATTCTTTCGTCCTCACCCTCCGAGCTTCTGGCGCAAGGGAAGACGCTGCGCGTCTACCTCGCGCGCCATGGTCAGACCGACGGCAACCTGAAGGGCATCGCCCAGGGCTGGACCGACACGCCACTGAACGACACCGGACGCGAGCAGGCGATGGCTCTCGCCGAGCGTCTTCGCGGTGTCGAACTGGACGCGATCTATTCCAGCACGCTGACCCGCAGCCGGACGACGGCAGAAACCGTTGCCGCTGGGCGGAAGAAGGTGAAGGTGACCAGCCTGTCCGGTCTGCGCGAAGTTGGCCTGGGGAAGTGGGAGAACGTTGCGCTCAACGACCCGATCATGAAGACGCGGCCGCCGGCGGACAAGCGCGGTCCTGAGGACGGCGAATCAGGCGCTCAGGTGGACGAACGTGTGGCCGCCGCGGTGAAGGAGATTCTGAACAGGCACCGCAAAGGGACCATCCTTATCGTCGGCCACGCCGGCGCGAACGGATACATCCTCAGCCATCTGCTCGACATGACCAGGCAGGAGCTTGCGAAGCAGGGTCAGTTCGTCCAGGACAACGACGAGCTGTATCTGGTGGAGCGGACCGCCGGCTTCCCGCCGCGCGTCTTCAAGTTCATTGCGCCGGGGAAGTTCAATCAACTCTAGGGGCACGAAGGGCGCGAAGGAAAACGAAGACCGCGAAGAAGAAATTAGTCTCGAAGGACGGTAGAGGCCGACCTTAGGGCACTTGTCTCAGTTTCACGGATTAACGGACCGACTCGTGCCAAATCCGCGCATGACCCAAGCGAGTCCAAGGCCGAACGCATAAACCGCTGCTATTGGCACGATCCACAGCCGCACTACGAACATGGCGCTCTGCGTAGTCCAACCGCGGTCGGGCATCCATGCAAGTGCCATGATCGCAACCGCCCAAAGAATTGAAGCCAGTAGCCAAACGCGTTTCCAGCCATTCGTCATCGCTGCACCTCGGCCAGATTAGACACCACTTGTCGGGAAACCGACCCAGCCAAACTGAGACAGTGCCCCTTTAGGTGGGCCTTTTGCCTTTAGAACAGCGTCACTTCTACCAGCTCGCCCTTCTCGACGACGCTCACGCCAATCGGCACCTCGATATAACCATCGGCTTGCGACATGCTCGTGATGTCGCCCGACGCCTTGAAGGCCGGTACGGCCTGGCCGTTCTCGATGCGCATCGAATAGAACTGGTGTCGATCGACGACGGATGTGATGCGTGCGCCTAGCGGCAGCGTCACCGCGCGCAGCGGCTGCGGAGGCAGGCGGGC
>Ga0207691_10003678_pt1 | contig 14870 bp, 14 predicted proteins | sample KBSM13metaG_FD_184327 | JGI IMG/M metagenome (GOLD analysis project Ga0207691, IMG submission 184327) | Miscanthus rhizosphere microbial communities from Kellogg Biological Station, Michigan, USA - KBS M1-3 metaG (SPAdes) (version 2) | ecosystem: Host-associated > Plants > Roots > Rhizosphere >... | reverse complement strand
TGCATCCACGCCGACTTCATCGAGCTTCTCCGCCTGATCTTTCATGAGCGATATCAGCGGTGACGCGACGACGGTGGTGCCGCCGAGATGCAGCGCGGGTAACTGGTAGCACAATGACTTGCCGGCGCCGGTCGGCATGATGGCGAGCGTATCGTGTCCGGCCAGTACGCTATCGATTACTTCCTGCTGGCCCGCGCGAAGTGATTCAATGCCGAACCGGTCGCGCAGCAGCTTGCTAAACTGCTTGCTCTTACGTGGCACGCGTTATTGTGCCGTGTGACAGACCGGCTATGAAGATGATTTGTTCCAGGGTCATCTCGGCGACCAATATAGCGACCATGGTATTGCGCTGCAGTCGTCGCGCGTCTGAATGTACTGTCGGAGATTACGCTTCCCGTTGGGGCGCTAGACGCTGCCGGCCGTCCTTGCCGCAAAACTTGTAGCGATTTCCGCGAGCATCATTGTTCCGGCGCATAAACTTTCAGATATGACGATCGCCCGCCGTCTGCAGCGATGGTAGTGCCGGTGATCATGCGGGATTCATCGGAAGCAAGAAATACAGCGACGGCTGCAATGTCCGCCGCTTCGCCGACTGAGAACGGGTAGAGTTTCATGGCGGCCTTGCGTGCAAGCACGGCAGGTGTCGGATTCTCCGACAGCAGCCATTCTTTATTCTCCCAGCGCTTGATCGAGCGCTCGGTGCGCACAACCGCGGGCGCAATAGCATTGGCACGTATGCCGTAGTCGACGTATTGCGCAGCGAGCGTTTTCGTGAAAGACACGATCCCGCCTTTAGCGGCCGCATAGGCCGGTTTCTGCGAACCGATCAGGCCGAGATGCGATGAGAAATTGATGATCGAGCCGCCGCCCGCTTTAATGATATGCGGGATGCCATGACGACAAGAAAGAAAAGGGTGCAGCAGGTTGAGAGCAATCGTGCGGTGCCATACATCCAGATCCATCTCGTGCACCGGATAGTCTTCCTGCAGCGAACCGCCCGCGCAATTCATGAGGACGTCGAGCCGTCCGAACCTGGCGGCGGTCGCATCGATAGCCCGCTTGACGCTATCGTCCTGAGTGACATCGGTCTCTATGAACAACGCTTCGCCGCCCGCATCGCGCACTTCCTTTTCGGCCGCGCGGCCTGCAGCGGCATTGATCTCCGCAATGCCGACGCGCGCACCTTCGCGCGCATACGCGAGTGCCGTCGCCTTGGCGATGCCGGCGCCCGCACCTGTCAAAAACGCAACCTTCCCGTCTAGCCTGCCCATAGTGTGTTCTCCGCTAAGACTGAAATCTGTTCGCTTCTATTCGGCGCGCAAGCCTGCTTTTTTGATCAGCGCTGCATAGCGGGATGTTTCGCTACGCACCAGGTTTGCGAGCTCTTGCGGCGTGCCGGGCCATGGATCCACGCCGGCCGCAGCGAGGCGCTCGCGGAAATCCGGCGCCGCCATCGCCTTCGCCACTTCCTGGTTCAAGCGCGCAAGAATCTCACGCGGCGTGGCTGCCGGCGCGAACATGCCGAACCAGATCGGCATCACAAAATTGTCTACGCCTGCTTCCTTCGCCGTCGGCACATCGGGCAGCGTCTGCACCCGGTGCTCGGAGAGTACGGCGAGCGCGCGAACCTTACCCGCGCGGATTTGCGTCAGCGCCGATGCCACTGCAACCACCACCTCATCGACCTCGCCGCCAATCAGCGAGAAAACCGCGACGGACGCGCCTTTATACGGAACGTGGACCAAATTTATTTTTTCGAGACTCATCAAGAGCTCGTTGGCCAGATGATTCGTTGTGCCTGCGCCGCCCGAGCCGTAATTGAGCTTGCCGGGCTGGGCGCGCGCGAGCGCGATGAAGTCCTTCAACGACTTCGCCTGTACGCCGGGATGCACCAGCAATACATTCTGGATTGCAGCTAGACGGGCGATCGGCGCGAAATCTGTGGCGGCGTTGTAATCGAGTTTCGAATACAGCGCGGGACTGACCGCGATCGCGGACGATGTGACGAGCAGCGTATAGCCGTCGGGCGCTGCCTTTGCTGCCATGCTCAGACCGATGTTGCCACCAGCGCCTGCGCGATTGTCGGGCACCACGTTGGTCCCCAATTGTTCGCCGAGTTTCTGTCCGACCGCGCGGCCGAGGATGTCGCTTGGACCGCCGACGGGAAATGGCAACAGCAGGCGGACCGGCTTGGTCGGATAAGCTTGTCCAAGCGCGAGCGTTGCAAACAAGGCAAGCGGTAATGCAGCGCTGAGCGCGCGAGCGCGGCGTGATCCGGAGTGCATGATTTCCTCAGGTCGGCGCTCAGATCGGTCGAGCTGCCGGTGAACGTCGTTGGAGTTTACTGCATCGAATACAGCTGCTCCAATACGGTCTGTTCTGCGCCTCGTTCTACACTCAGGCTGCTAAACTCGGACACGAAAAATTCTCGGGCGCGAAAAATGAAAATCACCAAAGTTGAAACCATCGTGGTATCGATGCCGATGATCATCGAAGGCAGCGTGATGCCGAAACAGGGCGGCAAGCCGCGCACCAGCATGGATACGCTGCTCGTGAAGATCGAAACGGATGAAGGTGTGACCGGTTGGGGCGAGGGTTTCGGTCACCGCATTTTCACCGCGACCAAAGCGGCGCTCGATTCATTCATCGGTCCGATGTGCATCGGCCGCGATCCGACGCAGATCAGCGCGCTTGTCGAGGAGGTGCAGCGCAATCTCGGTGGCGTCGGCCGCAATGGTCCGGCGATGTATGCGCTGTCAGCGGTGGACATCGCGCTGTGGGATATTGCAGGCAAGCTCGCAAAGCTGCCGTTATACCGCCTGCTTGGCGGTGCGCACAAAACCGAACTGCCGGCGTACGCGAGCCTTTTGCGTTATGGCGAGCCGGCCGCCGTGACGCAGTACGTCGAGCGCGCATTGAAGCGCGGCTATCGCCATATCAAGCTGCACGAAATCACCGTCGAACCAATCAAGGCCGCGCGCATCGCCGCCGGTCCCGACATTCCGATCATGATCGACTGCAATTGTCCTTGGACGATCGACGAAGCAATTACGATGGCGAGGCGACTCCAGGAGTTCGATCCGCACTGGCTGGAGGAGCCGATCTGGCCGCCCGAGGATCATGCGGGGCTCGCACGCGTGCGCACGCACGGTGGACTGCGCACGGCCGCCGGCGAGAATGCAATGCTGCCCGAGTTCAAGAGTATGTTCGAGCACGATGCGCTTACATTCGCGCAGCCGAGCATCACGAAAGTCGGCGGCGTCACGATGATGCGCAAAGTAATGGCGCTTGCAGACGCGTTCGGCGTCACTGTAGTGCCGCATTCCGCATACTTTGGTCCGGGACTCCTTGCGTCCGTGCATTGCATCGCCGCGATGGCCAACCCTACACTCGTCGAGTGCTACGACGCCGACTTTGCGCAGAACGTTATGCACGATGCAATCGAGCCGAAAAGCAACGGCTGCATCGGGATTCCGCAAGGTCCGGGGCTTGGCGTGGATCCCGATCCCGCAGTGATCGATGAACTGCGCATCCGCTAGCGAATAACGCAGGGAACTGTCGCCCCGGTGCGCACTCTGATTTGCGTGCGGGATTTTTTCTGCAGTCTTTATGCAAGCCCAATCAGCGCCAGTGCGCTTGTGGCGATGGCGCTCACGGGTTGCGCAACCACGGCGCCGGAAGTCGACTACACCGCCACTCGCGCAAGCTGGCACGGCGCGTCTTATGACGCGGTCGTCGCGCAATGGGGCCAGCCTGGCGGCTACACAGTCATGGAGGACGGCCGTTACGTGTATAGCTGGCTTTCCGAGTCCGGCACGGTCGGCGGCGCCAGCTATTCATCGTCGTCGATCGGCATATTCGGCGGCAGCCGCGGCGTCGGTATGGGCGTTGGAACCGGCTTCCCGATCGGCGGGGGCGGCGGCGGTCAAGTGGTGCGCTGCCAGCGAACCTTGGTATTCAGGAACGCCATCGTCGTGGAGCAGACCTGGAACGGCAACTCTCAATTCTGCAGCACGTTTGTGCGCCGCTAAGTCTGGCACTGGCTAATTTTCGCGGTCCTCCATCCAAGACGCGCGATAGTGCAATTAATCCTGCGGCGGGATTTTTTCCTGGCGGACAACCTTCGTCCAGCGCGCGACTTCGGAAGCCAGAAAATCTTGCGCTGCGCGCGGCGTCGTGGTGCGCGTTTCCGCCCCGAGCATAAGCATCTTTTCGGTTACATCCGGTCGCTTGAGGATTCCACTCACGGTCGCGTTAAGTTTATCGACGAGTGCTGCGGGCATGTTACGCGGACCCGCGACCGCATACCACGCAAGCACGTCAAAGCCCGGAGACACAGTCTCGGCAATCGTCGGCACGTCAGGCCACAGCGCGAAGCGCTTTTGCGTTGTGACCGCTAGCGCGCGCAAACGGCCGCTGTCCACATAAGCGGTCGAGCCGCCTGCCGTCGTAAAGAGCAGCGGAATTTCATTGGCGAGCAATGCAACCGGCCCTGCATTCCCGCCTTTATACGGGACATGATTGAGCGTTACACCGGTGCGCGCTTGAAAGAGTACCGCGGCGAGGTGCATGCCGCTGCCGATGCCGCCCGAGCCGTAATTAATCTGGCCGGGCGCGGCTTTCGCGCGCTGCACGAGTTCCTGCATCGTTTTAGCCGCAAATCCCGGATTCGTGAGCACCACCATCGGATTGCTCGCGACCATTGAGACCATCGTAAAGTCTTTGACCGGATCATAGGGCAGCGCGCGATAAAGGCCGGGCGACGTCGCATGTCCTGATGCCATGAGAAACACCGTGTAACCGTCAGGATCGCTCCTGGCGACGATAGAAGCGCCGGTGGTCCCGCCTGCGCCCGGACGGCCATCGACGATGACCTGCTGGCCGAGCGCCTCTGTCATGTGCGCTGCCAGCAGGCGCGCAGTGATGTCGACGCTGCCGCCTGAGACGAAGCCGTGCACCATGCGCACGGGTCGCGTTGGATATTTATCCGCTGTTTGCGCCTGACCAACTGCTGTACAAACGCTCAAAACTACGAACACGCCGATGAATGTCCAGCAACTGTTAGCCGCAGATGGACACCGGGAAACGCAGATAAAGACAAGAGCGATTGCGAAGATAAAAGCACTCAACATATTTCTATCAGCACGCTTCTGAACGCGTTTTAAATCGCTGTGTATCGCACTCTGCTTCCGCTTTGATTTCCATCCGCGTTAATGTTGGGTTCACGCTGCGGCTAAACGAACTTCTCCGGCATCGGGCCTTTTGCGACACGCTGATATTTGTATCCCGCTTCATGCATGATGCGCTCGCGCGAGCCGAGCACGTCGTCGCGTAGTTGCGCGAGCTTGTCCGCTGAATATACGAGCTGGCCGCCGCGCTTTAGAAATTTCCCCGCGATCATCACACTGTCCACGTCCGCGGCTTCGGCGTAGAGCACGATGGCATGCGCAGGATCGCCGCCGGGAATGGCGGCAAAAAGATTCATGCCGCTCGTATCAAAAAGCGTGAGGTCGGCTTGTTTGCCCGGTGTAATCGATCCGATTTTATGGTCGAGCTTCAATGCTTTGGCGCCGCCCATCGTCGCCCAATACAGCGCATCGCGCGTCTGCGTTGAATGCTGCGTGCCGGCGGGCCATTTCCCTAATGCGTAAAGGCTGCGATTGTCGAGCTCGCGCTGGTGCTGGAACGCATGACGCGTCACCCACAACATCGAGCTGTTGAAATACGGATCGCAATCGGAGCCTATCGACGGCGTCCCGCCGAGTTTCGCCATGCGCCCGATCATCGCGGGCTGCTCATAATTCATCATCTCCGTCAGGCACGTCGCAGTGATTGTGCATCCGGCGCCGAGAACGATTTCCAGCTCTTCCTTATCGAAGCAGTTGCCGTGCGCGATGTTATGGTCCGGACCGAGCAGGCCTGCTTTGGCCAGGCGTGGATAGCCGTCTTCGACGACGCGTTTGCCTTTGCGTCCATAACTGTGCGCCGAGTTGATAAGTCCATATTCCCGTGCCAGCCGAATGTCGTGCACGGCGACGTCATACTCGCCCCAATCAGGCCCCAGTATGGCCATCGCGAGCGACATGAGGCCTTCGTCGGATGCGAAGCGGCCAGTGCGCAGGCGATGAATTTCGTCGCGCGGATATGGAATCTTGTAGTACGGCGTAGCGTCTTGGCTGATGGGCGGCTTGACAGTGCCGCGCGCAAATACGGCGCGTATGCCCGCGTCTGTCAGGCCGTCAATGGCGGCGTCCGTCATTCCGGCGTCTTTCACGATATGACACCAGTCCATGATGGTGGTCGTGCCGTGATGAATCTGATTCAGCGAACCAATGAGATTGGCGAGGTAAACGTCGCGTGCGGTATAGCGCGTTGCCATGCCCTGATGCATGTTGGCGTGGTAGTCGCGGCTGCCGACCCAGTTGCCGCCGATGCCGCGCAGCGCAAACTCCCACGTGTGAATATGCGCATTGACCATGCCCGGAATTACGATGCGATCCCTGCCATCGATCACCGCGGCATTCGGCGCGGCGATATTACGGCCGACCTCGACGATCTTATCGACGTCAATGAGGATATCGCCGCTGTCGAGATCGCCGATCGCCGCATCCATCGACACGATGGTTGCGCCTTTGATAAGAGTCATGCTCATGCGTGATCCCGTACCAGTCCGAATGAAGTTGAGCCGCGATTATTGCATGCAGATAGTTCGCTCGCGAGCGCGCCGTCTATAATCCCGCGTCGGCAGTTATGTTTAGACGCGACGCCAGAGCGGTGCGCGACTGGGTGGCAGGGCGCGCTTGTCGAAACGCTTTACCCGCATGACCAGTATTAGACCGGAGCGGTAGTAGACTAAGATAGGCGCCCGCGGCAAGCCATATCAAGCGTCGGCATCGAATGCACGACGACAATCAAGGAGAACAGGATGTGGAAGCGCTTCGAGCGATGCGCGCTGCTGGTGGCGCTGGGGTGTATTGGAGGCGGTGCCTGCGCGCAAAGTTTTCCCGCGAAGCCCATCCGCTACATCATCGCGTTTCCGCCCGGCGGCTCAAACGATATCCTGGCGCGCATCATCGGCGCACGCATGACGGAGCTCATGGGTCAAACCGTGATCGTCGATAACCGTCCGGGAGGCGGTGCGAACATCGGCGCGGAGGCGATTGCGCGCAGCGCGCCGGACGGCTATACGATCGGCAATATCAGTGCGACGCATACTATCAATGCGACGCTATATCCGAAGTTGAGCTACGACGTGCTCAAAGATTTCACGCCGGTCACACGCGTCGCCGAGATCCCGCTGCTCCTCGCGGCGCATCCGGTCGTGCCCGCCAGAGGACCGAAAGAACTAATTGCACTAACGCAAAAACGCGAGCTTACTTATGGCTCGTCCGGTATCGGCACGCCGGGCCACCTCGCCGCGGAGATGCTGCGTGCCTACGGCGCAAAAGATCTCGTGCACGTTCCCTACAAAGGCGGCGGCCCTGCGGGCGTCGATCTGATGGCGGGCAACATCGAGCTCCTGTTCAACAACATGCCGGAGCTCGTGCCGTTCGTGAAAGCAGGCAAGATGCGCGCGATCGGCGTTACAAGTTTGAAGCGCGACCCGGTGCTGCCTGACACGACGACGATGATAGAAGCTGGCTTTGCCGGCTTCGATCTCGGCAACTGGGTCGCGATCGTCGGCCCCGCGGGAATACCTAGAGACGTCGTCGCAAAACTGAATACTGAAATCGTGAAAATATTGCGCGAGCCCGCAACACGCGAAAAGATCGCGGCACAGGGCTTCAACATCGTGACGAGCACGCCGGACGAACTCGCAGCTTACATACGTTCCGAGCACGATAAATGGGGCAAGCTCGTGAAGGTATCGGGCGCGAAGGTTGAATAGGGGCGCGACGAACTTGTGTGCTGCGAACAGGGCTACGGCCACCGCATGCGTGTACAGGGACAGATCGCTTTACATGCCAGGAGCAGGGCGAACATGAAAAGTTGTCTGCCATTAATCACGCCACTGATTGCGGCCTGGATGTGTAACTTGCCGCTGGTCTCGGCGCAGGATTACCCGACTAAGCCGATCCGCTTGATCGTGCCCTTTGCGGCGGGCGGCGGGTCGGATTTTGTCGGCCGGCTGATCGCCCTCAAACTGACCGAGCAGTTGGGGCAAACGGTGGTCGTAGATAACCGGCCGGGCGCTGCTTCCTTGCTCGGCACTCAGATTGCGGCGCACGCTGCCGCCGACGGCTATACGCTATTGCTCGCGGATTCCGGTTTTACCATCAACATCGCGTTCTTCAAGGACCCCAAATATGACGCGCTGAAAGATTTCGACCCGATTTCGGTGGTGGCGGAGACGCCTTACATACTCGTCGTCAATCCGGGCCTGTCTTACTCATCCAGCATCAAAGATTTCATCGCGGCTGCCAAAGCTCAGCCTGGCAAGCTCACGATAGGTTCAGCCGGCAGCGGCAGCGGTACGCATATGACGGGTGAGCTGTTTCGATTGCGCGCCGGCATCAACATGATCCATGTGCCGTACAAAAGCGTTGGCCCGGCGCTGTCGGATGTCGTCGCTGGCCAGATCCAATCGACGATATCGACCGCGCCCGTTACGCTGCCGCTGTCAAAAGCCGGACGCGTGAAAATCCTCGCTGCTGCTGCGCCAAAACGCAGTCAATTGCTGCCCGACGTGCCGACCTTCGCCGAAAGCGGCGTTAACGACGTCAATGTGAGCAACTGGTACAGCGTCATCAGTGTCGGCGGCACGCCGCCGGCGATCATCAAGCTGCTCAACCGCGAGATCGCGCGTGCAGTCGCCGCGCCTGACACAAAGGAGCGCCTCGCGGTCAGCGCTCTCGAGGCTGCGCCCAATTCACCTGAGGAGTTTCGTAAAAAAATTGCCGACGAACTGCAGCGCTGGAGCCGCGTCATCAAAGATGCGGGGATACGGCAGGAGTGATCGAAGCTGCGGTCAACGAAGTTGTGCAAAGTCGGCGCTAGCCAGGCTGTGCTCGGCGTGAAGAGTTTTTATGCGTGTGCGTTGGCGGGCGTGATCTTATGTGGAAACGTTGTCGCAGCTGACTATCCGACACGGCCCATCCGCATGCTCGCCGGATTCACGGCAGGCGGCGGCTCCGATCTCGCCGCCCGGACGGTCGCGCAGAAAATGTCCGAAGCGCTCGGTCAGAGTGTCGTGGTCGACAATCGAACTGGCGCGACGGGAGCAATTGCAGCGGAAATGCTCGCCAAAGCGCCGCCCGATGGATATACGCTGATGATGCTCGCGGTTGCGCAGTTGGTCGCGACTGCATTCGACGACAAGATGCCGTTCGACATCGTGCGCGATTATGCCGGCGTGAGCTTGGTATCGCGCAATCCGTACTTGATGGCAGTGTCGCCGAACGTTCCTGTGCGCACAGTCCGCGAGTTCATCGATCTTGCGAAAGCGCAGCCTGACAAACTGAATTACGGCTCGACCGGCATCGGCGGCTCTAACCATATCGTCACCGAACTCTTCAACGTCACTGCCGGCATCAAACTCGCGCATGTACCGTACAAAGGGCCGCCGCAGGCACTTACAGATCTCGCCGGCGGTCAGGTGCAGTTGGTATTTGCGAGCATTACCTCGGGATTGCCGCTTGCACGCTCAGGCAAGGTACGTGCGCTTGCGGTCACCTCGCTCAAGCGCTCGGCTGCCGCGCCCGACCTGCCTGCGATTGCAGAAACGCTGCCGGGTTATGAAACGATCGGCTGGTACGGCGTGGTGGTGCCGAAGGCGACGCCCCAACCGCTCGTCCAGCGACTCAGCACTACCATTGCTCGCGGTCTGCAGGCGCCGGACGTGAAGGAGCGGCTGGCGGCGGACGGCTCCGAAGCCGTCGGCAGTACACCCGCTGAATTCGATCGGCATATGGCGAGCGAACTCGCGCGCTTCCGAAAAGTCATCAAAGCTGCGGGGATACGCCACGAATGAAGCATCGAATACCAGGATAGGAGCAGACATGCATGATATGCAGATGCTTGTTGCGGCGGCCTCGTGTATGGCGTTAGCAGTGCCCGCTTTGGCTGCTCAGGCGCCGGCCGCCACAGCGAACGATGCGCAACAGTATCCGAACGGACCGATCCGCATGGTGGTTCCATTCACGCCCGGCAGCGCCAGCGATATTCTCGCGCGCCTCATACAGCCGAAACTGCTCGAGAGTTGGGGTCAGCAGATCGTGGTCGATAACCGCCCGAGTGCCGGCGGCACAGTTGCCGGCAGTATCGTGGCGACGGCGTTGCCGGATGGCTATACGCTCATGCTTACATCGTCAGGCTTCGCCGGCAGTGCGGCGCTGTATGAAAAGCTTCCCTACGATTCTGTGAAGGATTTCGCCGGCGTGACGCAAGTCGTAAGCACGCCGCTCGTGCTTGTGGTCGCACCGGGACTTGGTGTGAAATCGGTCAAGGAACTGATCTCGCTCGCGCAGCAAAAGCCCGGACAGTTCAATTTCAGCTCGTCGGGCATCGGCAGCGGCACGCACTATGCCGGAGAGCTGTTCAAGCTCGCTGCCGGAATAAACACTGTCCACGTGCCCTATCGGGGCACGCCCGAAGCGATCAACGATGTGATCAGCGGCCGCATACAGTTCATGGTGGCGCCCGTGCTGCCGGCGATGAGTCTCGTAAAAAGCGGCCGGCTCCTTGCGCTCGCTGTCACCACTAAGGAACGGCTGGCTTTATTGCCTGAGTTGCCGACGATCGCCGAAGCGGCCTTGGCGGGATTCGAGTACGACGGTTGGTATGGCATATTTGCGCCTGCGAAAACGCCGCGCGCGATCATCAACAAGCTCGCGGTTGAGGTCGCCCGCATCCTCAAGCTGCAGGATGTCGCCGAGCGAATCGCCGGCACGGGTGCCGTTGCGAAGTCCTCAACGCCCGCAGAATTCGATAAGCTCGTCCGCGATGAGATTGTGATGCGCCGCAAAGTGTTCAAGGCGGCGGGGGCGCGTCCCGACTGACACACGTGCGGCACAGAATGAAAACTCTGGTCCGAGCGCACGGTCCGTAGTGGAAGAACCGGGTACGCCGGCTCATGCACGCGCAATCATGAATAGAGGAGATGGCAGATGGAAGTCAAATCGACGTTGAAGGTGATCAATCAGAAAGACTGCCCCGGACGCCGCGGCGTTACCGACGGGCAAACGTATCAGCGCATGATCGGCTGGCCGGAGATCGGCGAGACTGATCGCGTTCGTCTTGGACGCGCGACCTACAAGCCGGGCACGTACGAGCAACTGCACTGGCATCCGATCGAGGCGTGCTATTACGTAATTTCAGGACACGCGACCGTGCGCAATTTCGAAGGTGAGGAATTCGAGGTGGGTCCGGGCTCGATTATCTATGCCCCGCCCGGCATCGCAGGTGCTCATGAGTGGGAAGTGAAGGAATCGCTCGAGTTGCTCGATATTCGTGCGACGAATGAAACGAACCGCAAGATCCAGTACACCGTAGACAAAGAGACCAAACGCTCATATATCGATCTCGAGGACCTTGCATATCGCGACGCCATCAGCTTCAAATCTCACTATTGAAAACGAGTCGAGGCATGCACATGATCCGGCAGTTCGTGATGGTGCTGTCATACGTGACACTCGCCAGCGTCGCTTACGCCCAAAACTATCCGACCAAGGCGATCCGCATGATCATGCCGTTTCCGCCCGGCGGCCCGACGGATATCGTCGGCCGCCTCGTGGCTGCGAAGCTCGCCGAGCAGCTCGGGCAATCGGTCGTAGCGGACAGCAGGCCGGGCGCCAGCGGCAACGTCGGGCTGGAGATCGCGTCGAAGTCGCCGCCTGACGGTTACACGATCGTCTTGAGCTCGCCGGTCATCGCACTGAGCCCGCTGCTGTACGGCAAGTTGAATTACGACCCATGGAAAGACTTAGCGCCGATCGCATTGGTGGGCGCAGTACGCAATGTGCTCGTCATTCATCCGTCGGTGCCCGCAAAGACACTCAAGGAGTTTGTCCAGATTGCACGTAAGAGCCCGGGCAAGTTGAACTACGGCTCAGGCGGCATTGGCACCACTACGCATCTGGCGCCGGAACTGCTGAAGAGCCTGGAGAAACTCAACATCGTGCACGTGCCGTATAAAGGCTCGGGCCTCGCCTTGATCGGACTCGCAAGCGGTCAGGTCGACATGGAAGTACTTGCGGCGCCGGCGGCGCTCGGACAAATCCAGGCCGGCCGCGTGCGCGCGCTGGCAGTGCTGTCACCTGAACGTCTGCATGATCTGCCCGATGTGCCGACCACGCGGGAACAGGGATTTGCCAACTTCGAGATCAGCGTCTGGTACGGAATGCTGGCGCCTGCCGGCACGCCGCGGGAAATCATTAATCGCCTGAACACCGAATTAACTAAAGCGGTTACCGCTGCCGACATGAAACCGAAGCTTGCGCAGGCCGGCGTCGAGCCGCTGACCAGCACGCCCGAGGAGTTCGGTAATTTCATCCGCAGTGAAGCGACCCGTTTCGAAAAGGTCATCAAAGAAGCGGGCATCAAGGGAGAGTGATCGTGTTCGTAGCGACGCAAAGCAGTAGTCACGGCGGCCCCCAAAATAATCTGGAATAACGATGGTGAAGCGAACGAAGCGCGTCGACGTGCACAGTCATGTGCTGCCGAAGGAAATGATCGATCTCATCCGGCAGCATCCACGTGACTATCAGATGCGAGTCGAGGGCAGCGGTGCCAACGAAAAATTCGTGCGCGATGACAAGCACGGCTCACCGATCTACGCCGAATTCTTCGATGCTGATGCCAAGGTCGAAGGCATGGACCGCAAAGGCATCGATATCTCGCTGCTCTCCGTGACACCGGTGGTATTTTTCTACTGGCTATCTGCCGACGCCGGGCTTGCCGCGTCGAAAGTAATGAACGACGGCATTGCACGCATGGCAGCGGCGCGTCCGGACCGTCTGCGCGGCATGGGCACGTTACCGATGCAGAACACGGATGCCGCGATCGCGGAACTCGAACGCGTCGTCAGCGAGCATGGATTCCGCTCGGTTGAGCTTGGCTGCAGGATCGAGGGGCAGCTCGTATCGGATGCGAAGTTTCGGCCGGTGCTCAAGCGCGCGCAGGAGCTCGACGTGTTCATCTTCATGCATCCGTACATCGCCGGCAGCCTGCCTGGCGACCTCGCGTATTATTACCTCGGCAACACCGCGGCCATGCCATTCGACACTGCGTTGATGGCTGCGCATTTCATGTTGAGCGGCACGCTCGATGAATTGTCCACGCTCAACATTATTCTCGCGCACGGTGGCGGTCATCTGCCCTACCAGATCGGCCGGCTTGCGCACGGCTATAAGGTGCGCCCGGAAGCGAAGGCAAAGACACCGAATTCGCCGATGCAGTTACTGCGCAGGTTCTATTTTGACGCGTTGACTCATGATGCGGATGCACTGCGCTTTCTAATCGACAAGGTTGGCGCTGATCGCGTGATGATCGGCACAGACGCGCCATTCGACATGGCCGAAGACGATCCGCTCGGCATGATCGACGCCGTTCGCGAGTTAACTGTCGAGCAGCGCGAGCGTATCTTCGGGCTCAATGCGCTTGAGCTGATGGGCGAAGCAGAGCCTGATCACTGACCCCATGCGCGCCAGCACGCTCTAGCTGTCCTTGTCCCGTTGAAACCAGAACTTCTACTCGTTGCGCCGATTTATGCACCGACGCTCGATGTGCTCGAGCGCGAATACATGGTACACAAGTCTCTCGATGCCGAAAATCGGGATGCTGTCCTGCGAGTTATTGCATCGCGCGTACGTGCTGCGGTGACCACCGGGCTCATCGGGTTCAGTGCGCAATTATTCGAAGCCCTGCCCAACCTCGAGGTTGTCGCGTGTTTCGGTGATGGCGGTGACTCCATTGATCTCGATGCGGCGCGAAGGCATCGAGTCGTCGTCAGCAATACGCCCCAGTCCATCGCCGAGCCTGTGGCCGATCTTGCGCTGGGCCTTCTTATCGCTGTAATGCGCCGGATTTGCGAGTGCGATCGATTCACGCGTGCGCAGAAGTGGCTCGATGGTTCGCCACCGCTCGGCACGGGCATCGGCGGCAAGCGCTGCGGTATCGTCGGCCTCGGCAAAGTCGGGGCGGCGATCGCTACGCGCGTTGCTGCACTTGGTATGAAGGTCTGCTATCACGGTCCGCGCGAGAAGCGCGGTGTGCCGTACGATTACTACGCGGATCTCGAAGCTATGGCGGATGCCTGTGATTGTCTTGTCGTGACGTGCGCTGAGACGCCGAACACGCGCAAGCTGATTGACAGCCGCATACTCGCGGCGCTCGGCACTGGCGGATATCTCGTCAATGTCGCGCGCGGCGGCATCGTCGATGAATGCGCGCTGATAGCTGCACTGCGGGAAAACAAGATAGCCGGTGCAGGCCTCGATGTTTTCGCCGATGAGCCGCGCGTGCCCCGCGAGCTTCTCAATATGGACAATGTCGTGCTCGTGCCGCACATCGGATCGTATACGCGCGAAGTGCGCGAAGCGCGCAGCGCGACGCTGCTCGCCAATTTGCGCGCGCATTTCGCGGGCAAGCCGCTGATTACGCCGATGACTTGAAGCGGGACGATCGTTTAGTCCGCTTTGATATTGACTTCCTGTATCACTTTGCGCCACTTAGCGATGTCGACCTTGACCTGAGCAGCAAATTGCTCCGGTGAATTGGCGATCGGATCGAAACCGATCGCAACGAGGCGGTCGCGCACGTCCGGCAGTGCCAACGCCTTCATGATTTCAGTATGCAGACGGGTAAAGATCGGCTTCGGTATGCCCGCCGGCACGAAAATACACTGGAAGGTATCGCCCGACATGCCGGTGATT
>Ga0207691_10003675_pt1 | contig 14887 bp, 10 predicted proteins | sample KBSM13metaG_FD_184327 | JGI IMG/M metagenome (GOLD analysis project Ga0207691, IMG submission 184327) | Miscanthus rhizosphere microbial communities from Kellogg Biological Station, Michigan, USA - KBS M1-3 metaG (SPAdes) (version 2) | ecosystem: Host-associated > Plants > Roots > Rhizosphere >... | reverse complement strand
TCCTTTCAATAATATCGAATCAGTCCGCGCCGCCTTTCGCGAAAACAAGGACCACATCGCCGGCGTCATTCTGGAACCAATTCCGGCAAACGCCGGATTATTTTTCCCGCGCAAAGATTTCCTTCACCAACTTCGCGAAGAATGCACGAAAAACGGCGCGGTCTTAATCTTCGATGAAGTGATGACTGGTTTCCGTGTTGCGCGAGGCGGCGCGCAACAGCTTTATGGAACTCGGCCCGATCTGACGGCGCTCGGCAAGGTCATTGGCGGTGGTTTGCCGGTAGGGGCGTTCGGCGGCCGCGCGGAAATTATGGATTGTCTCTCGCCCGTTGGACCAGTTTACCAGGCGGGAACGCTTTCTGGAAATCCGCTGGCCATGGCGGCAGGGTTGGCGCAATTGTGGGAACTTGATCGGATCGATGGCTGGAAACTACTGGAAGATCTCGGTGCAAAACTGGAGAGCAGGTTGGCCAACGCGATCTCAGGAAAGGAGCTCACCTTGCATCGCATCGGTTCGATGTTTTGTCTCTTTTTCGCCAGTGGTCCGATCTTCGATCTGGAATCCGCGCAGCGCAGCGATACCAAAAAGTTCGCGCAGTTTTTTCACTCATGTCTCGAGCGCGGCATCTATTTTCCGCCGTCGCAATTCGAGACCGCATTTATTTCCGCGGCTCACAGCAACGAAGACATCGAGCAAACCGCTCGCGTTGTAGGCGAAGCTCTGGCAACGCTTTAGTTTTTGCGTCGGTGTTCGGCATGGTCTAGGAAAGCCCGCTGTGAGCGCTTCTCCGGCGGAACCAATCCGCGCCGTCGCAAAGTTTTTCTTCGAAAGTGGGCGCAAATTCTTCGTCAAAGGCGTCACCTACGGCCCATTCAAACCAGACGCGTTAGGCAATTACCTTGGAACACAAGATCAGGCAACGCGCGATCTTGCCCAGATTCGCGCATCCGGGTTTAACGTTGTTCGGGTTTATCACTGCCCCCCGCGCTGGTTTCTTGATGCCTGCGCCGAAGCCGGAGTCCGGGCGCTCATCACTCTGCCCTGGGCCAAACACATCGAATTCCTGCGTGAACGATCGGCCCGAAATGAAATTACCCGTTCCGTTTCCGACGCCATCAAAATGCACGCTGGTCACCCCGCCATTTTTGCCTATCTCGTCGGCAACGAAATCGCGCCGCAGATGGTGCGGTGGTTGGGCGTGCGCCGCGTCACGGAGTTCATCGAGCATCTTATCGCATTGGGTCGCGGCCTCGATCCCCGCGTTTTATTTTCCTACGCCACTTATCCGCCGACAGAATTTCTGCTCCCGCAAAACGTCGATTTTTTTTGCTTTAACGTTTACCTGCATAAGCAGCGCGATTTCGAGCGTTATCTCTTCCGTCTGCAAAATCTCGTCGAAGAGCGTCCGCTCATCCTGGGCGAATTCGGAATGGACACAATTCGACACAGCCAGGATGAGCAGGCCGAAATGCTGAGCTGGCATGTCGATAGCGTGATCAAATGTGGACTCGCTGGCACCGTTTTCTTTTCCTGGACCGACGAATGGTTCACCGGCGAACAGGAGGTCACTGATTGGGCATTCGGACTTGTCACGCGCGATCGGCAGCCAAAAAAAGCGCTTCATGCCCTGCGCGAAAAGCTCGGGCAAGACGACGCCGTTCTTCCGCATCGTCATCTTAATCAAACGCCGTCAGTCTCAGTTATCGTTTGTTCGTACAACGCCGGCGCAACATTGCGGCCGTGCCTAGAGTCGCTCGGCAAAATCGATTACCCCAAGTTTGAGATTGTCCTGGTGGATGATGGATCGACCGACAACACCGCGCAGATCGCCGCTGGATTCTCAAATGTGCGTTACGTTCATCAGCCCAATCGCGGGCTGAGTGTTGCGCGCAATACCGGCGCCGCCGCCGCACGCGGCGAAGTATTCGCCTATACCGATGCGGACTGTATGGCGGACGTCGATTGGCTTTATTATTTGATTGGCACACTCACCAACGGCGACTTCGCGGGCGTGGGTGGTCCGAATGTTCCGCCTCCGGCAAAAACTTGGATCCAGGCTTGTGTCGCCGCTGCGCCCGGTGGGCCGAGTCACGTCCTCTTAACCGACACCGTCGCCGAACACATTCCTGGTTGTAACATGGCGTTTTGGCGGTGGGCTTTCGAAAATGTCGGTGGGTTCGATCCGGAATATCACGCAGCGGGTGACGACGTCGATTTTTGCTGGCGTTTGCAACAAGCCGGCGGCGTGATCGCATTCAGCCCTACTGCCATCGTCTGGCACCATCGTCGTTTTACCCTGCGCGCGTTTCGCAAACAACAGGAAGGTTACGGTGAAGCCGAATCGCTCCTGCGTTTTAAACATCTCGTTTTCTTCGGGCCAACGGGGACGGCGAAATGGCGTGGACAAATTTACGGCACGCCGCGTTTCAGTTGGTTCCTTGGCCGCCCGATTATTTATCATGGAATTTTCGCCGACGGATTTTTCCAATCGATCTATCCCACTCCGCAATCAGAAGTGGCGGCTTACCTCAGCAGTATCGAATGGTTCGCCCTTACCATCTTTCTCTTCGGCGTGGGTGTGTTTGTTCCGCCGCTGCGGATTGTGCCGTATTTGATGCTGGGCGGCACGCTCTGTGTCGCGCTCTCTTATATGGTGCGTGCGCGCATCGAGCCGCGCTTCGATACCATCCAATCCCGCCTGTTGGTCATGTTCCTGGCTTTCGCGCAACCACTCGTCCGTGGCTGGTCCCGTTATTTTACCTGGCTGCATTTCAAACGCACTCCCGGTTCTGTTATTGCGCAGCACGAGAAGCTGCCCCCCGGTAAGAAAATTGGCCGACGCTGGGGCCGCCTCGCTTATTGGAACGAAGAAGGCAAGGATCGTCACAGCCTCTTACGAGAAATTTTCACGCTCCTTGATCAGGAAAACTGGCGCTACTCGATCGATACCGGCTGGCAGGAATGGGACATCCAGATTTACGGTAACTTCTGGTGGAGCATCATCCTACGAACGGTCACGGAATATCATGGCGGCGGAAAATGCCTGACCCGCGTCCAACTTCGCTACCGCTATGTCACCACCACCGTGATCGTCAATCTCATCGTCCTCACTTTATTCGTCTATCATTTCCTTAAAACCGGGCACGTCCAACTTTTCTTCGCCATCCCTTATGCACTCTTCGCCTTGTTCCTATTCCTGAGAGCACGCCGGTTGAAAACGAGGGTGCGAGAGCTGGTCGATTTTGCGGCTTATCGGATCAATATGAATCGCATTTTGCGATTGCGTCTTCGGCCCGATCCAAGCGACAGCGCGCCGAAGTGAAATTGCGATTTTGGATCGCGCTTGTCGCGCAATTAGTGCTCTTCGCTTCGCTTAAACTTTTCGACGATTGGACACTGGAGTGGATGCCGGTGTATTTTGTCGCCTGCGCGATTCTTTGCGGCCTCGCTTACCTATTTGCATCGACCGAATTTGCCGCGCTTAACAGCGCCTTCTGGATTTTCTGGTTCGTCACCATCGGGCTGCGTTTGCTGGCCCTACCCCAGGCACCGAGCAACGAAGTCTGGCGCTTTCAAGCCGATGGAGTGATTCAACGCGCCGGATTCAATCCTTACCAGGTCGCACCGAATGATCCACGCGTAGCCGGCAAAATCCCGGACCTTGCGCGCGTCCCACGCAACGATGAGCCCACAGCCTTCGCACCAGGTGCAGAAGTTTTATTTCGCGCCATCCCGGCGATGAACAACGCGCTGCTCTACAAAACAATTTTTGGCGCTGCCGATTTACTCGCCATCGCGCTCCTTCTTCGGCTGCTTGATAAACAAACCGCCGTCTGGTTCGCCTGGAATCCTCTCGTGGCTTATAGTTTTTTTGGCGCGGCACATTTCGACAGCATCATTTTGTTTGCAATCGTCGCCCTGATTTTCTTCCTCGAACGATTTGAACAAACGGTGCAATCGCGCTGGAAATTTGCTCTCGGCGCCGCGGTCGCGCTCGGAATTGCCATCGCGCTTCGACCAGTCTGCCTTGTTTTGTTAATTCCGTCTTTTTTTGCCTTGCGTCGCTATTCCATTGCACTCGCTGCGGCCATCGCTTTGCCCGTTCTCCTTGATTGCGTGTTTCAATTTCCCTTTGCGCAAAATCTTTTCGGAGACTTCGGGCATGTCAGCCGACTCAACGATTTATTTTGGTGGCTGATTGAAGACACGATTTTGCCAAACTGGCATCAGCAATATTACCGCTACGACGTAATCCTTCTGATCGTGTCGGCGCTGATTGGTCTCCTTTTCATGCGCAATTGGCGGAGCGGCATGCTTTGGTCGCTCGGCGCCAGTCTCATTCTCGCGCCAGTCTTAAACGCCTGGTATGTAACTTGGATTCTGCCAGTCGCGACGTGGCGGCGCGCCTTCGCCTGGCATTTTCTTAGCGTCACTATCTTCGCTTACTACCTCTTTTATAATGAGCGCCTTTTCGCTCTTCCCTGGCACGCCGAACCGTGGTTGCGAGGCATAATCGTGTTGCCCGTCCTTTTTGCCATGACCCTAATGGCCACGCAACGCCATCAGGCTCTAAAAACCGGCTAACTCAACACCTCACTCATCGCCCGCTTAAAATCTTCCGGCAACGGCGCTTGAAAATGCATCCGCTCTTTCGTCCGTGGATGATCTAACCCCAGTTTCCATGCATGTAACATTTGGCGCGAAAAATTCCCGGCACGGCGTCCTCCGTAAACAACATCGCCTAAGATGGGATGCCCAAAATGTTGAAGATGGACCCGAATTTGATGTGTCCTGCCACTGTGCAACCGGCATTCGAGCAAGCTCGCCTCTCCTCCACTGCGTACTACTTTGAAATCCGTTCTCGCTTCTCGCCCACCTTCGCGCGCGATCGCCATCCTTTTGCGATGAACCCGATGACGCGCGATGGGGGCAACAATTGTTCCGGAACCCCGAAGCAGCTTCCCGGCGACGAGCGCTAGGTAAATCTTTTCAACCGTGCGAGCCGCAAATTGTCGCGACAGCTCCCGATGGGCAAAATCATTCTTTGCCACCGCCAGGCAGCCGCTTGTTTCCTTATCCAGCCGATGAACAATCCCCGGTCGCTCCTTCCCGCCGATCCCGGAAAGATTTTTGCAATGCGAAAGTAAGGCGTTGACCAATGTGCCGCGCTTGCGGCCGGCGCCAGGATGAACCGAAATTCCCGCCGCTTTGTTTATAACAATCAAGTCGTCGTCTTCGAACAAAACGGAGAGCGCGATCTTTTCCGGGACCAGATCAAGCACTTGAACGGGTGGTTCGACCAGGATAACGCGATTGCCCGCTCGTACAATGTCGCGCGCGCGCGGCACCGCGCCGTTAACTGTGACGAACCCATCGCGGATAAGCGCCTGGATTCGAGAACGCGAAAACTCGTTTGCAGAATTGGCAAGAAAACGGTCCAGCCGCGTGCCCGCATCCGTTCCTTTAACGATAAATTCACGGCGGTTTTCCTGTGTCATTGACGATGTTACTATCGCAAAAATGAGCGACCCGAACACCATTTCGTGTCCCAAGTGCGATGCGTCGATAGATATCGGCGATGCCGAACCTCTCTCGCGTGTGGCCTGTCCGGCTTGTGGCGAACGAATACGGATCGCGCGCTCGTTTAATCATTTCGAGTTGCGCGAGACCCTTGGTACCGGCGGAATGGGGACGGTTTACAAAGCGCGCGATACCCAATTGGACCGAGATGTGGCACTCAAACTTTTGCGCAAAGATCTGGGGCCGGAATACGCCAATCAATTGCAACAGGAAGCCCGGATCACCGCTTCGGTCAATCATCCCCATGTGGTCCAGGTATTTTCCTTCGGCCACGATCACGATCAGTACTATCTCGTGATGGAGCTGGTCGACCGCGGAACGCTCGATGACCTTATTGCGGAACAGAAAAAACTTCCCGAGGCAGACGTGCTACGCGCCGGGATCGAGGTGGCCCGCGGACTACGCGCAGCTTACCAAAAAGGATTGATCCATCGCGATGTCAAACCGGCCAATATTTTGTTCAACGAAGAAGGGATGGCGAAGATCAGTGATTTCGGTTTGGCGGGAATTGTCGAGCCCCAGGCGCAATCTAGCGGCGCCATCTGGGGAACTCCTTATTACGTCGCGCCGGAACGATTAAATAATCAGCCGGAAGATTTTCGCAGCGATATTTACAGTCTCGGCGCCACCCTTTTTCACGCGGTGGCGGGCCGGCCGCCGTTCGACGGCGAAACCACGTCGGCGTCCGATCTGCGCGCGTTGAAGAACAATCCGTTGAAACTGAAAGACGTGGCGCCGGATGTTTCACGGCCAACCGCCAATGCCATCGCCAGAATGATTGCGCCCGACCCGCGCTTGCGTTTCGCCTCGCACGATGCACTCATCCTCGCCCTCAAGAAAGCGGAGCGCATCCTTCACGGTGAACCGGAACCGTGGAGCGCCAAAGCGGCTTTGCTCATCGCCGGCGCCACTCTCATCGCTCTAATATTGTTTGGTTGGTTTTTTTTCAGCCATCAGGGAGGGCCAGCGAAAGTTACAGCATCGGCCAGCTCAACTCCCGCCTTCGATATCAACCGCGAATTTGATGATGGGCGCCAGCAAATAATCGACGGCAAATACCCCGCGGCCCGCGCCACCTTCGCGCGCCTGGCTTCGGAAACCAAAAACAAACAACCCATCTACGATTGGGCGTTGCTCAATCAGGTCCTCGCCGCTTTGCTCGACCAGCAGGAATCGCAAAAGCGCCGGGCCCTGCAGGAAGTGGAAAATGCCGGTAGCGGCGGTTTCGCCGATCCGCAACTGGGCGCATTTCTTCTCGAGACCGCGAAACACGCCAATGAGCGCCGTGCCATTGCGCTCTCCGATATTTCCGATCATGCGGCGAAGCCATTCGCGTTATTTTTGCTGGGACTGACCGACGTCCAGCTTGGACGATTCAATGATGCGAAGGCATTGCTGGAGGCATTTACTTTATCGCAACCCAGCGGGAGCTTGTCCTGGATCGATAAATACAAACCAATCGCGCGAAAATATCTGGATGATACACGGGCGTGGCTCGCCTGGAGAGAGCAGAATGGATCAGCGAAAAGTCCTGCGGAAATCAGGAGTGCGCTGGAAAAGTTGCGATCGCTGAAATTACAAAAGCCAACAGCAATTTCAGCCGAGGCCTTGCTGGCGGAAAGAACCTTGGCTAACCAGCTTGATCAGGCCGAGAAAACGGAGAGATCCGTGCGGGAAAAACAGCACCAGGATTTGGTGGCGCGTGAAATGCCGCAGTTGAACGCAGCCCTGGAATCCTATCGGCGGCTCGCTGCTGTTTATGATTTCACCGGAGCCGCCAGTGCAATTAGAAAAGTTAAACTAACGGAGCCGTCACTGAGGGAGACGCAACGTAATTATCAAAATGCGGCCGATTGGCTGGCGGAATGGAAAGCAACGCTGATTAACGATTTGAATGCGCACAGCTATAACGGCGCCGTCATTGTAAGCGATACCCAATACAACGGAATCGCAGGCGCGACCGCGAACAAGCTGAAAATGAAAGTTCCTTATGGCTCCGCCGAAACCACCTGGTTGAAAGTGCCCGCCGCAACCCTCGTGACCGTCTCGAGTTCCTTCGCCACCGATGCCGACCGGCAATGGCGCTGCGGCGTTTTTGCGTGGATGATCGGGCAAACGAATGCCGCGCGACAACTTTTCGATGCAGCCTGCTCAGCTAAGCCATCTTATATAGAAGCGCGCAAGTTTTTCGACCAGACGAAACCGTAAATCAGTGGCAAGCCACCTGCTCAAACTAGGAGGGTGCGCCCCGCTTGCTGTTTTTTCTTCCTGGCGCTTGGCCTGGCGATGGCAGCCACGTTGCCGCTTACGACGAGCGATATCAGCCTCATGTTACGCTCAGGTTATTCCGTGCCGACGATTGAGGCAGAACTTGCCACCCGCCATTTCGCTGACCAGCTCGATGAGGGTAAGCGCAACCAGCTAATCAAGGCCGGCGCCACCACTGAGCTATTGGATGCAATTGAGAGCGGAAATCTCTCCGTTCCGAAAGACGAACTGGAAAAGTCGCGCCGGAAAATGGACGAGCAGGCAGCCGAACGGGCGCTCATGGCCGAGAGAGCAAAAAGAAATGATACTCTTTACCAAAACCAATTGCTCAAACAGCGGGCACGGGTGGTGGCGCATGGTTCCGCCGATGCCATTGCCGGCGCAGCTAAAGGCAATCTGGTTCGCCTTCAAAACGGGAACCTGGTGTCCTGTTATGATGAGGAACTTGCACCGAAGCAAATCTATGGTCTTTACTTCTCCGCTCACTGGTGCCCACCTTGCCGGAAATTCACACCGCAACTGGTCGCCTATTATAACCAGATCGCGCATGACCATCCCGAGTTCGAAATTATTTTCGTAAGCGCCGATAAATCCGCCGAGGACATGGCAACCTACATGCGGGAGAGCGGCATGCCCTGGCCAGCAATCGAATACGGCAAGCTCGCCAATGTTCCGGCATTGCAAAAATACGCTGGCCGCGGAATCCCCGATCTCGTCATTGTCGATGCCAGCGGCAAAGTTTTGGCCGACAGCTTTGTCGGCGGCAAATACGTCGGGCCGGGGAGAGTCCTTGATGACCTGAGCGCGATCTTCGCGCGTGGTGGTGGTTCCCCACAAGTCGCGGCCAATCGGTAGCGGAACTGCATAAATGCAGGGCATCTTGCTCAAGATGCCATCCCATTCAAAAAGCTGTCTCGCCAGGATGGGTACAACCAATTGGATGCACTCAGTTTAGCCCGGTCATAATGACCTCTGAGCGAAACCATCCTGAACGAATTTTGGTTTCGAGAGTCAGATTTACACGAATGGTTCCGATGTTAAGTTTCATCGCGCGCACCTTTCGCGCCCACGCAATTAATGGAGCAAACCCCGCCATTTCCTTCACCGGAAGAACTTAAATCGAAGCTCGCCGAGTTCATGAAATCGAATTTTGGCGACCGGGTTGCGTTTACCACGCTCACCCAGCCGGACGCGGTCGAGACGGAAACCGATGAGAAAAGCTCACCGGAAGAGGCAAAGGACTTCGAATTTCATTTTTTGCCACGCGACATCAAAGCGCATCTCGATCGTTTTGTGATCAAACAGGACGAAGCGAAGAAGGTTCTCTCGATTGCAGTCTGCGATCACTACAACCACGTCAATCACGTCCGGCGGCTGGAGAAGGAGCGTGCGGATGGCGCAGCCGAGACGGAATATGCCAAGCAAAATGTCATTCTCGTCGGCCCGACTGGTGTCGGGAAAACGTATCTGATCAAACACATCGCCGATTTGATCAAGGTTCCCTTCGTGAAGGCGGACGCGACCAAGTTCAGCGAGACTGGTTACGTCGGTGGCGACGTGGAAGATCTGGTGCGCGAGCTGGTGCATAAAGCCGATGGCGACGTTAATCGGGCACAGTTCGGAATCATTTACATCGACGAAATCGACAAGATCGCGTCGGCCGGCAGCATGATCGGGCGCGATGTCAGCGGTCGTGGCGTGCAAACGACGTTGCTCAAGTTAATGGAAGAGACCGAGGTGCCGTTGCGCAGCGCGATGGATTTGCAGGGGCAAATCCAGGCGGCGCTGGAATTTCAAAGGCGCGGTAAATCGAGCCGGCAAACCATCAACACCCGCCATATCCTATTTGTCGTTAGCGGGGCATTCGAGCGCCTGAAAGAACAGGTTTCGCGCCGCGTCAAAGGACAGATCGGATTCAGCGCCGAACCGATTCGAGTGATGGACAACGAACTTTTCCAATTCGTTGGTACTCAGGATTTCATCGAATTCGGATTCGAGCCGGAATTCATCGGACGTCTTCCTGTGCGTGTTGTTTGCGAAGAACTAAGCGCGGATGATCTCTTCAGTATCATGAAGTATTCGGAAGGTAGTTTGCTCCGGCAATACGAGCGCGCCTTTCGTGCTTACGGTATCGCCATCAGTTTCGAAGATGAGGCGCTGCGATTAATGGCGCAGGCTGGGGCGAGGGAGAAAACTGGCGCGCGCGGATTGTTGACGGTATGGGAAAAACTCTTTCGCGATTTCAAATTTTATCTCGCCGGCTCCGGTATCAGCCAACTGCGGGTGACGGCCGAATTAGTGCACGAACCGAAGCGCGTTTTGGATCGCCTGTTGGCGGAAGGTCACAAACACGAAGTGGTCGCGCTCGATCAGCAGATCGATGTCTTCATCGAATCATTCCGCCGGCAGCATGATCTCGAGATCGCGTTTGAGGACGCGGCGCGACGCCGGCTGGTCGAACGGGCGCAGACTGAAAAAATGTCGATGGCGGATTTGACGGCGCACCTGTTTCGCGATTTTCATTTTGGATTGAATCTGGTGCGCAAAAATTCCGGACAGAACAAGTTTACCCTGCCACTTTCAGCGGTGGACGCGCCGGACAAATTTCTTAGCGATTTGGTGGTGCAATCCTATTATCCGGCAGGCCGAACCAACGAAGCTGGATGAAACGCTCGCTTCTTTTTGCTTTAATCATCGCGGTCGCGGTTGCGGCAGTGGCCAGTATTTCGCACGCGACCGGATGGTTCGCGGGGCTTGAGCTGCCGCTCAAAAACTGGATGGTGAAATTGAACGGTCCGGCGCGCGATCTCAGCAACATTTGGCAATACAGCCTGACCCCACTCCTCGGTTTCGCTACGGCATGGATTACGATAACGAGCGCCCGCAGGCACCGCATCGCCGTACTCGTTCTCGCGACAATTCTCGAGCTTCTGACACTTGCCTGGGTTTTGTCGCTCTACCACATTTTCTTTGCCCCACTGCACTGCGTCCTGGTTGTCGTTCTCAGTTACAGCGGCGCGTTGATTTACCTTGCGATCGCGGGACGCAAACGTGCCGGCATTCCTCTGTCGCTGTTCAATGGCAAACTTTCGCCGGCGCAAATTTCGCGTTTACGCTCCGGCGAAGTGGAATTCGACGGCGGTGCACGCGCTTTCGAAACCAGCGTGGTCGTGTGCGATTTGGCCACTAAATACGATCTCGCTGATACCGACGAGCCCGGTGTGGTGGCGAAGGCCAGCGAAAAATTCACCACGCGCGCGGCTGAACTGTTGCGCGAGGCCGGCGCTTACTTGCATGCCGCCGATGGCGAAGGGGTCGTTGCCGTGTTTGGATTCCCAGGGGCGCTGAACGATCACGCCGAGAAAGCGGTGCGCGCCGCCTTCGATCTCGGGCGGGCGTTCGCGGAGAACTCAAGCGGCAGCAACGGCCAGAACGCCGCTGCCGGCGCGCATGTGGGCGTCAGCTCCGGCTCGATGATTACCGCGCCCACTGAGGAAAAGCAGGACATTTTTGTTCTGGGCGAGCCGATTGAGTTAGCCCGACGCTTTTGCGTTGCCAATCGCTTTTACGGCTCGCGGATACTGATCGGGCCGCGCACCTTTGAGTTGGCCAACAACGCCATTGTTGCGCGCCCGATCGATTTTCTCAGCGGCGTTAATGCGCAGGAGCGACATGAAATTTACGAGCCACTTGCCTTTACCGCCGACGCGCCGAGCGAGTTAGTAGCGCGACGCGATTCGTTTTGGAACGGCGTCGTGCTCTACCGCGAACAACGCTGGGCCGAGGCCTATAGCGAATTCCAAAAGGCGCGCGGACCGAACCACGAGGAAGATGCACCGCTCAATCTTTACCTGCGCCGCCTCGAGCCGCTCGCGCTGCATTTAATGGAATCCCCGGCGCAATAGCCGGTCCGAGTCGGACTGGCCGATCCGAGTTTTGAAAAGGACCGAGTATCCAGAGGCGCTTCGTGATTTGATCACGCAATTACGGCAAATGCCGGGCGTCGGGCCGCGCTCGGCCGAGCGCATTGCCCTCTGGATGGTCCAATCACGTCACGAGCAGCCGGAACAAATCGCGGTCGCGATTTCAAAAACGCGCGCCCAGATTCATCCGTGTAGACTTTGTGGCTTTTTCGCAACGGACGAGCTTTGCGAAATTTGCCGCGACGATTCGCGGTCGAACGAATTGCTCTGCGTGGTTGAACAACCGACCGATATTCTTCCACTGGAAAAAACGAGCGCTTTTCGCGGGCGCTACCACGCACTCGGCGGCCGGATAGCGCCTCTGGATCACGTTGCGCCGGAGGATTTGCGAATCAAAGAGCTCTTCGATCGAATCGAGCACGAAAAATTCTCGGAAATTATTTTCGCGCTCGCGGCTGATGTCGAAGGCGAAGCAACCACGAACTATTTGGTCGAGTTACTGAAAGGAAAACCGGTAAAGTTAACAAGGATTGCACATGGCTTGCCCGCAGGTGGTGGCCTTGAGTCGGCCGACGAACTCACGCTTTACCAAGCGCTGACCGGACGAACGAAGCTCTAAATAAATGCCACCGCGCTGTAGTGGCGGCCGCGTCGGCCGCATGAAGCCAGCGATCGCAGATTTGCGGGCGGCACGCCCGCCCCTACAGAACAAATCCATTATTACGGCTAAGGCTGTGGCAACCGTGTCGGCCGCAATTTAACTTTTGTAACCATTTTAACGTTGTAACTTTTATTCGATGTCCTGCGCGAAAATTGATCCTTCGCTCCACCAGGCCCAAAAGCCGCCCTGGATCAAAGTGCGGCTGCCGTCGAATCCCGTGTTCTTTTCCACGAAAGCGTTGATTTCCGATTTGCGATTGCACACGGTTTGCGAAAGCGCGCAGTGCCCGAATCGCTGGGAATGCTGGAGCCAGGGCACCGCGACCATGATGATCGCGGGTGATCGCTGCACACGCGCCTGCGGATTTTGCGCGGTCACAACGGCGAAACCGTTTGCTCTGGAAGAAGACGAACCGCAACGCGTGGCCGAAGCCGTGCGCCGGATGAAATTGAAACATGTCGTCATCACCGCGGTCGCGCGCGACGATTTGAAGGACGGCGGCGCGAATCACTTCGCTCGGACCATCGGTGCCATTCGCGAAATGGACCCCAAAATTGTGATCGAAGTGTTGGTGCCCGATTTTCATGCCCGGGATTGGTGCATTCAGATCGTGCTCGACGCCGCGCCCGACATTTACAATCACAACATGGAGACGGTCGAGCGTCTGACGCCGATGGTGCGTTCGCGTGCGAAATACCGGACTTCGCTGCGGGTTTTGAAGCGCGCGAAAGAGCTTTCGCCAGATGTGGTGACGAAGAGCGGCGTCATGCTTGGACTGGGTGAGACCGAATCGGAGTTATTTCAAACGATGGATGATTTGCACGAAGTGGGGGTCCAGGTTCTTACCATGGGCCAATATCTTCGCCCGACTCCGCAACATCTGCCGGTGATTGAATATATCGCGCCCGCTCAATTCGAATTCTTCGGCGAAATTGCACGCAAAAAAGGATTCGAACATGTCGCCTCAGGTCCGCTCGTGCGCAGCTCCTATCATGCGGCCGATTTTCATCCCGTCGTTCGTTAGTGATGGAACGCGATCGTTCGCGAATCGCGGCGGTGATTCCCGCGTATCAAGAGGAAAAACACGTCGGTGAAGTGGCGCAGCGGACGCGGGCGCAGTTGGAAAATGTTCTCGTGGTTGATGACGGATCAACTGACGCGACGGCGGAGCGGGCGCGATCCAGCGGAGTCGATGTCGTTATTCACCCGCAAAACCGCGGCAAAGGTGAATCGATCAAGACCGGGCTGCGCTATTGGCTCGAGCGCGGCAGCGAATACGTCGTGCTCCTCGACGCCGACGGGCAGCACTTGCCGGAAGAAATTTCGCGTTTTGTAGACAGCACCGCGTCGGAGTCGAACGCGAAAATTTTCATTGGCTCGCGCATGAACGACACCAGCGCGATGCCGCTGGTGCGGCGGATTGTGAACCGGTACATGAGCGGCGAAATCAGTCGCGTCTGCGGGCAGCAGATTCCGGATACGCAATGTGGGTTTCGCATGCTGCATCGCGATATCATTCCCGAAGTTCTGAGCGGCGCCAGCCGGTTCGAGTACGAAACCGAAATGCTGATCATCGCGAGCAGGAAAGGCCATCGCGTCGCATCGGTTCCGATCACGACCGTCTATTCCGACGAAGTCAGCAGCATCAATCCGGTGCGGGATACCATGCGTTTCTTCAAATTGATGCGGCGCTATCGGAATCTGTAGCGGCAGCCATGTCGGCTGCACAATTCAGAAGAGCACGCCTCCACAATCACTTGCAGTTGTGACAAAACTGTTTCGCGTTTCCCCGCTCCGTCATCCGAAGCGCAAGCGAGGGACCTCGCCAATGGTTCTGTGGCACGCAAGCCTCGGTTGCACAGTCATTCTGCACTCGTGAGGTCCCTCGACGTCTCCGCGTCTCGGGATGACGGACGCGATCGCGAGACGCCTGCGCTGCCGAGATTAAATCAAACCGCGGCGCTTGAAGTCGCCGATGTTTTCGCCAGCGGAGCGCTCGATCATCTCGATGGTGAACTTGAGCAGGCAAACTTCCCAGGCCTCATCCACCCCCTGGATGATCGCGCCATTCGGATCACTGGCGCTCTCCACTACCCGCCGGGTGCGATCGATGACCGATTGTAACGAGGCGCTCACGGTTTCTTCCGTGACGCCAGATTTGCGAAATTGAAACCCGTAACGCAACACCGCGATCTGCTGCGCGTGCTCGCGCAGCCGTTCCACGTACTCCTGCGCTTTTTCACCAAACCCTTCGAGCATCATTCGGCAAAAGTACTCCGGGCTGAGAATCTTCGGACGCTCGGCTTCGATGCGGCCGGTGCGAATGCGGACCTGATCGACCCGGTCCATCAGCTCGGAAATGAGATGAAATTCAAAGCTGGTGTTGCCAAATGTCGCGATCTGCCGTTCCGGCGCGAGAATAACCTGCGTATTCTCAATGGCGTATTCGATATC
>Ga0207691_10003672_pt1 | contig 14890 bp, 17 predicted proteins | sample KBSM13metaG_FD_184327 | JGI IMG/M metagenome (GOLD analysis project Ga0207691, IMG submission 184327) | Miscanthus rhizosphere microbial communities from Kellogg Biological Station, Michigan, USA - KBS M1-3 metaG (SPAdes) (version 2) | ecosystem: Host-associated > Plants > Roots > Rhizosphere >... | reverse complement strand
CTGATGACCGAGCGGGCGCAGCGCGAGGAGCAGGGCGAGAGCGCGCAGATCGCCGCCAAGCAGACGATCGACGCGGCGCGGATCCGCTCCGAGCAGACGCTCGAGCAGGAGCGGATCGGCAAGGAGCGGACGATCCAGGCGGCCGAGATCGAGCGCCGGATGGCGGTCGAATTGGCCGAGCAGAAGCGCGCGATCGCGGTCGCCAAGGAAAGCGAGGCGCAGAGCAACGCCCAGGCGGCCGCCGACACGGCGCGCGCCGAAGCGGTGACGGCGGAGGAAAAGGTCTTCACCGCGCGCGAGGTCGAGATGGCCGAGCGCAAAAAGGCGATCGAGCTGATCGGCTCGCGCCAGGTCGCCGAGCGCGAGGCGCTTCGCCTGACGAGCGCGGCGAGGGCCGAGAAGGACGCGAGCGCCGACCGCGGCGCGGCAGTGCGGGCCCAGGCCGAGGCCGATGCCGACGCCGACAAGATCAAGTCGATGGCGATGCGGGTGCGCGCCGAGATCGAGGCCGAGGCGCTGAGGATGATGAACGACGCGCACAACATGCTCTCGCCCGACGCGCGCATGTCGGCGCTGCGCATGCGCCTGGTCGAGAAGGCCGAGGGGATCATCCGCGAGTCGGTGCGGCCGATGGAGAAGATCGAGGGCATCAAGATCCTGCACGTCGATGGCCTCGGCGGCGGATCGGGGCATGGCATGAACGGCGACGGCGGCCACGGCGGCGGCTTCTCCGACGGCCTGGTGAATTCGGCCCTGCGCTTTCGGGCCCAGGCGCCGCTGGTCGATCAGCTGCTGCGCGAGATCGGCATCGAGGGCGGCGATATCCAGCGCCTGGTCGGCGGCGTGAGCGCGGCGCAGGTTGCGCTGCCGCCCGGCCCGCAGAAGAAGGAATAGTCCCGTGATCCGTGTCTACACGTCGAGCGTCATCGACGCCAGCGCCGACACCGTCTGGTCGCGCGTGCGCGACTTCAACGGCATGCCGCAATGGAACCCGAACATCGCCGACAGCCGGATCGAGAACGGCGAAGCGAGCGACCGCGTCGGCTGCATTCGCCACTTCCATACCAAGGACGGCGGCATGATTCGCGAGCGTTTGCTGGCGCTCTCGGACTACGACTACTCGTGCGTCTACGAGATCCTGGAGAGCCCGATGGGCGTCGCCAACTACGTCGCCACGCTCAAGCTGACGCCGGTGACCGACGGCGCGCGCTGCTTCGCTGAATGGAGCGCCGAGTTCGACTGCGCCGAGGAGCGCGAGCAGGAGCTCGTCGAGACCATCGGCCAGGGTGTGTTCCAGGGCGGCTTCGAGGCCTTGAAGCGCCACTTCGGGCGCAGGTGATCGCGTGCTCCAGCGCGTCGTTCGCTCGACCGTGATCGACGCGCCGATCGACCGCGTCTGGGCGGTGCTGCGCGACTTCAACAGCCACGACCAGTGGCACGACGTCGTTGCCGACAGCCGGATCGAGGGCCGCGATCGCGGCGACCAGGTCGGCTGCGTGCGCAGCTTCACGCTCAAGGACGGCAACCGCATCCGCGAGCAGCTGCTCACGCTTTCCGACAGCGAGCACACGAGCACGTACTGCATCGTCGAGGCGACCGTGCCGCTGCGGCGCTACGTCGCCACCCTGACACTGACACCGGTGACCGACGGCGATCGCACGTTCTGGCACTGGGAGTCGACCTTCGCGACGCCGCCCGGGAGGGAGCGCGAGCTGCGCGAGATGGTCGCCCGGGACGTCTACGAAGCCGGGTTCGAGAACCTGCGCCGGCACCTGCGCGACGGTGGCGATCGGCGCGGCGCCGCGGCGACGGCGATGCCGACCGCGACGGCGCTGCCGACGCGTCGCGCCGTCGTCCACCGCTACGGCGGCCCCGAGGTGCTGCAGCCGGGCGACGGCGAAGCGCCGCCGCCGAACGCCGGCGAAGTGCGCATCCGCCAGCGCGCGATCGGCGTCAACTACCTCGATGTCTATCTGAGAAAGGGCTGGATCCCGGCGCTGATGCCGCTGCCCGGCGTCCCGGGCATGGAGGCAGTCGGAACCGTCGTCGACGTCGGCGCGGGCGTGAGCGGGCTCCTGCCCGGCGATCGCGTCGCCTACCTCGGCCACGCGCCGGGTGCCTATTGCAGCGTTCGCACCGTGCCGGCCGAATGCGTCGTTCGCCTGCCCGCTGCGATCGACGACGACCTCGCCGCGGCAACCTTTCTCAAGGGCATCACCGCCGACTTGCTGCTGCGTGACCTCGGTCGCGTCGGGTCCGGAACGCGCCTCCTCGTCCATGCCGCCGCGGGCGGCGTCGGCTTGCTCGTCTGCTCCTGGGCGCGCCGCCTGGGCGCGACCGTGATCGGCACGGTCTCGAGCGAAGACAAGGCGCGGGTCGCCCGCGAGTACGGCTGCGTCCATCCGATCGTCACCGCCGAGCATCGCTTCGCCGACGTCGTCCAGTCGCGTTTCGGCGGCGCCGACGTCGTCGTCGACGGCATCGGCGACGGGGCGCGCGACGAGAACTTTGCGGCGCTGGCGCGGCGCGGCCACTGGATCAGCCTCGGCCAGGCGAGCGGCGCGCTGCAGCCGATCGCGACCGACCAGCTGGTGACGAAGTCGATCACCTTCTCGCGCCCGGCAGTGTTCGACTACGTCGCGACCCAGGCCAGCCTCGCCGAGCGCGCCGGGCGCGTCTGGGACGCGCTCGCCGACGGCACGCTGAAGGCGCCGCCGATCGAGCGCCACTCGCTCGGCGCCGCCGGCGCGGCGCATGCCCGGCTCGAGTCGCGCCGGACGATCGGTGCCCTGATCCTGCTCGCCTGAGCCCGGATCGCCCGAGAATCGACGCACCCACCCGAGGAGGCTCCGATGATCGTCGGCATGAACCACTTCACCGCCATTGCCGAGGACCGGCAGAAGACACTCGATTTCTACGTCGGCCTGCTCGGTCTGCGCGAGGGCTACCGGCCTGATCTCGGCTTCGACGGCGCCTGGCTCTACGGCGATGGCACGCAGGCGATCCTTCATCTCTACTTCGACCGTAAGGCGCCGACCCAGCGCGCCGGCGTGATCGACCACATGGCGTTTTCGGCCAGCGACCTGAAGGCGGTGAAGGCCCGCTTCGACGCCGCCGGCGTCAAGTACGACCTGCGCCAGCAGCGGGAGTCGGGCATCTGGCAGCTCTTCACCTACGACCCGACCGGCGCCAAGGTCGAGCTCGACTTCGATCCGGCGGAGAGCCTCTGAGGGCGAGGGTCGGGCCCGGGCGTGTAGGCTTCGCCCTTCGCCGCCTCGACCACTCGTCCCCGAATGCCGGATCCTTACTACCAGCGACACATCTTTTTCTGCCTCAACGACCGCGAGAAGGGCGAGAAGTCGTGCGCCCACGACGGCGCCAAGGAGGGCTTCGACCACTGCAAGTCGCGGGTCAAGAAGGCCGGCGTGTCGGCCCCCGGCCAGGTGCGTGTCAACAAGGCCGGCTGCCTCGATCGCTGCGCCGGCGGGCCGGTCGCGGTGGTCTATCCCGAAGGCGTCTGGTACACCTACGTCGACACGAGCGACATCGACGAGATCGTCGATTCGCACCTGATCCGCGGCGAGGTCGTGACTCGCCTGCTGCTGCCGCCCGACATCGGCCGCTAACTGGCGGCGCGTCGTCTGGTCATGAATCCGCGAACGGTTCGGGTGCAGATCGCCGGGCCCGCCGGCGCCATCGAGTGCGCCGTCGACCGGCCGGCGACGGCGCCGTGCGGTCTGGCGGTCGTCTGTCATCCGCACCCCCAGTTCGGCGGCACGCTCGACAACAAGGTCGTGCAGACCGTCGCCCGCGCCTGCCTCGAGCTCGGCTGGGCAAGCGTTCGCTTCAACTTCCGCGGCATCGGCGCGTCCGCAGGCGCCTGGGACGAGGGCCGCGGCGAGGTCGATGACGCGCTCGCGGTGCTGAGTGCCTGGCGCGCGAGCGAAGACTTCGCCGGCCGCCCGTTCCTGCTCGCCGGATTCTCGTTCGGAGGCTTCGTCGCGGTCGAGGCGGCGCAGCGCCTGCATCCCGATTCGAAGCCGCGCCGCCTGGTCCTGATCGGCCCGTCGACCGAGAAGCAGCAGGTCGCCGACGTCCCGGCCGACACGCTCGTCATCCACGGCGAGGTCGACGACGTCGTGCCGCTCGCGGCGACGCTCGCCTGGGCCCGGCCGCAGCACCTCCCCGTGATCGTCTTTCCGGGCGTCGGCCACTTCTTCCACGGCCAGCTGGCGCTGCTGAAAAAGACAATCGTGCGTGAACTGCACGATCTGGCGACGGTCTGACCGCCGCTCTCGCGCTTCCCTTCGTTTCCCTGTCTCTTCTTCGATTCCCTCCCATGACCTTGTCTCGCCTTCTTTCGCGCGCCTTCGCCACGTTCTTCCTCGGCGCCGCGTGCGCTGCCTTCGCCCAGGCCCCGCAGCCGCCCGAAGTCGCCGCCAAGAGCTACATCGTCCTCGACCTCACGACTCATCAGACCCTGGCCGAGCGCAACGCCGATACCCCGGCGGATCCGGCGTCGCTGACCAAGCTGATGACGGCCTACGTCGTCTTTCAGGCGCTGCGCGAGAAGAAGCTGACGCTGGAGCAGACCCTGCCGGTCTCGAAGCTGGCGTGGAGCGAGAGGAAGGGCGGCGGCTCGCTGATGTTCATCGACACGACGATGACGCCCAAGGTCGATGACCTGCTGCGCGGCCTGATTGTGCAAAGCGGCAACGACGCGGCCGTGGCGCTGGCCGAAGGCGCCGCCGGCAGTGTCGACGTGTTCGTCGGCATGATGAACCGCCAGGCGCAGGCCTGGGGCCTGAAGAACACCGCGTTCAAGAACGTCACCGGGCTGACCGAGCCCGGTCATCACAGCAGCGCGCGCGACCTCGGCACGATCGCGGCACACATCATCAACGACTTCCCCGAGTACTTTCCGTACTACTCGATCAAGGAGTACAAGTACAACAACATCGTCCAGCCGAACCGCAACCTGCTGCTCAGGCGCGACCCGACGGTCGACGGCATGAAGACCGGCTACACCGAGGCCGCGGGCTATTGCCTGCTGGCAACGGCGCAGCGCGAGTTCCCCAATCTCGGCCCGACCGGCGGAGTCGGCAAGCGCCGTGTCATGACGGTCGTCCTCAACACGACCTCGATGGAAGCGCGCGCCAGCGAGAGCCAGCGCCTTCTCAACTGGGGCTTCCAGGCATTCGACACGGTGCGCCTGTTCGACGACGGCAAGGCGATCGTCACGCCGCAGGTCTGGAAGGGGACCGCCAACGTCGCCAAGCTCGGCGCCGCGGGCGCGGTCTTCATCACGGTCCCCAAGGGCGAGGCCGGCAAGCTCCAGACCAAGGTCGAGCGCACCGATCCGCTGGTCGCGCCGCTGGCCAAGGGACAGCGCGTCGGCAAGATCGTTGTCTCGACGGCAGCGGGCACGACCGTCGGCGAGGTGCCGCTGGTGGTGATGGAACCTGTGGAGCAGAGTGGCGTGTTCGGCCGGGCCTGGGACGCGATCCGCCTCTGGGTCAAATGACGCCGCAACCCCCAGCCCGGCCCAAGACGACAATCGCCTCGGAGGCGCCATGCAGAACCATCTTCCCGATTCCCTCTGCTACCTGAACGGGGAATACCAGCCGTTGAACGAAGCCAAGGTGTCGGTGCTCGACCGCGGCTTCGTCTTCGGCGACGGCATCTACGAGGTCGTTCCGGTCTACGGCAAGAAGTTGTTCCGCTTCGAAGAGCACATGGCCCGCCTCGGCAGGAGCCTGGCCAAGGTGCGCATCGCCAATCCGCACAGCCGCGATCAGTGGCTCGAGCGCTGCAGGAAGCTCATCGCGGCGCTCGCCGACCGCGGCGGCGCGACCGACCAGCTGGTCTACATCCAGGTGACGCGCGGCGTTGCGCCGCGCGACCACGTGATGCCCGCGGGAATCGAGCCGACCGTGTTCATGACGGTCAATCCGATGAAGCCGGCGTCGGGCGATCAGCGCCACCACGGCGTGGCGGTCGTCAGCGCCCGCGACTTCCGCTGGGAACGCGCCGACATCAAGTCGATCTCGCTGCTCGGCAACGTGCTGGCGCGCCAGATGTCTGCCGACCGCGATGCGGTCGAGACGATCATGTTTCGCAACGGCTACCTGACCGAGGCCTCGGCATCGAACGTCTGGGTCGTCCATGAAGGCGCCGTGCTCGGCCCGCCCAAGAGCGAGCATGTGCTCGAGGGCATTCGCTACGAGCTGATCAAGGAGCTGTGCGAGGAATGCGGCATCGCCTACAACCTGAAGCCGATCGCCGAGGCCGACCTGACGGCGGCCGACGAGATCCTGCTCAGTTCGGCGACCAAGGAGATCCTGCCGGTGACGACGCTCGACGGTGAAGGCGTCGGCCACGGCGCCCTGCGCGGCAAGCCCGGGCCGGTGTATGCGCGGCTGTACGAGGCCTACCAGCGGGCCAAGCTGACGCAGACGATCTAGTCGAAGCCGCATGCGGGTCAGCTCGATTGCATCGGCGCCGACCGCCACCATCTGGTTGCGATGGACACCACTCTCATGCAAGACATTCCCGCAGGGCAATCGCTGATCGAATACCCGTCGCGCTTCCCGATCAAGGTGATGGGGATCAACGTCGACGGCTTCGTGCACGCAGTCACACAGATCGCGCGCCAGTTCGATCCCGACTTCGACGCCGCCTCGATCGAGCTCAGGCCGAGCAGCGGCGCCAAGTACCTGGGCGTGACGATCACGGTCAACGCCACCAGCCGCGAGCAGCTCGACGAGCTGTACCGGACGCTGTCGACGCACCCGATGGTCAAGGTCGTCCTCTGACGCGAGGCGGATCGCCGGCGCGTCGATGATCGTCAAGCGGCTCGGCCCCGTCGCCTACGACCTGACGCTCGAGGCGATGCGCGCCTTCACCGCGGCGCGGGGCACGGCGACCGACGACGAAGTCTGGCTGTGCGAGCACCCGCCCGTGTTCACGCAGGGCGTCGCCGGCAAGGACGAGCACGTCCTCGATGCCGGCACGATTCCGGTGGTGCGCACCGACCGCGGCGGCCAGGTCACCTACCACGGGCCCGGCCAGGTCGTCGCCTATCCGCTCGTCGACCTGGGCCGGCTCGGCATCTACGTCAAGGAATACGTCTTCCGGCTCGAGCAGGCGCTGTTGAAGACGCTCGAGCACTACGCCGTCACCGGCCACCGCGTGCGCGGCGAGCCGGGGATCTACGTCCGGCTCGCCGATCCGTTCGGCCATGCCGCGCTCGAGACCAGCAACGCCGACCCGTTCGCCGGGCTCGGCAAGATCGCCGCGATCGGCGTCAAGGTCAGCCGGCACCGGGCTTATCACGGCGTCGCCCTCAACCTGGCGATGGAGCTGGCGCCTTTCGAGCGCATCAACCCGTGCGGTCATGCCGGGCTGAGGACGGTCGATCTTTCTACAATCGGCGTCGACGCTGCGTGGGACGACGTGGCCATGACCCTCGGCGCCAAGCTCGGCGCCTACCTGAGCATGCGATGACCACCTCGGCCGGCTACGACGCGACGATCAAGCAGAAGGCCGAGGCCAAGACGTCGCGCATCCCGATCCGGATCGTTCCGGCGGGCGAGGTGCTGAAGAAGCCCGACTGGATCCGCGTCAAGGCCGGGTCGCCGAGCTCGCGCTTCTACGAGATCAAGCAGATCCTGCGCGAGCACAAGCTGCACACGGTGTGCGAAGAAGCGTCGTGCCCGAACATCGGTGAGTGCTTCGGCAACGGCACCGCGACCTTCATGATCATGGGCGACAAGTGCACCCGGCGCTGCCCGTTCTGCGACGTCGGCCACGGTCGGCCCGATCCGCTCGACGCCGACGAGCCGACCAATCTCGCCAAGACGATCGCGGCGCTGAAGCTGAAGTACGTCGTCATCACCAGCGTCGATCGCGACGACCTCCGCGATGGCGGAGCGGCGCACTTCGTCGCCTGCATCGAGAAGACGCGCGAGCTCTCGCCGGCGACCCGGATCGAGATTCTCACGCCCGACTTCCGCGGCCGCATGGACCGCGCGCTCGAGATCCTGAAGGCGGCGCCGCCCGACGTGATGAACCACAACCTCGAGACCGCGCCACGGCTCTACAAGGAAGCGCGGCCCGGCTCGGACTACGCGTTCTCGCTCGACCTGCTGAAGCGCTTCAAGGAATATGCGCCGAGCGTGCCGACCAAGAGCGGCATCATGGTCGGCCTCGGCGAGACCGACGACGAGATCCTCCAGGTGATGCGCGACATGCGCGCCCATTCGATCGACATGCTGACGATCGGCCAGTACCTGGCGCCGAGCAGACATCACCTGCCGGTACGCCGCTACGTCCATCCCGACACGTTCCGGATGTATGAGCGCGAGGCACAGGCGATGGGGTTCACGCACGCCGCCGTCGGCGCGCTGGTGCGCTCGAGCTACCACGCCGACCAGCAGGCGCACGCCGCCGGCGTTCCCGCCTAGGCGCGGGTGAACGCGTTCGCCGCGGCCGCCGAGCCGCGACTGGTCTGCGGCAACTGCCGCCAGCCGATGCAGCGGCGGACGCTCGCCGGCCACTACGGCCACAGCGTCGACCTCGATCTCTGCCGCGGTTGCGACCTGGTCTGGTTCGACGGTTCTGAGACGGCGCAGCTGAGCGGCACCGCCCTGCTCGAGTTGATCGGCGCGATGGCGAGCTCGCACGACCTGCCGCACGAGATGCTGCGCGGCGACGCGCGTTGCCCGCGCTGCGACGGCCAACTCGGCATCGTCCACAACCAGTCGCGCTGGGGCCGCTCGTCGCAGCTGCAATGCCGGCGCCGTCACGGCGCGTACCAGTCGTTCGCCCAGTTCCTCGAGGAAAAGGGACTGCTCCGGCCGATGTCGCGGGTCGATCGGGCCAGGCTGCTGCGCGACCGTGGCCGGATCGAGTGCGTCAACTGTGGCGGCGAGATCGCCAAGGACGACGAACGCTGCCGCTACTGCCGTTCGCTCCCGAGCCTGCTCGACGTCGCGCGCCTCGCCCGTGCCCTCGATCCGCTCGAGACGATCGAGCCGCCGGCGGTGCATGGCGTCAAGGCGAAGCAGGGGGCACTGCAATGCGCCGCCTGCGGCGTCGCGTTGGCGCCGGGCGAGACGATCAGCTGCTCGCAATGCGGCGCGACGCTCGCGATCGCCAGCCTGGCCGAGGCGAATGCCAGCGTGCAGGCGCTGGCGCCGGCACTGCGCGGCGCGGCCGAGCGTCCGCGCCCCGAACTGGTCGAGCGCCGATTGCAGGCGCTCGATGCCGATCTGCCGCGACGCCGCGAGTGGGTGGCCGGGATGCAGGCCGAGGCCGACGCGCGGCGCGGCCGCGGCGAGATCGACTGGTCGCCGCTCTTCGACAAGATCGGCACGCCGACCCGCGTCGTCGTCGCGATCGCGATCACGGCCTGGATCGCGTGGAAAGTCTGGCGCTGAAGCCGCCCGCGACGCGATCGGCCCGGGCGCGATCTCGATGAGTCCGACCCATCTTGCGCTCGGCGCGATCGCGCTCTGGGCCTCGCTCGCATCGCTCGGCGTCGCCCTCGCGCACGTGCCGCCGTTCCTGCTCACCGGCCTGGCGCTGGTGATCGGCAGCGTGCCGTCGTGGCCATTCGCGCGCCGCTGGCGCGTTCCCGCCGCGACTCTCGCGCTCGGCGTCGGTGGCCTGTTCGGCTACCACTTCCTGCTCTTCGTCGCCCTGCGCCACGCGCCGCCGCTCGAGGCCAATCTGGTCAACTACCTGTGGCCGCTGCTCATCGTCGTCCTGGCGCCGGTCTTCCTGCCCGCGATGGCGCTTACGCCGGTGCACGTCGGCGCGGCGCTGGTCGGCTTCGTCGGCGCGGCGCTGGCGATCATCGGCGGCCGTGGCCTCGCCGGCGGCTTTGCCTGGGGCTATCTCGCCGCCGCGGCGTCGGCGTTCATCTGGGCAAGTTACTCGCTGCTGACGTCTCGCGTCGCCCATTTCCCGACGGCCGCGGTCGGCTTGTTCGGGCTGGTCTCGGGTCTGCTCGCGCTCGCCTGCCACGCCGTGCTCGAGCCGTCGACGGCGCTTTCGGGACGGGACCTGCTGCTGATCGCCCTCACCGGGCTCGGCCCGCTCGGCGCCGCCTTCTTTCTCTGGGACGCAGCCCTCAAGCGCGGCGATCCGCGCCGGATCGGCATCCTCAGCTACCTGACGCCGCTCGCCTCGACCCTGTTGCTTGCGCTCACCAGTGGCCGCCCGCTGACCGTCTGGATCGCAGTCGCGACGCTTCTCATCGTCGGCGCCGCGGCGATCGGCATGCGCGCCCGGTAGCGCGGCGACCCGGAACGAAACGAAGATCGGCAGCGATCCGGTCGGCACCGGCAGCGCGATCCTGGCCCAGGTCTTCGGCGGCCGCTAGCGCCCCGACCCGGCGCCAGGTCATCCGAGCTCAGCGGGGCGACGCCCGGGCCTCAGAGCCCCCGCGACAGCTCGAACATCAGTGCCGCAGGCAACGACGACGACACCACGTCGCGGCCGATCCGTGCCATCGACGCGCCGTTCGTCCCCGACATCTCGAAGGTCGAGCCCTGCTCGAGGATCTCGATGAAGACGAAGTCGGGCACCTCGTCGAGGATCTCGTTCCTGAAGTGGCTGAAGCGGGTGCCCTTCTGGATCGAGTCGACGACGATCACGTGCGGCAGGCCTTCCCGGCAGAAGCTCGCCGCCTCCTCGACCGAGCCGACGAAGTCGACCAGCATGCTCATGTTGCGGATCGCGTCGCGGACCAGGACCCGCACTTCGCGCCGCGAGGCGATGACGAGGACGTGGCTGCCTGCCAGCGCCTTGGAGTTGCCCGATTGCGACGACGCGTCTTCGATCTCGGTCGCCGAGAGCCCGGCCATCTCCTCGCCGGCGGTCTTGGGAAACTCGAGCACCAGCGTGGTCACGCCCGCGACGTCCTTTCTCTCGCAGACCAAGCCCATCGTCCACGCGGTCTGCTCGATGAGTCGCCAGGTCAGCGAGTCGAGCCGAGGCAGGTTCGCTGCCGTCACGGTCTCGTCGACCTGGTCCGCCGGGCGGTTCGCGAAGCGGCAGGTCAGCCGCGCGTATTCGGGCCAGGTCTTGAAGTCGACGCCGAAGTCGATGTGGGCGTGCGCGTTCGCCAGGGCCCAGTCGAGTGTCGCGTTGAGCAGGCTGAAGAGGAGCGATCCGTCGACGATGACGCGCGCCGACTTCAGTTGTTGCTTGAGGGCGATGCCGCGCGCCTGGGTCTCGCGCGTGCGCAGCGCCAGCACGCTTTTCAGCACTTCCTCGAGCTGGAGCACCTCGTGCGACTGGCGCACGCGGCCGGTGGCGAAGCGCGTCAGCTGCTGACCGATCATCCCTGCCTGACGCGCCTGCTCGACCTCGTCGCGCAGGGCGCGCAGGCCCGCGCGGTCGATCTTGCCGGTGGCGGTGAGGACGTTGATGCGCTCGAGCGCCGCGCTCAGCGGCCCGGCGATCTCGGCGCCGAGCTGCGATACCAGCTCGGGCCAGCGCTGGTCGTCGTCATTGGCGGCGATGGTCGAGGCTGCGGCGACAGCAGGCGTGCCGTTGGACATGGCGAATCGTTTCCCGAAAAGACAGGCCCGCTGCCGTTGCCCGGCGAGCGTCGCCAAGGCGCTGGCGGCCGCTCCAGCGCTCGACACGAGCTCGCCGTGACGGCGCCTCCCCTGGCGTCGCAGGCCAGCCGGCAGTGTCGGCGCCGAGGCGGCGCCGCGCCAGAGCGCGGCCTGCCGGCTGGCCAGTCGGGCGCGACAAAGTCGTCGAATGTGACAACTTGTTCACTGAATCGGCATCGGCGTCGCTCAAGTTCCGGCGCCACCGGCGCTCAGATCGCTCCGGCCGCGCGCAACGCGGCGATCGCCTCCGGATCGAAGCCGAATTCGGCCAGCACGTCGTCGCTGTCGTTGCCAAGGAGCGGCGGCGCCCGCCGGTAGCGCACCGGCGTCGCCGAAAGCTTGATCGGACTGGCGACTAGACGGATCGACCCCGCCAGGGGGTGCGGCAGGTCGACCGTCATCGCCCGCTCGCGGACCTGCGGGTCGGCGAAGACATCGGCCAGGTCGTTGATCGGGCCGCATGGCACCTTGGCCGCCTCGAGTGCGTTCAGCCATTCGGCGCGTGGCTTGAGCTTCAGGCGCGCCGCCAGCATCGGCACGAGGACCGCGCGCTCGCGCACGCGCCCGGCGTTGCGGGCGAAGCGCGGGTCGGCGGCAAGTTCGCTACAGCCGGCGACGGCGCAAAAGCGCCCGAACTGGGCATCGTTGCCGACCGCCAGGATGAGATGGCCATCGGCGACCTCGAACACCTGGTACGGAACGATGTTCTGGTGTGCGTTGCCCGCGCGCTGAGGCGCGACGCCGGTGGCGAGGTAGCCGGCGCCGAGGTTGGCGAGCATCGCCACCTGGGTGTCGAGCAGTGCCATGTCGATCGCCTGACCCTGCCCGGTGAGGTCGCGGTGGCGCAACGCGGCGAGGATGGCGGTCACCGCGTACATGCCGGTGAACAGGTCGGCGACGGCGACGCCGACCTTCTGCGGCCCGCCGCCGGGCGCGTCGTCGGCGATTTCCGCGCGCGAAGGTCCGGTGACGCTCATCAGCCCACCCATCCCCTGGATCGCGTAGTCGTAGCCGGCGCGCTCGCGATAGGGCCCGGTCTGGCCGAATCCGGTGATCGAGCAGTAGACCAACCGCGGATTGCGCGAGAGCAGCGCGGTGGCGTCGAGCCCGTGCCGTGCCATGTCACCGACCTTGAAGTTTTCGACTAGTACGTCGCAGCGCTCCGCGAGAGTGCGCACCAGCTCCGCACCTTCCGGCGTGGCGATGTCGATGGTCAGCGAGCGCTTGTTGCGATTGGTGCCTAGGTAGTACGCGGCCTCCGCGGTTTCGGCACCCGCGGAGTCCTTCAGGAACGGCGGGCCCCAGCCGCGGGTGTCGTCGCCGCCTGGCTGGCCGGCGCGCGCCGGCCGCTCGACCTTGATCACGTCGGCGCCGAGATCGGCCAGGGTCTGCGTGCACCACGGCCCGGCGAGGACGCGCGAAAGGTCGAGCACGCGAACGCCGGCCAGGGCCATCGGCGCGGTGGCTGCGGACGGCTTGGCGGGGTGGTTCATGGCTCATTGTCGACGAGCCGGCCTCGGATAATCGTTCCGATGCGGCAGCGCAATGAACAGCACGGCGACCGGCCGGCGCGACTCGCCGCGCTCCTGGCCGCATTGCTGCTGAGCGCCTGCTCGCCGACCTTTGACTGGCGTGAATCGCGTCCCGACGGCAGCGGCGCGACCTTGCAATTCCCTTGTCGCCCCGACCGCCACGAACGAAGCGTTCGCGTCGCCGAGACGACGCTGCGCGTGCAGCTGTTTTCCTGCAGCGCCGGCGACGCGACGTTCTCGCTGACCGTCGGCGACGGCGCCGAGCCGACGCAGGTGACGCCTTTGCTCGCCGCGCTGCGCAAGCAGACGCTGGCCAATCTCGCCGCCTCCGAAGCCATCGAACGGCCGCTGCCCACGATCGCCGGGGCGACTCCGAATCCCGAAAGCGTCTTGCTGCGCATCGTCGGCCGGCGCGCGGACGGCCGGCGTGTCGTCGCGCATGCAGCGTTCTTCGTTAAGGGGCTGAGGCTCTACCAGGCGACCGTCCTCGCCGTTGCCGACGATTCGGCGGCGAGCGAAACGCTCGCAACGTTCTTCGCCTCGATCCGCCTGCCCTGAGCCGCCCGCGCCCCGACTCCCATAATCCGCCGCCATGCCCGGACTCTTCATCATCGCCCACGCGCCGCTCGCGTCGTCGCTCAGGGCCGTGGCCGAGCACGCCTTTCCCGACTGCGCCGAGCGGCTCGTCGCGCTCGACGTGCTGTCCAACGTGCCTGTCGAGGAGGTCGAGGCGCAGGGGCGCCAGATGCTCGAGCGCCTGGATGCTGCCGAGGTCCTGATCTTCACCGACGTCTTCGGCGCGACACCGTGCAATATCGCCCAGCGACTGGCCGATGGGGTTCGCGTCAAGGTCGTTACCGGCGTCAACGTGCCGATGCTCTGGCGCACCCTCGGCCATTGCGACGAAGCACTCGAAACGGTGCTCGCCCGCGCCATTGCCGGTGCCACCCAGGGCGTCATGCAGGTCGCGACGTCGCGACCCCAGAACCAGACGCTGAAAGGGCGCGGCCATGATCAAGGCGACCGCCAGGATCAGTAACAAGCTCGGCCTGCACGCGCGCGCGTCGGCCAAGCTGAGCAAGCTCGCGGGCAGCTTTCGCAGCGAAGTCTTCATGAGCCGCAACGGCCGGCGCGTCAATGCCAAGAGCATCATGGGCGTGATGATGCTGGCCGCGGGAATCGGCAGCGACGTCGAGCTCGAGACCGACGGCGACGACGAGGCCACGGCGATGCAAGCGCTGATCGCGTTGATCGACGACAAGTTCGGCGAAGGGCAGTAGCGCCGCGGGCCTGGCGCCGATTCCCGCGTCGCTGGGGCGCTGCTAGGATCGATTCATGAGCTTCCAGCTGTTCGGGCTGCCGGTCTCGCGGGGAATCGCGATCGGCCGCGCCGTCCTTGTCGCCTCGAGCCGGCTCGACGTCGCCCACTACTACGTCGCCGAGGCCGACGTCGAGGGCGAGATCGAGCGTCTGCGCTGCGCTCGCGACACCGTCGCGGGCGAGCTAGCGGCCATGCAGCGCGACCTTCCCGCTGAAGCGCCCGCCGAGCTATCGGCGCTGCTCGACGTGCACCGGATGCTCCTGCACGACGACACGTTGACCGGCGCGACGAAGCAGTGGATCCGTACTCGGCGCTACAACGCCGAGTGGGCGCTGTCGGCCCAGCTCGAGGTCCTGGCGCGCCAGTTCGACGAGATGGAGGACGAGTACCTGCGCGAGCGAAAGGCC
>Ga0207691_10003671_pt1 | contig 14895 bp, 10 predicted proteins | sample KBSM13metaG_FD_184327 | JGI IMG/M metagenome (GOLD analysis project Ga0207691, IMG submission 184327) | Miscanthus rhizosphere microbial communities from Kellogg Biological Station, Michigan, USA - KBS M1-3 metaG (SPAdes) (version 2) | ecosystem: Host-associated > Plants > Roots > Rhizosphere >... | reverse complement strand
CCAATCGCAAGGGGGGCATCTTCCGTTCCACCGACAACGGCGTCACCTGGGAGAAGCGCACGGAGTACAACGCCGGCGCGATGTACTACGGCGACATCTTCGCCGATCCGAAGAACGCCGAGCGCGTCTACATTCCCGACGTGATCTTTCAGGTGTCCGACGATGGCGGTAAGACGATGCACTCGCTGGGACAGCGAAACATGCACGTCGACAACCACGTCATCTGGGTCGATCCGTCGAACACGAACCACATGATGGTCGGCAACGACGGCGGGCTCTACCGTTCGTTCGACGGCGCCGCGACCTGGATGTTCTTCGAGAACCTGCCGCTCGCGCAGTACTACGACGTGGACGTGGACAACGCGGTGCCGTTCTACAACGTCTACGGCGGGTTGCAGGACAACAATTCGCTGGGGGGGCCGTCGCGGACCCGATCGCAGCACGGCATCATGAACCAGGACTGGTTCGTCACCCAGGGCGGAGACGGTTTCGTCTCGCGCGTCGACCCCGAGGATCCCAACACGATCTACGCCGAATTGCAGCACGGCGTCCTCGTGCGCTACGACAAGCGCACCGGCGAACGCATCGGCATTCAGCCGCAGGAAGCGAAGGGCGGGCCGCCCGCGCGCTGGAATTGGGACTCGCCGTTCATCATTTCCCCGCATTCGCACACGCGCCTCTACTTCGGCGCGCAGATGCTCTACCGATCGGACGACCGCGGCAACAGCTGGAAGGCGGTATCGCCCGATCTGACGCGTCAGATCGACCGCAACACGCTGGCAATGATGGGCCGCGTCTGGGGACCGGACGCCGTCGCGAAGAACACGTCGACCGCGCTCTACGGCAATATCTCGGCAATCGCCGAGAGCCCCAGGAAGGAAGGGCTGATCTACGTCGGCACCGACGATGGACTCGTGCAGGTCACCGACAACGCAGGCGCGAACTGGCGCAAGCCCGATCGGATCCCCGGGGTGCCGGCCAACGGCTACATCGCGCGCATCCGGGCCTCGCAGCACGACGCGAACACCGTGTACGTCGCGGTCGAGAATCATCAGCACGGCGACTTCGCGCCGTACCTGTTGAAGAGCAGCGATGCCGGGTTCACCTGGACGTCGATCGTCGGCGACCTTCCGGCGCGTGGCTCGGTGTATGCGATTGCCGAAGATCACGTGGACCCGCGGCTCCTGTTCGCGGGTACCGAGTTCGGGGCCTACTGGAGCAAGGATGGCGGTCAGCACTGGAGCAAGATTGCCGGCCTGCCAACGATCGCCGTGCGCGAAATCGCGATTCAGAAGCGCGAGCACGATCTCGTGCTCGGCACCTTCGGCCGCGGCGTTTACATCGTCGACGACTACTCGCCGCTGCGGACGACGACGGCGGCGACGCTGGCGGAGGCGGCGACACTGTATCCGGTGCGCGACGCGGTGATGTTCGTGCCGACCCTGCAGTACGGGATGGCTGGCAAGGGATTTCAAGGCGAGATGCTCTACACGGCGCCGAATCCTCCGTACGGCGCGGTGTTCACGTATCGTCTGAAGGACGGGCTCAAAACCTTGAAACAGAAGCGGACCGAGGCCGAGGCCGCCGCGGAGAAGGCCGGACAACCGATCACGTACCCGACGCCAGAGCAACTGCAGGCGGAGGCCGCCGAGGAGCCTCCCGCAATCCTTCTGACGATCAGCGACGCCTCCGGCACACCAGTCCGCGTGATGACCGGCCCGCTCGAGAAGGGCCTGCAGAGGGTCGCGTGGGATCTGCGCCAGCCCGCGCATGAGTTGCCGCCGAACCGCCCGCGCGGCGAGCTCGAGGAGCTATTCGGCGAGCCGCTGGTCGGTCCGTTCGTCGTTCCGGGGAAGTACAGCGTGGCGCTGTCGCAGCGCGTGGGTGGTGTGCTGAGCTCGTTGGGCAGCCCGGTCACCTTCAACGTGGTGTTGGATCCGCAGGTCAGCCATACGCCGGCCGACCTCACCGCACGCTGGCAGTTCGCGCAGAAACTCCAGACCCTCAGGCGCGATATCGCCGGATCGCTGCAGCTGGCGACCAGCACGTCGTCGAGGCTCGACGCCATCCTGCAGGCGCTCGATGCCACGCCTGCCGCACCGCGGCCGCTGCACGAGCAGGCGCGCGCGGTCAAGAAACGGCTGGCGGCGATTCTCGTGGAGCTGCAGGGCGATCGCGCGCTCGGATCGCGCAGTGTGCCGACGGCGGTGGCGATCTCGGAACGCGCCAATACCATCAGCGGCGAGTTGATCAATTCGCTCGGCCGGCAGACGGCGACCCACGATCAGCAGTTGCAGATTGCGTCCGAGCTCTTCGCGACCCAGCGCGCGGCGCTGAAGACGCTGGTCGAGAGCGATGTGCCGTCGATCGAACGCGAACTCGAGCGGTTGGGCGCGCCCTACACGCCGGGCCGAATACCGCGCTAAAGGCCGTTCGACGTTCGTTCGGCGTGCGTCGTTCGTCGTGCGTCGAACGACGCCTTACTTGACTTCGACGATTTCGATGGCGATGCGGTCCGGCCCCTCGATCATCGCGGCCCGTGAACTGCCCCAGGGGTGAATCTCTTCGAGGAACTTCACGTTCTCGCGTTTCAGGCGCACGACTGTCGCGTCGAGATCGGCCGTGCTCACTGCCCAGTGATCCACCAGCTTCCCGCGGGTGCTCACCAGTCCGCCGCCCGGCCACGGCCGGATCGAAATGGAGATGTCGTCGATGTTGACGCCGCCCGCCGGGTCGCGAACGAATCCGGTTTTCGCGAAGGACGGCCAGGTCGGCGGCGCGTACAGCTTGGTGTGGCAGTCGCCGCCCTCGGCTGGCGCCGCGGCCCCGCCGCGCCCCTGCGGCATGCGCGCGCCCAGGTGGGTGACATACCAGTCCATCGCACAGCGCGGATGCTCGTGATACATGTGCACGTGGTTGAAGCGCTCCGTCGTTCCGGCCTGAGCGTTCTCGATCATCGCGCCGTCCGGGCCCCGCAGATAGCCGAAGCCGCCCTGACGCGTCGGCTGCACACCCTTCGCGCGTAATTCCAGGATCTGCTCCTGCGTCGGGAAGCCGGGGAGCGTGTCGCTGGACAGGTCTACGAGCTTGCCGTCGGCCGCATCCCACATCTGCGCGATCGTCAGACCCATCGCGCGGAATTTCTCGTTGTACTCGCGCGAGTTGGGGGTGTTCCAGCCGAAGTGCCACACCGACGTCTGCGGCCCGGTCAACTCGTTCTGCGGCGGCGCGCTCACCTTCGTGAACAGCAGGTAGATGTTGCCGGTTTTGACGCCCTCGAAGCCGTTGAACGTCGTTTTCGTGGCGGACTGCGCGAACGGCTTCGGGTAGTAGGCCGCCGCGGCGGCGGGATCGGTGGAGTTGAGGTGCACGTGATGGAAATGCAGCGGCTCGATCCTGGCGGCATCCTGCGCATGGGCTGCGACGCCAGCCAGCGAAACCAGCCACCCGATGCGGACGATCTGCTTCATGGCGGATACAGTAATACAACTTCACGGGCCAGCCTCGCCGTAGCCACGCCGTGGCGAAGGCGGGAACTTTTCTCCCTTCCAAACTGAATACCTGATGCCGGCGTCAAACCGGCATCTCATGGCCGCTGGCGAAGATCCGTCGGACGAGGCGCTGATCGTCCGGATTGTGAGCGGCGATCGCGACGCGTTCGCCGCCCTGTATCGGCGACACCGTGCGGACGTCTACCGCTTCGCGATGCACATCAGCGGGTCACCTCCGGTGGCGGACGACGTGACGCAGGACGTGTTCATGGCGGTCATTCAAGATGCCGGACGGTACCGGCCGGAACGGGCGGCGGTCCTGCCGTGGCTGCTGGGCATTGCGCGGAATCACGTCCGCCGCGCGCTGGACCAGCGGCCGACCGTGACGCTGCCCGACGACGAATCCACGGCTGGCCGGACGCTGGTGGTCGAGCCGGATCCGCTGGGCGGGCTCGCGCGGCGTCAGCACGTGGTCGCGCTGCGGCGGGCGGTGCTGGCACTGCCGGTGAAGTATCGCGAGGTGGTCGTGCTGTGCGATCTCCAGGAATTGACCTACGACGACGCCGCGACCGCACTGGGGTGCGCCATCGGCACGGTGCGATCGCGGCTGCACCGCGGGCGGGCGCTGCTCGCGTCGCGCCTTCGTGGAACCGATCAGGCGCTGTTTCGGACGCCGGTGGCCAGAGGCATGTTGTGAACGATCGCGGGCGCGACGATCTGGCTTCGGCGCTTCGCCGGCTGGCGCTGACCGCAGAGGTACCGCCGCTCGATCCGGATCGCGAGCGCTCGCTCCTCGAAGCCTTCGACGCGGCGCAGCAACAGAAGCGTGCGCCGGCCGCTCGTGCCGGCGTGTGGCGTCCCGCCGCCGCCGCTGCGCTGCTCGCGCTAGCCTCCACGTTGGCGTGGGTCATCGTCGGTCGGTCGGGTCGGCCGCCTGCGACTCCAGTCGTCGCGCCATTGACGACGACCGAGTTCGTCCTGTGGCCTGGCGCGGCGGCGCTGCCGACGTTCGAGAGCGGTCATCTGATGCGGATCGAGGTGCCGGTGTCGGCTCTGCCGTCGCTCGGCCTCGTGCCGCCAGCCACGCACGCAGCCGTGGTACAAGCGGACGTTCTTGTTGGTCAGGACGGTCTGCCGCGGGCGGTTCGTTTGTCGCCGGATTTTTGATGACGCGGTCGCGGCCCTGAAAGGGCCGCGCGACGACAACGGTGTAGCGCGACCCTTTTAGGGTCGCGGAGGAGCATCCCTTGAAGATTCCACTGACGTTCGCCGGTCTCGTGTTCGCAGCCGCCGCCCTGCACGCGCAGGATCCCTCTACGTTCAAGTTCGAAGTGCAGGCCCGGATGCCGCTCGAGACCAGGACCGTGAAGAACGCCCCCTACTCGGCGGAGGTCGTGACCGACCACATGCAGCAGCTCGCCGACGGCAACCGGATTGTCGAGCACTCGTCGGGCCGGGTGTATCGCGACAGGGAAGGGCGCGTCCGGCGCGAGGAGGACCGTCCGTCCGGTCATTCGGCGATCTCGATCTTCGACCCGGTCTCTGGCGTCTCGTATTCGCTCGACCCGGAACGGCGGATCGCGTGGAAATCGTCGGCTCAGGTCGGCCTCGCCCTCATGAACAAGCTGGACGCCGCGAAGATGGAGGCCTCCAGGATCGAGGAGTTGAAGCGCCGCGTCGAGCAGGCACCAGAGGTCATCGAGATGCGGAAGAAGGTGGAGGCCGAGCACAGAACCGCCGAGACGATGACGGTCGAGACGGCCGGCGGCATCATGACGATGAGGCGATCCTCGATGGGCGGCGAGCAGCACAAAGAAGAGGCACTGCCGGCCCGGACGATCGAGGGCGTACGGGTCGAAGGGCGCCGCATGACGACGACGATTGCCGCCGGCGCGATCGGCAACGAATGGCCGATCACGATGGTGTCCGAGGAATGGACGTCACCGGATCTGCAGGTGCTGGTGCTGACGGACCGCAAGGATCCGCGCAACGGCGACTCGTCATACAAGTTGCAGGGGATTCAGCGTGGCGATCCGTCGCCGTCGTTGTTCCAGGTGCCGTCAGATTACGAGGTCAGGGAGACAGGGATCCGGCGGTTCGAGTATCAGCGGGAGGAGCGCTAGCCCTCGCCTTGGGGCTAGCGGCTGGGGGCTAGCTCTAACGGGAGGTCAGGGCTGGGGGCTAGCTGCAACGGGAGGTTGGGGGCTAGGGGCTAGTGAGCTGCCGTTCCAGTGCCGGACGATCCCAATGCCCCAACGCGGCGGCCTGCTCGTATGTGCTGTTGACGAAGCTCCGAATCGCGGCGTCGGGATCGGCGGCGCGACGGACCGCTTCGTACGGCAGGACGAACTCGCCCATTTCCTTGTGATAGTACGCGGCAGCCGGCTCGACGCGCGCTTCTTTGAGACCGGGCGGCTCCGGCACGGCGTAGCCGTAGAACGTGGGCTCGAGCAGCGGCGGGCTGCCGGGCCAGAAGCCGTGGCTGATCACTTCCTGTGAGTAGGCTTCGCGCATGAAGGCCGGTCCTTCGCGCGGCGGCGCCGGACGACCGGAGAAACGCGTCACCGCCATATCCATCCCGCCCCAGAAGAAATGAACGGGACTGGCCTTCCCGATGAAGCTGCAGCGCGTGTCGGTCAGCACGCGTTCCACTTGCACGAGGATGCGCCAGAAGCGGTTCGCCGCCTCGGCGTCGTACGATGCGTGAACGGTGTCGTCCTCGAACCGGATCGGCGACGGAACCTCCGCCGGCACGGTCCAGATCTTCACCGGCAGCGACATCTCGCGGAGTGTCTTCACCACATCGTGGTAGAAGGCCGCCACCGTTCGCGGCACCAGCGGCAGCGATCGCGTGGTGCCATCGGAGACGCGGATGACGACCTGGTGCTCGATGAAGTCGAACTCGATCGCAAAGGATCGTGTGCCGTGCGGCAGCGTCCGCGTCGACAGGCCGCGGCCGGTCACGTGGAACGCCACGCCCCACGATTGGTTGATGGGCGGTGATTGAGCGAGCGCCACCTTGCCCACGACCTGCATCCACATATGCAGCGTCGCATAGGTGTCCTTCCACTCGTCGTACGGTAGCGCCGGCCAGAGGGCGTCGGTCATGACTGCCTGCTCCTGACCGCATGATACGCTGGAGCATGACCAGCGCGTGCGCGCACATCACCGCAGTCAAGACCGTCAAACACGCCCGCAAACGGGAATGCGAGGAATGTGTAAAAACTGGCAGCAGGTGGCTACACCTGCGCACCTGCCAGACGTGCGGCGCCACGCTCTGCTGCGATTCTTCGCCGAACCGTCACGCCAGCAAGCACGCCCGAGCTTCGACGCATCCTGTCGTCGCGTCGGCGGAACCGGGCGAGCAGTGGCTCTACTGTTTCCCGGACGACGCCTTCGCCGAGTACTGAGTCGGGAACCTCCCGCTACAGTCGGGGCTAGCGGCTATCTGGTCGATCAGAACGCTTCCTGGATTCCGAGATAGAAGCCGCGTGCGCCGCCCTTTCCCCACGCGTAATCCGTCGCGAGGTTCGTCCGCGATCGCTTGTTCAACAGCAGGCGCAGCCCCGCGCCGCCGGCCGGCGCCCAGGTCTCGAACAGTTTTTGACCGGCCGCCGCGTTGTCGATAGTCGTGGTGTTGACGAAGGCGACCATGCCGAGCAGGCCGTTGCTCGTGAGCGTGCCGCGGTACTCGACCTCGCCGTACGCGAGGTGATTGCCGCGGTAGCGTCCCTCGCTGTACCCGCGTGCCGAGCGGCCGTCGCCGCCGGTCGTCGGGAGGTCGAAATATGGCGCCGTGCCGTTGGTCACCAGATCGCTCATCGCCCAGAATGCCAGCTTGTGACGGCCGTCCGCGGTGATCTTCCGGTAGGTCCGCAGATCGAGATACAGCTCCTGCCACGATGAATCGCCGCCGAGGAACCCTTTGTAGAACGTGCGGTACGCCGAGCTGGCCAGCCAGCCGCGCTGCGGGTTGATGCCGTTGTCGCGCGTGTCGTACAGCAGCCCGATTGTGGTGCCGCTCGAGATCTGGCCCTCCGGCGAGAAGCCGTGGTCCTGGCTGTACGCCATGTACGCAGACTCCTCCCACGCTGGCAGAAGGCCGTCGCCGGGCCGGACGTTCGAGTGCGAGCTGAGGTTGAGGCCGGCTCCGACGAAGAGTCCCGGCGCCACCTTGCGATAGGCAGTCTCGTAGACCTTGACGCCCGTGAACTTCACGTTCTCGCTGCCGCTCTTGAGCGTGGCGGCGCCCAGGCCGTAGGTATTCTGTGAGCTCAATTGCAGCCGGTGGTCGCCCTGCACGTACCAGCGATCATCGGCCGTGAACATCGAGAGCCTGAAGCCGGACAGCACCTGCTTCTTCTGCGAGACCCGGAACCCGCCCTGCATCGTCGAAATGCGTGTCGTCTTCGGATCGCCGCGGAAGAACGCCATGTTGCCGTTCAGCCCGCCGGTCAGACCGGTCGCGGGCTTCGACCCGATGGTCGGCGCGACCACCAGGAAGCGCCGCTCCTCCCGCTGCTCTGTCGCCGGTGACGTCTCCTCGGGCTTGTCACCGCGGTTTCTGAAATCCCGCCACAAATCGCCAACGTCGAGCGTCGCAGGCGCTGGCGGCTGTTCCTCCGCGCGCGGCGTCACTCCGGCCACGAGGCAGGCGGCAAGCGACGCCCAGATGACGAATGCGGAACGCACCCTATGTATTACGACATACCGGCCGGTTCGTTTCCGAGAGAGTGTTAGAGACAAGATGTCTGTAAAGGTCTCCGACAAGATTGGGAATCCTGGAATGGCATAATGCCCACCATGTCTGGACTGACCCGCCGTCAGCTGCTGGGTTCTCTTTCTGCTGCATATGTAGCGCAGCCATTGGCGCATGTCGCGAAGCCCTTCCGAGCTGCGAGGACCACCCAGACCGCCGGCGGCAGTTCGCCGATTCGGGTGCGCACGCTCAACCATTTCGGGCTCGCCGTCACGGATCCGAAACGCTCGGTCGACTTCTATCAGGGTCTGTTCGGCATGCCCGTACAGGCTCGGGTCGACACGACGACGATCCTTCGAGTCGGCGCGGGACCGCAGTTCATCTCCATCGCCCCGGCAGCAGCGAACGCGGCGCCCAGCATCAACCACTATTGCCTCGGCATCGAGAACTTCGCCGTCGATCGCGTGCTCGCCGCGCTCGCGGCGCACGGCGTGACGAAGGGCGCTGCGGCCGGCCCCATGAAGGTGGCCATCACCATGCGCGACGGCACACCCGATCTGCTGTTTGGCGATCCGGATGGGGTCGTGTGTCAACTGCAGGACGTCAGCTACTGCGGCGGATCCGGCCCGCTCGGGAACGTGTGCCGGACTGTCGAGCCGTCGCCAAAGAAAGGTTTGCTCGCGCTCCGCGACCTGAGTCACCTCACCATTTTTTCCAGCGACGCCGCACGCTCGAACAGCTTCTATCAGGATCTGTTCGGTCTTTCGATTCGCTCGTACCAGGGTCCGACCGCACCCACGCTGGCGATCGGTCCAACGGTCGCGTTCCTGATGTTCGCGGGTGGTGCCCCTGCCCGCGGTGGCGCGCCGCCGCGGCCGGCGAGCATCAATCACGCGTGCCTGTCGCTCGACGGCTTCAATCCCGATCAGGTGTTGAAGATGCTCGAGACTTATGGGGTGACGCCTCGCGGCGACGCGACCGGTCCCGCCGGTCCGATGAAATCGTATGTCAGCATGCGGATGGAGAATCGCGGTGGCGCGCCTGGCGGGACACCGGAACTCTATTTCACCGATCCCGACGGTCTGCTGATGCAGCTTCAGGACAGCAGCTACTGTGGTGGTAGCGGATTTCTTGGCAACGTCTGCAAATGATCAAACACTATCTCGGCGCGCTGCTGTTCATCACGGTCATCTCGACGATCGGACACGGCCAGACGCCGGCGTCCGTCGTGCCATCGCCGGCGGACCTGACGGTTCCGCCGGGTTTCAAGACGTCGGTGTTCGCATCGGACCTCGCCGGGGCGCGTCTGATGGCCGTGACCCCGGAAGGCGTCCTGCTGGTCGCGCGGCGGCCCCGCAACGAGGTCGTCGCGCTGCCAGACCGCAACAAGGACGGCAGGGCAGAGCCCGAAGTCATCCTGAACAACCTGCCCAACGCCCACAGTCTGGCTTTCAAGGACGGATTTCTCTACGTCGCGACGACGCCAGCGGTGATGCGGGTGAGGTGGGTGAACGGCAGGCCGTCCGGCGATCCGGAGAAAGTTGCCGATCTGCCGAGCTCGACGCCGTCGGTGCACGTCTCGCGGACGATCAACGTCGGCCCGGACGGACGGCTGTACGTCGCGATTGGCTCGTCGTGCAACGTCTGTGTCGAGCCCGATCCGCGCCGCACGACGATTCAGGTGCTGAACGCCGATGGTTCGCTGCAGCCGTACGCCCGCGGCCTGCATAACGCGATCGGCTTCGACTGGGATCCGCAGACCCGCCGCATGTGGGCCGACGACACAGGGCAGGACAACCTCGGCGACGATTTCCCGCCCGACGAAATCAATCAAATCGAGGCAGGGAAACACTACGGGTTTCCGTTCTTCGTTGCGAAGAATCAGCCGAATGGCTCGCAGCCGGAGCTGAAGGACGCCAGGCCCGACACCACCGCGGATGCGGCGGTGCCGCCCGCGCTCGATCTCCCCGCGCACATCACCGGGATGGATTTGCGTTTCTACACCGGCGCGCAGTTTCCGCCGTCCTACCGGAACGCGCTGTTTCTCGCGCTGCATGGCTCGGCGCGCAAGAACAACGGCTACAAGGTCGTGCGTGTCATCATGAAAGACGGACGCCCGGCGGGACTCGAGGATTTCGTGAGCGGATTCCTCAAGGATGGAGTGGTGATGGGCCGGCCCGCCGGACTCGCGACCGGAGCCGACGGCGCGCTCTACGTGTCCGACGACAACAAGGGATTCATTTATCGCGTCGCCTACGGCGACAAATGAAATCCCTTGTCTCCTCTGACCAGCACCCGATCGACTGACCACGAACGCGAAGCCGCAGAACCCGAAGGGCCGGCGTAGCCCGCAGGCTGTATCGCCCGCATAGCCCGTCGTGCCCTCTAAGCCCGCAGCGGCCGGCCTTAGAACTTCACCTCCAGGCCCAGCCGGACGATGCGTGGGCTGAGGTTCTGCCCAATCTGATTGAACGTCGTCGACAGGATGTTGTTGTTCCGGACCAGCACCGTGTTGGCGTTGAACAGGTTGAAGACATCGCCGACGAGTCGCAGCGAGACGCCCTGGAGCTTGAACGCGCGCGCGCCGCGAACGTCCATGTCCCACACGTTGTCGTAGCGGAAGTAGTCGATCGTCGGCGTGACCATCACACCGAGCGATTCACCACCGAGCTGCTGCGTACGGAACAGCGGGTAGGGATAGCCCTGTCGTCCGAAGACGTTGGCGCTGGCCTCGATGCCAAGCGGCGCCTGATACATCGCGTTCGCGTTCAGTTGCCACTTCGCGTTGACGTAGACGTTCCCGGAACCGCTGCTCGCGCTGCTGACCGGGGCGAACTGGCCGCCGTCGACCAGCGGTTCGGCGACCGTCGGCGTCGGATTGCCGTTGGTGTCGTAGCGTCCAGCGTCGCTGGCGAAGTGCTCGCGCGCATTGTTGAACGAGAAGCCGACACGGCCCATCCAGTGGTTCGACATCCGCTTGATCAATGCGACCTCGAGGCCGTGATAGTCCGTCGAGTAGCCGGGTACCGTCGCCGTCAGGAAGCCGCCGCCGCCCGCGACGACCTTGGCGCCGTTGGCGACGAACGTCGGCACGCTGTAGGCCGCGCCGTCCGGCAACGTGCCGGTCAGCACGGTCCCCGCCGAATAGTCCGCCAGCGTGACGCCGACGCGCGGCGTGATGTTCGCCGAGTTGTTGCCAAAGAGATCGGTCGTTCGCGTGTAGCTGTAGTTCACCTGCACCGCGAAGTGCGCCAACAGTTCGCGATCCACGCCGGCAACGAAGCTGTTCGTCAACGGCGCCTTCAGGTCCGCAGAAATCTGGTTGGCCGATGTCACAGCCGTGGGGTTCGACGGGTTGAAGCCGCCGCCCTGCGTCAGGCGCTGATCCGTCAGCACTTCGTCGGCCTGCGCGAAGTGATCCTTGTTCGCGTCGACCCAGCGGTAGGTCGCCGAGCCGGCGGTCGACGCCGGATTCAGTCCACCGATCGTGGTTGGACTGAGCTGCGCGGCATAGCGGCTGTAAGCGGCGCGCGCGATCGTGCGCCGGTTTTCGTCGAGCGCGAATGTCAGACCCGCGCGCGGCGACCACGTATTCCAGCTGAACGGCGACCCGTAGCCGGGGAACGTCAGGCCAGGCACCAGGGTCGGAAACGCCTGGTTGGCCGAGATCACGCTCGGCAACGCACTCCCGTTCTGATGGTCGTAGCGAAGGCCGACGTTGATTGTCGCGCGTCCTTTCGACATCGTGTCGCCGACGTGCAGATCGAAATAGTTCGCGCGGTTGCCGCCGTTACCCTGGCGGAAGACCTGGGCGCGGAAGTCGCTGGGAGAATTCTCAAGCCCCAGAATCCCGTTGCCGGGCCACTCGGCGGACATCCAGGCATCGGTCGTCCGGAATCCGGTTCCCGCTTCGATGTCGTGCGCGACGCCGACCGCCTTCGCGAACGCGTGCGCGTCAACGCTGACGCTCTGTTGCGGGCGCTGGCTGATGCTGTTCTGGAACGAACCGAACGACTGACCGGTCGTCAGGCTGCGGCCCGCCTGCAGCGCCATCCCGCCCTCGGGCGTGAGCGCGTTGCCGGTGTTGTAGTAGGCGTAATTGGCGGACACGAACAGGTGCGGATTGATCACCCGGTCGTCGGCCACCTTCCACAGGCCGTGCAGCGGGAAATCCGAGTAGGCGTTGTCCTGATGGAAGGTGGCCGTCGGCGCGTCGAACAGGACGCCGGGGATGCCGGGGCTGCGGTAGTCCTTGACCTTCGCGCCGTTGAAGAAGAGGAAGCTGACCATGTCTTTCCGGTCAACCTGCCAGTTGACCTTCACCGATGGGTTCTTCAGCTGCGTCCGGTCGACGAGCGCTCCGGCGCGGCGCACGAGCCGGATGTCCTGCGCGGAGTAAGACGCGTAGAACCACGCGCGGTCCAGGCGAATCGGTCCGCCGAACTCGCCGCCGAAGTCGGAGATCTGCTTGTTGTGGTCGGCGGTCTCCGCGGTGACCGGCGTTGCGAGGTTCTTCAGCTCGGCCGGCACGTTCGCCGCCTCCATGGCGTCGTTGGCGAAGTAGCCGCGGAAGCCGCCGTGGAACTGATTGGTGCCGCGGCGGGTGACGAGATTGATCCCGATGCCGCCGGTCTGTTGCTTGATGTCCTGACCGGCCGTCGCGACGTGAATCTCCTCGAAGTTGTCGAAGTTGAAGTACGTCGGTGGTGCACCGGCCGCGGCCATGTCGGTGATGACCACTCCGTCGAGCGTCCAGACCGTGTCCTGCGGCCGCGTGCCCTTCGAGACGACGGTGGGCGCCTGGCCGGTTTCGTTGCCGCCGACGTTGACGCGATCGAGCAGCACCCCGGGGACCGAACGCACCAACGAGAACGGATCGCGCGCCGTCGGGATCTTCGCGAGCTCATCGCTCGAGAACGTCGTTGCCGTACCAGTGGCGGTGCGGTCGAGAATCGGCGCGGGCGCCGAGACGGTCACCGTCTCGATGAACGGTGCCACGCGGAGCTCCATTGGGGCGTCGACACTGCGCCCGACGCCGACGATGACGTCGCGCACGGCCGTTCGAAAGCCTGAGAGCGTCACGGTGATCTTGTACGTGCCCGGCTGCAGACTCAGGAAGCGGAAGGCACCGTCGGGTTCGGTGGTGAACCGGTAGGTCGCGTCAGAGCCCTGAGCGCTGACATCGGCCCCCGGGACGATGGCGTGCTGTTCGTCGCGAACGACGCCGTTGATGCTGCCACCCTGGGTTTGGGCGACCGCGGGGAGGGCGGTCGCAAGCACAACTGCACACGCAAGAAGGAGGCGTCTCATGCCTCATAAGATGACTGTATATGACAGTGCAGTCAACGAAAGTCTTCTTGGGACGGCACAATGAGGGCATCGCCGCGCAGATTTGCGCAGCCGCGCATGCTTCGTCGACATTGCGGAAATTGCCCACGGCCTGAGCGCGGGTGATCGCACCGCGGGGTCAGACTCCACTCTGACCCCACTCTGACCCCCAGCTCAGACATGTGTCTGACCCCGCCGCGCCCTCTTGCTCAGAAGACCCATCGTCGCGCGACCATTTCGACCGTCGCGCCGTGAAAGCACACGAGCCGCAGGCGGAACGGCCGCCGCGGCGGCCCCTTGCTGTAGCCCCAGCACGAATCGGATGGCTGGCCGAGCACCCGCTCGACGTCCGCTTTCGGCTGGCCCACTCGAATACCGCGCGCTTCGCAGGCTGCCGGCTGAAAGGATTCCTTCACGCGATCGTTCTCGAACTGAACGCCGACGCAGTCGGTGACTTTCGCCACGCTCATGTTCGCCGGCGACTGCCCCTCCGGCGCATACATCCAGCCTTCCGCGATCGGCGCGCCGAGTTGCTGACGGACCTCGGACTGCGACAGCCCTTCGGTGACGCCTCCGAAGCGCGGCTCCGAGAATCCCGGTGCGAATTCGGTTCTGTCGCGAAGGAGCGTGGCAACGACGGCTTCGCGCACCGGATCGGTCGACGCGATCAGCCAGGCCGCGAACAGCCACACCAAATAGAGAAGTGTCAAGGTTGAAGTCTGACGTTTGAAGTCAGAAGGACGAAGCGCGAACACCAAGAGCGGCAGGAAGAGCACGATCTCCGATATCGCAACGATGGCACCGTATGGCGACAGGAACGCGAGTCCGATCGGCGCAACCTGAATCGGACGCCATGGCGAGAAGTAGCGCGTGAGATCGAACGGCCAGAGGAGCGCGCATCCCAGCCCGCCGTCGGTCATCGTGTCGAGGATCGGATGGGTGGCCAAGACGACGGTCGCCAGTAGCGCCGTGCGCAGCGCAGGCCGTTTCAACCAGCGGGCCATGATTCCAGTTGCGACGCCGACGACGAGCGCGAACGCGAACGAGTGGGTGGCGCCGCGGTGGCCCCACGGGTCCTCGTACCGGACCCCGAGGGAGAACCCGATGACGTCGGCGTCCGGCAGCATGGACAGGGCAGACCATGTGACAGCCGATCGCCAGTGCGGGCGATGGCCTTCCCCGTACGTGCGAGCCGCGGCCAGGCCGACCGCGACATGTCCCAGGCTCGCCATCGCGAAACGATACCGAACTTTGGCCGGCTGGCGCCGTATTTAGAGAGATATGCGTCTGCATCAGATTGTCCGCCGACTTCTGCAGTTGCCGGTGTTCACCGCGGTAGCAGTCATCACCCTGGCGATCGGGATCGGCGCGAATTCA
>Ga0207691_10003667_pt1 | contig 14899 bp, 14 predicted proteins | sample KBSM13metaG_FD_184327 | JGI IMG/M metagenome (GOLD analysis project Ga0207691, IMG submission 184327) | Miscanthus rhizosphere microbial communities from Kellogg Biological Station, Michigan, USA - KBS M1-3 metaG (SPAdes) (version 2) | ecosystem: Host-associated > Plants > Roots > Rhizosphere >... | reverse complement strand
AGACGAAGTCGGCGCCGTCCTGGTACAGGTACTGGTAATCGCGGCGGTCCACCGTGGCGGTCTCAATCTTCAGTCCGGCGTTGAAGGTCTTGTCGACGACCTTGCCGGACATCACGTTGCGCATCTTGGTGCGCACGAACGCGCCACCCTTGCCGGGCTTGACGTGCTGGAACTCGATGATGTTCCAAAGCTGGCCCTCGAGCTTAAGGACGGTTCCGTTCTTGATGTCGTTAGTGGTTGCCACTGTATCCTCTTAGTTTCTCTCTGGTTCCATCAGGCCGGTGCTATCGGCCTGACGATCTATGCCGGGCCGGCATGCCAAGCGGCCCGCCAGCGCGTATTTGTCAAAAATCCAAGATCTATTCTACCGGTTCCGGCGGACAGCTGCCTGACGCAGGCTCAGGACTGCTGTTCCAGCACGTCCCTGGCGCGCTGCAGCGCAACGGTGGAGGCATAGATGAGGGCCGCGTCGGCGGACCCGGCGACGCGCAGATCCAGCGCCTTGGCGAAGGATTCGACGGCGGCGCCAATGTTCCCGCCGGCGAAGTAGGACCGGCCCAGGTGCTGGCGGACGGCGGCCTCCTCCAGGGTGCCCTGGGTCTCGGCGAGGAGTTGGCGGAACACCTCCACCGCCCGGTCGAACCGGTTCGAGACCCGGAGCACGTCCGCCTCGAAGATCCGCAGCCGGAGCGAGCCGGGGTCCTTGTAGCGGGCCTCGGCGAGGAGCTCGGCGGCTTCGGCCGCGTGCCCTTCGACGAGCCGGACCAGGATCAGGTCCCCGGGGTCTGTCGAGGCCGCCAGGGCCTCGGCCATGACATCGTCATTGACGATCTGGGGCATCAGGGACTGCGGGTTGATCCGGATCCCGGGAAATCCCGCGTCCGGCCACTCGCTCGTTCCGCCCTTGACCATGTGCATCAGGAGGCAATCTCCTGGTAGGCGGCAAACAGCAGGGACGTGTCCGGGACATCGAGGATGCCGGGCCGGCCCACGCCGTCGAGCACCACGAACCGCAGCAGGTCACCGCGGGATTTCTTGTCCCGGCGCATGCCGTCCAGGAGGGCCTGCCAGCGGTCGCGGCGGTACGTGATGGGAAGCCCGAGGCTTTCCAGGATGCTGCGGTGCCTGTCGGCGTCGGCGTCGCTGAGCCGGCCGACGCTGCGGGCGAGCTCGGCGGCGAACATCATGCCCACGGAGACGGCGGCGCCGTGCCGCCAGGAGTAGCGCTCGGCGAGTTCGATCGCGTGGCCCAGGGTGTGGCCGTAGTTCAGGATCTCGCGCTGGCCGGTTTCCTTCAGGTCCTCGGACACCACCCGGGCCTTGACGCTGATGGCGCGTTCGATCAGTTCGCGCAGGATGTCCGAGCGCGGATCGGAGACCGCGGACGGGTCCTTCTCGATCAGGTCCAGGATGGCCGGGTCGGCGATGAAGCCGCACTTGATGACCTCGGCCATGCCGGAGATGATCTCGTTCTTCGGCAGCGTCTCCAGCGTGTCGAGGTCCGCGAGGACACCGGCCGGCGGGTGGAACGCGCCCACCAGGTTCTTGCCCTCGGCGGTGTTGATGCCGGTCTTGCCGCCGACCGAGGCGTCCACCATGCCCAGCAGGCTCGTGGGCATGTGGATGACCTTCACGCCGCGCAGCCAGGTCGCGGCGACAAAGCCGGCCAGGTCGGTGACGGCGCCGCCGCCGACGGCGACGATGGCATCGGAGCGGGTGAAGTCGTTCTGCCCCAGCACCTGCCAGCAGAACGAGGCGACCTCGATGTGTTTGCCCTCTTCGGCGTCGGGGATTTCTGCGGTCAGCGCGGTGAACCCGGCGGCGGCCAGCTCTTCCCGGACGGTGTCCCCGGTCAACCGCAGCGCACGGGGGTGGATGACCAGCACGCGCTTGACGCGCTCACCCAGCAGGCCCGGCAGGCTTGCCAGGAGGCCGCGGCCCACTACGACGTCGTAGTTCTCACCCGGCGTTTGTCCGGTGACTTTGATGACGGTTGATTCGGTACTCACTATTCAACTTCCTTTGTCGACGCCGGAGTGGGCACCGCCGCGGCCTTAGCCGCGGCGCGCTCCCCCAGCGCATCTTCCAGCCGGTGAGCCAGCTCCGGAACGCTGCCGCGCCGGACATCGAGGACGAGGTCGGCGAGCCGTTCGTAGACCGGCTGCCGGGTGGCGAACAAGGTCCGCCACCGGCCCATGGCGTCGCCGGCCAGGAGCGGCCGGCCCGAATTTCTGGCGATGCGTTCCGCTACAGTCCCGGCGTCGCATTCGAGGTAAACAACGGTACAGCGGCCCAGGAGCTGCTGGGTACCGGAATCAAGGACGGCCCCGCCGCCGAGCGAAATGACGGCGGTGCCGCCCTGTGCCTCTTCGATGGCCTGGGCCACGGCCCGGGCCTCCATTTCGCGGAAGGCGTGCTCGCCGCGGCTGGCGAAGATCTCGGCGATCGTCCCGTGCTGGGCCACCACGAGGGCGTCGGTGTCCATGAAGGCGCACCCCAAGTGCTCGGCGAGCTGCTGTCCGATCGCCGATTTGCCCACGGCCATCGGTCCGATCAGGACCACCGGGCCAACGATATTTGCCGCGGGCGCCGCCGCGACGGAGGGCCCGTCGGTTTTCCCGGCCGGCACTAGTGGCCGATCGAGTCCAGGGACGCCGGAATGCTGTCCAGGTAACCCTTGATGTTGCGCGCGGTCTCCTGCACGGAGTCACCGCCGAATTTTTCCGCGACCGCTTCGGCGATCACGAGGGCCACCATGGCCTCGGCCACCACACCGGCGGCCGGCACGGCACAGACGTCGGAGCGCTGGTGGTGGGCCTTGGCGGCCTCCCCCGTGCTGACGTCGACCGTCCTGAGCGCGCGGGGCACGGTGGCGATCGGTTTCATGGCGGCACGGACGCGCAGGACATCGCCAATGCTCATGCCGCCCTCGATCCCGCCTGCGCGGTTGGAGGTACGGATGATCTTGCCGTCCGCGTCCTTGACGATCTCGTCGTGGGCGGCGGAGCCGCGGCGCGCGGCGGTCAGGAAGCCGTCGCCGACTTCAACGCCCTTGATGGCCTGGATGCCCATGAGGGCGGCCGCCAGACGCGAGTCGAGGCGCCGGTCCCAGTGCACGTAGCTGCCGAGTCCCGGCGGGAGGCCGTAGGCAAGCACTTCGACGACGCCGCCGAGGGTTTCGCCTTCCTTGTGCGCGACGTCGACCTCGGCCACCATGGCGTCCGAGGTTTCGCGGTCGAAGCAGCGCAGCGGGTCGGCATCCAGGGCGAGCACGTTGCCCGGCACCGGCAGCGGCCGGCCCTCCGGCACGGCGACGCTGGCGATGGATACGGTGTGGGAGACGAGCTCGATGCCGAGCTGCTTGAGGAAGGCCGCGGCGACCGTGCCGAGCGCCACCCTCGTGGCCGTCTCGCGGGCGCTGGCGCGCTCCAGGACCGGGCGGGCCTCGTCGAAGCCGTATTTCTGCATGCCGGTGAAGTCTGCGTGGCCGGGCCGCGGGCGCGTCAGCGGGGCGTTCCGGGCCTGGTCGGCCAGGATTTCGGGCTCCACGGGATCGGAGGACATGATCTGTTCCCACTTGGGCCATTCGGTGTTGCCGACCTGGATGGCGACGGGGCCGCCCTGGGTCAGGCCGTGGCGGACTCCGCCGAGGATCGTGACCACGTCCTGCTCGAATTTCATCCGGGCGCCGCGGCCATAGCCGAGCCGGCGGCGGGCCAACGCCTCGCTGATGTGGGCGCTGGTGAGTTCCACACCGGCGGGCACGCCTTCAATTATTCCGACCAGTGCCGGGCCATGGGATTCTCCGGCAGTCAACCAACGCAACATACATTCCATCCTGCCATGTCGGGCGGTTAGAACACCCGTCGGGGCGCCCCGACTGCGTCACACATCACATCTGTGACACTGGCAGGGAGGGCCTCGCCCAGCCCGGTGAAGTGCCGTACCTGCTCCACCGCCTGGTAGATCAGCATTTCCAGTCCGGGGACCACCGTGCCGCCGGCGTCCTGCCAGACCGCGGCGATCCGGCTGGGCCATGGATCATAGGCGACGTCCAGGAGGACGCCCGGGCTGCCATGCGGAGGCAGTTCTCCTGGCCGTTTCGCCGCCAGCTCTTCGGCCAGTTCCCCGGCCAGTGCGTCTGCCGCGCGGGGCGGCAGTGTGGAGATGACGACGTCGGCCGCGGCGACGGCGGCTGCCGCGCCTGCTAGGGGAAGCACCCGGATGGGGACGCCGACGGCGGCGGAGGCCGCGCGGGCCTCTGCCGCACGGCTGACATCGCGGACGAACACGTCGGCGGACACCGCCCCCAGTTCCTTGAGCGCCGCGATGGCTGCGGCCGCGGTCCCGCCCCCGCCGAGGATCACGGCGGTGGGCGCCGAGGCTGCCCCCGCGTGCCGGAGCGCGTTGACGATCCCGGTGACGTCGGTGTTGTACGCGACCAATCGCGTGTGGCCAGCACTGCCGCCGTCGGATTCGAACGCAACCGTGTTGACGACCCCGAGTACGCGCCCCACGCCCCGGACCTCGTCCACTTCCGCCACCATGGCCGATTTGAGCGGCATGGTGACTGACAGGCCGCGCCAGGAACCGTCAGCGCGCACCTCGTCCCTGACCTGCCTCATAAAATCGGGCAGGGCGGCCTCGGTCACGTCAATGGCGGAGTAGGCGATATCCACGCCCAGGTGGGCGTACGCGGCCCGGTGCAGCGCAGGCGACTTCGAATGGCTGATGGGATGCCCGAGGACGGCCGCCCGCAGCATCATACGCAGCGTCCCGGGTTGGCCTCGCACCAGGCGTTGTACTGCGCCACGTAGCCGTTGTGTTCCGCCAGCGTCTTGGAGAACTTGGTCTCCTTGGTGTCCAGGTTGATGGTGACCCAGTAGAGGAAGCTGTTGGACTTGGGCTTGGCGGCGGCGTCAATGGCCGTCTTGCCGGGGGACCCGATGGGTCCGGCGGGCAGCCCCTGGTTGGCGTAGGTGTTGTACGGGTTCGACTTGTCAGCCTTCTGGGCCTCGTCGATGTGGAAGCTGCGGATGCCCAGGCCGTAGGTGACGGTGGCATCGGACTGGATGAGCCCGTTGGTCTCGGTGTTGTTGGGCTTGAGGCGGTTGTAGATGGCACCGGCGACGTCACCATATTCGGCCTGGCCGCCTTCGGCCTGGACGATGCTGGCCACCGTCACGACGTCGTACTGTTTCGCGGGATCAGTAACGCCCTGGGCCTTGAGTTCATCCTGGGTACTGCCGACGAGCTTCTGCAAAATGTCCTTGGCGGAGGAACCCAACGGGAAGCGGTACTCCCCCGGCGCCAGGTAGCCCTCGAGGTTTTTGGCTTTGGCCGGGACGCCGAACTGCGCGGGCGCATCGCTGAGCGCTTTCAGGTCCTGAACAGGAATCCCGGTGCCCTCGGAAATCGCCTGCAGGGATTCGCCGATCCGCAGCCCGGCGCTGAGCGCAAAGTACATGACCTTGCTCTGGCCCTTGTTGAGCAGGACATCCACGGCATCGGAGTTCTTCATTTCCTGGCGCATCGAGAACGTGCCGGGGTTCAGGGCACCGCCGGAGGCGGTGAATTCCTTGAGGAAGGTGTCCGCGTTGGCCACGACCTTTTTCGACTGAAGTTCGGTGGCCACGGACCGCGTTCCGGCGCCGGGTTCGATCGTGATGGTGACCTCACCGGTTCCGGGGCCGGGGTAGTCGGCCATGGTGTCCCCGCCGAGGAGGGGCTTGAGGAACTGTGCGCCGACGGCGATTGCGACGACGAAGACCGTCAGGGTCAGCACCAGGGCCAGGAAGCGGCGCCGGCGGCGGACCTTCTTGGACGGTCCCTTGTCGTAGCGGGCCGCTCCGGCCATCAGCTCCTCGCCCGGGTCGCCGTGGTATTCGGCCTCCGGGTGCGGCTGTGCCTGGGGGTCACCGGAGTTGTCGTAGAGATGGTGGGCCTCGTCGTGGGGGTGCGGAGCGTAGCCATCGTGGACGCCGGCGTCATGGGCAGCCGCATCGTGGCTGGATCCGTAGCCGAGGCCGCCCGCTGACGCATAGACGACGTCCTCGTGGCCAGCGTCTTCGCGGACGGGCTCGTCGCGGGAAGGCGCTTCGTGGACTGGTACATCGCGGACAGGGATCAGCTGCGTGAAGTCTTCTTGCACGGGCTCTTCGTACACAGGCTCTTCATGCACGGGCTCTTCGAGCACGGCTTCTTGGCGCACGGGCTCTTCACGCACGGCTTCTTCACGCACGGGCTCTTCACGCACGGCTTCTTCATGCACCGGCTCTTCACGCACGGCTTCTTCGTGCACCGGCTCTTCACGAACAGCTTCTTCGTGCACGGTCGGTGCCGCGTCGGGAAGTTCCGGTGCGGACTGCGGCAGTTCGCTGTCCTGCGCCGGTGCCGTTGCCGGCGTCGGAACGTCCGGTCCCGTCTCAAAAGCCTGCGGCGGGATCACGTTGTGGCCCTGGGTGGCCAGAAGCTTTTCCCGGGCCCGGATTTCTTTGCGCGTCAGCGGTCGGCCGGCGCCACCAAGGGCGTCACCGGAGGAGTCATCACTGTTGACCGGGCTCACTGTAGCCTTCCATTTTCTGAAGAGTGCGTCTGTACTGCCGGGCCGGTCTGTGCGCCGCCTCCGGTCGGCCCCGGCGCAGACTCCGCGTACACGCGGTTTCCGACCTCCGTTCCCCTGGCCTTTTGCATATCAATCGCATGTTGCAGAATACCTGCCGCCGCAACCTGATCAACAACTGTACGGTGATTCCTGCTGCTCATGCCAGCTTCGTGCAGGTTGCGGTGGGCGCTCACGGTGCTGAGCCGCTCGTCAACCAGGCGCACGGGCACCTCGGATCCGGCGTCCTGCAGGGCCAGTACCAGCAGCTGTGCGTACTCGGTCGCCATCCTGGCGGAGGCGTGCTCTTCGCCCTTCATGGTGCGCGGCAGTCCCACGAAAATCTCCACGGCGCCCAGCTCCGCGGCCAGGGCAGCCAGGATTCGCACGTCAGTGTTCTTTTTCACGTTCCGCGCCAGCGTGCGCAGCGGCGTCGCCAGGATTCCGTCGGGGTCGCAGACGGCCACCCCCACACGGACGGTGCCGACGTCCACCCCGAGCTTCACGCCCCGGGGGTAGACGCCGGCCACAGCAGCTTCAGACACGTGGGATCCGCTATCGCCTGGTAATGGCGTCCACGACGGCGCCGAGGGCAGCACCGACCTTGGCGGCGTCGGTCCCGCCGCCCTGGGCGACGTCGTCCTTGCCGCCACCGCCGCCGCCGAGGATGCCTGCGGCGAGGCGCACCAGGGCACCGGCCTTGACTCCGGCCGCCCGGGCGGCTTCGTTGGTGGCGATCAGGATCACGGGACGGTCGTTGCTGACACCGGCCACCGCGACGGCGGCGGGCTCGGACCCGAGACGCGTCCGCAGGTCCAGGGCCAGGCCGCGCAGGTCGTCCGCGCCGCTGACCTGGCCGGCGTCGTGCGCGATGACCTTGACGCCGGCGGCATCCTGGGCGGTGCCGACCAGCTGGGCTGCGGCGGCCGTGAGCTGCTCTTTGCGCAGCCGCTCGAGTTCCTTCTCGGCCGTCTTGAGCTTGGTCAGGGTGCTGGAAATCCGGTCCGCGAGCAGCCCGGAGGGAACTTTCAGCATTTCCGTGAGCTCGGTGACGAGCGCCCGCTCTGCGGCCAGGTGCCGGAACGCGTCCATGCCCACGAAGGCTTCGACGCGGCGGTTTCCTGAGCCGACCGACTGTTCGCCGAGCAGGGACAGGCTGCCGATCAGCGAGGTGTTCCCGACGTGGGTGCCGCCGCAGAGTTCCCTGGACCAGGCGCCGTCGATTTCCACGACGCGGACCTCGTTGCCGTAGTTCTCGCCGAACAGTGCCATGGCGCCGAGCGCCTTGGCCTCGGCGAGCCCCATGATCTTGGTCTCCACCCGGAAGTTGTTGCGGATGGCGATGTTGGAGACTTCCTCGATCTCGGACCGGGTGGCGGCGCTCAGGCCCTCACCCCAGGCGAAGTCGAAGCGGAGGTAGCCGGCCTTGTTGAAGGAGCCGCGCTGCAGGGCTTCCGGGCCGAGGATCTGGTGCAGGGCAGCGTGCACAATGTGCGTGCCGGTGTGGGCCTGCTCCGCAGCGTGGCGGCGTTCCCGGTCCACGGCGGCCTGAACCAGCGAGTCGGCACCGATTTCGCCTTCGCGGACGATTGCCTTGTGGACACTGAGGCCCTTGACGGGGCGCTGGACATCCAGGACCTCGACGACGAAGCCGTCGCCGGTGATCAGCCCGGTGTCGGCAGCCTGGCCGCCGGCTTCGGCGTAGAACGGCGTCTCGGCCAGGACCAGTTCGATTTCATCGCCGGTGGAGGCCTGGGCGACCTTCCGGCCGCCGGAGAGGATGCCGCGGACCTTGGACTCGCCCTGGAGCTCGGTGTAGCCGGTGAAGACTGTCTCGCCGGCGGACAGCAGCTCCTGGAACGCGCTGAGGTCAGCGTGCGACCCCTTCTTGCCCTTGGCGTCGGCCTGGGCGCGCTGGCGCTGCTCGAGCATGAGCTTGCGGAACTCGGGCTCGTCGACTTTCAGCCCGGCCTCTTCGGCCATTTCCAGGGTGAGGTCAATCGGGAAGCCGTAGGTGTCATGCAGGGCAAAGGCGTCGGCGCCGGAGAGCGGCTGGTTGGCGGCCTTGGATTCCTTGACGGCGTCCTCGAGGCGGGCGGTGCCGGAGGCGATGGTGCGCAGGAACGCCTTCTCTTCGGCGTAGGCAATCCGGCTGATGCGTTCGAAGTCGGTCTCGACGATCGGGTAGACACCCTTCATGGCGTCCCGCGAGGCGGGCAGCAGTTCCGGCAGGCACGCCTTTTCGACGCCGAGCAGGCGCATGGAGCGGACGGCCCGGCGGATCAGGCGGCGCAGCACGTAGCCGCGGCCCTCGTTGGAGGGGGTCACGCCGTCGGCGATCAGCATGAGGGCCGAGCGGATGTGGTCGGCAACGACGCGCATGCGGACGTCGTCCGTGTGGTGCGGGTCCTCGGCGGACTCCGCGGAGGTGTACTCCCGGCCGGAGAGGGCCGCGGCCCGGTCGATCACGGGGCGGACCTGGTCCGTTTCGTACATGTTCTCGACGTCCTGGAGGATCATCGCGAGGCGCTCCATGCCCAGGCCCGTGTCGATGTTCTTCTTGGGCAGCTCTCCGGTGATGTCGAAATCCACCTTCGAGCGGACGTTGTCGATCTGGTACTGCATGAACACGAGGTTCCAGATCTCGACGTAGCGGTTTTCATCGGCGATGGGGCCGCCCTCGACGCCGTAGGACGGGCCGCGGTCGTAGTAGATCTCCGAGCAGGGACCGGCGGGGCCGGGCTGACCGGTGGACCAGTAGTTGTCGGACTTGCCCATGCGCTGGATCCGCTCGGCCGGCATGCCGGTGTTCTTCAGCCACAGCTGCTCGGCCTCGTCGTCCTCTTCATAGACGGTGACCCAGAGCCGCTCCGGCGGCAGTCCGTACCCGCCGTCGTCCACGCTGGTGGTCAGGAGCTCCCACGCGAACTTGATGGCGTCTTCCTTGAAGTAGTCGCCAAAGGAGAAGTTGCCGCACATCTGGAAGAACGTGCCGTGGCGGGCGGTTTTGCCCACTTCCTCGATGTCACCGGTCCGGATGCACTTCTGCACACTGGTGGCCCGCTGGTAGGGGGCCTCCTCACGGGCGGTCAGGTACGGGATGAACGGGACCATGCCGGCCACCGTGAACAGCAGGGACGGGTCGCTGGAGACCAGGGAGGCGGAGGGCACGGCGGTGTGCCCCTTGCTGACAAAAAAGTCGATCCAGCGCTTGGTGATCTCCTGCGACTTCATGAGCTGTTTTCTTACCCTTCAATATTCACTGCGTTAGGTGGCCCGCGTCTGTGCTGCGCGGGACAAGCTGAGGACCGGCACTGATCCGGGCCCGTCAATCTGGTGCCCGTCACCGGGGGCGTCGGCGCGCCGTCGCCCCCGATGACGGGCACCTTACTTACTAATTCTCTCCCGGCTAGCGCCGGACCGCATCCCGGCGGGCGACAGTGCCGCCGGCAGCGAGGTCCGTTGCCGTCTCGATCCCGAGGGCCGTGCGGAGTTCTGACTCCCGCTCGCCCATGCCATCGCGGACGGCATCGGCGAAGTCGAGCAGGCCGTCCGCCAGCCGTCCGACGGCCCGGTTCAGGCCTTCGGGGCCGAGGGCGGACTGCGCTTCGGTGACTTTGCGGAAGGCGATGACGCCGATCGCGACGCCGATTCCCATCCAGATGATTCTGTTCATGTCAGGTGCTCCCGGAGGGTTTAGCGGCTGCGGCGGCCGGTGGCGGGCTTTTTGCGGGTGCTGAAGGCGGAGCGCACGCCGTAGCTGAAGGCTGCCACCTTGATCAGCGGCGAGCCCACGGTGGCGGCCATGAGCGAGGACAACGCCGAGATGTTGGCGGAGGCGTCCGAGACGTTCGAGGAGATGCCGTCAACCTTCTTCAGCTGCTCGTTGGTGGTGGTCACCGTGGCGGTGACCTCGTCCATGAGCGGGGTGGCGCCGTCGCTGATGGAGCGGATGGTGGTCCGCATTTCATCGAACACTCCCCCGAGCTTCAGGATCGGCACGGCGAGCAGCAGGACCAGCAGTGCAAACACTCCAGCCGCGATCAGGCCGGCAATATCGCCACCAGACATAGACACTCATCTCCTTGAACTGCAGTGGATACCTGCTTGTTGCGTCGGGTTCCGACGGTTTCGACCGCCGGGCGGAACCGGCTCCCGGGGAACTCCCCCAAGTACCTTACATACAAAGAAGCCCGCGGCGCTTGCCACGGGCTTCTTTGTAGGTGATGCCTTTTGAATTAGCGTGCGTAGAATTCCACGACGAGCTGCTCTTCGCAGGTCACGGGGATCTCGGAGCGCTTGGGGCGACGCACCAGGCGGGCCTGCAGGGCGTCAAGCTTGACGTCCAGGTAAGCCGGAACGATCGGCAGGACGTCGCGGTGAGCGCCGGCTGCTGCAACCTGGAACGGAGGCATGGTCTCGCTGCGGCTGTGAACGTGGACCAGCTGGCCCTCGCCGACGCGGAAAGACGGGCGGTCAACGCGGATGCCGTCAACGAGGATGTGGCGGTGCACAACCAGCTGGCGGGCCTGGGCGATGGTGCGGGCGAAGCCGGCACGCAGCACGAGGGCGTCGAGACGCATTTCGAGCAGTTCGATCAGGTTTTCACCGGTCAGGCCCTTGGTGCGGCGTGCTTCTTCGAAGGCACGGGTCATCTGGGCTTCGCGGATGCCGTACTGGGCGCGCAGACGCTGCTTTTCGCGCAGACGTACGGCGTAGTCGGAGTCCTGCTTCTTGCGGGCACGGCCATGCTCACCGGGGCCGTACGGGCGGCGCTCCATGTACTTGGCGGCCTTGGGGGTCAGAGCGATGCCGAGTGCACGCGAAAGGCGTGCGGTACGGCGAGCACGAGTGTTGTTAGCCACTTGTGTCCTTCCAATATCTGCGGTGTGTCAGTGTTACTGGCCTCCACGATGGAGAGCATCGGCCAACCGCTGCCTTTTGCTACTGGGCACAGGGCAACCCTCATCGAACCGAAGTTTCCATGGATTGTGCGTCCGTGCCTTGCCAGACAACGGTCCAGCCTACCAGATCCGGCCGGCGGACCGAAGTCAGATTCTGGCGTGCGCTCCCCGGACACCGCTGCGCCCGAAGGACGCCGCGCCCAGGAATTCCACGGCCACGAACGGTTTCGGGCCCACCACCCATTCGTCGTGTCCCGGCGGAATCGCGTAGGTGTCGTTGGCGTGGATCGTGGAGCGCAGCCCTTCGGCCGTTTCGACTTCCATTTCACCGGAGATGCAGAAGCCGAGATGGTGGTGCAGGCAGACGTCGGTCCGCTCGTAGGGTCTGGTGTTCTCCGACCACCGCCAGCCCGGGCCCAGGATCAGCCGGGCCACCGAGTAGTCGTTCACTGTGCAGAGGTCGAATTCGGCCTTGTCCGGGCACCGTTTCTTGTCCGGCACATCGAAGGACTTCACTGCCATGGCTGTAACGAAGTTGATACTCATGGGACACCTGCCGGGGACGGGACGGGAACGCTCGGGCTGGATGAGCTGGGATGGAGCGAAGCCGGCTGCCGTTCCGGGGTCCGGAACGAGGGAGCCAGCGATGTGACCGCGCTGTCCCCTGCGCCGCACGGACGGTCAGCAGATCCATGCCGCCGTAATTCCACGTTAGACCTCTTGGCCCCTATGTCAACGGCGGATTCCGGCGCCACCGGGCGCCGCCGACCAGCCGCAGGTCACGGGCGTTCACTTGCCGCCCACGTGCCTTTCAGGTGCCGCGGATGATCCTCCGAAGCCGCTCGAGCCGGGTGGCGATGTCGCGTTCGGCCCCGTTGCCGGTGGGTTCGTAGTAGTTGCGCCCGACGAGGTCGTCCGGCGGGTACTGCTGCGTGGCGACGGCGTGCGGGGCATCGTGGGCGTATTTGTAGCCCTTGCCGTGGCCGAGCTGTTTCGAGCCCGGGTAGTGGGCGTCGCGAAGGTGGGCGGGGATGCCGTTCCCGAGCCCGGCGCGGACGTCGGCGATCGCCTGGTTAATGCCCATGTACGCGGCGTTGGACTTCGGCGCGGTGGCCAGATGCACCACGGCTTCGGCGAGGATGATGCGGCCTTCCGGCATGCCGATCAGCTGTACGGCCTGGGCCGCCGCGACGGCGGTCTGCAGCGCAGTCGGGTCAGCCATGCCGACGTCCTCAGCCGCCGAGATCACGATCCTGCGGGCCACGAACCGGGGGTCCTCACCCGCCTCCAGCATCCGGGCAAGGTAGTGCAGCGCGGCGTCGACGTCGGAACCCCGGATCGACTTGATGAACGCGCTGGCGACGTCGTAATGCTGGTCCCCGGCCCGGTCGTAGCGGACGGAGGCAACATCCAGGGCGCGTTCGGTGTGCTTGAGCTCGATCTTCACCGGGGCCGCCTCGGGCGCCCCGCTGGCTGTGCCGGCTCCGACTGCGTCAGTGTCGTCCGCGTCCCCGAACGCGACGCCGGCCGCCGCCTCGAGCGCGGTCAGTGCACGGCGGGCATCCCCGCCGGAGAGCCGGACGAGGTGTGCCAGGGCCTCGTCGCTGAGTTCCACTTTGCCGCCGAGCCCGCGGTCATCCGTTGCGGCCCGCAGGAGAAGGCCCTCGACATCGGCGTCGGTGAGCGGTTTGAGCGTCAACAGCAGGGAGCGCGATAGCAGCGGGGAAACGACGGAGAAGGAGGGGTTTTCGGTGGTCGCGGCGACCAGGACCACCCAGCGGTTCTCGACGCCGGGCAACAGGGCGTCCTGCTGGGCCTTGTTGAAGCGGTGGATCTCATCCAGGAACAGCACAGTGGTGGTTTTGAACAGGTCACGGGCGGTGAGGGCTTCGTCCATGACGCGGCGGACGTCCTTGACGCCGGCAGTGATGGCGGAGAGTTCGACGAACTTCCGCCCTGGGCCCTTGGCGATGACGTGCGCGAGCGTGGTTTTGCCGGTACCCGGAGGGCCCCAGAGGATCAGTGAACTGGGACCCGCGGGGCCGGTGGCGTCCGTGCCGGCGGCGAGCTGGCGCAGCGGCGAGCCTTGGCCGAGGAGGTGCTGCTGGCCCACCACGTCATCAAGTGTCCGAGGCCGCATCCGGACGGCGAGCGGGCTGCGCGGGGAGACCCGGCGGCTCTCGCCGGTCTGGTCAGCGTCGCCCTCATCCTCGATAGCGGCGCCGCCGTCCCGCCCTGCGCCAAAGAGATCATCCACATAGATAGGCTACTTCTAGTTCCCGCCTGCCCAGACACCCTCGTAACGGAGACCCGCGCCATGACAACACCCGACACCCGTGTGGCCTTCGTCTCCGGCGACCGGCTGGCGGGCTGGGTGGACCGCTTCGCCGCGAGCCACGGCGCACTGGTGGAGGAGGAGCTCGACGCCGGTCTGCAGCTGCGCGCCGCCGACGGCGCCGTAGCCCTGCTCCAGGCGCCGTGGCCGGCGGACGGCCGTCCTGGGCGCGGCGGCGACGCCGTCGCCCGCCTCGCTTCCCTGGCGTCCCAGTCGCGGAGCATCGGCACCGTGCTGGTCCGCCGCGGCGGATATTCGGTGGCTGTGGTCAGCGCCGGCACCGTGCTGGCGTCCAAGACCGGCACGCGCCACGTCCAGTCGCGGACGGCTGCCGGCGGCTGGTCCCAGCAGCGTTTTGCCCGGCGGCGCGCCAACCAGGCCGATGCCCTGGTGGAGGCCGTCGCCGAGCACGCCGGGCGGATTTTCGCGGAGCACCCGATCGAGTATCTGGCTCCCGGCGGCGACCGGACCCTTGCCGAGCAGGTCCTCGCCGAACCGGTTCTGAAGCAGTACGCGGCACGGCCGAGGTTGGCGTTCCTCGACGTCCCGGATCCGCGCGCCGCAGTGCTGAAGAAGGCTGCCGCGGAGCTGTGCTCGGTGCGCATCCTGGTAACGGATCCGCAGGCGTAGCAGTTGCCCGATTGGCCGCAGCTGCTCTTCGGGCGCCAACGTAAGTGTGACCGGGGGTAGATCACACACAGTGGAACAGGCCGCCGTCCGCGGAAAGACTGTCCGCGCGTGCTGGCCAGCCCGGATCGTCCGCTTCCGTGTCGGCAAATGGGTGTCCAGCGGTGAATTGATGCCAGTCCGGGAACGGGTCCGGAGGCAGTTCAATTTCGGGCTCCGGGACGGGATTCTGGCCGGGATGGCAGTCCGGGAGCGGTTCCGGTTCGCAACGATGTCCTGGATACGCGGGCAAGCCTTGATCCGGGCCTGTGTCGGGGTCGGGTTCCGGGCGTGTGTCCGTGGCTGGGATGTGGGGCAGCCAGTCCTCGGGCCAGTGGGGTGGTTCCCAGTCCTGGTGTTCGCTGGGATAGTGCCGTCCGGACGGTGAGGTCC
>Ga0207691_10003665_pt1 | contig 14903 bp, 12 predicted proteins | sample KBSM13metaG_FD_184327 | JGI IMG/M metagenome (GOLD analysis project Ga0207691, IMG submission 184327) | Miscanthus rhizosphere microbial communities from Kellogg Biological Station, Michigan, USA - KBS M1-3 metaG (SPAdes) (version 2) | ecosystem: Host-associated > Plants > Roots > Rhizosphere >... | reverse complement strand
GGTTCTTATGCTCGGGTCTGAATGGATGTTGGCCCACTTGCCCTTTTGCTGCGCAAACACCCCAAGCCTACGCAAGCACGTGACCTTCGGATCGTTGCGGCTGGCCGGGGACAGGTTGGCGCAGCCGTCCATGAAGACGACGTAGTTGGCCCGATCGGGCTGCGGATAGACCCGACAGGCACCGCCTTCGGAGCAGAAGGCATCCTGGCCCTTCTCACCCTTGAGGAGGAGTTGGCGAAGATCGGGCGGGACGACCGCGGTGGAAGGGACGACGCTGATCTCGACGGGCGGAGGACCGGCGACGATGCTCTGCTCGCTTATGTCCCAACGGTTCTTCGCCTTGAGCGCGGTCGCTGCCATCGTGCGCATGTCGGCAGGGCCGGTCTGGCTGATCCGCGTCAGCTCGGCGCGCCCGGCAGGCCCGAACTTGAACGCCAGTGCGGCCCAGTCGAACTTGGCGGGAGTGACCTTGCCGCTCTGCAGCCGGGCAACTTGCGAGCGCGCGGAGATCGCGCCGAAGTCGATGATCGGAAGCGCGAGGAACAGCGCCAGGCCGCACAACCCAAGGGCGAGCTTGGTCTGCAGCGGACGGAGCGGTTCATCGAAGTTCAGCCCTCCGCGCCAGATTGAGTACCAGCCGGCAAGCCCGTAGGCGACGGCGACAAACACGGCGACGACGCCCCACATGCGCTCCGGCGTCCAGCCATATTGCTGGATGCGGATGCCGATCGACAGCGCAGCGATGCCCGCGAGCGGGAGAACCACCACCACCAGAGCCGCCGAGGCCCAGCGGAGGACCTTGTTGTCGGAGCGGCTCTCCGCATCCTCAGCGAAGACGGTGTTGGCGAGAAGGACTGCGCCAGCGCCCGCGAGCAGCAGCAGCGGCGTCGTCGGTACCCCGCTGCTCCAGAACTTGTGCAGGCCCGTGAAGGGGATCGAGACGAGAAACAGCACCAGCGCCACGGCGAGCACCGGTGCCAGCACGCCAAGGACGATGCGTACCAGCCGCTGCAGCATCGGCAGCAAACGGTCGCGCTCGCGCAGGAGGCCGACCGCGCCCCCCCACGCGAAGCCGCCGAGCATCCATTCGAACCAATTCTTTTCGAGAAGGTGCTTGAGCTGCTCGATCCCGATCAGATCGAACAGGCCGGCGATCAGCAGGCTCATCAGGAACACGATGCCGGTGAAGCCGAGGCTGGCGGCGCCGATCACGGCATCGGCCCAGGCATGCCCGTGCAACTGGGGATAGGGCAGCGACCATCGGCCCTCGTCGCGGACGGTCTGGAACAAAGGCGCCGCGATCAACACCGCGAATAGGCCCGAGAGGTAGGGAAATTCGAAGATGGTCGCGTCGTAATTGTAGCCCGCGGTGAACCAGCCCACGAACGCAATCACCAGGCCCCAGACGAGAGCGAAGCCCGCTGCCCAGGTCCAGCGGCGCTGCTCGACGGTCAGCACGAACGACATGGTCGAAACGGCGACAAGCGTAGCCGCCGCCTGGCGCCAGGCGGCAAGCGGCGGATCGGTGTACCAGTGGTGATTGGTCAGGAGATGGAATGCCAAGCCGGCGAGAGAGCAAAGGCCCGCCATGATCCACGGACGAAGCGGCCAAAGCTCGACGCCTTTGTCCAACCGATCATTCATTCGCCGTTCCCCCTCCAGCGAAGTTTGCCACCGCAACAACAGCGGTCAAGCGCCGCCCGCTGCCTCCATGGCGTGACGCGGCGAATCTTTGCCGCTAACCGGCAGCAATGACTTCACAACCACTGCCGCCAAAGCGGATTTTCCCAAGCTCAGCAGTCGACGCCCGGTCAGCCGAGCACGTGCCTTCCGGCCCACAGACCGACAGCGCCGCCTACAAGCTGGCCTTCCAGGACACCGAGTTCCTGCTGCGCGAGGACCTGCGCCCCGTTCGCTTCCAGCTCGAGCTGTTAAAGCCCGAGCTGCTGCTCAACGAGGCCGACATCGGCTCCACCTTCGTCTTCTACGGATCGGCGCGAATCCCTTCGCCCGAGATGGCGGACGCGCTCGTCGCGGCGGCCACCAACGATCAGCAACAGAAGATCGCCGAGCGGCTGAAGGCCAAGGCGCACTATTACGAGATCGCCCGCGAGCTCGCGAAGCTCGCCAGCCAGTGCGGCTGCGACGAGGAAGGCAAGAAGCATTTCGTCGTCTGCTCGGGCGGCGGACCATCGATCATGGAAGCCGCCAACCGCGGCGCTGCCGAGGCCGGGCGTCAGTCGATCGGCCTCAACATCGTGCTTCCGCACGAACAGATGCCGAACCGCTACGTGACCCCGGACCTGAGCTTCCAGTTCCACTATTTCGCGCTGAGGAAGATGCACTTCCTCCTGCGGGCGCGGGCCGTCGCAGTGTTCCCGGGCGGATTCGGCACGTTCGACGAGATGTTCGAGCTGCTGACGCTGATCCAGACCGGCAAGGTCAGGCCACTACCGATCCTGCTGTTCGGACGCGAATTCTGGACCCGGGTGGTCGATTTCGAAGGCCTGGTCGAGGAGGGCGTGATCGCGCCGCACGACCTCGACCTCATCCACTGGACCGAGGACGCCAACGAGGCGTGGGAATTCGTGCAGAAATTCTATGCCGACCACCCGGCCGCGCCGGTCATCCAGACCGGCCCGCCAGAATGAGCGCCCTTTAGGGCTTGGTCTTGCCGCCGGCCTCGCCGCCGCTGGTCTGAGGAGTCTTGTTGGCCGCCGACGCGGGAAGCGTCGGCTCCTTCTCCGCCTTCTGCGGGCCGTTGTTGGGGCCGGTGCCGGGCTTGGCAGACGAGGCGTCAGCTGCAGCAGCGGCAGGCGCCGCCGGGAGCGGCTTGGGCGCATCGCTATGCGAGTTGAGGAAGGCCATGACATTGGCGCGATCCTCGGGGTTGCTGAGGCCCGCGAAAGTCATCTTGGTCCCGGGCGCGAAAGCCTTCGGGCTCGACAGCCACTGGCTGAGATTATCCCAGTCCCAGTTGCCGCCCTTGCCGGATAGCGCGGGCGAGAAGGCGAAGCCCTTGCCCTGGCCGATCGGCTCACCGAGCACGCCCCATAGGTTCGGACCGAGCTGATTGGCGCCGCCCTTGTCGGCATTGTGGCAGGCCGCGCACTTGTTGAATATCTGCTGGCCCTTCGCGGGATCGGCCTTGGCGAGATAGACCTCGATCGGCTGCTCGGCAGCGGCACCGCCCTCGCCTTCCTGTTCGACGCCGGCGATGGGGTAGCCGCCCTTCTCCGGGCGTTCCGAATGGAAGACTTCGCCAGCGACGATCGACGATCCGAGCGCGATGATTCCAGCGAACAGCACCCAACCGGCGATGGTGTTGAAACGGTCGTCCATGAAGCTTCCCTGCTGATCCCGGAACCGGGAGGTATAGAAGTTGGCCCGCCTCTTAAGAGGGACTTTTCAGTTCATCAAGCGGCGAGCCAGCGCTCAAGCAAGGTACGCGCGATTGCCGCTTTGGGCGGCGGCTGAAATGTAGCAGCGGGTGAGCCCGCGAGCGCGGCAGCGACCTCGTCTCGGGTAAACCAGCGCGCATCCTCTAGCTCAGCCGTGTCGATAGTGATCTCTTCGCTTTCCGCCTCGGCCCGACAGCCAAGCATCAGCGAGGAAGGGAAGGGCCAGGGTTGGCTCGCGACGTAGCGAATGTTGCTCACGCGGATACCGGCTTCCTCGTAGAGCTCCCGAGCGACGGCTGCCTCCAGATTCTCGCCGACCTCGAGAAACCCGGCGAGCGCGGAATAGCGACCTGCCGGATAATGGGGCTGCCGTCCAAGAAGTACCCTGCCGCCATGCTCGGCGAGCATGATCACGACCGGATCGACGCGCGGAAAATGCTCGGCCTGGCATGCCGGGCAACGACGGGACCAGCCGCCACGGACAAGCTCGCTCGGCTGCCCGCAATTGGCGCAGAATCGATGGCGGGCGTGCCAGCGGGCAAGGCTCATTGCCGCAGCGAATAGCGGCGCGTCATCGGCATCGAGGATCGCCATCAACGGAAATGCGGAAAAGGCACTGGCCTGAATGTCGTTCGGAACAGGGCTGAAGCGCGGCGATCCGTCGTGGAGACCGAGGAACAGCGGCGCGCCGTGCACCTCGGTCCAGACGAGCCGGCCATCGGGATCGAGTTCGGGCAAGCCGTCGTGCCACTTCAGCTGGCGCCCATCCGGGCGGCCAGCCAGCGCTTCCAGTTCATCGGAAGCCGTGCGGAGCGCATCGGCACGGTCGAGGCCCGGTCCGCTGAAGAAGGGCTCAGGCGGCAAGTTCATGCTTCGCTGCATGCACGGCTACGACGGCCTTGCGGTAGAGCGTCGGCAGGCCAGCCTCGTCGAGACGCTCGATAGGCTGCCACCAACCCTGGCCTTCCGTCTCGGCGCGAGGGACGATTGCCAGGTCCAGTGAGAAATGAGTGAAGACGTGACGGACGGTGGCGATGGCGTTGACGGCAACGGCCTGAGCGTCGGTCCAGTCTGTGCCGGGGAGCGCCGCCATCCCGCCGAGGACGCCCATCGCAGGGCGGCGGACCAGCCACACCGAGCCAGCGCGCTCGATCCACCAGGCGACGCCGTGGCGGTGCGGACGCGAAGCACGGTCCCGACGCTCGGGAAAGGCCTCGGGGTTGCCGCCGGCGAAAGCGGCACAGTCGGCGCTGAGGGGGCAATGGCCGCAGCGGGGATTGCGCGGACGGCAGATCGTGGCGCCAAGGTCCATCATGGCCTGGACGAAATCGCCGGGGCGGTCGGCGGGCAGCATGTCGAGGGTCAGGCGCTCGATCTCGGATCGTGACGGAGTCTTGAGGCCATGGACGCGAGCGACCACCCGCTCGACATTGGTATCGACTGCAGCGGCTTTCTCGCCGAACGCGATCGCTGCGATTGCAGCCGACGTATAGGTGCCGATGCCCGGCAGTCGCCGCAGCTCCGCAGCTGTCCTCGGAAAGCCGCGCCGCTGCGCCACTTCGCGAGCGCAGGCGATGAGGTTGCGGGCCCGTGCGTAATAGCCGAGCCCCGCCCACTCCGCGAGGATGGCCTCGTCGCTGGCTGCAGCAAGCTCTTCGACCGTCGGCCAACGCGCCACGAACCGCTCAAACCGCGGCGTAACGGTGGCGACGGTGGTCTGCTGGAGCATCACTTCGCTCAGCCAGACACGGTAGGGATCAGGCGGCGAAGCTCCCGGCGGTGAGCGCCACGGCAACCGTCGGAAGTTATCCACATAATGTTGAATCAGGCGCTCGGCGGTGTTGGCGGTCACCTTTTCGCTATGGCATGGTCAGGGCCTATGTCGAAGAGGCTGCCGGACAAAGAAGATTCGCCGCGGAGCTGCCGCGCGCGTGCGGCCGGCGAGCTTGTCGGCGACATCGGCGGCCAGTCGTTCCGCCGCTTCGGCTTCGTCCAGCATTCGATCGTCAGCCGCTGGGGCGAAATCGTCGGCGTGCGCTATTCCAAGGTCTCCAGCCCGGAATCGATCAAGTTCCCGGCCGGGCATAAGGCCGGAGGCGTGCTGACCCTGCTGGTCGAAGGCGCGCATGCCCCGCTCATCCAGCATCTGACCCCCATGATCGTCGAGCGGGTCAACCGCTTCTTCGGATATGCGGCGATCAACCGTATCGTCTTCAGGCAAGGGAAGCTCCCCACGGCGACGCCGAGGCCGGAGCGCCCGCAGCTGCGGCCGGTGCCGAAGGAGCTTGGCGAAGGTCTCCGCGAAATCGCCGACCCTGAGCTCCGGAACTGCCTGGAGTCGCTTGCGGCGCAAATTGCCGCTAGCAGCGGCCCTCCGTCGCTCTCGCCCGAGGACGACGACCCGATACCCGCTATCAACCGGAGCTAAATTGATGAAGGTCGGCATTCTCCTGGCGTGCAGCATGGCAGTCCTGGCACTCGCCGCGTGCAACAAGAAGAACGAAGCCGGCGGCACGAGCGCCGCCCCTGAAGACAAGATCATCGTCACCACGGCGAACCCGCCGCCAGGCGGCAGCTGGGCCGACGTCGTCAACGAGACCTCGGCCAACGGCTTCGTGATGGGCAACCCCAACGCCAAGGTGAAGCTGGTCGAGATCGGTTCGCTCTTCTGCCCCTTCTGCAAGAGGTTCGAGGATGAAGGCTCGCCGCAGCTGGTCGATAATTACGTGAAGACCGGCAATGTCAGCTGGGAATTCCGGCCATATGCGATTCACGGGCCGATCGACGTCGCCGCGGACATCGTTGCGCGCTGCGGCGGGGTGAAGACCTTCTTCCCGCTGACCATGGCCCTGTACAAGGACCAGCCGACCCTGGAGGCGAAGGTTCAGGCAGCGCCGAAGGAGAAGCTCGAGCAGATCCAGAACTTGCCGACCAATCAGGTGTTCGTGGAATGGGCGACCCTGCTGGGCCTGCAGGATTGGGCGGCAGCTCGCGGCGTCCCGCAGGCGAAGAGCAACCAATGCCTCGCCGACCAGAAGATGATCGACCGCGAGGTGCAGGTGATGAGCGACGTGAACTCGCAATACCCCGAGTTCTCAGGGACCCCGTCGTTCATCATCAACGGCAAGATGTTGGCGAAGACCGGCGACTGGAAGACGCTCGAGCCGCAGCTGAAGGATGCGCTGAAGTAATGCGCAAAGGCCTTCTCCTCGGTTTGGCGTCGATGCTGGTGGTGGCATCGCCGGCGGCGGCGAAGCCCGCCGCCAAGCCTGCCGCGCGGGTGACCGATTGGACCCACGTGGTCGCTGCGACGCCCGCCGGCGGGTTCGTTCTCGGCAATCCAAAGGCCAAGGTGAAGCTGGTCGAATATGGGTCGCTGACCTGCCCGCACTGCCGGCGGTTCGATGAGGAAGGCGTTCCGACGCTGCTCGCCAACTATGTGAAATCGGGCCAGGTCAGCTGGGAATTCCGCAACTATGTCCGCGATGCCGCCGACCTTACCGCGGCGCTGATCGCACGCTGCAACGGCGCACGAAGCTTCTTCCCGCTGGTACGTGCCTTGTACAAGGATCAGCCCGTGTGGTTCGGCAAGGCAGCCGGAACGCCGAAGGACGAGCTTCAAAAGCTGGCCGACCTCCCGCCACAGCAGCAGTTCGTCGGCATGGCCAAGTTCGCCGGGCTGGACGCTTGGGCGGCTTCGCACGGCGTGCCGGCAGCGAAGAGCGGCCAATGCCTGGCCAACCTCAAGAGCGTCGACCAGCTGGTCCAGATGACCAGCGACGCAACCGAGCAGCACCCGGATTTCCAGGGGACGCCGACGTTCCTGATCAACGGCGGGCTGGTGAAAGACACCGGCACGTGGAACCAGCTTGAGCCGCAGCTCAAGGCGGCGCTCGGCCGCTAGGCGCCTTAGAGGGAGGGAAGTCAGGCTTTGAAGTTACGGCGGCTCAAGCTCAGCGGCTTCAAGAGCTTCGTCGAGCCGGCCGAGCTCAGGATCGAGCCGGGCCTGACCGGCGTCGTCGGCCCTAATGGCTGCGGCAAGTCCAACCTACTCGAAGCAATCCGCTGGGCAATGGGCGAATCCAGCCCGAAGTCGCTCCGCGGCGGCGGCATGGACGACGTGATCTTCGCCGGGACCGCGACGCGCCCGCCGCGCGACTTTGCCGAAGTGTCGATCCTGATTGAGCGCGAGGTAGACGAGGAAGACGCCGGCGAAAGCGAAGTCACGCGTCGGATCGAGCGCGGCGCAGGGTCGGCCTACCGGATCGACGGCCGCGACGTCCGCGCCAAGGACGTCGCGCTGCTGTTCGCCGATGCTGCTACCGGTGCCCACTCCCCTGCGCTCGTCAGCCAGGGAAAGATCGGCGCGGTCATCGCCGCCAAGCCGGTTGAGAGGCGCCAACTGCTCGAGGAAGCGGCGGGCATCTCCGGACTTCATGCGAGGCGCAAGGATGCGGAGCAGAAGCTGCGCGCCGCCGAAGCCAATCTTGCGCGGCTCGGCGAGATTCTCGGCGACCAGGAGCAGCGGGCGGCGCAGCTGAGGCGCCAGGCACGGGCTGCCGAGCGTTATCGCAAGCTGACTGAGCAGATCCGCGGAGTCGAAGGGCGTCTTCTTCACGCGCGCTGGGCAGAGGCGGAGCGGGCAGCAGAGGCGGCGACCGCCGAAGCCAAGGCCGCCGCCGAGCAAGTGGAGCGCATCCACCAGGCGATCGTCGAGGCACAGGCTGCGCACGAACGCGTCACAGCGGAACTGACACTGAAGCGTAACGCGCTAGCCGAGGTACGCGAGCAGGGGCACGAGCTGGCACACCGACTGGCGAACGCACGCGCCCGGCGGGACACGGTTGCACGGCGGCTGAGCGAGCTCGATCGGCTCGATGCCTCGCTCGCCGGCGACATGCAGCGCGAGGAGGCGCTGAAAGGCGACGCGGCGCGGGCCATCGCGCAGCTGGAGGAAGAGCGGACGGCGATCGGCCGCCGGCTGGAGGATGCGGAGGCGCATGCGGCGCGGATCGCGACTGAGCTCAGCGCCGCTGAAACAGCATCGCGCGAGGCCGAGGCCGCGCTGGCCGAGTTGCTTGCACGGCAGGCGGCGATGCGCGCCGAGCGGCGGGTCGCCGAAGCCGCACTCGAGGCGGCCAAGGCACAGCTCGCGCGTACGGCACAGGAGCAACACAAGCTCGCTGAACAACTGCGCGCGCTCGGAGACGGCAGCGAGCAAGCGCACGCTCGCGACGAAGCCGAGGCGAAAGCAGCGGCGGCCGCCAAAACGCTGGCCGCCGCCGAAGCCCGGCGGGTGGAGGCCGAGCAGGGACGCGCCGCAGCCGCGGAGGAACGCGATACGGCCGAGAGCCGGCTCGCTTCGGCTCGGGCGGCATTGTCGGCCGTCCGGTCAGAGCATGACGCCCTGGCGCGAGCGCTCGAGCATGGCGGGGGTGCGGCCATCGCCAGCCTCAAGGCGGAGCCGGGCTATGAGCGTGCGTTGGCAGCAGCGCTTGGCGAGGATGCAGACGCCGCGATAGGCGGCGATGGGCCGCGGCGCTGGCAGGGCAGCGATGCGCTTCCCGGCGACCCGCCGATTCCTGCAGGCACGGAATGTCTGGCCGACCATGTGCAGGCGCCGAAGGAGCTGCTGCGCCGGCTGAAGCAGGTTGCGGTGGCGGATGAGGACAAGGGCCAACCGCTTGCCATTGGACAGCGTCTGGTTACGCCCGACGGGCAGATGCGGCGTTGGGATGGCTTTGTCGCGAGCGGCGCGGGCGCTGCGGCAGCCGAGCGGCTGCTACGCGCCAATCGCCTCGCGGCATTGGCCAAGGAGCTCCCGGGCATCGAGGCCGCGGTAGCCGATGCGACGTCGGACCGTGATCGGGTCCTAGCGCGGATGGAGCAGTGCCGCCGCGAGGCCGAGGAAGCGCGAACCGCGGCGCTTTCGGCTGAGCGAGACGCACGCGAAGCTGCGCGGGCGATTGATTCCGCCGCGGCAGCGCTGGAGCGGATCGAAGCGCAGCGAGCGAGCCTCGACCAAAGGCAGGCCGACCTCGAGCCCGTGCTCGGTGCCGCAACCGAAGCCGTGACAGCCGCGGAGCGGTCACTGAGCGCCCTACCTGACCCGGCGGCCATCGAGCATCAGGTCGAGGCTGCGCGTGCATCAGCCGCTACGGCTGCCTCGGCAGTTGCCGACAGGAGGGCCGAAGCGGCGACCAAGGCGCGCGAGACGGCGGCCGACCGCGAGCGCCACAGCGCCGCGGGCCGCGAGCAGGCGGAATGGCGCAAGCGCCAGGGCGATGCCGAGCAGCGCCTCGCGGCTGCGGTGGAGCGGCAGAAGAGCCAAGTCGCGGAGCGCGCGGAGCTTCAGAAGGAGCCGGCGGAGCTCGACGCCAAGATCGCCGAGCTCGAACATGCCAACGACCAGAGCCAGGTGTGGATCGGCGAAGCGACTGCAGCCGAGCGGGAAGCCGAGGAAGCCGTGGTTATGGCAGCTCAAGCTGTCGCTGCCGCCAACGAAAGCTCGGCCGACACGCGCGAACGGCGGGCGGCCGCGGCGGCACGGGCCGAGGCGCAGCAGGCCCGCAGCGCCGAATTCGCCCGGGCTGCGGTGGAGAAGTTCGAGGTCGTGCCCCAGCGATTGCCGGAGAAGCTCGGCTTCGACGCCGACGAGCCGCGCAACGCCGACGAGGAAGCGACAATGCTCGAGCGGCTCACGGCGGAGCGCGAGCGGATCGGCCCGGTGAACCTCGTCGCCGAACAGGAACTCGCCGAGCTCGACGCCGCACGGACCAAGGGCGCCGAGGAAGCCGAGGAGCTGACGCAGGCGATCAATCGGCTCCGTGGCTCGATCGGCAACTTGAATCGGGAAGGCCGGGTGAGGCTGCTCGAAGCCTATGAAAAGGTCGACGCGCACTTCCGCCGGCTGTTCACGACCCTGTTCGAAGGCGGGCAGGCGCACCTTGAGCTGGTCGAGAGCGACGACCCGCTGGAGGCCGGGCTCGAAATCATGGCGCAGCCGCCAGGCAAGCGACTATCGACGCTGACTTTGCTGTCCGGCGGGGAACAGGCGCTGACGGCGGTCGCGTTGATCTTCGCGATCTTCCTCACCAACCCAGCGCCGATCTGCGTCCTCGACGAGGTGGATGCGCCGCTTGACGACGCCAATGTCGAGCGCTTCTGCGAGTTGCTCCAGCGAATGGTTCAGGAGACCGACACGCGCTACCTGATCGTCACCCACAATGCGGTGACGATGAGCCGGATGGACCGGCTCTACGGTGTGACGATGATCGAGAAAGGCGTCAGCCGGCTCGTCTCGGTGGACCTCGGCGGCGCGGAGACCCTGCTGGCAGCGGAGTGACCGCGCGGCCACGGATGACGTGCACCGCGAGAAGCGGGACTGCGGCGATTCCGACCAGCCAGTGAGCGAGGCTCGCGAGGGCGCGCGGCCCCTCGGCGCTGAGATAGTAAAGCCCGAGCGCAGTAAAGCCGAGGACGACGAGCGCACTGGCGATGGCAATGCCGCTCCTGAGGTTGCGCCTGATCGACCAGCCAAGCTTGATGTGGACCGGGATCAGCGCTCCGGCGACGATCAACACTGCGTAGGCTGCGATGCCGTGAAGGATCAGCATCAGGTGCTCGGCGGGGTGATGCTCCGGCCCGAACTCGCCCTCGACGCGCACCCAATGGTCGAGGACTAGCCAGGCGACGCCGGTAACAAGGAGGAGCCCGAAGGTCAGGTAAATCGACCATTCGTGCCAGCGGGGAAGCTTCGTGGGGCGGCGCACGGTCATGCCGCAAGCGCCTCTTCGCCGATTTCCTCGACCATGCCATCGTGGCGGATACCAACGGCTGACGCACCGGCGACCGCGAGCAGCCCCGGACCACCGGCCCACGCGATCTTGGTCAGGGCGTCGGCATCGCACGCATTCGCTGCCCGGACCGTGACCGAGCTCCAGCGAGTCCCGCCCCGCAAGTGCGCGGCCGAGCCATCGACGAGCGCGCTCGTAGCGAGCGCTTCATTATGCACCTGGACCTGGAGGGCGGGCCGGCGAGTCAGCGGATCGGCGACATCGACGATCCATGCCTCGTCTCCGAAGCCGAACAGGTCGCCGCCTGCATTGACGAGGCCCCGAGCTGCGTCGGCATCGCGCATCGCTGCAACGGCCTGGTCCACCGCATGACCCTTGGCGATGCCGCCGAGGTCGAGGCAGGCGGGAGCCGAGAGACGGACGAAGTTGCCGCTCAACGACAGGACAGAGCTGTCCGTGGCTTCCGGCGCGGGTTGATCGGGGTGGCGGGGGATTAGTCCCCGTTCGAGCGCGCGGCGTCCCGCCGCCGCGACGTCGAACAACCCGCCGCTGATGCGCCACCAGTGAAGCGAGCGCTCGAGGACCTGGATCGTTTCGGCACTAACCTCGACCGGCTCGAGATGGGCCAACCGATTGATCCGCGAGAGGTCGCTGTCGGGCTCATGTGCGCTCATCAACCGGTGGATGCGCCCGACGGCTTCGAAGGCGGCGTCGACCGCCTCTGGCCGGTCACAATCGACCTCGACGAAGGTCCCGAGAAATGGGCGGCAGCGGCGCATCGGATCAGGCGTGCGCCAGAAGCATCTGCCACGTCACGATCAGCCTGCGGACGCCGTCGGTCACGTGGCGGGAAGATAGAGTAGCGCCGGAGATGTTCTTGATGTCCTGGTCGAGGCGCAGTGCAGAGCCCGGACGTTTGCCTACAAACTGGCGGCGCCAGTTGGCGTTGCGGACCTCCCCGCCATAGGTCTCGCGGTAATCGAGGATCTCGACGCCCCGCACCGTTCCGTCAGTGGAGAGCGCGACCGCATAGGTGATGAAGTCGTGCTTTCCGATCACTCGGTCGACGATGAACCAGCCCGCGCGATTTCCGCCGGAACGCACCTCCCACACGCGCTGCACCTTGTCATAGCCGGGAGCGCCGGCGGCTCGTGCGATCGCTTTGCGCTGATCGTCGCTAAGTGCCAGCGGATGCTCGGCGAACTGCGCACCCGGGAACAATGCCTGCTGCGCCGCGGGGATCGTTAGATAGACCGTCGCACCGGCCGACGCGGGGGCGACGGCGGCGATCGCCGCAACGGGAAGGGTCCTGAACCAGTTCGCCGACATTCCAAATGCCTCTAGAAATTGTAGCCGATCTTCAGCCGCAGCTCGCGCTTCTCAAATTCGTCCAACTCACGACCGCCAACGGGACTTGGCGAACCGAACAGCTGCGGCTGATAGGAAAGCGTCGCCCACCACTTCTTGCCGCCATAATGAACGACAGGCCCCGCAAAAACGGCCGAGGCTGAGCGGTGAAGCCCGTGCGTCCAATCCGGATAGACGCTGGCATAGCGGCCTTCGACGCCGGCATACCAGCCGTTCGCGACGCGGTAAGTCACACCGGAGCTCACTTCGAGCTTGAGCTCCTTCTCCCACTCACTCTCGGTCACGCCCGGCGAAACCTCTTCCACTTCCTTCTCCCATTCAGGTTCGAAGGTCAGGTTCGCGGCCCAGATCAGCCGGTCATCGAGGAAATTCTTCTGGACGAGCGCCTTGAACTCCAGTTCCAGCTCGGTGCCTCTCTCGCCCCCGCCATGAATGCGCGACCATGCCGGCTCAGCATATAGTGTGAGGCCGAATCCGTCCTTGTACGGGCTCAACAGCTGGTACTTGAATTCGGCAGAGAGGCCGCGAAGAGCGAAATCGCGATCGACCCGCCCGTCACTGTTGCGAATGTGGTGACCGGCGAAGTTGGCGTAGCCGGCAACATTGAAGCGGTTGCTGACGCCGTGCTCCAGCTCAATGCGATAGTCCTGAGCATCGAAATGGCCGTCCGCCTTGCCCCGGCGATCGGTCGCCCAAAACTCCGCCTCCGTCTGGCCCTTGCCCAGCAGTTCAGCACTGTAGGTGTAGCCGAAATATTGCTCGTCGGCCTGGGCCGGAGATACAATAATCCCTGCCAAGCCGAAGCCCAGCATCATGAAACGCTTCATGTGTTCCCCTTGGGTATCGTTGTGCGCTAGTCGCTAATGCGAATAAGTCGCAATTGCAAGCGCTACCCCGCCAGCTCCGCGGCGCGGGCCTTGATGCGCTTGAGGTCGCGCAGGAACAGCTTCTTCTCCTCGAGCTTCCGGTCCTCTTCGGGGATGCGCAGCAGGAAGCTAGGGTGGACGGTAATCCAGCATTCGCTGCCGTCCGGGAGTTTCAGCGGGACGCCGCGGTTGCGGCCGATTGCCATCGTCTTGCCAAACAGGCTCTGCGCCGCGGTCGCGCCGAGCGCTACAGTGACCGGCGGCCGCAGCAGCTCGCGCTCATGGGCGATCCACCAGCGGCAGGCCTCAATCTCTCCCGCGTCCGGCTTGTTGTGAATGCGGCGCTTGCCGCGGGGCACGAACTTGAAGTGCTTGACGGCATTGGTGACGTAGACGGTCGAACGGTCGATCCCGGCCTTCTCCAGCGCCGCGTCGAACAGCTGCCCCGCCGGACCGACGAACGGACGCCCGGCGAGGTCCTCCTGGTCCCCCGGCTGCTCCCCGACAAACATGATCGCGGCGTCGAGCGGGCCTTCGCCGAACACGGTCTGCGTTGCTGGCTTGTAGAGATCGCAGCGCGTGCACTTGCGCGCATCGGCGAGCAACGCTTCCCACGACTTGCGAAGGTTGCCGCCCGGCTCGATTGCGCGCTCGGCTCCAAGCGCGTTCTGCAAGCCTTCCTTCGCGACAGACCGGTCGATCATCTCCAGCTCCCGGGCCCGAGCCCCCGCGATCAACGGCTGAACGAGCGAGGTCTCCGGCATGTTGCGCCAATATTTCTTCGGCATCTCCTTCAGCATCGCGCCGACCTTGAGCCGCGCGGGATTGAAGATGGATGAGTAGTAGGTCCGCCACATCTCCTCGAGCGAGTCCCCTTCCGGGGCGTCGGCACGGGTGGCCCCAGACCCCTCCTCCAGGTGCTCGCCATCCCAATGGATCGAGAGTTCCGGCGTTAGGATCGACCAGCGCATGTTGGCGAAGCGGTCGACGAAGAAGCTGGCGGCGCGGCGAACGATATGATGCTCGGGCTCGAAGAAGGCGACGAACCGGTCGTCGAACTCCCGGAAGCGCACAAACGCGTGCATCTTGTGGATGTCGCGTCGCACCGCCTTGGCGAGCTCGTTGAGGCGGCGGACAAGTGGATCGGCTTCGTCGTCGAGCGCGTGCCGGTCACGCTTCAGTCGCAGCAGTATCGCGTAGAGCAGATCGAACCGCTCCGGGTCCGAGTGGCACACGGCGTCTTTCGCCAGCTCAACGAAGGCGCGCGGGACCGAAAAACTGGCGGCTGGAGGCGGCGCCGTGTCTGCGCCGAACAGGTCCCGCTCGCCGCCTTCGACGTGCCAGACCACTGCCTCAGCCGGCACGCCCGCCTCCACGAGATTGCGCGCGGCGTCGCGCCAGCTCTCGAAATCGTCGGGAGCGGATATCCTTGCGCAATGCGCGTCGATCATCGGGCCTTCGCGTAGCACGTC
>Ga0207691_10003664_pt1 | contig 14903 bp, 14 predicted proteins | sample KBSM13metaG_FD_184327 | JGI IMG/M metagenome (GOLD analysis project Ga0207691, IMG submission 184327) | Miscanthus rhizosphere microbial communities from Kellogg Biological Station, Michigan, USA - KBS M1-3 metaG (SPAdes) (version 2) | ecosystem: Host-associated > Plants > Roots > Rhizosphere >... | reverse complement strand
CGGCCGGGACGGCTACGTCTCGCCCGCGGACATCCAGGACGCCGCGCCCACCGCAGGGCTCCACTACACGACCTCCGCCGGCGTCTCTAAGGACTGGAGCGCCACCCGGTTGGTCACGCGGAAGAACAAGTGACCCAAGCGGTCCAGCACGAGGCCTCCGGGCCGGGCTCCGCCGTGAGGCCCGTTCCCGGCGTCGGCGATGCCGCGCCGGATTTCGAGCTCGCCAATCAATTCGGCGAACCGGTGCGCCTTTCGGACTTCCGCGGCCGCAACGTCGCCATAGTCTTCTACCCGTTCGCCTTCTCCGGCATCTGCACCGGGGAACTGTGCGAAATCCGGGACAACCTGGCACTGTTCGAGGATGCCGACGCCGCCGTACTGGCAGTCTCGGTGGACAGCAAATTCGCCCAGCGCGCCTATGCCGAAAAAGAAGGCTACGGCTTCGACCTGCTCGCCGACTTCTGGCCGCACGGGGCCGTGGCCTCGGCTTACGGCGTGTTCGACCCTGACAGCGGCATGGCGCTGCGCGGCACCTTCATCATCGACGCGGCGGGAATCGTCCGCTACGTCGTGGTGAATCCGCGCGGCCAGGCCCGGGACTTCGCCGAATACCGGGCGGCCCTCGCGGGACTCGGCGGGAGCTGATCCGGTGAGGCAGCGGCGGCCAGGAATCGGCATGACCGGGTTTGCCAGCCTCCCGCCGGTTACGGCCGCCGGGAGCGCCGCGGAACTCCAGCGCACCGAATTGGAGGCCCTGCAAGACATCCACGGACTCCTGTCCGGGGAGCAGTTCGCCGTGCTGACAGGCGCCGGCCTGAGTACGGATTCAGGCATCCCGGACTACCGCGGGCCCGGCGCCGCGCCGCGGACCCCCATGACCTACCAGGAATTCATCGGCGAGCCGGGAAACCGGCAGCGCTACTGGGCCCGCAACCACATCGGCTGGTCACATCTGCGCAGGGCGGATCCGAACGATGGCCATGCCGCTGTAGCCCGGCTGGAGCAACGGGGGCTTCTCACCGGCCTCATCACACAAAACGTGGACCGGCTCCACGAGGACGCCGGCAGCGTCAACGTCGTGGACCTGCACGGCCGGTTCGACCAGGTGGTGTGCCTGGACTGCCACCGGCGGTTCAGCCGCCGGATGCTGGCCGGTGTCCTGGAAGAACTCAACCCCGGGTTCCTGGAACGGGCACAGGCGGCCGGGGTGGTTGAAATGGCGCCGGACGCCGATGCCGCCGTCGAGGACACCGAACTGATTGGATCGTTCATCGTCGCCCGTTGTCCGGCCTGCGGCGGCACCCTAAAACCGGACTTCGTGTACTTCGGGGAAAACGTGCCCAAGGACCGGGTGGAGCGCTCGTACGCCATGGTCGACGCCGCCCGGGCGCTCCTGGTGGCCGGCTCGTCGCTCACCGTGATGAGCGGCCTGCGTTTTGTCCGCCACGCGGCGAAGCAGGGCAAAGCCGTGGTCATCATCAACAGGGGACCGACCCGCGGGGACGGCCTCGCCACCATCAAGCTGGAGGCAGGCGTCAGCGGGGCCTTGACCTGGCTCGCCGCCGAGCTGCCGCCCCTGTAGCGACGGCCGGGCCGATTGGCGCTTGGCCGGTGACATCCGGTACAGTAGCTGTTCGTTGGTTGAAGCGCTGAGGCGCGGATACCGCGGTTTGGGTCTTTAGCTCAGCTGGTAGAGCGCCACGTTTACACCGTGGATGTCATCGGTTCGATCCCGGTAGGACCCACCACAGAAAACCCCGCCCTTCCGGACCACGCGGTCCGGAACGGCGGGGTTTTGTGCGTCCGGTTGACCCGATCAGGAGCCTTTCGGCGCCGAATCGTTGGGGCCGCTGATCGGTGCTACGGTCCCATCAAGTAGGGCGTTGGCGAGCCGCTGCACAGCTTGCGACTGATTGGTCGACACGCCACCCTTTACGATCGAATCCAGCACCACGGCTTTCGCCTTCTCCAGTATCTGAGCGTTCGATTCAGCCATCTTGGGTTGCCCTTGGTCCTTTGCAGGGCGCCCTGTGCGCCCGGCACGCGTCGAAGTAGCCATCTGCCTGGAAATGTCTGACATTGGTGACGGCGGTGAAGGGCGGTTTCCTCGTCCTCGCGAACGTTGCAGAGTACAGTGAGGTGATTTGTTGAGTATCGAAAAGACTATTGGGGAAAGCCATGTTCTACGGCGTCACGCGCTACAGCCTCTTCTCGCCCGGATCGCACTCTTGGAAAACGTCGCGGAGCGGCGTCTTCAAGACGCCGCAGGACTACATGCGGTACTTGTTCTCTGAACAGCGCCTCAACCTAAGGGCTGAGATGTTCTTCACGAAGGCCGTGCCCGCCCTTGCGGTCATGGCGGAAAACCATGATTACAAGCATTTCGTGATGTATTCCGAGTTGCTCCCGAAGCGGCATCAGGAAATCCTGTTCGCGGCCGCAGCCGAGTACCCGTTCCTGGTGCCGGTGGAATGGAACGACGTCGTCCGGGGAACCGGCATTGAAGAAGTGCGTCCCCTGATTGAGCAGGACCTCGCCAGCAAGTTCGACGCCGACGCCGGCATCCAGCCGATCGCGTGGTTCCGCCTCGACGACGACGACCTGCTCGCCACCGACTACCTGACCCATCTTGGGCGGTACCGGACCATGAACCACGTGGGGATGGCCATCTCATTCGGGCTCGGCCTGACGGCCTACAAGGGTGAACATGAGTTGGTAAACCTCCGGGAGTTCTATCACCCTAAGTCCGCCCAGGGGATGGCCTTCGTGTCGGCGTTCGACCCGCGTCAGCGCAGCCTCTCGATCGTTACGCCTGGTCCGCACCACGGTGTGGACCAGGTGATGCCGACCATCCTTGACTCCCGGGAGCACATGTTCTTCCAAGTCCGTCACAGCGATCAGGACTCGACACTGAACGAGACCCCGCACGAACGCGTTGCGGCCTCCCTGGCGCGGCTGGACAGGCTTCCGGCTGTGCGGGCGGCCGATATTGCTGCGGAGAAATGGCCGAGCCTCATCAAGGACATAGTCCGCGGCGAACCAGTGCCGCATGAGCTGTCGTCGCCAGGCGCGGCGCCTCTGCGTCTGACCGAGGAGACGGCGATGACTTTTCCGTTGAATTCGGCGGTCAAGGCGGGGTTGGTCGAGTTTGAGTTCGAGTATGAATCGGCCAACAGGCTCCAGGGAGGATTCGCCGTCGTTTCCTATGAGCTTCAGGGAGCCGACGACATCGATCCCGAGGTGCTCGGGCTGCGGGATAGCCCCACATATGGGCTGAGCCGGCAGGCGTGGTCGAAGAGTGCCCACGGCGTGGTGCGCCAAAGCCTTCTTCTGCCGGAAGGAGTCAGCATCTCCGGCATAACGCTGAGGGGCAAGAACCGTCAGCCGGCAGACGTTTTCATCCGCTTGCGACAGCCTCGCGTCGTGGCCGTACACGCCGCCGGCTAAGGACTGAACCCGGGGCTCCAACGCCGTGTGCGCCCCGAAAATGTCAGGGCTCCGCCCTACTGTGACGGGCATGGAACACGTGATGGTGAAAACAGGCCCGGACGGGCGGCCCCTGGCGGTAGTGCGCGGGGGCAGAGAATGGTTGATCGGGGCCGAGCCTGTGCGTTGGTTCGAGCGCGTCAGCTGGTGGGAGGCCGAGCGCCGGATGCCCAAGGGCCTGAGCCGCGTGGATGTCGAAGTCTGGCAGGTCCAGGCGAGGCTCGGCCGCAACCGCGGATCTGCCCTGACCACCATGGAACTGATCAGGGACGGCCTCGGTGGGGGCTGGCGGATGCGGGGGACCGTTGCGGACGCCGCGTAGGCTGCCTGCGCGGGCAACAATCGCCCGGCCCGACCCGCTCAAAAGGGGACCCCGGACCGTGGTATCACCCGGGCATTGGAAAAGCCTTCCACCGCGACTATTGGGGGATGCCGCGGTGGAAGGCTTGTAATGAATATACCGTGAACGCTTGGAAATGTGAAACACCGGCGGTGTTTCTGCGCGCCAGAATTACGCCACTCGATGGCCTAATCGCGGGCCCCGGGAGTCCGCCGCCTAGGATGTTTTCATGATCGCCACGAGTGCCCGCCGAATCGCCAGAGTCCGCCCGCTTTCCCCGGCTGCCGCGGACGAATACTTCTTCGTCGCCAACGACGCAGCGGACTTTGGCAGTGCGGCGGGCAGGGCGTGGACGGTGACACCCTCTCCGTTCCCGGGTTCTGCCGCCAATGCCGGCAGCCTGCCCCGCAGCGGTTGGGAGGCCGGCGCGACGGTGGAGGAAGCGTCGTTCACGTTCCTCGCGCCCTGTGTCCCGGCCAACGTCCTGGGCATGGCGCACAATACCGGTGCCGCCGGTCGCGGGCTTCCGCCGCAGGCCTTCCACAAGGCGTCCACCAGCGTGGTCGGCCCGGGGGACGCGGTTGAACTCCGGCCGGGCGTGGGCCGCGTCGAGCCGGAGGCCGAACTGACCCTCGTCATCGGGAGCAGGGCCCGCGGACTGACGCCCGGCAACGCCATGGGCGCGGTCCTGGGCTACACCATAGGAAATGACGTCTCCGCCAGGAATCTGCAGGAATCCGATGAGCTGTGGATCAGCGCCAAGAGCCAGGACACGTTCACGCCCGTGGGGCCCTGGATCGTCACGGACCTGAACGGTGACGACCTGGCGATCGGCATCAAACACAACGGTCGGGAACTCCAGTCAGCCAGCTCCGCCGACCTTGGCTGGAAGGTCGAGGAAATCCTCACCTATCTCACATCCTTCATGACCCTTCACCCGGGTGACCTGGTGCTGACGGGATTCCCCGCCGAGTGTGCGCCGATCGTCCCCGGCGACACCGTCACGTGCCACATTGCCGGCATCGGCGAGCTGACGAACCCCGTGGTGTCTGCCGCCTGAGGGCCGGCGGTCCCCGACGAGGCCCGCCGACGGGGGAGCAATGGATGCACGGGCCCTGCCGGTCCCGGTTCAAGGCGCCAGACATTATGATGGTTAGTGTTCAGCTGACTGGACGGCATTCGAACGAGTGGCGCGGCGACTTGCGCGCGATACCTGAAGGAGAATCATGGCCGATTCCCGAGTTTCCCGACCCTCCGACGGATTGGGGAGCGCGTCACCCGCACCGGCTGTCACCCGTGCCGCCGCCGTGCTGGAAGCCCTGGCGGCATCCGCGACCGGACGCCTCACGCTCAGTGACCTGTCCCGGGAACTGGGAATCCCTAAGTCCTCCACCTCCAACCTCCTGCTCGCGCTCGAGGAGGCGAGGCTTATCAGCCGCCAGGGCGCGGAGTTCACCCTCGGCCGGAAGTTGGTTGAGCTGGGTGCTGCCTACCTCAGCCGCCTCGACGAGGTCCAGGAGTTCTACCGCTTCTGTGAACAGGCCCCGACACTCTCGGGAGAGACGGTCCGGATCGCCATGCTGGACGGAACAAATGTCATCTACCTCGCGCGCTACGAAGGGCACCCGGCGGTGCGCCTGACGTCCAATATCGGCGACAAGATGCCTGTGTCCCTCTGTGCCGTGGGCAAGGCCCTGATCGCGCGGCTGCATGACCACGACGTCGACGAGATGTTTCCCGACGACGCGACTCTTCCGGTCCTGACGCCGAAGTCGCTGCGCACGGGTGCCGAGCTCAAGGCGCAGCTCACGCTCATCCGGGAGCAGGGGTATGCGTTCGAGGACGAGGAATCCACCACCGGCGTCGTGTGCCTGGCCGTCGCCGTCCCGACCCGGGGCGCACACGGGCCCAGCCTCGGCCTTTCGGTCACCGCGCTGAAGGCGACTTACTCGCAGGAGCAGGGCGCCATGATGGTGAAGGAACTCCAGGACCTCGCCCGGTCCCTCGGCAATCCCATGGGCTAGGGGCCCGCGTCGCAGGGCGTTTTTGGGACGCCCCGGAATAAATCTGATTATTCATTGGCTAGGCGATCACTATGCTGTACTCTGTTCAGCATAGTGATCGACTCCTTGGGGTTGCTCACACCCACCAGACCAACGGGGGTCTGGAGTGTTCTTGAGGGAGTGCTTGTGACAACTAGTACTAATACACCGCTCGCTGAAGCGGACGGCGCCGTCGTCGATCCGGAACAGCTGCGACGGGCAACGCTTGCCAGCTCTGTGGGCTCCGCGCTGGAGTACTACGACTTCTACATCTACGGGCTGGCCTCCGCCCTGATCTTTGGCCCGCTGTTCTTCAAGCCGCTCGGCGAGGACGGGGCCCTGATTGCATCCTTCGCCACGTACGGTGTGGGCTTCGCGGCCCGGCCCTTCGGCGGGATGGTCTTCGGCTACATCGGCGACCGGTTCGGCCGCAAGATGGTCCTGATCCTCACCATCGGCCTGATGGGGACCGCCAGCTTCGCCATCGGCCTGCTGCCGACGTACGAACAGGCCGGCATGCTCGGCGCCGTTCTTCTGGTGACGCTGCGCATCCTGCAGGGACTGGGTGCCGGCGCTGAACAGGCCGGCGCCACCACGCTGATTTCCGAAGTCGCGCCGCGCCGCCGTCGTGGCTTCTTCGCTTCGCTCCCGTTCGTCGGCATCCAGCTGGGAACCCTGCTCGGCGCCGGAACGTTCGCGCTCATTGCCATGGCAGACAAGGCCGTCCTGGAGGGCTGGCTGTGGCGGGTGCCCTTCCTGGCCAGCGTGCTCCTGGTTGTGGTGGCCATCTTCATCCGGCTCCGGCTGAAGGAAACGCCCGTCTTCCAGGAACTGGAAAAGCACAAGAATGTGGTCAAGAACCCCATCGGCCAGCTGTGGAAGCACTCGAAGAAGAACGTGCTGATCGGCATCGGCCTGCGGATGGGCGAAAACGGCAATTCCTCGATCTACTCCGCCCTGCTCATCGCGTTCCTGGCGGCCAAGGACGGCGTTTTTCCCGGCGACAAGTTCATCGGTCCGGTCGGCCTGCTCATCGCCGCGGGCTTCGCGGCCGTCATGGTGATCACGTTCGGTGCGCTGTCCGACAGGTTCGGCCGGGTGCCGGTCTACCGCTACGGTGCGCTGTTCCAGGCGCTCATCGCGCTTCCGGCGTTCTACCTGGTGACGCTGGGCAATGTCACGCTGGTCTGGATTGTCATGGTGGTGGGCATCGCCCTCGGCGTTCAGTCCATGCTCGGCCCGCAGTGCCCGCTGCTGCCTGAACTCTTCGGCTCGCAGTACCGCTTCACCGGCGTGGCCATGAGCCGGGAGCTCTCCGCCGTCCTGGCCGGCGGCCTGGTCCCGCTGGTCGGCGCCGCGCTGCTGGCCGCCACGGACCATTCCTGGCTGGTGCTCGCCATCTACTCGCTGGTCCTGGCGCTGATCTCGTTCGTCACCACCTTCTTCACGCCCGAGACGGTGGGACGCGACCTTCTCCTGACGGAGGATGCGCACTAGGCGGTATCCGGGCAGCAGACGCTCCGTCCGCGCAGCACAGGCCGTGGCCCCTTCCACCCAGGAAGGGGCCACGGCCGTTTCTGCGCCACCCGAATACCCGCGTCGCCGGGTGGAACCTGCCTCGCCCCACGCAAAGGGCGGCCCAACCGTTTCCGGTGGGCCGCCCTGTGTGCGCTGCGGCGCTGTGCAGTGCGGAAGAGTGGACTCAGTAGAAGTGCACCGTGTCCACCAGGTGGGGGAGTTCGCCGCCGTCGAGGTAGGTCCGCAGGTTGCTGCAGAAGCGTTCGGTGATCAGCCGGTTTTCGGCGGCACTGAGCGCCGAGGTGTGCGGGGACACCATCACCCTGGGATGGTTCCACAGCGGGCTGTCCTGCGGCAGCGGCTCCACGGCGAAGACATCGAGGCAGGCATAGGAGACCTGGCCGTTGCCCAGGGCCTCCAGAAGCGCCTCTTCATCCACCACGGTGCCGCGGCCCACGTTGACGAAGACCGTTCCGGGCTTCATGGCGGCGAAGACGTCGCGGCTGAAGAGCTTCTCGGTGTACGGCGTACCGGGCAGGGTATTGACGACGGCGTCTGCAGTGCCCAGCAGGCTGGCGAGGCCGTCATTGTCCGTGACCGTCTCGATCCCGTCGATGGCCTCCACAGTCCGCTTGGTCCCGCTGACGCTCATGCCCAGGGCGCGGGCGATCCGTGCAGTCTCGAGCCCGATCTCGCCGAGCCCGGTGACCACCAGGCGGGAGCCGTTGACCAGGCGGGTGGGGGTGCGGAGCTCGGGCCAGAGCTTGGCCGCCTGGTCCTGGGCCAGCTCGGCGCTGCGCTTGAAGCCGTTGAGGATGCCCAGGGCGGCGAACTCGGCCAGCGGCAGGGCGTGCACCCCGGCCGAGGTAGTGACCCTGAACTTCTGCAGCGTCACGGCGTCCAGCCCCGATGCCTTCACGGCACCGCCGGCGCCGGCCGCCATGGCATGGATCCACTCAAGCCGGGGATTGCTGCCGGCGATCCGGGCGAGGCCTGCCGGGCTTTCGTTGGGGAGCCCGTACAGGACCTGGGCCTTGTTGAGCATGTCCCAGTAGCGCTCTTCCTGCTCCGGCGTCCGGCGGAAATCCGGGTCGCCCGCATGGTCGGCGGGAAAACGTTCCGGCGGCAAGAGCTCGGGGTCGTAGAGGACGGTCACGGACGGATCTACGGCGCGGATGCGGTCCACCAGCTCTGCTTCGAGCGGGACGGCGATCGCGACGGTGGTTTTGGTCGTCATAGTGTTCATCATACTGAATGGAGGCTAGGATGCTGAACAGAATTTCAAGATTAACCACGACGAAGTGAGGGCAACGCATGGAGATGGACCGCAGGGAGGCCGGGTTTGTCGGCCTCGGCCTAATGGGCGCGCCGATGGCCGCCAACCTCCTCGCGGCAGGATGGACCGTCACCGCCTGGAACCGTTCGCCGGCGGCGCTGGACGCCTTCGAGGCCCTGGGCGGCTCGCGCGTGGCCAGGGTCGAGGCGCTTCGCGACCAGCCCGTCATTGTCTTCATGCTGCCGGATCTGTCCGACATTGAGGATGCGAGTGCCGCGCTCCTGGCCGGCTGGGCCGCCAGGCCGCCCGCGCCCGGAACCGCCGTCGTGGTGATGAGCAGCGTGTCGCCGTCCGGCGTGCGGGACTTCGGGGCACGGGTCGCCGAGGCGAGCGGGGGCAACGCCGTCGTCGTCGATGCGCCCGTCAGCGGCGGCACCAAAGGCGCGGCGGACGGCACCCTCGCCATCATGGCGGGCGCCAGCGACAGCGACTTCCGCCGGCTCCTGCCGCTCTTCGGCGCGATGGGCAGCACCGTGCGGCGGCTGGGACCGCTGGGATCGGGCTCGCTCGCCAAGGCGTGCAACCAGCTGATCGTGGGAACCACGACGGCGGCGCTCGCCGAGGCCGCGGAGCTCGCCGAACGCTCCGGCATGGAGGTGCCCGCCCTTTACGAGGTGCTCGCGGGAGGGCTGGCGGGCAGCCGGGTCCTGGACATCGTGGGGCCACGGCTCGCCGCCAGGGACTACGAGCCCACCGGGCCCGCCAAGTTCATGCACAAGGACCTCTCCTTCGTGCTCGAGAGCGCCGCGGCCGCGGGTGCCGCAGTACCGATGGCGGCCGCCGGCGCCGAGCTCTACGCGGAACTCAAGCGCCAGGGGCTGGGGGACCGGGACCTCGCCGTCGTGCGGCAGGCCATCGCCAATCTCAGCGACAACGCACGTGACAACCCCAGCGACAAGCCAACAGCCAACACAGCAGCAAAGACCAACGAGGATCAGTGAACCATGAGTGGACTTTTTGACCTGACCGGGCGTGTGGCCCTGGTGACCGGTTCGAGCCGGGGGATCGGCAACGCCCTGGCCCGGGCCCTGGCCGACGCCGGCGCCACCGTGGTGCTCAACGGCATCAACCCCGAGCGGCTCAAGGCCGCCGAGGCCGCGATGGCCGCGGACTACGCGCCGGGCCGGGTGCACAGCTGCGCCTTCGACGTCACCAGCGACACCGGGGCCGCCCGGGGCATCGCCTGGGTGGAGGAGAACGTGGGCCCGCTGGACATCCTGGTCAACAACGCCGGCATCCAGCACCGGGTCCCGATGCTCGAGCTCGACGTGGCCGACTGGGAACGGGTCATCTCTACGGACCTGACCAGCGCGTTCCTGGTGGGGCGGGAAGCGGCCAGGCACATGATCCCTCGGGGCCGGGGCAAGATCATCAACATCTGCTCGGTCCAGACCGACCTCGCCCGGCCCACCATCGCGCCCTACATCGCGGCGAAGGGCGGCCTGCGGAACCTGACCCGGGCCATGACCGCGGAATGGGCCGCCTCGGGCCTGCAGATCAACGGGATCGCGCCGGGCTACATCCACACCGAGATGACCCAAAACCTTGTCGACGATGAGCAGTTCAACGCCTGGATCCTGGGCCGGACCCCCGCGCACCGTTGGGGGACCGTGCAGGACCTGGCCGGACCCGCCGTGTGGCTGGCCTCCGACGGGTCCGATTTCGTCAACGGCCAGACCATCTTCATCGACGGCGGAATGACGGTGGTGGTCTGATGGGCGGCGTGGCAGCACTTCCGGCCACGGCTGCGGCGGTGGTGGCCCACGCCGCGGGCGACCTGCGGATCGAGGAGATCCCCGTGCCCGCGCCGGCGCCCGATGAAGCCGTCATCGACGTGGCCTTCGGCGGCATCTGCGGCTCCGACCTGCACTACTGGCTGCACGGCGCCGCGGGCGAATCCGTCCTCAAGGCTCCCATGGTCCTGGGCCACGAGATCGTGGGGACCGTGATCCGTGCCGCCGCTGACGGCTCGGGGCCAGGGCCCGGCACGGCCGTCGCGGTGCATCCCGCCACGCCGGGCCCGGGCGGCGCCCGGTACCCGGCGGAGCGTCCGAATCTGTCACCGGGCTGCACCTATCTGGGCAGCGCCGCGCGCTTTCCGCACACCGACGGCGCGTTCAGCCGCTATGTGAACCTGCCGGCCCGGATGCTCCGGCCGCTGCCGGCGGGGCTGGACCTGCGGACCGCGGCCCTGGCGGAACCGGCCAGCGTCGCCTGGCACGCCGTGTCGCGCGCCGGGGACGTGGCGGGAAAGACGGCACTGGTGATCGGCAGCGGTCCCATCGGGGCCCTGGCCGTGGCCGTGCTCAAACGCGCCGGCGCCGGCCGGATCGTGGCCGTGGACATGCACGGGCGGCCGCTGGAGATAGCCCGTGCCGTGGGGGCCGACGCGGTCCTCAAGGGGGACGACGCCGGGGCGATCGCCGCGGTTGAGGCGGACGTCGTCATCGAGTCCTCGGGCAGCCACCGGGGCCTGGCCTCGGCGATCACGGGCGCGGTCCGTGGCGGCAGGGTGGTGATGGTGGGGCTGCTGCCTTCCGGCCCGCAGCCGGTCCTGATCTCCCTGGCCATTACCCGCGAGCTGGAGCTGGTGGGCTCCTTCCGCTTCAATGACGAAATCGATGACGTCATAGCGGCGCTCGCCGACGGCTCCCTGCGGGTGGACCCCGTGGTGACCCATACCTTTGGCCTGGACCGCGGACTGGAAGCGTTCGAGGTCGCCAGGAACGCGGCTGTTTCGGGGAAGGTGCTGCTGGACTTCAGGCGGGCGCCGGCGTGAGGAGCGCCGCCGTCGGGGCCGGGAGGGCCAGTGGCGGGTTAGTGGCGCTCGACCGGGACAAACACCCGCGGCTGGTTCTTCCAGCTCGGCTCCATCTCCGAGATGGTCTCGCGCATGATCCGGTTCGAGGCCTCGCGGGCGGCGGCGGCATCCCCGGCGGCGATGGCCTCGGCGACCTCCACGTGCCAGCGCAGCGCCGTCTCGCGCGGGTGGTCCGGCATCAGGCCGTGGATGGTGCGGCCGGTCAGCGTCTCGGTCACCTGGCCCACCATGTTGGCGAACATCTCGTTGCCCGAGCCGGTCAGCAGCAGGGAATGGAACAGGATGTCCAGCTCAAGGAACCGGGGCACGTCCCCGGCCTGCCCGGCGTCGCGCATGGCGTGCGAGATCTCCACGAGTTCGCGGCGGAGCTCCTCGGGGGCATTGGCCGCGGCCAGCTCGGCGGCCACCGGCTCGACGGCGGTGCGGAGCTCGGCCAGGGAGCGCAGCTGGGCGCCGCGGCCCTCACCGGCCAGCCGCCAGCGGATCACGAGCGGGTCGAAGGGGTTCCACCGGTTCGAGGGCAGCACCCGGATGCCGACGCGTTTGATGGTCTCCACCAGGCCCAGGGACTGGAGGACCCGGACCGCCTCCCGGACCACCGAGCGGGAGACCTTGAGTTCGTCCTCAAGGTGCTCGGCAAGCATGACGTGCCCGGCCGGAAGCTCGCCGGCCACGATCCGGGTCCCGAGGTGCTCAATGGCACGGTGGTGGAGGCTGGTTGACATAGTCGTAAGCATAATGCGGTGGGCCTGGTCCGGGCCGACCTGAAGGGCGGACGCCGGTGATCATAGACTGTTTATGACGCGCAGCATTCCGCTCCGTGGGCGCGGCTTTCCCGCTACCCGCGGAAATACATATGGTTTAAGGACAGCCACAATCCTCAAGAGCGGGTTCCGCCCTCCGCGGCGCGACCTGCCGAGTCCTAGATGAACGTCTGAGACGAATCGCCGTACACGTGGTCTACAGAAATCATCGTGTACAAAAATGAATTGGAGTTTTTGATGTCAGCACACATCGGTGTTACCGGCCTCGCGGTGATGGGGGCCAACCTCGCACGCAACCTGGCCCGGAACGGCTTCACCGTTGCCCTGCACAACCGGTCCGTGGAAAAGACAGACACCCTGCTCGCCAAGTATGGCGATGAGGGCGACTTCGTCCGCACCGAGACCCTCCAGGAACTCGTTGATTCGCTGGAGAAGCCGCGCCGCGTGCTGATCATGGTCAAGGCCGGCAAGCCGGTCGACTCCGTGATCGAGCAGCTCGAGCCGCTGCTGGAAGCGGGCGACATCATCATCGACGCCGGCAACTCGCACTACGAGGACACCCGCCGCCGCGAGGCTGCGCTCGCCAAGAAGGACCTGCACTTCGTCGGCATCGGTGTCTCCGGTGGCGAGGAGGGTGCCCTCAACGGCCCCTCAATCATGCCGGGCGGTTCCAAGGAGTCCTACGACGCACTCGGCCCGCTGCTGGAAAAGATCGCCGCGCACGTCGACGGCCAGCCCTGCTGCGCCTGGATCGGCACCGACGGCGCCGGCCACTTCGTCAAGATGGTCCACAACGGCATCGAATACGCCGACATGCAGGTCATCGGAGAGGCCTTCGACCTCCTGCGCTCCGGCGCTGGGATCGAACCGGCCGAGCAGGCCAAGATCTTCGAAGAGTGGAACAAGGGTGACCTCGCCTCCTTCCTGATCGAAATCTCCGCCGAGGTCCTCGGCCACGTCGATGCGAAGACCGGTAAGCCGTTCGTCGACGTCGTGGTGGATGCCGCCGGCCAGAAGGGCACCGGCCGCTGGACGGTCATCTCCGCCCTTGAGCTCGGCTCCCCGACGTCGGGCATCGCCGAGTCCGTCTTCGCCCGGGCCCTGTCCTCCCAGGCCGAGCAGCGCGTGCTGGCACAGGAGCTGCTGGCTGGCGGCGAGGCCGCCGTCGAGGTCCCCGAGAGCTTCGTCGAGGACGTCCGCCAGGCGCTCTACGCCTCCAAGCTGGTCTCCTACGCCCAGGGACTGGACATGCTCACCTCCGCGGCCAAGGAATACGGCTGGGACCTGAAACTGGATGAAATCGCCTCGCTGTGGCGCGGCGGCTGCATCATTCGCGCGGAACTGCTCAAGGAGATCACCAAGGCCTACGCCGCTGCGGAGAAGCCGGCCAACCTGCTCTTCGCCCCGGCGTTCACCAAGGCGATCGCCGAAGTCCTCCCGGCCTGGCGCCGGGTGGTGTCCACCGCGGTGCAGCTCGGCATCCCGGTGCCGGTGTTCTCCTCCTCGCTGGCCTACTACGACGGCCTGCGCCGCAAGCGCCTACCGGCCGCTGTCATCCAGGGCCAGCGCGACCTCTTCGGGGCGCACACCTACGGCCGCGTCGACGCCGAGGGCACGTTCCACACCCTCTGGGGCGAGGACAAGTCCGAGATCGAGGCAGTCGACACCCACTGACCCACCCCGTTCCAACGCGACGGCCGGTACTTTCCAGATACGCTGGGAGGCGCCGGCCGTCCGTGTTTCCGCACCGCTCCTGCCCCAGGAGTTCAGCGCCCAAGGAGTTCAACTCATGCCCCAGCCCGTAGCTTTTGTCACCGGTGCCTCCACCGGCATCGGCTTCGAAACCGCGAAAAAGCTTGCCTCGGCCGGCTTCACCGTTTATGCCGGGGCCCGCCGTGTGGAGCTGATGGAGCCGCTGAAGGCATCCGGGGTCAAGGTGGTGGCGCTGGACGTGACCGATGAGGCCTCGATGAGCGCCGCCGTCGGGGACGTGCTGGCCGCGCACGGCCGGATCGACGTCCTGGTCAACAACGCCGGCTACGGGACGTACGGGTCGCTCGAGGAGGTCGAACTGGCTGAGGGCCGGCGGCAGTTCGACGTGAACGTCTTCGGCCTGGCGCGCATGACGCAGCTCGTGATCCCCGCCATGCGGGCCGCCCGTGCGGGCAGGATCATCAACATCTCATCGATCGGCGGCAAAATGTACGAGCCGCTGGGTGCCTGGTACCACGCGACCAAGTTCGCCGTGGAGGGCCTGAGCGATTCGCTGCGGCTTGAGCTCAAGCCGCACGGTATTGATGTGGCCGTCATCGAGCCGGCCGGGACGCAGTCCGAGTGGGGCGCCATTGCGGCGCAGGGGCTGCTGGCCAGCTCCGGAAACGGCCCTTATGCGGCCCAGGCCAAGGTGGTGGCGGCGGCGCTGGGCACCACGGACAACCCCGCAACGTCGTCGCGGCCCGAGCTCGCGGCCGAGGCGATCCTGCACGCCGCGACCGCCCGGCGGCCCAGGACCCGCTACCCGGTGGGTGCCAGCGCCCGCGGGATCCTGCTGCTGCGCCACCTGCTGCCGGACCGGGCGTTCGACGCCGTCCTGTGG
>Ga0207691_10003663_pt1 | contig 14905 bp, 11 predicted proteins | sample KBSM13metaG_FD_184327 | JGI IMG/M metagenome (GOLD analysis project Ga0207691, IMG submission 184327) | Miscanthus rhizosphere microbial communities from Kellogg Biological Station, Michigan, USA - KBS M1-3 metaG (SPAdes) (version 2) | ecosystem: Host-associated > Plants > Roots > Rhizosphere >... | reverse complement strand
CGCATGCTCAGCCCGTGGCCCGGCGGCCGTTGGCTGTTCAGCGTCATCGTCGGCCGCACTGCGCCGTACACCGGGACCATCGGCGCGAGAATCACCGAGCTACGACCCGGCTACGCGCGCGCCGAGATGCGCGACCGTCGCATCGTGCGGAACCACCTCGAATCCGTGCACGCGGTCGCGCTCGTGAACTTCGCGGAAGTGACGAGTGGGCTCGCCATGCTCACCGGGCTCCCGCCGACATTGCGCGCGATCGTCGTCGGACTCTCGATCGACTATCTGAAGAAAGCCCGCGGAACGCTCGTGGCCGAGTCTACCGTGGATCTCCCGCCGATCACGGAATCGCGCGAGATCCAGATCCACGCGTCCATCCGCGATGCCGCCAACGACGTCGTGGCGCGCGCCACCGTGCGGTGGCGCGTGGGCCCGGCGACTCGTTAGGCTCCGCCACCCGACCGCGGGCCGCCGCCACTCCCTCCGCCGCGCCGACGGCGTCGCCGCGCACCGCTTGCCGCGCCGCCCGATGGGCCGCGGCTCGATCCCTGCCCGCCGCCTGATCCGGCGTTCGATGAACGCCCAGCTCCACTCGCACCGTCCGCCGGACGGCCGGACGCTCCCCGCGGCGACCCGGAGCGAGGTCGTCCCGACGCGTTAGGTCCAGCGCTCGGACGCGGACCACGTGCGGAGTCGCGAGGGGGACGTCCCGGCTCCGCCGGGCGCTCTGGAGACCAGGCGCCGCGAACACGATCGCGCGACCCCTCAGCCGCGTGGTCGGCCCGAGGCGCCTGACGCGGCGCTGCGGGCCGCGCTGCCGATCGCGAGGGTTGACGCGCGGACGACGAAGATGATCCCCCGGTCTCGCGCGATGTACGACGTTCCGTCTTCTCCTTCGCTCGCTTCCGCTCGTCCGACCGCCGCGCGCGGATGGCCGCGATGCGTTCGCCGATAGGTACCTCGAATCGCTCCGCGGGCCGCTGCGTGTAGTCGAATCCCGACAGCATGATGCGCGGGAGTGATCGCCCCACGGCGCGCTCGATGGCGCGCAGATCTGCTTCCTCGTCAGGCGACACGAACGTGAACGCATCGCCCTTCGCATCGGCTCTCGCCGTTCGACCAACCCGATGGATGTAGTCCTCTGGAACGTGCGGCACGTCGAAGTTCACGACGTGACTCAGTTGCTCGACGTCGATGCCCCGCGCGACGATGTCCGTCGCTACGAGCACCTGGAACTCACCGCGCTTGAATCCCTCGAGCGCCAGCGTACGCTGCGCCTGCGAGCGGTTGCCGTGGATGCGAGCGACCGACACCCCGCCGCGCTCCAGCACCTCGGCCAACCGGTTCGCGCGATGCTTGGTGCGCGTGAACACGATCACGTCCGCGAGATCGCCGCGTCGAATCAGCTCCATGAACAGCGCCGATTTGAGCGACTCGGCCACCGGATAGATGGCCTGCGTGATGCCCACTGCCGGCATCGCCTTCCGCTCGAGATTGATCGTCGCGGGATTGCGCTGCAGATCGCGCGCGAGCTCCATGATCGGCGCCGGCATCGTGGCCGAGAAGAGCATGGTCTGCCGCTTCGGCGGCAGGTGTTTGAGCACCTTCTTGATGTCCGGCAGGAAGCCCATGTCGAGCATACGATCGGCCTCGTCGAGCACCAGGACTTCGAGCGCGTCGAGGCGCGCGTAGTCGTGCCTGAAATGATCGAGGAGTCGTCCCGGCGTCGCGATCACGACGTCGACACCCGTCCGCAGCGCATGCTCCTGCGGCCCCATACCGACGCCGCCGAAGATTGCTGCGCCGGACAACGGCGTGTGCACCGCCAACTCGACCAGGTGCTGCTCGATCTGCGCCGCCAACTCACGCGTCGGCGTTATGACGAGCGCACGCGTGCGTCCGCGCGGCTTGCCAATGAGCCGATTGAGGATCGGAAGGAGGAACGCCGCCGTCTTCCCACTCCCGGTCATCGCGCATGCCAGGACGTCGCGCCCTTCGAGCGCAGGCGGGATGGCATCTGCTTGAATCGGCGTTGGACGAGTGAACCCGAGCTCCTTCACGCCACGGAGAAGGTCGGGGTGCAAGCCGAATGAAGTGAAAGCCATGACGCGTGGGAGTAGGAGTGTCAGCGGGCAAGCTACTCGTGCCCGGACGACAGTCCAAGTCTCGGCCGTACGCGGCGCGGGGCCGGATCAGCGACGCGCCGCTCGTTTCGACGTCGAGCCGCGAGGCTTTGTGCGTCGCGGTTTGTTGAGTCGAGCGAAGTCGATGTCCCCGGAGGAGACGATCTCCGCCTTCAGCACGCGCCGCATGTGAGCCAGCGCTTCGCGGTGCGCCGGAACCGTGACGGCGGTAACGCAGTCGCGCGGGATGATCACCTCGAGGTCGCGCATATACGCATCCGCGGCTGTGAACAGCACGCACGAATCGGTTGCCATCCCGGTGATGATGAGCACTTCGACCTGAAGGTATTCCAGCAGCAGATCGAGCGTGGTGTTGAAGAAGCCCGAGTGCTTCGGCTTGAGCACGAAGTAATCCGCCTCGTCAGGCACCAGCATCGCGACGACGGGTTGGCCGCGAACGTCCTCGTCGAGACAGTGCGCGACGGTGCGACGGAAGTCGGAGCGCCACCGACCGAAGTTGTCGTTCACGTACACCACCGGCACTCCCGCCTCCGATGCCTTCGCCTTGAGCGCGGCGATACGACGGGCCATCCGGATCGCGCGCGGGACCACTCCGGCGCCCCCCTCGAACTCGAGATCGTTCACGACATCGAGAATGAGGAGAGCAACGCGAGACGAGTCGGGCGCGTTGCCGTGAAGATCAGTGTTACGATGAGCAGGCATGAGAAGAGTCTAACAATGGTGATGCTTGTCGCGCTGCCTGACGAGTCGATCGCATCATGCACGTTCGCTACGATCGCAACACCGCGGCCATAGTTAGGACGGCAACTATTATAGATGCGCTACGAAGTCCGTACTCTACGCGGCGCCCCAACCAGAGAGGGCGCAATCAGCGGAGATCCGCTCAGGCAGATGCGGCGCTGCGAGACGGTGGAGAGAGCGTCTGGCGGAACGCGTGCAGCACGCAACGGAGCCCGCCGTTCTCCCGAACCTCGCGTGGCGACAGTCCCGTGTATCGCTTCAGCATGTTGCGTAGCGATGCGGCCGACGAGAAGTCGAGCAGCAGCGCGATCTGCTCGACGGAGCGGGCGGGGTCCTCGAGCATCTGCGCCGCCAGCGTCAGGCGGCACCACGCGATCATCGCGCTCGGCGTCGGGAGTCCCGCGGTCGCGAGTCGATCAACGAGCGTCTTGCGATGAACGCCGAGCGCCGCAGCGGCGTCGGCGACTGTGACTGCCTGACGCGCGTGCTCGAGCGAGTAGCGGAGAAACGGGACGATGCTCGTTGGCACGATCGGTACGATCGCTTCGAGCACGTGCCGAGCTCCGCAATGTTCCTGGGCCGTGGTGATGACCGAGCGCAACGCGACACCGACATCATCGACGCCACGAAGGATTAGATCATTCACACCGGCGCGAGCGAGTGCGAGGATCTCGCGCGATGAGTCGGGAGAGAGCGCGCAGTACGCGACGACAGGCACACTCGGAAATCCCTCACGAATGGTCCGTACCATTCCGAGTGTCGGAGCGCCGGTGCGATCGCGGAGATCGACCACGGCGACACCGACGAGCCCTTCCGTCACTAGCGCGAGCAGTTCGTCCTGTTGATCACAAGCTCGGACAGCTGCATAACCACGAAGCGCATCTTGAATGCGCATGCGTGCGGCCTGCTCGCGAACCAAAACCGCGACGATCACCGCAAATATTTGTGCATTGGGTTACATGGCGTATGGGCATTGCCCATACGATGTCGGTCGGCGGCGCTGGGATGTGATAAATGTATCGCGCCAACCCCACCCACACTGGAGCGATACATGTCCCGCACGATTCGCTACGCTGTTTTCTCGCTCGCCATCGCCGCGACGACTGCATGCTCGAGTTCGGTTACCGAACCAACCGCCCCCAAGTGCGCTACGAATTCCACGAACGCGTCGCAATCATGCGCCTCGTTGGACCTGATCAATCCTAAGGTGTAGCTGCGAAGAGCGCAGCGTCCACCTCGGCTTCCATCGCTTCGAGTGACTCGATCACATTGAGCGACGCAGTCGTCAGGTGCTTTCGCACCGTTACCGCTGGCTGAGTCGCGGGTATCGCCTTCGGTTCGGTCGCGAGCACGATTTCAAAGAATCCATTCTTGCGCGCCAACGCACGCGCGCGGAGCCTGTAGTCCTCCGCGCGCGCGGCGTCGCCGACGGATTCGAACGCTTCAGACAGGGAACGGAGCACGCCGGCGCTCTCGTACGGCAGTGCAGCGGGGAGGAGCGAGTCCTCCGCCACACGCGCGACCGCGGTGACGAGCTGGGAGTTGCCGACTCGCGCCGACGCAACCGCAGCGCCGCCGAGCGACGGCAAGCGATAGCGTGGACGTTGGGTCCGAACGAGCGATGCGAGAAACCCTCGCAGCGCTGCCCCCGGGTAACCGGCGACCATACTCACGTGCGATACGTTGATCAACAACTCGGCTTCCCGATCGGTGTTGCCCTGCGCGAGCCCGTAGGCTGCCCACCCATGCACGAGCGCCGTATCTGAATCGCCCGCCGTAATGGCCGCGATGAGGAGACCTTGGTGGGCGACGCTCTCCAACTCGGACAGGCCAACGGTCTGAGCGCGGACGAGGCCCTCGCGAAACGCGTCGCGCGCCTTCGGGTAGTTGCCGCGAACACGAGCCGTGACGCCCATGCCGAGCAGCGCACGCACCTTGAGTTCCGTTTCTCCGAATCGATCACCAGCGAGTGCCACGGCCTTGTAGAGCTCATCGGCGCTATCGAGATCGCCGAGCGTGCGGGATACCCACGCCTGATCGGCCATCGCGAGACCCAGGTCGCGCTGCGCCGCGCCCGCGGCAGCAGTGCGCACATGCCCGAGCGCGCTGAACGACAGCCACAAAGCGCCTGCTTCCGCCATCTGGTCTGCGAGGACGCGCGTCGAATCCACGATCTCGCTCGCCGCCCGCGCCGTGTCCAAGCACGGAAGCGCTCCGCGCAAGCGCGCGAGCTGCGAAACCATGGTGGCTTCCTCCGGAGTATCCGGCGAGACCGTGCTCGCGAGATCGCCGATGGCAGACGCGCAATTCTCCGCGATCGAGCGCCGCGCATCACCCTGCGCGCGCGAGAGGCGGTGCAGGCAGTGCGCGACGAGCAGCCACACCGTGTCCGAACGCCCGAAATCCATCCGGTTCGGGTGTCGACTCAGGTCGGCGCGGTACGCCTCGAGCGGGGACTGAAGAGGAAGCATTCGTACCCGAGAAAGAAGGCCAAGCCTAAGATTGGATACCGCGCTCTTTCGCACAAGGACGCATTACCACAACTCCTGCTCGCATCGCGCGACCGTCCTGTGCGTTTGACAACAGACGACCGGTGATGGAGATCGCAATCACGTGGCCCGGATGCGGATCGTCGCCGAGTGTCGGCGCGACACGCGACACAACTTCAGTCTTTCGAGGACGATTGCTTCACGCAAACGATGCAATCTCCGGTCTCCACCGAACACTTCACGTGACATGGCAACGCGCAACGGACTGGCATCACACGATGTGCACGTCATTGGCGTTTACTCATGCGACGACGTGCTCGACGCCACGCTGGAGTCGCATTGAGCCGGCCGACCCGATATGATGCCGTTCAGCAGCACGACGAACACCGTGAGCCCCGTCAGCCCGGTGTACGTAGCGCGTCAACCCTGGAGCCTTCATGACGCCGACCGCCCGTTCGAACATCGATGCGAACACCCATGAGAGCCTCGATTCGCTGGGCACCACCATGATCGAGGATACCCTGCTCACATTCCGTCGGCAGAAGGAGCTCGCCGAGCGCGCGCTCTCGCAAGTCGACGATCAGGATTTCTTCCGCACTATCGATGCCGAATCCAACAGCATCGCGATCATCGTGAAGCACGTTGGTGGAAACCTGAAATCCCGGTGGACCGATTTCCTCACGACCGACGGCGAGAAGCCGGAGCGTGATCGTGATGGAGAATTCCTCGTGGCAGACGAGACGAACCGCCGAGCGATCATGGGGATCTGGGAAGCCGGATGGGCGGCGCTGTTCAATTCGTTTTCTCTGCTCCGCCCTGCCGATCTCTTGGCGACCGTTCACGTGCGCGGTGAATCGCTCACCGCCGTTGCGGCAATGCACCGCTCAGTGGCGCACATTGCCCAACACGTAGGCCAGATCGTACTGCTGGCCAAGCACTACCGCACTACGGATTGGAAAACACTAAGCATTCCCCGAGGGCAGTCGCAAACGTGGCATCCTCCGGCGTCGACTCCTCGATAGGCATCCCCTCAGGCTCGCTCCTCTTCCGGTTTCTGCTCATCCCTCACGCTCTCACGGGTCCATGAAACGTGGAACGCTGATCGGCATCATCGTCGCCGCCATTTTCGCGAGCTTTCTCCTCTGGTCCACGCTCTCGGCGCAGAAGACGGACTGCGAAGCCTGTGTGCAGTTCTCCGGGAAGCAGAACTGCGCGAAGGCATCCGGCACGTCGGAGGCCGAGGCGCTACGCACCGCGGTCTCCACTGCGTGCGGGCCTGTCACGCAGGGAATGAACGAGTCCATTGCCTGCCAGAATCGGCCGCCGGTAGTCCAGCGGTGCAAGACTCGTTAGGGTACCGTGGCGTTGGCGGGCGTGCGAGGAGGCGGCGGCAGTTGCCGGACACGCGCCTGAAATTCGTGAAACGTCGGGTCATCGCGTACGAGCTTCCGACCGTCGGCAGGCGACGATGATCGGATCACACGCACGACCGCCGCGATGCGATCCTCCTCCATCGGGTGCGACGCGAACCAGCCCTCGACCATGTCGGGTCGCTGATCGCGCGTCTCGAGGAGCTTGGCGAACATCGTCGCGATGCCCTGCGGATCATAGCCGGCGCGCGACACGATGCCGACGGCCGCCGAATCCGCCTCGAGCTCATCCCTGCGGCTGAACCGCGCAAACAGCGCGGCGCCACCCACGTCGATCGCGACGCGGGCGGCTTCGCTCGAGCAGATGTTCGTGAGCCCGCACACCACGGATACGCCCACGTTCGTCTTCTGCTGCTTCTCGATGCGCTCGGCCGAGTGGCGCAGGAGCACGTGCCCGATCTCGTGTCCGAGCACGCCCGCCAGCTCCGAGCTCGACGTCGCGCGCTCGATGAGTCCACGGTTTACGTAGACGAAGCCACCGGGCAGCGCGAACGCGTTGAGGACCTCGGCGTCCACAATACGAAAGCGCCAGTCACGATTGCGGTCGTCACTCGCGGTGGCGAGCGCCGTCCCCAGGTTCGTCACGTAGCTGTTCGCGGCATCATCGGCGATCATCGGCACCGCGCTGTCGATCTGCGCCGCAGCCTCCTGGCCGAGTGCTTTCTCCTGCTCATCGCCCACGGTACACGCGACCATCGCCATCGCGATGCCGACAACGAGTACCGCGGCCCGGGCAGTGTTCGGCAATTCCCTTTCTCCCCTTGGGGTGTGTCGCCCAAATGGGCAAGACACGTTCCCCGTACAGCTCGGCCTCGAGCAGTAGCCAGCGGGCCGTCAGCGATTGTAGATCGGACCACCGCGCTCGAGATACAGATCGAACACGGCGTTCGCCTCACTCCGCAGCACGCCGCCTTCGATCACAATCCCGCGGTCCGTCAGGTACTCGTAGGACGCGGGGAACACGGGCCCCTCGTCGAAGCTCAGACGCGAGGCATCCTCGCGCGTTGCCGCGAAAACAAGTCGGCTCACCCCACCCCATAGCGTCGCGCCCAGGCACATCGCGCACGGCTCGCACGACGAGAACAGCTCGTGGCGAGGCTTGCCGTCGTTCTGAAGCGTGAAGCTCCCGACGTGCGCCTGCGCCATCATCAGCGCGACGACTTCCGCATGCGCGCTCGAATTGTTGAGGCGGACGACTCCGTTGGTGCCGACCCCGACCAATCGACCCGTGCCAGCCTCGAATACCGCGGCGCCAAATGGCCCGCCGGTGTTGCGGATGACGTTCTCGCGCGCAAGTTCGATGGCGACACGAATCCTCGCTTCGTCATCGGGGTACGGACGGTTGACGTCCACCGTCTCGCGCACCCAATCGGGATTCGTTATGCGGATCTCGGACGTGTGCATGTCACGTGCATTGTGCGGAGTGGGCGGCAGAATCGCTCAATTGAACTGGTCGCTCGTAAAACAGGCAACCCCAGCCGCGCGCTCGCTCCGAGACCGAGGTCTCCGGAACGAGTCCACGACTGGATCGTCTCGAACACGATGATCCTCACGCTCCTCATCTCTGCGATCGCATTCGGCGACACCACCGCCCTGCGCCGTCGTCCGCCGGCGGAAGTCGGGATGGACGCCGGTCGTCTCGTCCTGATCGATCGCGCGGTGAAGCAGGGGCTGGCGGCCGGTGGCTTTCCCGGTGCGGCCGTCGTTGTCGGACGACGCGGGGCGATCGTCTGGGAAAAGGGCTACGGGTCCGCCGATTGGGGGTTCGGTCTACCACCGGTGCTCCCCACAGCGACGATGTACGACATCGCGTCGCTCACGAAGGCCGTCGCCACGAGTGCGGCGGCGATGGTCCTGTACGATCGCGGGAAGCTCAAGCTCGACGTGCCCGTCTCGCATTACCTGCCGGAATTCCGCGGTGGCGACAAGGGTCGGGTCACGGTACGCCAGCTACTGACACACCGGTCCGGCCTTCCCGCGGGACTCGACCTCCGAGGCGCGCATAACGCGCGTCAGGCGCGACGCCTCATTCTCGACACGCCGCTGGATGCCATACCCGGCTCACGCACCGAATATTCTGACGTCGGCGCCGACGTGTTGGGCTTCGTCGTGGAAAGGGTTGCGGGCGAGCGGTTGGACAAGTTCGTATCGCGCACCATCTATCAGCGCCTCGGACTGCAAAACACGCTGTTCGTGCCCGGCCGCGACCGACGCGCGCGCATCGCGCCAACGGAGAACTTTCCGCCGCGCGGGTATCCGCTGCGCGGCGAGGTACACGACGACGGCGCATTCGCGCTTGGCGGCGTCGCCGGTCACGCCGGTCTGTTCGCGACCGCCAGCGACCTCGCGGTGTTCGCGCAGATGATGCTCAACGGCGGGACGTACAACGGCGTGCGCATCGTGAGCGACACGACGATCGCACGGTTCACGCAACGAACCGTCGGCTCGCGCGCACTCGGCTGGGACACGTGCATCGGAGGCGCGAGCTGCGGCTTTTACTTCGGGCCCCGCGCGTACGGCCACACGGGCTATACCGGCACGTCGCTGTGGATCGACCCCGATCGGCAGGTCTTCGTCATCGTGCTGACGAACTGGGTGCACGCGGCTCCGAGCGCGCGCGTAGCACCCATCGCGGTGCTCGCGGACGTGCGGAGCGACATCGCCGACATCGCGGCCCTCTCCATTGTGGACGGCGCGTCAGGCTCGCTTCCCATGCCCGACCGCCTGCGCGCAGACCGGCAGATCGGGTGGAAGCGGGTGAACTACACCTCGACCGGCGGCGACCCGCGTTAGGCCCGCGTCATTGTTGGGTGGTGCCGCGAATCCTCACGGTGCGAGTGAGCTCGTCTTCGGCCTGAAGGATCTTCTCGCGAATGTCACGCGGCAGATCCTCGTGCTCGCGAAGGAACCGATCGACGGCCAGTAACGACTCGGCGCTCGTCTGCCCTTCGAGGAACGACGACAGCCATGATCCGAGGAAAAAGATCCGCCGGTTCGTCTGTATCCAGCGCAAGGAGTCGAGCGCGGGGATCAGGTAGGGCCGAGTGAGGTCGGACTGGCGGACCGAATTGAAGCCTTCGAGGCTCGCGGTTACCCAGTCTTCGTTCAACGCCTCGTCCGCGAAGTAGCGCTGGAAATACTCGCGCTTGACCTCGGGATCAGGGCGTGCCGCTGCGGCGACGAACGCGCGACGCTTCCCTTCCGAGCCGGAGTCGGACTTCACTTCGGCGGCAAAGCGCCGGTCCGCCGAGCGACTCCTTCGCTCGATGAGCGCGGTGACGATTGCCCAGCGAGTCGGCGCCCGCAGCGGTGCGCCGGCCGTACTGGTGCTATCGAGCAGTGCATCGAGATCGGCGAGCGCAGCGGGCGATCCCGCGACGCGAATGTAAGTATCGAGATACGGCTTTCGGATGCCGTAGGGTCGCGACGCGTCAGACATGCCTGCGCGCAATGCCTGCTCCACCGAAGCCAGCGCCGAGTCTCTGCGCGCCGGCGGAAGGTACGCAAGCATCGCGCGTCCCACGCGTCCGAGCACGCCCGCCACGATCTGCTCATCGCGTTCTTTCGGGAGCTCGCGCAACGCGAGTGCGGTATAGCGAGCCGGATCGAAGCGGGCCTCGCGCACCAGATCCCACAGCGCGCCCCATAGCATCGCGCGGAGAAACGAGTCCTGAACGCTCGAGATGTTGCGCTCGAGCCACGCGACCGTCTGCTCGTCCGGAAGTACGAGCGCGTACGCATAATCGTCGGCATTCGCGAACACGAACGTCGGGCGAGACGCGCGCTTCGGGAGGCGGACGACCGTGCTCTCGGCGTCCAGCGACACCGGCAGCCTAACGACGCCACCGTCCGACAGGCCGACGATCACGCTCGTGCGAATTGGCCACGGCTTGTTGCCGGACAGATCCTGCGTGGCGCGCTGGCGGAGAATCAGCGTCGTCTGCCCATCCGAGCCTTGCTTGAGCGCCTGATCGATCGTCGGCATGCCGGGGCGAAGGATGTACTCCTTCCCCCAGCCGTCGAGCGATCGACCACTCTCGGCGCCGATCGCGGCCAGCAGCTCGCGCCACGTCGCGTTGCCGTACGCGTGCGCCGTCAGAAACCTGCGGAGACCGCGCTGAAACGCATCGGGACCGACCAGATAGTCGAGCTGCTTGAGAACGCCGGGCGCTTTGTTGTAGACGATCGCGCCGTAGTTGCTCTTCGCCTGATCGAGATTCGCGAGCGACTGCCAGACTGGTGTCGTGCCGCGCGTCTCATCCACGGTGTATGCCGCGGGCTTGTTGCGAAGGTAGAACGTCTTCCAGACGCCGGACGACGTGTCGAGCGACGCCTGCATCTTCGCCGCCATGTACGTGGCGAAGCCTTCCTTCAGCCACAGGTCGTCGAACCAGCGCATCGTCACGAGATCGCCGAACCACTGATGGGCGACCTCGTGGTAGATCGTCGCGGTGCGTCCGAGTCGCTGCGTGAGTGTCGGCTGCTCGCGGAAGATGAAGCGGTCCTCGTTGTAGAAGATCGCGCCGGGGTGCTCCATCCCGCCGAACGGGAACGCCGGCGCGAGCAGGACGTCGAGCTTCTTGAATGGGAACGGTCGCGCGAAGTAGCCCTCCAGCCAGCGCGCTGCCACATCGTTCGCCATGATGATGGAATCGCTCTCGGCCTCGGCGACCCGTGATTTGCGAACGTACATCGTGATCGGCCGCTTGCTCGCCGACGACGTCACAGTCGCCCACGGTCCGGCCGCGAAAGCGATGAGATAGGTGCTGATCGGCTCCGACTCGGCGAACTCGGTCTCGGCAGGCGTCGCCGCTGTGGCGACATGCGTGGAGGTCGCAGGCCCGTTCGCGAGAACTCGCCATCCCGGTGGTGTTCGCAGTCGCAACGAGACTTTCGCCTTCAGGTCCGGTTGATCGAAGCATGGAAAGAGCTGATTCGCGTCAGCCGGGACGAGCAGCGTGTAGAGGTATTCCGATCCGTCCGTGGCGTCGCGGTAGCGGATGATGCTGGTGCCTGCCGCCGCGATCTTCGTGACGAAGCCGATCGTGATCACGTTCTCGCCGACGACGACGTCGCTCGCACGCACTCGGATGTGCGCGCCGTTGTACTCGGGTGATGCGATGGCCTTGCCATTCACCTCGACGGCACCGAGCCGCTGGCCGCGGAAATCCAGGATGACATCGCCCGGCCGGGCCACGTGGAACCGCGCCGTGACCGTCCCTCGCGACGAGTCGCGTTCCGTGAGGTCGAACGACAGCGCATAGCGAACATCTCGGATCTGCGCCGCACGAGCTGTCGCCAGCGCGCGCGACACACCGGTTCCCATGAGCGAGTCCGCTGGTCCGCGAGCCGTATTCCCGCCGGCGGTATTCCCGAACGTGGCGATCGCGAACAGCACTGCAGAAACGGTCAGCGGCATGATGGCCCATGGTCGACGTCGTAGTTCGCTCGTTCGCAGTATCCCCGCCGGAAATGCCTGACACAAGGGTCAACGAGAGTCGGTGAGCCCGACCAGATGGTGACGACGTCATTCGACCTTCCCCCGCTCGCTTCGCGAGCCGATCTTTTCGGCGCGACGCGACTGCGATCGTCGGGCGGCGAGAGCGCGTCGTGGCAGATCACGTGGCAACAACGGCGGCGAGGGCGGAGCGCACATGCGGATCGCGAAGATTGGGGTGATTGGTGCGGGCGCCATGGGAGCGGGCATTGCCGCGCTGGCAGCGTCAGCGGGATTTCCTGTGACGCTGCTCGACGTTCCCGGCGACGCCGACCGCGACGCGGCGGCGAAGGGTGGCGTACAGCGAGCGCTGAAGGCGAAGCCGCCGCAATTCATGAGCGCCGACCGCGCGGCGCTCATCACGGTCGGCAATACGGCGGATGATCTCGCGCTGGTTGCCGAATGCGACTGGATCATCGAAGCGATCATCGAGCAGACAGCGCCTAAGCGGCAGCTGTTCGAGCAGCTCGAGAAGATCGTCAAGCCGACGGCGATCGTATCGACGAACACGTCCGCTATTCCGATCCGGTCGCTCGTCGAATCTCGCTCCGACGAATTCAGACGGCGCTTCCTCGGCACGCACTTCTTCAATCCGCCGCGCTATCTCCACCTGCTGGAGCTCATTCCGACGGAACGAACGTCACCGGAAGTCGTCGCGGGAATCCGGACGTTCGGTGAACGCCTGCTCGGCAAGGGCATCGTCGTCGCGCGAGATGTTCCGGGATTCATCGCGAACCGCCTGGGCATTCACGGGTTCCTGCGTGCCATTCGACTGATGCAGGAGTTCGACCTAACGATCGACGATGTTGACGCACTGACGGGACCGTTCATAGGCCGCCCGAAATCAGCGACGTTCCGTACCGGCGACATCTCCGGTATCGATGTGCTGAGCCATGTCGCATCCGGTCTGTCCGCGAGCACCGGCGAGGACTTCGCGCTACCTGATTGGGTGCGTAAGCTCGCGGCGGAGAATCGACTTGGCGAGAAAACGGGCGCCGGGTTCTATCGAAAGGTGGGCAAGGACATCCAGACGCTCGACTGGAAAACCGGCGAGTACGCACCGGCATCGAAGCCGCGGCTCGAGGCGCTGCAGAACATGCAGCAGCTGCCACTCAACGAACGACTCCATGCGCTCACGACGGCGGGCGGCCGCCATGCGGAGTTCCTGCGCAAGCTGCTGCTGTTCGAGAGCCACTATACCCTAACGAGAACGCCCGAGATCGCGCCGGACATCGTGTCCGTCGACCGCGCGATGGAGTGGGGATATGCCTGGGATTATGGTCCGTTCAAGCAGATGGACGCGATGGGCCTCGAGTTCCTGCGCGGCGGTCTCGGCGCGCTCGGACTCGATGAGCCGAGTCTTCTGCGCACTGCGCAGGAGAGCTTCTACCGCCGGCCTGGCAACGGCGAGCGATACCTGACATTCGCGGGTCAGTACTCGCCCGTCGACGAGCTCGCCGGGCATCTCAGCATCGACTCACTGCGGTTGCGCAACCGCGTGATGGAAGCGTCTGCCGATGCCAACATGTACGACGTCGGCGACGGCGTGCTGCTGGTCGAGTTCCGCAGCAAGATGAATTCGTTAGGCGAAGGTGTCATGCGGATGCTCGAGGCGGCACTCGATCGCGCGGAACGCGGCAAGCACACTGGTGTGATCATCGGCAACGACGATCCGCGCACGTTCACGGCCGGCGCGGACCTGGGCCTGGTCCTGCGTCAGGCTGCAGCCGGCGATTGGAAGGCACTCGACGCGAACGTACAGTCGTTCCAGCGATTGGTGACGTCGCTCAGGCGGATGCCCTTCCCTGTCGTCGTCGCGCCATTCGGTCTCACACTCGGCGGCGGCGCCGAGATGACGCTGCACGCGTCGCGCGTGCAGACGCATGCCGAGCTGTACGTCGGTCTCGTCGAGGTCGGCGTCGGGTTGATTCCGGCCGGCGGTGGCACGAAGGAGCTGCTCTTTCGCTTCACGGAGGAGCTCGCCGCTTATGACGAAGCTGATCCGTTCGAGGCGGTCAAGCGCGCGTTCAAGACGATCGCGATGGCGACCACGAGCACCAGCGCACTGGATGCGCGAAAGCTCGGCTTTCTACGTGATGGCGATCGCGTGTCGATGAATCGCGATCACCTCCTCGGCGACGCGAAGGCGCGTGTGCTCGAGCTCTCACGCGACTACGTCGCGCCCCCTCCGCGTCGCATTCGCGCGCTGGGCCGTGAAGCGATCGGGAATCTCGAGTATGCGCTGTGGGCGATGCGCGAAGGCGGTCAGGCGAGCGATCACGATGTGCGCATCGGACACGCGCTCGCGCGCGTGCTGGCCGGCGGGGAGGGTCCGCCACATGAGGTGTCGGAGCAGGACGTGCTGGACCTCGAGCGCGAAGCATTCCTCTCACTACTCGGCACGAAGGAGACGCAGCAGCGCATCGAGCACATGCTGAAAACGGGCAAACCGTTGAGGAACTAGCTGGTTGTCATTCCGAGCGCGGTTGTCATTCCGAGCGAGCGAAGCGAGTCGAGGAATCTTTGTCATTCCGAGCGAGCGTCAGCGAGTCAAGGAATCGCGATCGTCCCGATAGAAGGCCCCTCTACCACGCGGGCGCTCGATTGCTCGAC
>Ga0207691_10003662_pt1 | contig 14906 bp, 27 predicted proteins | sample KBSM13metaG_FD_184327 | JGI IMG/M metagenome (GOLD analysis project Ga0207691, IMG submission 184327) | Miscanthus rhizosphere microbial communities from Kellogg Biological Station, Michigan, USA - KBS M1-3 metaG (SPAdes) (version 2) | ecosystem: Host-associated > Plants > Roots > Rhizosphere >... | reverse complement strand
ACGATGCCGTGGTCGGGGAGCCGCGAATACGACGTTTCGTACCCGCGAGCGCTCAATGAAATCGCCTCCGCCGCAAAGGAGCTTCGCGACAAGGGAGTCAGGCACGTCGTCGTCGGCGGGCTCAGCATGGGAGCGAACGCAGCACTCGCCTACGCAGGCAGCGGCAATCCTGTCGATGCGCTGTTCCTGCTTTCGCCTGGCCACACGCCATACACCGGCCGGATGCGCGCAGCGGTCGAAACCAGCGTCGCCAAGGCGAGTGACATGATCAAGGCAGGTGCGTCCGGCGACCGCGCATGGTTTTCGGATCTGAACCAGGGTCAGGCGAAGCAGGTTCGAGTGAGTGCGGAGTCTTACTTTTCGTACTTCGATCCGGAAGGACTCGCGGCCATGCCGAAGATGGCCGCGGCGATCCCCGGCGCGATACCGATCTTCATGGCAGTCGGCTCGTCCGATCCGATGTCCGCAGTCGCAGAGGAGACGATCTTTGCGCGCTCACCCAAGCATCCGAACAGCGTCTATACAGTCGTCAGCGCGGACCATGTCGGGCTCGCCACCGTCGTCGCTCCCGCGTTGATCGCATGGCTCAGGGCTCTGGGGTACTGAGCGCCGAGCCCTCGCAGTCTGCCGCCCATGGAGGACATCCGATGCACGAAGGCTCATGCCACTGCGGCGCAGTACGAATGACGTTGCCCGCCACTCCGGAAGTCGCAACGCAATGCAACTGTTCGCTTTGCCGGCGAATCGGCGGTCCCTGGGTCTACTTCGAGTTCGGCACCGTCAAGATCCAGGGACACCCGCAAGCCACAGCGGAGTACATCCAGGGCGATCGAACGTTGCGCACCATCCATTGCCGAACCTGCGGCTGCGTCACACACTGGGAGCCGATGGACCCGAAGCCAGGCGCAAGGCATGGCGTCAACCTGGGCAACTTCGACCCCGCACTCATTGCCGCCGTGCGCGTTCGCAAGTTCGATGGCGCAAACACCTGGAAGTTCTTCGACGAACTTGAACCCGTGCCGGGTGCCACTGCGGGTGACGCATGACCGTGGTGTCGCCTGTCGTCGGGCGTGACAGGGCGCGACGGTCATGCAGCGGGCGGCGGCTGCCTTTCCACGCGCGGCGAAGCACCATCGATGCAGGCCCACGTCGGCGCGCTCGACGTCCAGATGGTCATCGCAGGCTTGGCCAGCTCCGGATCGTCGAACGTGCCGACGCGAACGAAGATCAGGTGCGGTCGAACCTCGGCCTCGCTGAACAGTGGGGTGCCGCAGCGCGGGCAGAACCGGCGGTGCATCCGGTTGCCGCTGTCCGCAACACTCGAGTAGTCGATCGTCGTCCCGGTGACCGTGAAGGTCGCTGTGCGAAAGCAGGCGCCGACGGTTCCGCTGCCAGCGCCCAGGTATTGGCAATCGCGGCACCAGCACACCCGCGTCGTGATCGGCGGTTCGGCGCTCTCCCACCGAACCGCACCGCAAAGGCAACGCCCTGTCACGGTCATCTCGCTCTCCGGGGTCGACGTGGTGCCGCTCGCGAAATCGTACTCCGGGACGCCTCTCCAACCGCGCCGCCCGACCGTTCCGGCGCGCGGCGTTCCTCCGGCAAGGAGCGGACGTCTTGCCCGTCGGTCGAACCACCGCGCAGCTCGAACGTCGGGTCCAGGCAGGCGGTATCGCAGTGACGCGGCAGTTCGTCGAATACGAGCCCCGCTTCCTGGATGCGCTCGTTTCTCTTTGGCGTGAAGCGTTCGAGTTCGGGGTCGGCATCAAGGATCCGAACCCGCTGGCCGAGCAGCGCGAGCACTTCGTCGCCCGCGTCCTCCCTTCGAACCGTGTGACTCTCGCCCTTCAGGACGGCCGCCTGGCCGGCTTCGTCGCGTCGTCTGCCGAATCCCTGGCACAGCTCCATGTTCGCGTCGACCTGCACGGCCAGGGCATCGGCTCGTCACTGCTGGAGGATGCCAAGACGCACTCTTCCGGGAGCCTCTGGCTCTATGCGTTCGCCCGCAATCTTCGGGCTTGCCGCTTCTACGAGAAGCGTGGCTTCGTCGCGGTCGAGCGTGGGTTCGAGCCGACGTGGCAGCTCGAGGACGTCAAATATCTCTGGCAAGCGCAGACGCGCAGTGGCACCTGACCAGCCATCGCGATCCGTTCCATCGCCCAGGAGGTCCCATGACACCGAGTGCATGTCGGCGCTTCTCGTCTGCAGGACTGGTTTCGATCGCGGCCATCGCGAGTGCCGCCGACCTCTCGGAGGCTTCGCTGCGTGCCGCCGACGCCGAACAGATGCGAATCATCGTACAGGGCGACGCCGACAAGCAGCGCACGTTCATGCATCCGAACTACATGGTCAACGGGCCTTCGAACCGCGTGATGCGCAAGCAGGCATTGGTCGAGATGCTCGCGCAAGGCAAGATGGCCAGCGACTCCTTCGAGCGGACGATCGAGGCGGTCTCCATCACCGGCAACGTCGGCGTGGTGATGGGGCGCGAAGTCGTACAGCCCGTTGCCACGAGCCAATTGGGGCAACTCCACGGCAGCAAGATCCTGGATCGGCGCTTCACGAACGTCTTCGTCTTCGAAGATGGTGAATGGCGTTTCCTTGCGCGGCAAGCGACGATCGTTGCCGTGCGGTAAGAGCTACAGTTCGATGCGTCACCGCTCCTGTCCTGGACGTGTCAAGACACGAGGTTGCACATGGACGTCTCTCGCGCACAGCCGCCGCTTGCCGCAGCTGCGGTCTCCTTGGTCGTCTGGGGCGCATGCGTGGCCGCGCTCCTCCCCCCGCTGAATGCCGACATCCTCGACTCGGTGCCGCTGACGGTTCTGCTGGGTCTGGCGATCGCCGCCAGTCTGGTGCTTCATCTCGTGTTCGTGGGCATTGCGGCTCGTCGTCTCGGAAGGTCGTCGGCGACGTGGGTGGCGCTCGCCCTCGTGACCTTTCCAATCGGCTCGATCGTCGGCCTTGTTCTGGTCGAATGGTTCGGCCAGGAACGCGTCCGCGCGAACGCTGACGGCGTGACCTGATCCCTTCCTCGAGCGTTCGCCTGCAGAGGCTTCGATCCTTCGGCCGCCGCTCGTCTCGACGCCGGGGCGCCATGCCAGCGCTGAGGCCGTGTTCCGACATGCTCTATAGCCAAGGCGTCGCCCCCTTCTACGACCTTTTCGGCAACCCGGACGAACCGCCCGACGAGGCGGCGAGTTTCGTCGCGTCGTTCGCCGCTGCCGGAGCGTCGGTTCTGGACATCGGTGCCGGCACGGGAACCATGGCGATTGCGCTGGCAGAAGCGGGCTTTCGAGTGACGGCGCTCGAACCCGACCCCGAGATGTTCGGCGCGCTGCTGGTGCGGCTGTCACGCCTGCATGGCGTCAGCGCAAGCCTGACGCCTGTCCCCAGGGGTGCCGGTTTCCCGCTCGGGGCTCGGTACGACGTCGCAAATTGCTCGTCCGTGCTGCACCTCCTCGACGCTGGCGGCCAGGACGCCCTCGTCGGCTACGCGGCATCGGCGATCACCGGATCCGGCCGGGTCGTGCTCGAGATTCCCGTCGTGTCACAGCTGCGCGAGCCGAAGCCATGGACTCTGGTCGGCACCAGACAGCTCGGCAGGCTCCGCGTGGACCATCACTCCGCGATGGAGCGAGTCGACGGGGACAGCTGGCAAACGCACTGGCGCTTCGTCGCTTCCCTTGACGGGGAACGCGTTCATGCGATCGAACGAACGTTCAACTGGGCGCCCCTCTCCCACGACCGAACCGCTGCGCTGCTGACGGCCTGCGGGCTCGAGCTGCGCGAGGAATTCGCGGGATACGACCGCGCGCCATACGTGCAAGGCCAGAGCAAGGTTCGGCTCGTCGTTGCAGCGACCGCCTGATCCACGCGGCTGCCGACGCGCGACGGTCGGCAGCCGCGAACGTGGGCCAGCCTCGCGCCATCCGATGCATCTTGCGGTTGAAGCGAGACGGCGACGCTTCCGTCGAGCAGGCTTCTCTGGCAAGCTGCGCTGCTGCGGCCGCCGCCGTTCTCCAGATCGGACGGCTCACCACTGGCCGACGGCGGTTCGAATGAAACGTGCGCTCCAGGCGACCATTGCAGTGCTGAGTCTGTTGCCGCTGGCGTTCGGTGCGTTCGGCTTGCTGATGGGCGCGGGAATGTACATCCGCCCCGAGCTGGCATCGCCGAAGCTCGACAGCCAGTTTCGGTTCATGTCCGGTTGGGACGTCGGCCTTGCCCTCGTCAGCTGGTACCTGATTGCCAACATCGAGCGCCATGTCGGCCTGTTCAGACTCGTTTGTCTCGCGGTCTTCCTCGGAGGTCTCGGTCGCATCGCCGCCTGGACCGCCACCGGGTCGCCGGGCCCGGCGTTCGTTGTCGTCACGGTCGTCGAGTTGCTCGTCCCGCTGCTGATCCCTTGGCAGTCGTATGTTGCACGCACCGCCGCCGCGTGACTCTTCCGTCGCGCCCTGCCGCCTTCGATCGGCTGCGCTTGGTGAGGTCGCGCTGTGCTTGATCTTCTGCTGCTCGGTCCCTGCGCACTCGGCGGGACGCCGATCGGCCTGACTGCTGCTTTCGGCATTCACAAGCTCGCTCCCGCGGACCCCAGCGCGCTGTACGTCGAAGCCGGCCTCGTCGCGCTCGGCTTCGCTGAAGCAAACATCCGGCCCCTGCACCTCAAGGAGCATGCATGACCGCAACGCCGCTGTACCGCACCGCCGCCGTCGTCCTTGTGCTCTTCGCGGCGGGCCACACCGCCGGGTTTCTGACGTTCCGGCCATCGTCGCCCCAAGGCCTGGCGGTCTGGGAATCGATGAACTCCGTGCACTTCGAGTTCGCAGGTTCGACGTACTCGTATGCGGGTTTCTATACCGGCTTCGGCCTCACGGTCACGGCCTACATGCTGTTTTCCGCCTTCCTGGCGTGGCAGCTCGGCTCCCTGGCGGCAAGGCAGCCGCGGGCGATCGGTGCGCTGGCGTGGGGCTTCGCAGCCGTGCAGCTCGCCTGCCTCGTTCTGAGCGTGCTCTACTTCTTTCTCGTCCCGATCCTGTTCTCGGTCGCAGTCGTTGTCTGCCTGCTCTGGGCGGCCTGGCTCCTTCGCAACGCCGGGGCCTGACCGGCCATCGAGCCGACCGCCGTCCCGAGCGGCGCTTGTCTTCGGCTGTCGCCCGTGTCAATCTCGGGCGGCACATGAACATCGTCGGACCGGCTCTCGAGCGTGAACAGGAGATCGAAGACATCCTCCGTTCACTGCCGCGCTGGTTCGGCATCGAGAAGGCGCTGCTCATGTACGTCGCGGACAGCACCACCAGGCCGACCTTCGCCGCCGAGGTGAACGGCCGGCTGGCCGGGTTCATCACGCTGACGCGGCACTTTCCGCAATCGTGGGAGGTCCACTGCATCGCGGTGGCGGCTCAGCACCGCAATGCAGGCATCGGATCGGCCTTGTTGGCGCACGCGGAGCAGTTCGTACGAGGTCAGGGCGCCAGGGTCCTGCAGGTCAAGACGGTCGCCGACACTTCACCGAGCCCGGAGTACGCGGAAACGCGCAAGTTCTACGAGGCCAGGTCCTTCACTGCGCTGGAGATCTTTCCCGAGTTGTGGAACGCTCGCAATCCGGCGCTCCAGCTGGTCAAGCTGCTGGCGTGACCGTCGGGGCAACCGCATCGGAGGCAGCCATGGGATTGCAGGAAGCCGTCCGCACTTGCTTCGCCAAGTACTTCGACTTCGAGGGCGAGGCGTCGCGACCGGAGTTCTGGTGGTTCTTCCTGTTCGTCGGGGTCGTCAATTTCGTGTTGGCCATCGTCAGCCACACGCTGAGCGGTGTGTTCGGTCTCGTGATCTTCGTGCCGCTTCTCGCCGTCACCGTCCGCCGGCTGCACGACGCGAACCGGAGCGGCTGGTGGCTGCTCAGCTGGTTCGTGCCGATCGTCGGCTGGATCGTCCTCGTCTTCCTGCTGGTGCAGGAAGGAGACCGACCGCACTCGCTCGAAGGCACGGCCGGCTAGACGTCGCCCGAACATTTCCTCGCGCGGACCAGCTGATGCCGGACATCCACATGCGGGTCGTTCGCGCTGTCGTTCCGGTCTCGGCGCTGATCGCGTGGCACGCCGCCATGTCCGCCGGCGCCGTGTACCAGTGGGAAGACGAGAAGGGCCAGGTCCACTTCTCGGACACCGTTCCGGACAAGTACAAGCGCGCGGCCCGGCGCATCGATACCGGCAGAGCCGACATTGCGCCCGAACAGGTCCGGGCCGCGCAAGCACAGGCGGACGCGCTCAAGGCGCGCGCTGCCGGGGCGCCTTCGAGCAGCCCGCCCGCCTCGTCGCGCCAGCTCCGCGGCTCGACTCTCCCGTCAGCGGCCGCGGTGGGCAGGCCTCCTGCAAATCTCGACGACTGCGCGGCATGGCGAAGCGCGTTCCTCGCGAGCCGGGACTGCTATGCGGGCTACCAGACCAACCGCGGTCCGCTGAAGGCGGGAGCTTACGAAGCGTGCGGTCCGGAGATCGCGAATCCGGAGCCCAGGTGCGGCCCCGAGAAATGATTGCGGAGACGGGTCCCGACGGCGCTCGCGGTCCCGTCAGGACCTGCAGGAGATTCGCTTGAAGACTTCGCTCAGACCCGGCATCGCGTACGAGCACAGGTTTGTCGTTCCCGCCTCGAAGACGGTCCCCGCCCTCTATCCCGAAGCCGAAGAGTTCCTGGCCATGCCCGAAGTGTTCGCAACCGGCTTTTTGGTGGGCTTCCTGGAGTGGGCCTGCGTCAAGGCCGTCAACCCGCACCTGGATTGGCCGGTGGAGCAGACCGTCGGCACCCGCATCAACGTGAGCCACTCCGCGGCCACCCCGCCGGGCATGGAGGTCGTGGCGAACGTCGAGCTGATCGCGGTGAACGGAAGATCGCTGGTGTTCGCGGTGCGTGCGCACGACGCCGTCGACGTCATCTCGGAAGGGCAGCATGAGCGGTACGTCATCGTCAAGGAACGCTTCGATGCCCGGGTGCTGGCAAAGCGCGGCGGCGGCTGACCTTCGCGGGCCGCTTTGCGCCGCCATCGAGCCGCTCGCATCGCATCGCGATGCGATCGTCGAGCTGTCGTCGTGGTTCGAGCAGGAATGGCCGGAGTGGTACGGGCCTGCGGGCAGAGCGAGCGCGCGCGACGACCTTTGCGCCTATGCGGCCGGAGGTCCCGGGCTTCCGTTCGGCGTCGTCGCGTTGCTCGGCGACGAGGTCTGCGGTGTCGCCGCTCTCCGGGCGGAGTCCATCGCGAGCCACCGGCACCTCGCGCCCTGGGCGACGGCCTTGCTGGTCAAGACCACCCGGCGCCGGCGGGGCATCGGTTCATTGCTCCTCGAAGCGCTCGAGCGAGAAGCAAAGGCGCGGCGGTTCGCTGAAATTCACTGCGCCACCGCCAGTGCAGAATCGCTGCTGCTGCGACGGAACTGGCTCCTGCACGAGCGCATCGCTCTCGATGGCAGCGCGCTCGGCGTGTATCGCAAAGCGCTCTAGCCGGTCCCGTGCTGCACCTCGGCGTCGAGGCACTTGCCTGCGGTCGCCTTTGCTCTCCGACGTCGGGCCTTGCAGGTTGCTTCAGTTTCGCGCGCTCACGGCCGAGGACCAGGACAAGCTCTGGCACTGGCTTCACATCGCACTCTGGGATCCGCCTCCTGCGGGCCCTCGCCCCGTCGAGGTCCTGCAGACCGCCGGCGTCCGCATCTACGCCGAAGGCTGGGGCCGCGCAACCGACGTCGGCGTCGTCGCCCAGGTCGACGGGCAGGATGCCGGTGCTTGCTGGCTGCGCTTGCTTCCGGTCGGCGTCGGTCTGGCGTCGGTGGATGCCGAAACGCCGCAGCTCGGAATCGCGCTCGACCAGGCGTTTCAACGCCAGGGCCACGGCCGGCTCCTCATGCGCGAAGCCCTGCGCGCCGCGTGGCTCGCCGGCTACCGGCAGGTTTCCCTGACCGTGCACCCGGAGAACCCGGCACGCTTCATGTACGAGCGCTGCGGCTTTCGCAAGGTGGGTGTGCGGAGCACCTTCCATCTCATGCTCGCGAGCGCCGGCTAGCGTGCGCCACGGCTTCCGGCTCGGCCGGCGGGCGTCTGGGTCGGGCATCGAGAGCGCCCGTCGACCTCCGCTTCTCAGTCCCGCGGGCTTGCTGCACACTGGCGCGAATCGGCGACAACCCCCGGAGTTGCGATGTCGCAAGCCACGGCCCCGATGGCGATCGAAGCTGCCAGCGTGCCACCTCGCGAGAAGGTGACGAACTATCCGGAGCCGTTCGCCTCGCGGATGCAAGGCCGTCAGAAGCGTCAGCTCGGCGAGTTCTTCGGACTCCAGAACTTCGGCGTCAATCTCACCCGCCTGGCCCCGGGCACGAGCTCTTCCCTTCGCCACGCGCACACGAAGCAGGACGAGTTCGTCTACATCGTGAAAGGACAGCCGACGCTGCACACCGACGACGGTCGTCTTCGGCTCTCTCCGGGCATGTGCGCGGGCTTCAGAGCCGGCAGCGGGAACGCCCACACCCTGCAGAACGAGACCGCCGACGAGGTGCTGTTCCTCGAGATCGGAGACCGGATGCCAGGCGACGAGGTGGACTACCCCGATGACGACCTGCAGGTCGTGCGCGTCGACGGCAAGGGCCACTATGCGCACAAGGACGGAAGGCTTTACTGAGCTCGTACAGATGGTGATGCCGGTTGCGCAGTGAACGTCGCCGCGAGGTCAGCGATGCCAACCCAGGACGAGCCGATCGCCCAGCGCCTGCGGGAAGCGCTCGCGTCGTCGAGCGAGCCGGAAACGACGATCCTCACGGAGAAGCGCCGCTGATCGCAAGCGTTCGGCGCCGAACACAGCGAAGGTCTCGACCGTGTTTTCGCACGTCTTCGTCGGTGTGAGCGACTTCGATCGGGCCCTGAGCTTCTACGACCCGCTCATGGCCGCCCTCGGCATCGAGCGTCGGTTTTGCGAGCGCAGTCGCCGCTGGGCCGGATGGCAGACGACGGGTGGTCCGCGGCCGCTCTTTCTCGTCGGCACGCCCTACGACGGGCAGCCTCATGCGCCGGGAAACGGCCAGATGGTGGCGTTTCTGGCCGCCAGTCGCGGCACCGTTCGAGCGGTGTACGACATCGCGCTCGCGAACGGTGGCACGTCGGAGGGCGAACCGGGGCTCAGACCGGAGTACCACGCCGACTACTACGGCGCCTACTTTCGCGACCCGGACGGCAACAAGCTCTGCGTTGCCTGCCATGTCGCGGAGGTGGAGTCGAATGCGAACGATGCCTGACCGCGACCGACCGGCTGCGGCAACCCACGGACCCGTCGTTCGCCGGGCAGACGCGCAGGTTCGGATCGGGCGACACAATGACGCGATGCCGCTGCTGTTCGTCTACGGATCGCTGAAGCAAGGCTTCCCCAACGAGCACGTCAACACCGGCCGTCGCGTCGCCGGGCGCTACCGCACCGGCGAACGGTACCCGATGTACCTGCTGGGCCCGGGCGAAGTGCCGTGTCTCGTCTCTCCGCCCGGCGCCGGGCACCAGGTGATCGGCGAGCTGTACGAGGTCAACGACGACGACCTGCGCCGCATGGACCGGCTGGAACGGATCGGCGAGCCGCAAGGCTACGAACGCGTCGAAGTTGCCGTCGAGCGCTTCGACACCCCGGCCGTCGCCCGGCTGCGCGCCCTGGTCTACGTGAAGCAGGACCGCGCCATCGCGGCGACGACGCAGCGGATCGGTCCGTTGCCGGAATACCGGCAGGAGCACGCCGCACGCTTCCACTGGCGCGGTGCGTCCGAGCCCGCTCCCGAAGAGACCGAATGAATCGCGCGATCGCCGACATCCTCGCGTTGCACGCCGCCGGAAACGTCGCCTGAGCGCAAGCCCGACGACTCCGGATCACGCGTCCGTGGAGCTGCGCACCGAACTGACCTCCTGCGTTCTCCGGCCGTGGACGCCGGCCGACAAGCCGGATCTCGTCCGCTTCGCCGACAACCGGAAGGTCTGGCGCAATCTTCTCGACTCCTTCCCGCATCCCTACACGGCCGCCGACGCCGACTTCTGGATCGCGCACGCGAACGCACCCGGCGCCAGCCACTTCGCCATCGTGGTGGGCGGCCAGGCCGTCGGAGGCATCGGTGCCATCGCGCAAGGCGGGCTGGCGCGCAAGACCGCGCAGTTCGGCTACTGGCTTGCCGAACACGCCTGGGGCAAAGGCATCGCGACCGCGGCGGCCCGTGCGATGGCACCGTTCGCCTTCACCGCGCTTGCGGTGGAGCGGCTCGAGGCGGCGGTCTTCGCGTGGAACCCGGCTTCGATGCGGGTGCTGGAAAAGTCCGGGTTCACCCGGGAGGGCCTGCACCGCAGCAGCGTCTACAAGGACGGGCAGCTGATCGACAGCGTCATGTATGCCAGACTGCGCGTCGCCGCAGCACCCGCACCGCCGGAACACGCCATGTTCGATCACGTCGTCTTCGGAGTCAGCGACTATGCAGCGAGCAAGGCGTTCTTCCTCAAGGCGCTCGAGCCGCTCGGCGTGACGATCGTCCAGGAGGGGCCGCTCGGTCTCGAGATCAGCGCAGACGGCAAGTCGTCGTTGTGCATCGGCCCGACCGACGAGAAGCCGGCGCACCTCCACCTGGCGTTCGTGGCCACGAATCGCCGGCAGGTGGAGGACTTCCATCGCGCGGCTCTGGCGGCGGGCGGCAAGGACAACGGCGCCCCCGGACTGCGGCCGCGCTACCACGCGAACTACTACGCCGCATTCGTGATCGGTCCGGACGGCCACAACATCGAAGTCGTCTGCCACGAGCCCGAGGGCTGATGGCGTGACCGCTCGCACGTTCAACGTCGCCCGGCACATGACCCTGTCTGAGAGCGCAAACCCGATGGACATCCACCGCATCCAGGTCGGCCAGCTCGGCATCGACTACATCGTCGACGGCTCGGCCACGAAGAGTCTCGGCATGTTCGAGCTCACCGTTCCGCCCGGCTCGAACGTTCCGCCGCCGCACAGCCACTCGAACAACGAAGAATGCGTCTACGTGCTGGCCGGCACCCTTCGCTACTCGGTCGCCGGCGAGACGCGCGATCTGAAGGCGGGCCAGACGATGAGCACGCCGCGAGGGTCGGTGCACGCGTTCTCGAATCCGTTCGCGGAGACCGCGCGCGCGCTGATCGTGATGTCGCCGGACATCGGCGCCCAGTACTTCAGAGACGTCGCCGCCGCCGTCGACTCGGGCGGAGCGCCGGACAAGGCGGCGCTGCTGGCCGTGATGGCTCGGTACGGTCTCGTTCCGGCCGCAGCCAAAGGCGTCTAGTCGCGCACGATGGCGCCCTACCTCGGTCAATGCCTGTGCGGCAACGTCCGCTACCGCGTCGATCGAGAGCCGCTGACGGTCTATGCCTGCCACTGCACGGAGTGCCAGAGGCGCACCGGCAGCGCGTTCGCGGTCTCGATGATCGTCCGACCGGACGACCTGCAGCTCCTCGCCGGCGAGACGACGGCCTACTTCGCGAAGCTTCCCGACGGCCGCACCAAGTCGGGCCGGATGTGTGCGGCGTGCGGCACGCGGCTGTGGGGCACGCCGACCAAGCGCCCGGACATCCGCATCGTCCAGCCCGGGACGCTCGAGCAGCCGCATGGTCTCGCCCCTGCGCTGCACCAGTGGGTCAGCGAGGCGCAGCCGTGGCTCGCGCTGCCGCCCGGCGTGCCAGCCTTCGACCGCGAGCCTGCCGACGCGCGCGACTACGTCCGGCTGTGGCAGCAGCGGCCGGGAGAGCGCGATGGATGAAGACGCATGGGGCGTGGTCGTCCTCGCCTGCCTGCTCGCCGCATCGCTCGGCAGCCTGGCGATCCATCGCCGCTTTGCGTCGCAGCGCAGGGATGACGAGACGATCAACGTCGTGCGGCTGACCGCGAACGTCTTCGTCGTCATGACCTCGCTCGTCCTCGGCCTCCTGATCAACTCCGCCAAGGGCACGCTCGATTCGGTCGATCGCAATCTCCATGCCTTCGCGGCCGACCTGATCATGCTCGACAGGTGGCTGCAGCACTACGGGAGCGACGCCGACGGCGCGCGCCGGCACCTGATCGCGTACGCGCGGCACGCCGGACGCATGCTCCACGACTACCAGGGGACGGCGTCGGATCGCGAAGGAGAGAAGCTTCTCAACGACGTCGGCGCGAGCATCAACGCGTTGAAGCCGCACGACGCGGAGCAACGCGCGATGCTGCAGAACGCGCAACAGCAGTTCGTCAAGTTGTCCGAGCTGCGCTGGCTCATCGTCGGCACGACGCGGGGAACGATTCCGGCGCCGCTGGTCGCGCTGGTGGTCGCCTGCCTGATGCTCGTCTTCGCAAGCTATGCGTGGCGTGCGCCGGGCAGCGCGGTCGTGATCGCGAGCTTCGTCGCGGCGTCGCTGCTGCTGACTGCCGCCATCGTCCTCATTCTCGACATGGACAGGCCCTTCACCGGCCCGGTGCGGGTGTCGGCCGATCCGGTGCTGCGAGCGGCTGCGGAGATGCTGCCGTGACCCGCGCCGCTGACTTGCGATTGCGGCGCCCGGTCTGACGCAGAGCGCGAGACGGGCGAGTTGCGCGGGGAGACACGCACATGGCGAGGATCGAACAGCGTCTGCAGGCACTCGGCCTCGTCCTGCCGGCTCCGTTGCAGCTGCCGGCGGGCGCTGCGCTGCCCTTCCCGTGGATTCGCGTCGTCGGATCGAGGGCGCTCATCTCGGGCCACGGACCGACGAACGTCGACGGTTCGCTCGCGCAGCCGCTCGGCAAGCTCGGCGCCGAAGTCACGATCGAGCAGGGCTACGCCGCGGCCCGGTCGACCGGCCTCGCGATCCTCGCCAGCCTGAAGCGCGAGCTCGGCGATCTCGATCGCATCGCCCACTGGGTGCGCGTGTTCGGCATGGTCAACTCGGCAGCGGGCTTCCATCGGCAGCCGGCGGTGATCAACGGCTTCACCGACCTGATCGTCGAGGTCTTCGGTCCGGACGTGGGGGCGCACGCCCGCAGCGCCGTGGGCTTGGCCGCGCTGCCGTTCGACATTCCGGTGGAGATCGAGGCCGAGGTCGCGCTGGGCGAGGCCTGAGCAGACCGCGAGCGGCGGGCCGGCGCCGACGCACAATCCGGCGCATGACCGCCACTGCCCTCGAAGGGTTCATCGCCGAAGCCGCCGCGCGCAGCCGCCGGCAGCCCGATCCGGCCGATTGCGTCCTCGCGCTCGCGCCGCTGATGCTCGACCTGATCGACCAGGCGGGCACGTTCCTCGAGCCCGGACATTACCGCAGCAGCGTCTCGGGCTACACCCGCAACCTCGTCTTCAACGCCGCCGACGCGAGCCTTTCGCTCTACGCGATCGTCTGGCTCCCCGGTCAGTGGACGCCGGTGCACGACCACGGCAGCTGGGGAGTCGTCGGCGTCGTCGAAGGCGTGCTCGAAGAGCGCAGCTACGTGCGCCTGTCGCCCGATCGCGGCGCCGACAGCGACATCGATCTGGCGCGCGGCGGCGTGATCCTGCTGCGACAGGGCGCGGTGACGAGCTTCGTTCCCAACCCCGACCACATCCACGTCACCGGCGTCCCGGCGGAGCGTTCGCGCGCGGTCAGCCTGCACCTCTACGGACGGACGATGAGCGACTTCAACATCTACGACGTCGATGCGCGCACGCGCCGGCGGATCGCCGTCGCCCACAACGAAAGCTAGGTTCTGCAACGATGTCCTGCCTCGCCTTCCTGCTCCAGTTCGTCGGCACGTCGGAGCCCGTCGTCGCGCAGCTCGTGCTGCTCGGCACGGTCTGCGTCGCGCTGAACACGCTGGCCGACGTCGTCGCCGTGCTGTGGTCCGCCCGGCTGCTCGCCTCGCACGCCGCACGCGCCGCGCGAGAGCGGCTCCTCAGGCGCGCGTCGGGCGCGACCATGGTCGCGCTCGGGACCTTCCTCGCGCTCTCGGAGCGCGAGCGCTGACGGTCGCGCCGGCCCGCGGACAACGCTGCCCATGGCGCGCTACGTCGCGTTCCTGCGCGGGGTCAGTCCCATGAACCTGCGCATGCCGGCGCTGCAGGCGTGTTTCGAGGCGGCGGGCTTCGCCAACGTGCGCACGCTGCTGTCGAGCGGCAACGTCGCCTTCGACGCCCGCGCATCGTCTCCCGCCACGCTCGAGCGCCGCGCCGAGAAGGCGATGCAAGCCGAGCTCGGCCACGCCTTTCGCACGATCGTCCGATCGAGCGAGCACCTGCAGCGCTTCCTCGACGCGGAGCCGTTCGCGAGGTTCGGCGTGCCGCCGCACGCGAAGAAGGTCGTCACCTTCCTGCGCGGCCCCGCGGCGCTCGAGCTCGCGCTGCCGATCGAACGCGACGGCGCGACCATCCTCGCCTGCCGAGGCAGCGAAGTGCTCTCCGCCTACGTCCCCTGCCCGAAGGGGCCGGTGTTCATGGTCCTGCTCGAGCGGACGTTCGGCACCGAGATCACGACGCGCACCCTCGAGACGGTGCGCCGGTGCGCGTCGGCCTGAGCGAGTCGACGCCGCTGGTGGCGGCAGCCCCCGTCGGCGAGTGCGCCGATCCGCAACGCCAAGCCCTATCCTTCGCGCGTGCAGCGCTATTACGCCGACCGCGCGCCCGAGTACGACAGCATCTATGCGAAGCCGGAGCGGCAGGCCGACCTGCGCGCGATCGAAGCCTGGCTCGCGGCGACCTTGCGCGGCTGCACGGTGCTCGAGATCGCGTGCGGGACCGGCCACTGGACGCAGTTCATCGCGCCGGTCGCAGCCGGCGTGGTCGCGCTCGATGCGGCGCCGGAGACGATCCGCATCGCTGAATCGCGGGTCCCGCCAGGCAAGGTCGAGTTCGTCGTCGGCGATGCCTACGCGCTTCCCGAATTCGATCGTGGCTTCACCGGCGGCT
>Ga0207691_10003661_pt1 | contig 14909 bp, 9 predicted proteins | sample KBSM13metaG_FD_184327 | JGI IMG/M metagenome (GOLD analysis project Ga0207691, IMG submission 184327) | Miscanthus rhizosphere microbial communities from Kellogg Biological Station, Michigan, USA - KBS M1-3 metaG (SPAdes) (version 2) | ecosystem: Host-associated > Plants > Roots > Rhizosphere >... | reverse complement strand
GACCAGCTGTTGAAGCCTGACGCCTACAACAATCTCATAGTTGCCTACCGCAATGGCTCACCCGTGCGCATCAGCGACGTGGGCCGGGCCATCGAGGGACCTGAAAACGACCTGATCGCCGGCTGGTACAACAAACAGCGCGCCATCATCCTCTCTGTTCAGCGCGAACCCGGCGCCAATGTGATCGAGACGGTCGATCGCATCCAGGCGCTGCTGCCGCAGCTCGAAGCTTCGATTCCACCATCGATCAAACTCAACGCTGTTTCGGACCGCACCCAGACCATCCGCGCGTCGGTCACCGACGTGCAATTCACCCTGATGTTGACGATTACCCTCGTGGTGATGGTCATCTTCCTGTTCCTACGTAACTTTTGGGCGACCGTCATACCCGCGATCACCATTCCCCTTTCCCTTATCGGCACCTTCGCGGTGCTGTATGAGTTGAATTACAGCCTCGACAACCTGTCACTTATGGCTCTCTCCATTGCGGTCGGGTTTGTGGTCGACGACGCTGTAGTCGTGATCGAGAATACAGTCCGCCACCTCGAGAATGGACTGAGCCCCATGGAGGCCGCGCTCAAGGGCGCGGGTGAGATCGGCTTTACCATCGTTTCCATAACGCTGTCGCTGATTGCGGTGTTCATCCCGCTCTTCCTGATGGGCGGGTATTTCGGCAAGCTGTTCCAGGAATTCGCCGTCGCGGTCAGCGTTGCGCTCGTTCTCTCTCTGGTGATCTCGCTCACGCTGACGCCGATGCTGTGTTCGCGCCTGCTCAAGAGCGATACCGGCAGGCGGCACGGATGGCTCTATCGGTTGGTCGAGCGAGGCTTCGACGGCCTGGTCGGAGCCTACGAGCACGGCCTAAAGGTTGCCTTGCGGCACCGTTTCGTCACTTTGCTCATCATGCTGGGAACCATCGGGGTCACCGGCTACCTCTATGTCGTCATTCCCAAGGGGTTCTTTCCACAACAGGATACGGGATTAATCATCGGCCTGGCTGAGGGCGCGCAAGATATTTCCTACCCGGCGATGGCCAACCGCATGCAGGCATTGCTCGAGGTGGCGTCGAAAGACCCGGCTGTCGAATCGCTCGGTGCCAGCATGGGTCCTGGTGGGGCGACGGCTACGCTGAATCAGGGACGCGTCTTCATTGCGCTGAAGCCGCAAAACGAGCGCAACGCCAGCATCGATCAGGTCATCAACCGCTTGCAGACGGCGCTCGCCAAAGTGCAAGGCATCACGCTTTATATGCAGGCCGCCCAGGACATCACCGTCGGCGGAAGAGTCTCCAAGACCCAATACCAGTACACGTTGACCGATGCCGACCAGAATGAGCTCAATCATTGGTCGGCGCTCTTTCTCGACAAACTAAAAAGCCTGCCAGAAATTACCGATGTCACCTCGGATCAGGAGAATGGCGGGCCGCGCCTTAACGCCACGGTAAATCGCGATATTGCCTCGAGCTTCGGGATTTTGCCCTCAACTGTGGACAATACCCTCGGCGATGCCTTCGGCCAGCGCATCGTGTCGACGATCTTCAGCCCCCTCAATCAGTACCATGTCGTTCTCGAGGTCGATCCGCGCTTCCAGTCCGGCCCGGAAGCACTCAACAACATTTATGTAAATTCTTCCGCCGCACAGGAGGTGCCGCTAAGCACCCTCGTAGACAGCACCATCACGGGGGCGCCAATCGTGATCAACCACCAGGGCCTGTTCCCGGCGACGACCATATCCTTCAATCTGAAAGCCGGAGTCGCTCTTGGCGATGCGGTCGACGCCATCAGAAAAATCGAGCAGCAAAGCGGCAAGCCTCAGTCGCTCGTCACCGCCTTCCAAGGCAACGCCAATGCGTTTCTTTCGTCGCTCGCGGGTGAACCGATTCTCATCGCCGCCGCACTCGTGACCATCTACATCATTCTTGGTGTGCTTTATGAGAGCACGATCCATCCGATCACAATCTTGTCGACGCTTCCCTCGGCCGGCATCGGCGCCTTGCTCATGCTGATGGCGGTGCATCTCGATCTTAGCGTGATCGCAATGCTCGGCATTCTGCTCCTCATTGGCATCGTGAAGAAGAACGGCATCCTGATGGTCGATTTCGCGCTTCAACTTGAGCGCAACGAAGGGCGAAGCCGCGAAGAAGCGATCTATCAAGCGAGCGTGCTACGCTTCCGGCCCATTCTCATGACGACCATGGCGGCGTTGCTCGGAGCGGTTCCCTTGATGCTGGGTACCGGCGCCGGATCGGAAATACGACAGCCGCTTGGCTATGCGATTGTAGGAGGCCTGCTTCTTTCACAGATTCTGACCCTGTTCACGACCCCGGTGGTCTATCTTTATCTTGATCGCTTAGGCAGCTTGGTGCGGGGCGAACGCTCCGCTGTGGCAAACCCAGTTTCGGCTCCGTCCAGCGCTTGAGGGCCCCTAGGACAAGTCGCGGTGGCGTAGTGATCGATTACTCGCCCGGTGGGTGGCGGGTATTCCCGACCCTGCTAATTCCCCTTCCTGAGGGCTCAATAATCGGACCTGTCGCTCGTCCACCTGAGCATTTCAATGCAAAGGAGAGCTAACGTCGGCAATTTTGATCAAGCTCCACTGGCGCGCTCTTCCTATTTGTCTTGTTGTGAATGAGCGCAAGCAGCTGCTTGGCGCCTACTTTGGAGAACATACACATGAGCAAACTTCTTTTCGTTATTGCTGTAACTACGCTCCTTTCAACGCCTGCCCTGGCAAATCCCGACACAGAATTGGCCCTTAACCCTTCGGTTCAATCTCACCCAGAATTAGGTGGGAAGGGGACCACGCCACGGATCAGGGTCAGCCAAACTAGCCAACCTCACCGGGAACCGTGCCCCTTCTGGCGGCGGACCGATAACTGCGCGGATTTGGAATAACTTCTGCGGACGCTTCCAATCATTTTTCGCGTTATCGCTCGAAAATAGCTTTCCCATGCCACGCATTCCGTCGCGATGATTCGCGCTTAAGATCAGAATGCGCGATCTGGCTCGGAGGCGCAAATCCGGGAATGGGAACTTCACCCTAATTCTGCGTCGGACGGCCCATTGATTTCTGGCTGGGCCACCTACATGCCAAGCCAAAGTGCGTAGCTACTGGGGTGCCTATCTCCCACAAACGGCCACACCGCCGACGCGCACGCACCAACAACCGCAGCCACCGCAGCCGCCGCAACCGCCCCACCGCCAACCGCCGCAGCCGCCGCAGCCTCCGCAGCCGCAGCCGTGCCAGCCACAGCCGTGGTGGCACCCATGGGAGCCACAGCCGTGATGACACCCTCCGCAGCCGCGGTGGCAACCGCGACCGCCGCAGCCATGGCAGCCGTGACAGCCGTGACGGACCAGCTCTACGCTTGAGCCGGAAGACCCTCCTAAATCTTCTTTGTCAAAGACATAGAACGTCGCCAAGCTAACGTCCGCGATTTCTTCCTCATCAAGGAAGACTTGATTGCGATCTCCGTTGCCTGAAGTAGGCAAGTTTACTGCTGGTCCACCAGGGACGGCCGACGCGGTGCCCGCCAGCGACAATGACAATCCAGCGGCCCCTAATACTGGTAGGGCCTTGCTCCGACGCTTTCGTTTTGAAGTTTGCTTCGCTTGGGGCATCGTCACCTCCTTTCCCCCACCCGCGGATGCTCAACAGGTGGGCCGCTTTTGAGAGCGACAGCCGCCATCTTTATACCGGGGTGATAACGTCGTTGCGAAGCCATTTGTTCAAACTGCCTCGCGTGTGACGACATCACAGGCACGGTTGGCAGTGCTCAAACAGGTTATAAAGGCGAAGGGACGCGGCAGGGTGCGTGATTCAGTGCGGAGGCGAATGGGGAAGCCTGCGAAAGAGGAGGTGGAGGCAACACCTAGAGCTGCACGAGCAAGGCCAAGTCCGCGCCGGACCGCGCTTTAGTACATCGCTTGGTGGTGGAAGAAACGGCCTCAGGAGGCTAGTCCCGAAGCCGTTCAGGAGAGCGAATGTGCCTGAAGCAACCACCCGCAAAGCTCAGTTTAGCGGCAAATTGGGCCACTGCTCTAAACTCGGAAAGACGTCGGTTGTACATTTTGACGCAACCCGGCACTGCGTGGCGGCGCACACTCTCTAGCACTTCAAACGAGAAGCCCGGCGCTATTGGAGGAAACACCGGGCTTCAGGGGTGATGAGTCTGCGCGGCAGCGCTCTGCGGGGGGCGGGTGGTGAAATGCACTGTCACGCTACCGTCCAACCAAACCCGTTTTAAAAAGTTTCCGCGACAAATTGGCAAGTACCGCAAAGCGGCACGAAATCGTTCCCGCCGCACGGCGCATTGAAATCATCGGAAGATGATATGCTTCAAATCTGCTGGAAGAAGATGCCCCGCAGATAGTCGCACCATAACTGCAAAGAGCACGACTAATGCGACAAGAATAGCTATCTCTTTAAATTCCACATCGCATCTTATCAGCCCCGCAAGCGGTGGCAGCTCGTACCACGCTCGACTTTTGACCCACACGACCAAGCCCGGGGGTGGCCGTTCGCACTGGGCAAGAGCGCGCTACTCATCCTTTGAGGTTATTTTTCAGTGAGGCGCTTTACGCCCTCCTGTGCCTGTTTAAATCAGGGATCGATTTCGACTGCCGCCTCAAAGTCCGCCAGAGCCTTATCACGCGCTGTGAGCGACGGGGACGCAGGTGGAAAAAAGTGTCTACTAAAGTTTAGGTCGCTCAGACCAATTGTGGTCATCGATCCCACCCTATGTACGATAGCGGTTTTACTCGGCTGGGACCTATCTTCTAGTCAACGACGCCGCGCCTACTTTGGAGGACATACACATGAGCAAACTTCTTCTCGTTATCGCCGTAACTACGCTCCTTTCAACGCCTGCCCTGGCAAACCGCGACACAGAATTGGCCCTTAACGCTTCGGTTCAATCTCACGCAGAATTAGGTGGAAGGGGGACCGCCCCACGGATCAGGGTTAGCCAAACTAGCCAACCACATCGGGAACCGTGCCCCTTCTGGCGGCGGACCGATAACTGCGCGGATTTGGAATAACTTCTGCGGACGGTTCCAATCATTTTTCGCGTGCTATCACGCGAAAATAGCAGCGGGGGTGTGCGTCAACCGATACAGGAGACTTGTCGCACTTGAACCAGACCATAATCGGCGCAGCACATGCCTCGTGCGGTCAGGTATAGTTGTTGTGTCCTCGCGGTCGATCGATAGCTTGGAGAGGTTATGCGACATATCTGGCAACTCTTCTTTATGTTGTTCGTGATGGCGGCAGGCACCGTCGGCGGGCTTGCTCAGGGAAAAGCACAGGAAGGGCCCAAGGATATATTGCCGCGCAAATCTTCAGCCAGGGTTTTGCCTGCGAGATAGGCCTCCAGCCCGAGCAGGCGTGCTTTGCAACCGAAGAAAGAGAGAGCAATGTCGAGTAAGGCCACGAGGAAAGTTGACATTGAGCCCTACCGCGGGCCGGTTGGTGGATGGGGATCGGTAAAGGGTGTTACGGAGATCCTTCTACGCGAGGCCATTCCGCTGAAGGGATCGCTCGCGCTCTGGAGACAGAATAAGCCGCAGGGCTTTGCTTGCGTCAGCTGTTCCTACGGCCGTCCTCAGCATCTCAGTCACTTCGAATTCTGCGAGAACGGTGCGAAGGCGACGGCATGGGAGATAACCGACAAGAGGTGTCCGCCGGAGTTCTTTGCCACGCACACCGTGACCGAGCTCGAGAGCTGGTCCGACCTTGAGCTGGAGGAGGTCGGCAGACTGACCGCACCAATGCGCTGGGATTCGGCGATAGACAAATACCTGCAGATTCCCTGGACCGAAGCCTTTGCCGGCATTGCAGCCGAGTTGAAGGCCCTTGCCCCAAAATCGGTCGTCTTCTATGCCTCGGGCCGCGCGTCACTCGAAGCGTCCTACATGTATCAACTTCTCGCCCGCATGTACGGCAACAATAACTTGCCCGACAGCTCCAACATGTGCCACGAGAGCACGTCGGTCGCTCTGCCGCAGACGATCGGAGTGCCGGTCGGCACGGTGAAAATCGAGGATTTCCCGCACTCCGACTGCGTGATGTTTTTCGGCCAGAACGTCGGGGTCAACAGCCCGCGCATGCTGCACCAGTTGCAGGAAGTCCGTGAGCGCGGCGTGCCGATTATCACGTTCAATCCACTACGCGAGCGTGGCCTCGAGAGCTTTACCAACCCGCAGTCGCCGATCGAGATGCTGACGCTGTCGGAGACGCAGATCAGCACCCAATACCACCAGCTCCACCCAGGTGGCGATCTCGCCGTGCTCGTCGGCATGTCGAAAGCCTTACTCGCCATGGACGAAGAGGCCAAGGCCGCTGGCACTGAACGCGTCATCGATGTGGATTTCATCGGGCAAGACACGACCGGCTTCGACACCTTCGTGACGAGCATGGAGCACTTTCAATGGCCGGAGATCGAAGCGTGCTCGGGCTTGAGCCGTTCGGCCATAGAATCGGCAGCAGGTGTCTACCGCAACGCCAAGGCCGTTATCGCCTGTTATGGCATGGGCCTCACGCAACACCGTTCCGGTGTTCTCGCGATCCAGATGCTGAGCAATTTGCTGCTCATGCGCGGCAACATTGGCAAGCCCGGAGCGGGCATTTTTCCTGTACGCGGTCATTCAAATGTTCAGGGTCAGCGGACCGTCGGGATTACCGAAAAGCCTGATCTCGTCCCCCTCGATCGCATCGCTCAACAGTACGGCTTCGACCCGCCGCGCGAGCGCGGTCTCGACACGGTGGGGACTTGCGAGGCCGTGCGCTCAGGCAGCGTGAAGGCCTTCATAGGGCTCGGCGGCAATTTCATCCGAGCCGTTCCCGAGACCGACCTCATGGAGCGCGCCTGGCGGCAGCTAAGGCTGACGGTTCAGATCGCCACCAAGCTCAATCGCGGCGCACTCATCCATGGCGGGGCGGCCTATCTGCTGCCCTGCCTCGGCCGCATCGAAATCGACCGCCAGGCAACGGGCGTGCAGTTCGTCACGGTGGAGGATACGACGGGGCGCTTTCATGCGTCGCACGGCCGGGCCGAGCCAGCGAGCAAAGATCTCCTGTCGGAGCCGAAGATTGTCGCCGAGCTGGCGAAGTCAACCCTAGCGCCCAACCCGAAGGTCGACTGGGACGCGTGGAGCGGCAATTACGCCCTCGTGCGAGATGCCATCGCAGAGACTTATCCGGCGATCTTCAAAAACTTCAACGAGCGCATCAAAAATCCGGCCGGGTTCGATCGTCCCCTGCCCGCGCGCGAGCGCAAGTGGACGACACCGAACGGCAAGGCCAACTTCATCTCGCCGCGCAGCTTGTCGGAGGATCCTGACCTACCGCGCACGCGGGTGGGTGTGCTCACGCTCATCACCTTGCGAAGCAACGACCAGTTCAACACGACCGTCTACGGCCTGGATGACCGTTTGCGCGGCATCAACGGCACTCGCATGGTCGTATTGATGAATAAGGCTGACATCGAAGAGCATGGCCTCAGAGACGGCGACGAGATCGATCTCCTCGGGGCAGCGGCGGACGCGGTTCCCCGTGTCGTGCGCGGCCTTCGCGTCGTCGCCTACAATGTGCCGCAGGGCTCGTGTGCTGGCTACTATCCCGAATGCAATCCCTTGCTGCCGCTCTGGCACCACGCGGAAGGCAGCCACGTGCCAGCAGCGAAGTCCATACCTGTGCGCGTCCACAAACGTAGTTGAGTCAAGGGCAACCTGAGGCGTCACTGATGCAATAACGCGGTGAGCCCATCGTGTTCATTCGGCTGGTGTCGGCCAAAGATCGGGAACCGGCAGGCCCATAAGATCGACCGGCCGTCAATGTGGCGGTGGCCGTCAACGTTGCTAAACCCGAAAGCGGACAATAAGGTCGTCGACCCCCCCGAGGAGTTTGGCGTGCAGCGCCGGCCCAGCGCACCCAGCCTCGATCGCGATCCATTCAATTGATCCCGATAGAAATGGCACCGCGCTCACGATCATCAAAGCCATGCTTCGCGCACATGCGTAAAGTGCCATAGTACGGGCAGTATCGGTCGCACCTAGGGCAGCCGCTATTGAAAATCCGAGGCTGATGATTGCGCTGATCGCTGTAACTAACGCGCAAAGGATGAACGGCGCGGTCATTCGAAATCCTATGATGTGAGTTCATGCACCGCTGCGCCGGCCTGTATTAGGCGCGCGGACCGCATCATCAGCTTTCGGATCTCTTCCGCCTTTCCGAAATGAAGCGAAAGATAGAAACCAATGGCCAGGGCGCCAAAAACCAGCGCGAGGAAACCCGGCTCGAAACTGACCGTCACCGGATGCTTCGAAAGCAGATAGAGGGGGACGAGCAAGTTGAACGCCCCCCACAGGAAATTCATGATGGAGGTGGAGGGGCCTTTGCCGCGAGGATTTGCGAACGGTGTGGGAAAGGTTTCCCCGCGCAATCCGCAGGCCAGATGAGGGATGCAATTGCAGAGGAAAGCCGCGGCAAAAAAAGACGCGAGATAGTCCATGCGATAACCTCCGAGATGGCCGAAGCACGAGGCGTCGTTCGTTGAGCGCCGGTGCTCGAGTGCTTGAAGCATTGCGAGCAGCATCGGTATGCTTGGCGACGAGCCGCGCCATGGTGGGGCCGAAGATCAGAACGGCGACGAAGGTGTGGCCATCTGTCTGGCTGAAGCGGCGCAGTCGTCCTGCTGTTTGGCCTATCCTCCCGCCTGAAAAAAGAAAGGAGTCTTACGACGGATCCCGAAGGCGTGAGCGCCTCTGCGCCGCCAAAGTGATGGGGTGCGCATCGCCTCTTTTAGCGTAATCCGCCGGACGCCGGCCAATAGCGACGGCAAGATCACAAAGCTGAGTGTCGCTCCTATGCCGCCGCGAGAGGTGTTGCGGGGACGACCGCAGGCTCGGTTGGATAATTCCTGTGGGGCAGGTTGCACAGTCCACCGCCCAGATAGAGGTGGTGCCAGAGTTGCGTGGCCACTACGCCGCACAAACCTAAGCTCGCGAAGGTACCAAACCCGCGCCATTCGCCCTCCGTGGCCAACAATTCGCAATCGCGCCGCACTTGCGCCACGTCGAAATAGCCGGTCCGTGCGAGACTCTCGACGCTAATGAGCTCGCGCACGAATGCAGGGGGTCGGACAAGAAAACTTTCCGCGAGGGGTGCCCGGAACATTCGCTTGGGCCGTTGTGCTACCACCTCAGGCAGCACGCGCTCCGCCGCCTGTCGGAGCAGGTATTTGTCGCGTAAGCCACGCCTCAGCTTCCAGCGCGGGTGCTGGCGAGAAGCGAAAGCGATCACGTCCTCATCGAGAAACGGGTAGCGCGTCTCAACGCTGTTGGCCATGGCCACACGGTCGCCCTTCTGGCTAAGTAGCAGGCCGGGGATTTGTATCTTGTAGCCGAGGTAGAGTGAACGGTTCAGTGGATGCCATCGCGCCATGCGCGCCAGGTCGAGATCGAGATCCTCATATGCAAGATGGCTCCCAAGTTCTTCCTTAAATCCAGCGCTGAAATAGTGATCTCGCGACATCGCCACGAGATGATACATAATAGATTGAGCATGCGGCCCGCCGATCATGGCGTCGATGCGCGCGAGGTCGCCAAAGCCAAGATTGGGTGTAGCCCATTTGCGTGCGACGCGACTCATCACCGTGCTCGGCCGGAAGGCGTCGCCTACGTCGAATACGCGTGCAAGTTCCCGGATCTTGAACCAGACATAGCCAGCGAAAGCTTCATCCGCTCCCTCGCCTGTGAGCACAACCTTGTAACCTTGTGATTGCACCTCGCGGGAAAGCGCCAGCAACGCGGCGCACGAAGTGTCCAGAACTGGGCTTTCCGCCGCGGTCGTGAGCGCAGCATAGGCGTCCATGATGCGATTTGGTCCAGCCTCCACCACGGTCGGGTTGCTGTCGCCGATCGCGCGGGAAGCTTCCAAGGCGCTGTCGACCTCGTCGAGATCTAGATCGGGGACGCGCACCGTGAAGCTCGGCAGCGCATGACCTGCAACGCGAGCTGCCGTGGCGAGGACATAGGCGGAATCCACCCCGCCGCTCAGATAACCGGCCACGGGGACGTCCGCGCGGAGCCTGATCTCGACGGCGCGCGCAAACACGGCTTCGAAGGCATCGATCTGCTGGTGCCCGTGCGTGCTGTCTTCTTCTTCACCCCAGTCGGGAAAGTCGAAATCCCAATACTTCCGTTCGACTGGCACCGCTGCCTTGCCATGATTAGGCAATGTGATCTTTATATAATGACCGGGCGCCACGGCCTGAACGCCGTCGAACGCGGTGCGGCGCGAGCCGAGCGCAAAAAAAGTAAAAAGATGATCGATCCCGAGGGGGTCGGCTGTTGGCCTCACCGCACCAGACGCCAAGAGCGCTTTAATCTCGGACCCGAAATAGATGAAGTCGCCCTGGCGCGACCAGAACAAGGGACAAATGCCGACGCGATCCCTCGCGAGCATTACGGTCCCACGCGCAAAGTCAACCAGCACGAAAGCGAACTGACCTTTGAGATAAAAGAACAACTCGTCGCCATGCTCCTCGTAGAGGTGTGCGATTAACTCACAATCGCTATGCGTGCGGAAGACACGCCCTTTAGCTTCAAGCTCCGCCCGTTGCTCGGGGAAATCGAACAGCTCTCCATTGCAGATAACCGCGATGCTCCGGTCCTCGTTGAAGATCGGCTGTCGGCCATCATTGAGCCCCACGATGCTGAGCCGGCGATGCGCGAGCCCAATCCCCGGCGCAAACAGGAAACCGGAATCATCCGGGCCGCGATGGACCAGAGCAGCGGCCATGCGCCGCACTAGGGCCTGATTCGGCTCTCTTCGAGCCGCGAGGTCGATTAATCCCGCAATACCGCACATGTTGTCCCGTTAAGTGTTCTCCGGAAGGAGGCTGACACCAAAAGCAGAACGGTCTCAGATTGGCTTTGGCCTAATTGCTGTGAACGGCTACTTCTTGCGGGGATTTTTGGGCTGCCGCATGTCCAAGCGACGTCGACCTCAAATCCCAAATGACTACCGCTCTAGGGGGGTTAAAGCTGCCATGCAGCGGACGTGAGCGACACGGTCGAGAGTCGGACCCAACGCAGACGTCAGGGGTTTCTGGGTCGCGCACACTCCGCGATAGAACTGCTACAGATCTCGCTGGATCGACTGCAACAAAGCCTTCAGAAAGAACAAATTGTCGAAAGACTGCCAAAACCTTTGCTATTGGAGGGGGCTAAATGGTTGAGATCATCGCAGGCGAGGCTCCTCAGCACCCCATAGAATAGCCCCACAACCGCAAACTTGAATCCTGCGACTTTCATTGTGGCGGCTCAAGCGGCTCAAGCGGCGCAAGCCAAAAGCGGCCCGACGGCCAACGAAAAGACCGATACTGAAAATTTCTGACTGCCGCCACGACGATCAGTGTGGTCAACCACAGCGGCAATTCGTTCACCACCAAAAGCAACTTTAATGGGGCTGCTACCAAAACGCCCTTTGGTAAATTCTTTCATCGTCGCTAGGCGATGGAGGTCGAGCACTCTTCCTGAAAATCTGATCTGCCCAGATTGGCGATAGCCGCACCGGGGCCCTTCGAGATCTAGCCACGCCTTTTGGATCTTCTGTCCGGCAGGCGCCTCCCCGATCGCTTCGATGGTGGTGATTGCTGAATCGCCTACGCTCTCGATGGGGTGATACAGGAGCGGATCGGAGAACCATTCGACTGAACTGTGCAGGCCCCACTAGCCCGCCGCCCATGTCGCCATTACAGGGCGCGCTCCTCGATCCAATCGACATAGAGCAGGCGCTCCGCGAACAGCCAGGCGCCGTCCGCCTTCACGAAGCTATCGAGGTAGCGAAGGGCCGCGATCATCAACTGGCGGCGGTCGCCGTCGATCGTGACGTGGTGGGCAAGACAATAAGCTTGCCCAGTCGCCTGGTTGTCCGTCAGCGAAGATATAGTGCTCTGCCCCAGGAAATGCATTGTGGCGTGATACTTGTTGAGATCAGCGAAGACCGAAGCGAGGGCTTCTCGCGAGTGCAGTTCTTGCGATGGCGTGGGGTTCTTAGCGTCCATGTAGACGACGAAGTGCGTGTCTGGCGTGAAGAGCGACACTTGGCCTTGCGCGTCGCGCCGGTCGGCGCAATAGGCGTAAGCTTCGACGAGTTCGCGGATCGCAAGCCGGTCGGCGGCTTCGCTGGACGAGATAGCGCCGTGTTTGCTCATGACGGTCACGCGACTTCGAGGATGGCGCGTGGTTCGAGAAACGCCTCGATGCCGTAGCGGCCATATTCGCGGCCAAGGCCAGAGAACTTGAAGCCGCCCCAGGGCGCCTGCGGATCGTCCGTCATGCCATTGATGACGACGCGGCCGGCCCGTAGCTGAGAAGCGATACGGCGCGCCCGCGCCACCTCAGTCCCAAGAACGGCGGCGTGAAGACCGTAATTGGAATCGTTGGCGATGCGGATCGCGTCCTCGTCGGAGTCGTAGGCGATGACGCTAAGCACGGGGCCGAAAATCTCTTCCCGCGCGATCGTCATGTCGTTTGACACGTTCACGAACACGGTCGGCTTCATGTAGTAACCGGCTTCGAGACCCTTCGGATGACCCTCGCCACCGACCAGGAGTTCGGCGCCTTCTTCAATTCCCTTGCGGATGTAGGACTGCACACGATCGTATTGCTTCTGCGAAACCATCGGCCCGACGGCGGTCATCGGATCCGCGGGGTCGCCGACAGGGAAGGCGCGCATCGCGTCTTGGATTGCGCGTTTGACGGCTTCCGATTGCTTGCTTGGCACGAGCAGCCGTGTTCCCGCCGCGCAGGCCTGACCGCTGTTCAGAAACGCCATGCCGAGCGCCGCCGGGATTGCTTCCGCGAGATTGGCGTCGTCGAGCACGATCGTAGGCGATTTACCGCCCAATTCGAGCGTGACGCGCTTCATGGTCGCTGCGCCGTCGCGCATGATGCTTTGGCCGACGCCCACCGATCCCGTGAAGGAGATCTTGTTGACGTCGGGGTTGCGCACGAGTTCGGCGCCGACGCTATTCCCAAGGCCCGCGACGACATTCAGGATGCCCTTGGGAAGGCCGGCCTCGTGCCATGCCTCTACCAAGACTCGCGCTTGCAGCGAACTCATCTCGCTTGGCTTGATCACGACCGTGCAGCCCGCGGCGACGGCGGACGCGAACTTGAGACACATGAACAAGACGTTGGCGTTCCAGGCCGTAATCAAGCCGGCTACGCCGACTGGCTCCAAGGTCGCCGTCGTCTTATCCCAGCGGCGCGTCCACTCCATTTCACGGAGCGCCTTTTCGGCCGCCGAGAAGGCGAGGATGGCCGACTCCACGATAGGCCGTGCGAACCGCACGACGCCGCCATATTCTTCGACCATGGCGTCTGTCAGATCGTCGATGCGCGCCGATGTGGCCTCGTGCAACCGGCGCAACAGCTTGGCACGCTCTTCCGGCTTCGATCTGCCGTAGGTCTCAAAGGCGCGCTTGGCCGCGGCGATCGCACGCCGCGTGTCTTCTTCGTCGCCCAACGTCACGCGCGCGATGACCTGAGCGTCGGTGGGCCGGATGATGTCCATGACTTGGCTGCCGTGCGACTCCGCGAACGCGCCGTCGATGTAGTGGGTCGTATAAGTCTGGATCTTATTTGCCAGCATGGCGCGCGCTCCCACAAATGATGCTATCAGAATGAGGTGACGACGACCCGGTTGATCGCGCCTTCTCTCAGCGCCGCGTACCCGTCGTTCACGTCACGCAAATCGATCCGTTTTGAGACCAGCTCGTCCAGATTCAGCCGGCCCTGCAGGTAGAGATTCGCGTACATCGGGATGTCGCGCTTGAAATTGGTCGAGCCGATATTGACGCCCTGAACGCGCCTTTGACCGCCGATCGTGTTGAAGATGTTGAGATCGATGCCGACCTCGGGCTCGGATACGCCAACGAGATAGAGGCCGCCGCCAAGGGCGAGCATGGACAGGCCCTGTTCGGCCACGGCTTTCATGCCGACGAAATCGAACACATGGTCCGCCCCTCGGGGCAAGAAAGTGCGGACGGCTTCGACCGGATCGTTCTTCGTTGAGTCGATGATGTCGGTCGCGCCAAAATGCTGAGCCGCTTGCAATCGGGCGGGCCGGATGTCGATGACGACTATCCGCGATGCGCCGGCGATGCGCGCGCCGCTCACGGCGTTAAGGCCGACGCCGCCTGCGCCGAAGATCACGACTGTGTCGCCTGCTTGCACGTTGGCGGTGTTGATGACCGCGCCGGCGCCCGTAATGACGCCGCACCCGAGCAGCGCCGCCTGCGCGAACGGCATGTCGTTTGGGAGGAGGGCAAGCTGGTTCTCGTGGATGAGTGCGCGTTCTGCGAAACCGCCCAATCCCAAACCTTGGAACAGACCGACGCCATTGCGGCTGAGGCGGGGCCTCTCAGCCGGGCGGCGCACAGTCGCTTCGGGATGCTGGCACTGGAAGGAACGGCCCGATTGGCACCGTGCGCAGGTGCCGCAGGTTTGCGTGAGGCAGCCAACGACGTGATCGCCGACCTTGAACTGCGTAACGTCGGGACCCACCTCCGCGACGATCCCCGAAACCTCGTGACCAAGCACCGCTGGCAGCGGGACAACGCTATGTGTGGCGAACAGCAGATCGGTGTGACATAGCCCGGAGGCCTTCACGTCGATCAAAACTTCGCGTCCGATCGGCGTGGCAATATCGACGCTTTCGAGTTCGAATCCAGCCCCAAGGGCGTTGACAACAAGCGCTTTCATCTCCGGCCTCAAGCCATCTCGCGGGGGGCACAACTGCTGCCGAGCTGCAGGCGCATGCGAAGCGTTTCAAGAGCGTCAGATCTACGACGAGGTCTGCACCTCGCGCTCAATCCGCCCGCTGAACTACGCGAAGCAGAC
>Ga0207691_10003660_pt1 | contig 14909 bp, 13 predicted proteins | sample KBSM13metaG_FD_184327 | JGI IMG/M metagenome (GOLD analysis project Ga0207691, IMG submission 184327) | Miscanthus rhizosphere microbial communities from Kellogg Biological Station, Michigan, USA - KBS M1-3 metaG (SPAdes) (version 2) | ecosystem: Host-associated > Plants > Roots > Rhizosphere >... | reverse complement strand
CCGCCGAGGTGACCGCGGGAGGCCATCGAGCGAATGTAGACGTCGCGGTCCAGGGCGTGGTCCTGCATCCGCACCCGGTCGCCCAGCAGGGCACCGCCGGAGAACGGCGACGAAGGGTCGACCGCGAGCACGCCCACCCGCTTGCCCGCCTTGCGGAGCGCGCCGACGAGCGCGCTGGTGGAGGTGGACTTGCCGACCCCCGGGGAGCCGGTGATGCCGACGGTCTGGGCATGCCCGGCGTACGGCGCCAAGCCGGCCATCACGTCGCGGAGCAACGGCGAGGCGTCCTCGACCAGCGAGATCAGTCTGGCGACCGAGCGCGCGTCACCCTCGCGTGCCCTCTCGACCAGCTGGGGAACGTCCCCGGACGAGCGCCGCCCCGCCACCTCAGGCGGGCACGCGGATGATCAGCGCGTCACCCTGGCCGCCGCCCCCGCAGAGCGCGGCGGCGCCGACACCGCCGCCACGGCGCTTGAGCTCGAGGGCGAGGTGCAGCACGATCCGGGCGCCCGACATGCCGACCGGGTGGCCGAGCGCGATTGCGCCGCCGTTGACGTTGACCCGCTCCTCGTCGATGCCGAGCTCACGGGTGGACTGGATTCCGACCGCGGCGAACGCCTCGTTGAACTCCACCAGGTCGAGGTCGGAGGCGGCGATGCCCTCCTTCTCGAGCGCCTTGGCGGTGGCCCGCGCGGGCTGCATCTGGAGCGTGGAGTCGGGCCCGGCGACCATGCCGTGCGCGCCGATCTCGGCAAGCCAGGTCAGGCCCAGCTGCTCGGCCTTCGCCTTGCTCATCACGACCACGGCGCAGGCGCCGTCGGAGATCTGTGAGGACGAGGCGGCGGTGATCGTGCCGTCCCTGGAGAACGCGGGACGCAGACCGGACAGCGACTCGGCGGTGGTGTCGCCACGGACACCCTCGTCCTGGCTGATCACGACCGGGTCACCCTTGCGCTGCGGGATCGAGACCGGCACGACCTCGTCGTCGAAGAGCCCGTTCTTCCAGGCATTGGCCGCCTTCTGGTGCGAGCCGGCCGCGAACGCGTCCTGCTCCTCACGGGTGAGCCCGCCCTGGTCCGCGTTGTACTGCTCGGTGAGCGCGCCCATCGCCTGCTGCGTGGCCTGGTCGTAGAGGGCGTCGTATGCCATCGAGTCGACGAGGGCCGTGTCGCCGTACTTGAAGCCCTCACGCGACTTCGGCAGCAGGTGGGGGGCGTTCGTCATCGACTCCATCCCGCCGGCCACGATGATCTCCGCCTCGCCGGCGCGGATCAGCTGGTCGGCCGTGGCGATCGCGTTGATGCCCGACAGGCACACCTTGTTGATCGTGATCGAGGGCAGCGACATCGGCAGTCCCGCGGCGACGCCGGCGGTGCGAGCCGGGTTCTGTCCAGCACCCGCCAGGATCACCTGGCCCATGATCAGGTAGTCGACCTGGTCGCCGGAGACCCCGGCCTTCTCGAGCGCGCCCTTGATCGCCACGCCTCCGAGGTCGGCGGCGGACAGCGTCTTGAACCCTCCGAGCAGACGGCCGATCGGGGTGCGGGCACCGGCGACGATCACGGATCCGGACATGTGGAGCCTCCTGGAACGGGGTCGGGACTGCTGTCGACCCTACCCATCCAGGCACGTCGACCGGGAGGGCGGCGAGGCTCCCCCTCCTGTCGGACAGGTCACACTCGTTGGCACCCCGGCGCGGCACGCGCCACGATGACCGGCATGACCGACGACACGACCGGTGCCCCGCTCGACCTGCCTGACGACCTGCCTGACGACCTGTTTGTCTGTATCGACCACGTCGGTGTGGCGGTGCCCGACCTGGACGAGGCGATCACGATGTACCGCGACGCCTTCGGCATGCACGTGACGCACCGGGAGACCAACGAGGACCAGGGCGTCCGCGAGGCCATGGTCGCGGTCGGCGACTCCGGGTCGAGCATCCAGCTGCTGGCTCCACTCGACGAGTCATCGACGATCGCGAAGTTCCTCGACCGCAAGGGCCCGGGCCTCCAGCAGCTCGCCTACCGGGTGACCGACCTGGAGAGGGTGTCCTCCGTCCTGCGCCATCGCGGACTTCGGCTCCTGTACGACGAGCCGCGCCGCGGCACCGCCGGCAGCCGGATCAACTTCGTTCACCCCAGGGACACCGGCGGCGTGCTCGTCGAGTTGGTCGAGCCCGCGGCGCGCTGAGCGGCGGCGAGCGCGAGCAGGCCGACCGCGAAGGCCAGCGCCACCGCACCGGCGAACCGCTGGTCGACGGCGGCGTCGGCCCACACCAGGTCCAGGTCGCGGAACCAGCCACCCGCCATCGGGACGGTGGTGAGCCACATCCGCCCGCCGTACCACGCGAGCACGGCCGCGATCAGCAACAGGCCGGAGATCGGTCGCGCGGGACGCGAGCGTTCGGCCACCAGAGGCAGCACCACCAGGCAGCCGGCGGCAAGGGCAGCCAGGCCGACCAGCAGGTGACCGAGCTCGCTGCTCAAGGAGAGCTCCAGCAGCGGGGTCTGGAACGTCACGCCGAGCACGACCACCGCCAGCACCGCGGCGTTGGTCGGCTGCAGCAGCACCCCGACCCGAAGCCGGCGGCCGCGGTCGACGAGCGCCGTCAGCCGCGGCGACGGCAGGCCCCTGGCCAGCAGTGCCGGCACCAGGACCATCAGGACGAGCACCTGCGCCACCTGTGCGCTCAGCAGGGCGGTGGAGTAGGCGCCGAGCCCGCCCACCAGCGCCCACGCGGCGAGCCCGAAGCCCGCCGCCAGGCAGATCCCCTGGGACGGGGTCGGCCGTGCGTCGGCCGGTCCTCGTCGGGCCCAGATCACGAGCAGCGCGGCGGCGGCCACCAGGAACGTGGCGACGAGGGCGTCGGGCCGGGTCTCGAGCAGCGCCGACAGTGGGCGCAAGGGGGGCAGGGTCGGGTCGACCGTCGGGAAGGCGGCCGCGTGCGGCGGGGCCGCGCGCAGCGAGGCCGCGATCGGCGGCGCGGTGCGGCCCAGGACCACGGCGAGGCCGAGCGCGGCCGTCATCAGGGACACCTCGACGGCCGCGATCCGGGCGAAGACCCGGCGTTGACCCGTCGCGAGCGCCGGGAGGCTGTACCTCCGGTGCGCCCACCCGAGCGCGGCGAGCGCCCCGAACAGGGCGGTCTTGGCGCCCATCAGCATGCCGTAGTCCGAACGCCACACGTCCGGGTCGAGCCCGAGCCTCGTCCAGGCACCGACCAGGCCGCTGGCCGCGACCGCGAGGAAGCACAGGAGCGCGAGCCGGCTGAACCGGGTCACGGCCACCACGAGCGCCGGGCGGTCTCCGCGCAGGTGCAGGACGACGGCCAGCAGTCCGCCCATCCACAGGGAGACGGCGAGCACGTGCACGAGCAGCGTCTGCGTCGCGAGGAAGTGGTTGGAGGCCGTCGCGGCGTGTCCGGTCGCCAGCAGCGGCGCGAGCAGCGCCGGCGCGAGCAGCGCCCAGGCGCGGGCCACCGCTTTGGTGCGCGCGGCGCTGATCCACAGGGCCAGGGACAGCGACCCGACCACGACCAGCAGCAGCGCGCGTCCCTGCGGCAGGTCGACGCCGTACAGGAGCAGGTCGGGCGCGGCGAAGACCCGGGTGACCGGGACACCGACGACCTGGGCGGCCGAACACACGAGGTACGCCAGCGCGGCCACGCACCACGCCGACGCCCATCCGGCGGAGGCGGCACGGAGCCGGCGAGTCGCATCCGGCCTGTCCCATGGCACGAGCCAGGCCAGCGCGGTGGTGCTGCCGATGGCACCGATGGCGGCGAGGTCGAACAGGCCGCGGGTCACCGGGAGCAGCCGGGTGGTGAGGGCGCCCGCGTCCGAGAGTCCCGAGGCGCTGCCGGTGGCGGCGGAGCTGCCGGTCACGGCCAGCCCGGCGACCACCGTGAGGAGCAGCAGCGTGAGGACCGCGAGCAGTCCGCGGGCGAGGCCGGGAGGGGTGGGACCGGCCGGGATCGTCGAGCTCGGCTCGACGCGGGTCGCGATGATGGTCATGAGTCGGCCTTCCGCCGGTACTGGACGACGCGGGCGACGGCGACGGCGAGGACGGCCAGCCCGGCGAGGAGCGGAACCAGCCAGGGCGGCGTGCCGCCGGAGGCGTCCGCGTCCGCTGCGAACGCGGAGACCGCCCCGCCCTCGTCCACGGCCGCCGCCGACGCGGCGACCGTGAAGTGGTAGCTGCCGACCACGGGGTGACCGTCGACGGCGACCACCCGGTAGCGCACCTCGTAGCGTGCGGAGCGGTCGACCGAGCGGACCGGGGTGACCACCTTCGTGCCGAACGTCGCCGCCTTGCCGGCCACGTGGTCCTCGCCCGCGTCGTCGAGCACCTCGATCTCCGCGAGCCGCTCCAGGACGGGGGTCGCGAACTCGAGCTGGACCCGGGTCAGCGGCCCGACGGTCGCCCCGGCCACCGGGTTGGCGCGGACGAGCTCGGTGTGGGCGGACGCCGGCGACACGACCAGCAGGCTCAGGCCGATGAACAGCAGCACCAGCGCGCGCGCGTGCCGGGCGGGTCCGCGGGTCATCGTCCGACTCCCGTCGCGACGCGATGCCACGGCCAGACCGTGGCCACGACCTGGCCCTCGATCTGGTCGACCGGCACCGGACCGAACCGACGCGAGTCAACCGAGTCACCCCGGTTGTCGCCCAGCACGAACACTGTGCCCGCCGGCACCCGGACCGGGCCGAAGTAGACGCTGTCGATGAGACGCGGGTCGGCGTACGCCTCCCGCACCCGGTTCCCGTCCACGAAGAGTCGGCCGTCACGCAGGGAGACCGTGTCGCCGCCAAGCGCCACCACGCGCTTGACCCAGACCTGCCCGCGGTGGTGGAACGCCACGACGTCGCCGCGCTGCCACGCGTGCCCGTCCGCTCCGGCCTTCCAGCTCAGCATGCGGTCGCCGACCTCGAACGTCGGCACCATGCTCTCGCTCCGGACTGCCAGTGGCTCCGCGACGAACATCCGCACCGGCAGCTGGAGGACGAGCAGCACGAGCACCAGGGTGCCCGCAGCCCGCAGCGCCCGCACCAGCCGCGCGCGACCGGGTCGCTGGTCCCCGGTCTCGTGCGGCCGTGTGGCGGGTCGGTCAGTGGCGGTCGTGGTCATCTCGTTCTTTCCGGCTTAGAGGGGCCGGGCGCCGTCCGCCGTGATCGGGTCCAGGTCGGGCGCGTAGTCGCGGTCACCGACGCTGAACTGCATCATCATGTCGTGGTCCTCGTGGACGAGGTTGTGGCAGTGCATCATGTAGCGGCCACGGGGCTCGTTCCAGCCTTCTCCGGCGCTCGGACCGGAGAAGCGCATCGCCACCCGCACCGACTCGTTCTCGCCGACGTAGACCACGTCCTTCGGACCCCGCTCGTACGCCTGGACGTTGGCGGCCGAGCCGTTGCGGGAGAGCACCTGGAAGTCGACGAGGTGGATGTGGACCGGGTGGAACCAGCCACCGGAGGTGTTGGTCAGGTCCCAGATCTCCACCGACCCGAGTGTCGGCTCCGCCATGCAGTGCTTGTAGTCACTGTCGATGACGTTCTCCCAGGTCTCCCCGTTGATCGTCCACCGACTGTTGCTGCGGATGAACTTGAACTCCCTCTTCAGCGTGCCCTGTGCCAGCAGCTGCGACTCGGTCCAGGTCATGCACTCGGGGGTCGTCAGCTTCTCCGACCAGTCCGCGGGGATCGCGTTGCCTGCGTCGTTGGTGACGGCGTTCCCGACCTTGAACTGCATGACCTGACTCATCGAGTCGTAACCGATGTTGTTCTTCGGGTTCGTGTTCTTCAGCGTGATCCGGGCGCCCTTGTACTTGCTGAAGTCGATGATGATCTCGTAGCGCTCCGCCATGCCGTGCCGGAGCTTGGAGACCACCTTCGGCTGGGGCATCAAGCCGCCGTCGGTGCCGATCACGGTCATCGGCACGGTCGACCTGCCGTCGCTGAGCGACCACTCGTACGAGCGGGAGACCGACGCGTTGAGGATCCGGAAGCGGTAGATCCGCGGCTCGACCTCCATCAGCGGCCAGGGCACGCCGTTGATGAGGGGTACGTCGCCGTAGACCCCTGACTCGGAGTTGTCGTCGTAGATCAAGGTCCCGTCCGTGGCGAACATCGCGTCCCGCACGATCATCGGCACGTCGTAGGGCGCGGAGGGCGATCCCGGTGCGCCGGTCGGGATGCCGAGGCTCGCCTCCTCCTCGTCGTGGAGGATGTAGAGCCCCGCGAGGCCGTTGTACGCGTTCTGGGACGTGTGGTGCACGCCGTGGTCGTGGTACCAGAGGGTCCGGGCGTCCTGGCTGTTCGGGTAGAAGTACTTCTTCACCTGGCCCGGGAACGTCAGGTCCGAGGCGTACCCGTCGTACTGCGGGAGCGAGGCCGACCCGTGCAGGTGGGTCGAGGTCGAGCGCTGCCAGGGGTCGGAGGTGTACTTCGACGGCATCGGCTTGCTCTGGTAGGGCGCCGCCGGCGGCTGCTGCAGCGCGTTCGTCTGCCGCACGACGGCCGGAGCGCCCCGGGTCATCCGCAGGGTCGGCCCCGGGACCTCGCCGTTGTAGCCGAAGACCGGGGTCTTGTACCCGGGCATGATCTCGGCGACGGTGAAGCGCTGCGTGATCTCGTACCTCGGGTAGTTCCGGGGCGCGCCGTCCGGGCAGAGGATGCTGGCCTCGCCCACGGGAGCGAGCTCGCTCGGGCGGACGAACGGGAGTGTGAACTTGGCGGGCATCTTGCTCGTGGCCATGCGGACCGCGGTGGTCCCGGTGAAGCCCGATCGAGCCAGCGGCAAGGTGACGGCCGCCCCCGCGACCGCACCGATCTTGAGCACATCACGACGATTCAACGACATTTGGGTGTCCCCCCAGTTATTGCTTTACGACCGCCGGCCCTTCCGGCGCTCGTCCCTTCGTGTTCTCGGGCGCGACCAGTGACCCCCCGGTCGCGCCACGCTGCCTACGGCACCGTCCCGATCACCGACAGCACCGGCGAAGAGTGGGCTTCACTGACGAACGTCAGCCCGTGCTCCTCGGCCCGGTCGGCACGTGCGCGACGACCGTGCTGTCGTACATACAGATGAGCCCCCTCATCACCCCCAGCAACTAAGCCGGGTAGGAGTACATATCTAGCCAGCCGCCGCCTTGGGAAATCCTTGGCCCATGAGGCATATGCAGGGAAAACGGACGCGAAGGGCCGGTCGTCGCGAGCGTGACCAACTCCACTGGGCTAGACCTTGCGACCGCTGACGGCCGCCGGAAGGGTTCACCCCGTGAACCAGATCCTCGACGCCATCCTGGCCGGCGACACGTCAGCGGACGACTTCGCGGCCCTCGACGCCCCCGACTCCTATCGGGCGGTGACCGTGCACAAGGACGAGGTCGACCTCTTCGAGGGCATGGAGAGCCAGGACAAGGACCCACGGAGGTCGCTCCACCTCGACGAGGTGCCGCTGCCAGAGCTCGGCCCCGGCGAGGCGCTGGTGGCCGTGATGGCGAGTGCGATCAACTACAACACCGTCTGGACGTCGATCTTCGAGCCGGTGCCCACGTTCGGCTTCCTCGAGCGCTATGGCCGGCTCTCGCCACTCTCGGCTCGCCACGACCTGCCGTACCACATCGTCGGCTCCGACCTCTCCGGCGTGGTGCTCAAGATCGGCCCCGGCGTCCACCTCTGGTCGCCCGGTGACGAGGTGGTCGCGCACTGCCTCTCGGTCGAGCTGGAGAGCCCCGACGGCCACAACGACACGATGCTCGACCCCGAGCAGCGGATCTGGGGCTTCGAGACCAACTTCGGCGGACTGGCCGAGGTGGCGATGGTCAAGTCCAACCAGCTGATGCCCAAGCCGCGCCACCTCACCTGGGAGGAGGCCGCCTCCCCGGGCCTGGTCAACTCCACGGCGTACCGCCAGCTGGTCAGCCGCAACGGAGCCGGCATGAAGCAGGGCGACAACGTGTTGATCTGGGGTGCCTCCGGCGGCCTCGGCGGCTTCGCCACGCAGTACGCCGTCAACGGTGGGGCGACACCGGTCTGCGTCGTCTCCAACGAGGAGAAGGCGTCGGTATGCCGCGCGATGGGTGCGGAGCTGATCATCAACCGCTCGGAGGAGGACTGGAGGTTCTGGAAGGACGAGAACACCCAGGACCCCAAGGAGTGGCGCCGCCTCGGCAACAGGATCCGCGAGCTCACCGGTGGCGAGGACGTCGACATCGTCTTCGAGCACCCGGGTCGCGAGACGTTCGGCGCCTCCGTGTACGCCGCACGCAAGGGAGGCACGATCGTGACCTGCGCCTCGACCAGCGGCTTCATGCACCAGTACGACAACCGCTACCTGTGGATGAACCTCAAGCGGATCGTCGGCTCGCACTTCGCGAACTACCGCGAGTCGTGGGAGGCCAACCGGCTGATCGACAAGGGGATGATCCACCCGACCCTGTCGCGGAGCTACGCGCTCGAGGACGTCGGCCAGGCCGCGCTCGACGTGCACCGCAACGCCCACCAGGGCAAGGTCGGGGTGCTCTGCCTGGCGCCCGAGGAGGGTCTCGGCGTGAGCGACCACGAGAAGCGCGGCCGGCATCTCGACGCGATCAACAGGTTCCGGGGCGTCTAGACACGCGGACCCCGTCCCACTGACCACCGGTTCACCCGCGAGCCGCGGGTTGCCCCAGCGCCTGCATCGGCAACACTGGTGGGGAACACCTCACCATGCACCCAAACCGCGGCCCCGAGGCCGCATCCGGAAGGCGGAATCAGCGCATGACCGAAGTTCGGGGACTGTCCATCTTCGAGGACGAGCCGGAGGACTCCGGGGAGTCACAGCATCAGGAGACCGCGGCCGAGGATCCCACCGTCGTGATCCCGGTCGGCGCCCGGAACACGCCCCAGGGGGCGACGGCAGCGTCCGGCGATACCTCGTCCGGCCAGCGCCGCGACGCGACGCGGACCCAGACGATCCCGGTGGCGAAGGCCGTCGAGGCCACCGAGTCCCCCACCCGGCGCACCGACACGGAGCCGGCGCCGGCAACGAGCGTGGCCCCGCCGCAGCCACCGGAGCCACCGGAGCAGCCCGCCAGAGTGATCCCGGCGACGGCTACGCCCGCGCGGCAGTCGACCGCCGGCCGGGCATCGTCGCCCGTGGCGCCCGGCAGCGCCTTCCCCGTCGTCCGCCGCGGCGGCTACGACAAGGACGCCGTCGACCGCAGGCTGCTCCAGTTCACCGGCGAGAGGGACGGCCTCAGCGCCAGCCTCGACCGCGCCCGCGAACAGATCGGACAGCTGGAGAAGAAGGTCGAGGAGCTCTCCCACCAGGCCAAGGAGAGCGACACCCCGTCCTACGCCGGTCTCGGCGGCCGGGCCAGCGAGCTGCTCCGGCTGGCCGAGGAGCAGGCCGACGAGGTGCTCACCGAGGCCAATGCGCTGGCCAACCAGGTCCGCCAGCAGGCCCAGCGCGACGCGGCCGCGATCAAGGCGGCCGCCGACCGCGACGCCGAGGACATGCGCGTCGTCCAGCTCACCGAGCTCGAGGAGACCCGCAAGCGGGTGACCGCCGACATCGAGTCGGAGCGTGCGCGCGCCCTGGCCGAGGCCGACGACGTCCGGGCCTCCGCCAAGCGCGAGGCAGACCAGCTGCGGCTCGGTGCCGAGCAGGAGGTGCAGGCGCTCCGTGCCTCCGCCGCCCGCGAGGCCGAGCAGTCCAAGGCGTCGATCGACCGCGAGGTCCAGGAGGGCCGACGGGCCCTGGCCGTGGAGAAGGAGCGGCTGACCCGCGAGGCCGTCGAGCACCACAACATGGCCACCGGTGAGACCGCACGCTTGGTCAAGGACGCCGAGGAGCGCGCGGAAGCCGCCGAGGCTCGCACCCGGGAGGCGCTGGCCGCGGCCAACACCGCGCGCGAGCAGGCGGAGGAGGCAGCCGGGCACGCGGTCGCGCGCGCCCGCCGCGAGGCGGAGCAGATCGTCAGCTCGGCGAAGGCCCAGGCCGAGACGCTCCGCGCCGCCGGTCAGTCGGACAAGGACCGCGAGGTCGCCGCCCTGCACGCAGAGGTCGACCGGCTCACCAAGCGCCGCGACGCGATCGCCGCCCAGCTCGGTGCGCTCCGCGACGTCGTCTCCGGGTTTGACAAGGACGAGAGCTAGCGAGTGGCAGGTCAGCAGGCGGCACGAGGCAAGGGCTCGGCCGCCGCGCCGCCGAGCGCTGACGACGACTTCGGCAGGCCTGGTCCGCCCTTGAGCAACCGGTCACCGTTCGTGATCGGGTTCTTCGGCGGTCTGGGCCTGCTGGTGGCGTGGTTCCTGTACGGCCTGTTCCTGATGGTCGGCCCGGTCCTCCTGCTGATCGTGGTCGCGATGTTCCTCGCAGTGGGGCTCAACCCGGCCGTCGAGTTCTTCATGCGGCGTGGGCTGAAGCGGTCCTGGGCGGTGGTGGTCGTGATCACCGTCGTGGTGATCGCGATCGCCCTGTTCCTGCTGGCGATCGTGCCGGTGGTGACCGACCAGGTCGCGAACCTCACGGCCAGCGCTCCCGGCTGGTTCGACCAGCTCCAGCACAGCAGGACGGTCGAGCGGCTCGACCAGAAGTACGGCGTGGTCGAGAAGCTGAAGTCCTACGTCACCGGCGGCAGCCTCGGTCAGCAGGTGTTCGGCGGGGTGCTCGGCGTCGGGCTGAAGGTCCTGGGATTCCTGGCCAACGCCTTCGTGGTCGTCGTGATGATGCTGTACTTCCTCGCCACCCTGCCGCGGGTCAAGACCACCCTGTTCCGGTTCGCACCGGCCAGCCGCCGCGACCGCGTCACCAAGCTGGGCAACGAGATCCTGGAGGGGATCGGCGCCTACGTCTCGGGCGCCTTTGTCGTCGCGCTGTGCGCCGGCGTCAGCTCGCTGGTGTTCTTGTTCATCGTCGGCCTGGGCCAGTACGCCGTGGCCCTTGCGCTGGTCGTCGCCCTGCTCGACGTGATCCCGATGATCGGCGCCACGATCGGCGCGGTGATCGTGTGCGCGATCGGCTTCGCCACCGACGTACAGACCGGCCTGGCGCTGGTGATCTTCTACCTGGTCTACCAGCAGCTCGAGAACTATGTGATCTACCCGCGGGTGATGTCCCACACCGTCGACCTGCCCGGTCTGCTCACCGTGATCGCCGCCCTGGTCGGGGCCTCGCTGCTGGGCGTGGTCGGGGCGCTGCTGGCGATCCCGACCGCCGCGGCCCTGGTGCTGCTGTCGCGGGAGATCGTGATCAGGCGTCAGGACGCGCGCTGACGCCTGCCCGCTCGCTCGTGTCCCGCTCGCCCACCTTGACCAGCACGACCCCGGCCACGATCAGCGCGCCCCCCACGATCTGCACGGGTCGCGGAAGCTCCCCGAGCAGCAGCCAGGCCCAGAGGAGGGCCGAGAGCACCTCCGACAGTCCCACGAACGACGCCACCCGCGCGCCGAGCCGGCGGATCCCAGCGATCCCGCTCACGTAGGAGAGCGAGGCGGTGAACAGGCCGAGGCCGAGCACCGGCACCCACCAGTCGACCGCGTGTCCGTCGTAGTGCACGGTTGCCGTGGACACCGACCACGGCAGCAAGCCGACCAGGCCGGCGAGGAGCAGAGTGACGCCGCCCAGCAGCAGCCCACCGGTCGCCAGCACGATGCCGGGCAGGGCACCGTCCTCGTCGGCGGAGACCAGCCAGTAGTACGACACCGCCACCATCGCGGCCAGCGCCCACACCACCCCGACCGGGCTCACGTCGGCGCCGGAGAGCAGGTCGAGGACCAGCACCAGCCCGACCCCGGCCACCAGCGCCCCGACCACCGTCGTACGCAGCGGGCGCTCGCCTCGCCGGAACCAGAGCCAGGCGATCACGGCCACGGGCGAGGTGTACTCGATCAGCAGCGCGACACCGACCTGCATGTGGGCGACGGCATTGAAGTACGCGAGCTGGCACCCGGCAACGGCCACAAGCCCGAAGGCGGCGATCCGACCGGCGTGCTGCCGCAGCAGTGACCAGCGTCCGCGCAGCGTCACCACGGCGGCCGGCAGCAGCACGAGCGCGCCGACGAGCACCCGCACCGCCACCGCGGAGGCGGCGCTCCAGCCGGCGTCCATCAGGCCGCGGGCGACGGCGCCGGAGAGCCCAAACGACGCCGCCGACACCAGCGCGAACCCGAGCCCCGCGCCGGTCCGGGCGCGCGCCGTCCCGACGACGCTGTCATGGGTCAACGTGCTCATGACACATGACGCTACGGGGAACTGGTGTAAGGTGTCAATGTGGTCTTTGCCCATGACACCGAACTGTCACTGCAGTCCGCGGTGGCCCTTGCCAACTCGGCCGAGGGCGTCGACACCCTGACCACGCTCGACGACCTCGATCGCTACGTGCGCGAGCACGAGTTCACCGGATCCCGCAGCAACGACCAGGCGGAGCTCGACGCGGTTCGCGCCCTCCGCGCCGAGCTGTGGGAGCTGCTGAGCAGCGACCGGGACACCACCGTCGCCGTCGTCAACCGAATGCTGGCAAGCCGCCATGCGCTCCCCCAGCTGGTGCGCCACGACGGCTGGGACTGGCACCTGCACGCCACCGACCCCTCTGATCCGCTCGCCGACCGGATCGCGGTCGAGGCAGCGATGGCGATGATCGACGTGGTGCGCCTGGACGAGCTGAGCCGCCTCGGCACGTGTGTGGCCGACGACTGCGAGGCGATCGTGCTCGACCTGTCGCGCAACCGGTCGCGCCGGTTCTGCAGCACCTCGTGCGGCAACCGGGTCGCGGTCGCGGCCTACCGGGCCCGTCAGCCCTGACGCTGCTGCGGTCCCGGCACGGGGACGTCCTTGTAGTCAGACAGGTTGTGGGCGTTGTAGGCCGAGGTGTCGGCGGTCTCCATCGGGCCGTCCCACTGACGAGGCAGCGGCAGCGTGACGTCGGGCGCCACCCGGCGGACGACCTCGTCGAGCACCCGCTCGGCGTCGCCCACCCAGAGGTGCTTCGAGCTCTCCATCGGCACCAGCTCGACCTGGGTCAGCGGCGCGAACCGCTCCCGGGCCTCCGCCGGCCGCAGGTAGTCGTCGTGCTCGGGCACGAGCGCGGTCACCGGCTTGCCGGACTCGGCCCAGCGGGTCAGGTCGGCCTCGGTGCTGAACCGCAGCGGCGGCGAGAGCAGGATCGCGCCCTTCACCTGAGGGTCGAGCCCGTGCATCAGGGCGAGGTCGGTGCCGAACGACCAGCCGAGGAGCCAGACGTCCGGCAGGTCGTGGAACTCGGCGTACTCGACCGCCGCGGCGACGTCGTACCGCTCCCCCGCTGCGTTGTCGAACGCGCCCTGGCTGGTGCCCTGCTCGCTCCAGGTGCCGCGGGTGTTGAACCGCACCACCGCCAGCCCGGCCAGTGCCGGCAGCCTGAACGCCGCCTTGCGGAAGATGTGACTGTCCATCATTCCGCCGTGCGTTGGCAGCGGGTGCAGGCAGACCAGGGTGGCCACGGGCTCCCGGTCCTCCGGCACCGCGAGCTCGCCGACGAGCTCGAGTCCGTCGCCCGTGTGCAGCGTGATCGGCGTGCGGCGGGCGGGCAGCACCGAGTTGGCGCGGATCGGGGAGGTCATGGGGGTCATTCTCCCCCGGGTCAGCAGCAGCGCACCGGCCGCCCGCCGGCTATGCCCCGGTTCACGAGCGCTGCGCCTCGTGCTCGGCCAGGTAGGCCTCGATGCGGCGGTCGGGGACCATCCACATGACGGCGACCGCGACGAACGGCAGCAGCCCGAGCACCGGCGACACGAACACGAGCAGGATGCCGGCGACGTACAGCAGCGGCGATAGCTTGCCCTTCACGTCCGCGCCCATCGCCTCGCGCAGTCCGGCGCCACCGGGCCCACGGATGATCAGCTGCTGAAGGATCGTGTACGCAATGGCGGCGGCGAGCAGGTTGACGCCGTACACGAGGGTCGGCGTGGGCGCGAGATCGCTCTCGTCCATCCAGGCCGTCGTGAACGGGTAGAGGGAGAGCCAGAACAGCAGGTGCAGGTTGGCCCAGAGCACCGGGCCGGTGATCTTCTCGCAGAGCTGGAACATGTGGTGGTGGTTGTTCCAGTAGATGCCGATGTACACGAAGCTCAGCACATAGGTCAGGAAGCTGACCCCGGTCGCGTCCCACAGGTCGTGCAGGGTGTGCCCCTCCGGCACGTCAAGCTCGAGCACCATGATCGTGATGATGATCGCGAGCACCCCGTCGCTGAACGCCTCGAGCCGGTTCGTCCGCATGCGGGGGAGCCTAGCCGCGGGCTGTGGGTGGTCTCGCTGCACGCGCAAGCGAGCGCGTCGAGCGGACGACCTCGCGGCTGCGGGAGTTCAGGGGTGGAAAAGCGCAGCGATGGTGAGCTGCGGCGGGAGGTGACGGCCGCTCCCGTGGCGGCGCTGGCGGTGGTTGAACTTTCCGGTGGTCGAGCAGCGAGCGCCAGCGAGCGGGTGTCGAGACCACGCCTCGCGGCTGCGGGTGGTAAGTGGTGGAAAAGCGCAGCGACGAGGAGAGGTCCGGCGGTGCTCGCCGTCTGCTCCCGTGGCGGCGCTGGCGGTGGTTGAACTTTCCGGTGGTCGAGCAGCGAGCGCCAGCGAGCGGGTGTCGAGACCACGCCTCGCGGCTGCGGGAGTTCAGGGGTGGAAAGCGCAGCGACGGAGAGGGCGTCGCCCGGGGTTCGGGTCGCCGGCCGGGCGGCGGCTCGGCGGTGGTTGAGAAGGGCGCGCAGCGCCCGTCTCGAACCCCCACCGTACCCACGAGGACTACCTTCGGATCGCCTTATTTCTATGGGCAAAGTCGACGGATTCCACACTTGATTCGAACACCTGTGCGACTAGAATGGGACCATGATCCCGGGAGCCGCCACCAGCCTCGACACCGCAGCGGACACCGCTGCCGGGGTGCTGGCGTTCGCCCGGGA
>Ga0207691_10003659_pt1 | contig 14912 bp, 10 predicted proteins | sample KBSM13metaG_FD_184327 | JGI IMG/M metagenome (GOLD analysis project Ga0207691, IMG submission 184327) | Miscanthus rhizosphere microbial communities from Kellogg Biological Station, Michigan, USA - KBS M1-3 metaG (SPAdes) (version 2) | ecosystem: Host-associated > Plants > Roots > Rhizosphere >... | reverse complement strand
CGCGGGGAAGATGCTGCGGATCGCCGTCGGCCCCGGCGGCGGCGAGGCGCGGTGGACGGACTGGACGGAGACGGTCATGAAGGCCTGGCAGGGCCACCAGTGGAGCTGGGACATGGAGGGCCTCTCCCTCCACAACTACACGGTGATCAAGTGGCCGCCCGCCTACGCGTCCGTCGGGTTCGGCGAGAAGGAGTACGCGGAGATCCTCCAGAAGACGCTCGAGATGGACGGGCTCATCGCGAAGCACTCGGCCATCATGGACAAATACGACCCGCAGAAGAAGATCGCGCTCGTCGTCGACGAGTGGGGCGCCTGGTACGCGAAGCTGCCCGGCAGCCCGGAGGGTTTTCTCGCCCAGCAGAACAGCCAGCGCGACGCCGTGCTGGCCGCGCTCAACCTCAACATCTTCGCTCGGCACGCCGATCGCGTGCGCATGGCCAACATCGCGCAGATGGTCAACGTGCTCCAGGCCATGATCCTGACCAACAAGGAGAAGATGGTCCTCACGCCGACCTACCACGTCTTCCAGATGTACGTGCCGTTCCAGGACGCGACGTTCGTGCCCGTCACCTTCGACGCGGGCGCGTACACCCAGGGCGGCATCACCCTGCCGCGTGTGGATGCGATCGCGGCCAGGGACGCCGCGGGCAAGGTCTGGATGGCGGTGACGAACGTCGATCCCAACCGGCCGGCGACGATCACGGCGAGCGTGGCCGGCCTCACCCCCCGGTCGGCGGCGGGCCAGACCCTCACCGGGCCTCGCGTCGACAGCGTCAACACGTTCGAGGCGCCCACGACCGTCGCCCCGAAGCCCATCACGGCGCGGGTCCAGGACGGAGCGGTCACGCTCACCGTCGAGCCCAAATCGGTCACGGTGATCTCGGTTCAACCGTGAGCGGGCGCATGAGAGTGAAGACGCTCGTCGCGAGCCTGGCCCTGGCGACGCCGCTGGCGGCCCAGGTGAACACCGAGGTGCCGCCCCTCGTCCCCGGCGCAAGGCCCGCCACCGTGGAGCGGGTCAAGATCCACGGGACGGCCCTGGAGGGCAATCTCGAGGGGAACGCCGTCGATCGCAACGCCATCGTGTTCCTGCCCCCGAGCTACGCGAAGGAAACGTCCAGACGCTATCCGGTCGTCTATGCGCTGCACGGCTACTCCATCGGCGCCGAGCAGTGGGCCCCGGAGATACACGTGCCGCAGACCCTCGAAGGCGCCTTCGCGCAGGGCGCCCAGGAGGTGATCGTCGTCCTGCCCGACTCGAAGACCGTGCACAACGGCTCCATGTACTCGAGCTCGGTCACCACGGGCGATTTCGAGCGCTACGTCTCGGAGGACGTCGTGGCCTGGACCGACGCTCACTATCGGACGATTCCACGGAGATCGAGCCGCGGCCTGGTCGGCCACTCCATGGGCGGCTACGGCGCGACCCGCATCGCCATGAAACATCCCGACGTGTTCGGGAGCGTGTACATCATGAGCCCGTGTTGCCTCTCTCCGCGGGGTGCCGGCTCCCCCGGCGGAGACATCGAGAAGACCCTGGAGGCGGTGAAGACGCCGGCCGATTCGGCGGGTCTCTCGTTCTTCGCCCGCGCCCAGCTCGCCAGCGCGGCCGCCTGGTCGCCCGATCCGAAGAATCCGCCGCTCTATCTCCAGCTCCCCACGCGAGGCGGCGAGCCGCAAGCGGACGTGCTCGCGAAGTGGGCGGCCAACTCTCCGCTCGCCTTCCTGGACCAATACGTCGGGAACCTGCGCCGGTATCGCGCCATTGCCATCGACGTGGGCGACCAGGACCGCTTGCGGGCCGACGCAGAGAAGCTGCACGACGCGCTCGAGCGATATGCCATCGCCAACACCTTCGAGGTCTACCCCGGCACGCACACGAGCAAGGTGGCCGATCGCTTCCAGAACCACGTGATGCCCTTCTTCAGCCGGAGCCTTTGCGCGAAGGGCGACTGCCCGTAAACCACTCTCCGGCTCCGGAAGAACTCAACGCGCGCGGTAGAGTACGGAGGGATGAAGGCCAGGGTCGTCGTGTCCCTCCTCACTTCCGCGCAGGAGTTCCAGCTCATGCAGGCCGCGGACGCGCGCGCCGCGGGCCAGCGCACGGGACTGGAAGTCGAGGTGGTGTTCGCCGAGAACAACGCGATCCTGCAGATCCAGCAGCTGTACTCGTTCATTCACGCGCCGGAGGACCGGCGACCGGCGGCCCTCCTCGTCGAGGCCGTCAGCTCCGAGGGCATGGAGCGCGTCGCCCGCAACGCGGTCAAGGCGGGGATCGGCTGGGTCATACAGCAATGGAGGACCGAATACCTGGCCTCCCTCCGCGTCCAGCACCCCAAGGTCCCGGTCGTGTCCGTCGCCGTGGACGAGGAAGAGATCGGTTCGATCCAGGCGCGCCAGGTCCGCGCGCTGCTGCCGCAGGGCGGCGGGGTCCTCGTCATCCAGGGACCCGCCGACTCCACGAGCGCCACGCGCCGGCAGGACGGCCTGGTGAGCGGGCTGAAGGATTCGGGCATCGAGATCAGGACGGCGCTGCGTGGCGACTGGACGGCCCGGAGCGCGGAAACCGCGGTGACGTCCTGGTTGCGCCTCAAGTCGACCGAGGGCCTGCGCGTCGACGCGGTCGTCTCCCAGAACGACTCGATGGCGTCCGGGGCGCGCGCCGCCATCCGGGCCGGGCGAAGCGACTGGTCCACGTTGCCGTTCACCGGGTGCGACGGCCTTCCCGAGGGCGGACGCCGCATGGTCGCCTCCGGCGAGCTGACGGCCACCTTGATCAAGCCGACCACGACCGGCCCGGCCGTGGAGCTGGTCGCGCGCACGCTCCGTGGCCAAGCCGCTCCCGCCGAGGTCGTCCTGCACGCGACGTCCCATCCGCCGCTGGAGACGCTGGCCCGCCGTCGCTGAGCGGGCCTCGCCGCGTGAAACCGGTCTCCGCGGCCTGACTCACTTCGTGCGCGCGCCGCGTATGATCCCGCGGTGCCAACCGTGAAGGTCAAGGGACTCCGCTGGTGGATGATGGCCCTGTTGATGATGGGGTCGATCATCAACTACCTGACCCGCAGCGCGCTGTCGGTGGCGGCCCCGACCTTGCTCCAGGACCTCCACATCTCGGCGCGCGAGTATTCCTGGATCGTCGCCGCCTTCCAGGGCGCGATCATGCTCCAGCCCCTGTGCGGATACGTCCTCGACGTGCTGGGGCTCCGGCTGGGCTTCGCCATCTTCGCCGTCGCCTGGTCGCTCATCAGCATGGCCCACGCGCTCGCCCACAGCTGGCAGGCGCTGGCCGGGCTGCGCGGGCTGCTGGGCCTGGCCGAGGGCTCGGCCAACCCGGCGGGCATGAAGGCGACCGCGGAATGGTTCCCCGCACGCGAGCGCGGATTCGCCGGCGGGCTCTTCAACATCGGGGCTTCGTTCGGCTCGATGCTCGCGCCGCCCCTGGTGGCCTGGGCGATCCTCAGCTACAACTGGCAGACGGCGTTCGTGATCACGGGCGGGATCGGGATCGTCTGGGTCGTGCTGTGGCTCCTCTTCTTCGACACACCCGACCGCCACCGCGCGCTCGACCCCGCGGAGCGCCAGATGATCGTGGAAGGCCAGGAGCGGCATCTCGCCGGCGGCGCCCGCCCTTCGCCGGGCCAGATCCTTCGCCAGCGCAACTTCTGGGGCATCGCCTTGCCGCGCTTCCTGGCCGATCCCACGTGGGGCACGCTGACCTTCTGGGTGCCGCTCTACTTGAGCCAGGTCCGGCACTTCGACCTCAAGCAGATCGCGATGTTCGCCTGGATGCCGTTCCTGGCCGCGGACATCGGCTGTTTCGCCGGCGGCACGATCAGCCTCTTCTTGCAGCGCCGCGGCGTTTCGCTGATCAACGCGCGCCGCTCGGCCTTCACCGCCGGCGCGGTGATGATGATGGGCATGGGCTTCGTCGGAGTGGTCGAGAGCCCCTACACCGCGATCGCCCTCCTGAGCCTGGGCGGCTTCGCGCACCAGACGCTCTCCGTCACCGTGATCACCATGTCCTCGGACCTGTTCAAGCGCAGCGAGGTGGCGACGGTGGCGGGGATGGCGGGCACCTGCGGGAACGCGGGGCTGCTGATCTTCTCGTTGATGATCGGCGGGCTCGTGGCCACCATCGGTTACACGCCGTTCTTCGTCGGGCTCGGCGTGCTCGACCTCGTGGGCGCGGCCGTGCTCTGGACGCTGGTGCGGGAGCCGCGGAGCGAGGCACCGGAGGCCGCGCGTGCCTGAGCGCGCCGTCATCCGCAACCCGATCCTGCGCGGGTTCAACCCGGACCCGTCGGTCGTGCGCGTCGGCGACGACTACTACGTCGCCACCTCGACGTTCGAGTGGTTCCCTGGAGTGCAGATCCACCACTCGCGCGACCTCGTGCACTGGCGCCTCCTCACCCGGCCCCTGACGCGAGCGAGCCAGCTCGACATGCGGGGCGACCCGGACTCGTGCGGGGTGTGGGCGCCCTGCCTCACCCACGCGGACGGCCTCTTCTACCTTATCTATACGGACGTGAAGCGCTACGGCCGCACCACCGTGGGCGGAGCGTCCGGGGCCTCACTGCGCGACTTCCACAACTACCTGGTCACGAGCCCCCGGATCGACGGCGACTGGTCGGATCCGGTGTATCTCAACAGCAGCGGGTTCGATCCCTCCCTGTTCCACGAGGACGACGGTCGGAAGTACCTCGTGAACCAGCTCTGGGACCACCGCCCGGGGAGGAACCGCTTCGCCGGAATCGTGCTGCAGGAGTACGCGCCGGCCGAGCGCCGGCTGATCGGCGAGCGGCGGGTCATCTTCGAGGGCACGCCGCTGGGTCTCACCGAGGCGCCGCACCTCTACAAGCGGGGCGGCTACTACTACCTGATCACGGCCGAGGGTGGCACGGGTTGGGGGCACGCGGTCACGATGGCGCGCGCCCGCGCGGTGATTGGGCCCTACGAGCTGCACCCCGACGTGTACATCCTGAGCGCACGGCACCGCCCCGACGCCCCCTTGCAGCGCGCCGGGCACGCCGATCTCGTCGAGACCCCGGCCGGCGAGACGTACATGGTGTACCTCTGCGGCCGGCCGCTGCGGAACCGCGGCCGCTGCACGCTCGGACGCGAGACCGCGATCGTGCGGATGGAGTGGGGCGACGACGGTTGGCTGCGGACGGCGGACGGCGCCGGGCTTCCCCAGCTCGAGGTCCCGGGACCGGACGTCCCTCCGCAGGCGTTTCGGGCGCCCGCGGCCCGATCCGATTTCGACGGCGGCACGCTCCCCATCGAGTTCCAATGGCTGCGCTCGCCGCGGCCGGAGGAGATCTTCAGCCTGGGCGCGCGGCCCGGGCACCTCCGCCTCTACGGGCGCGAGACCATCGGCAGCGTCTTCCGCCAGGCCCTGGTCGCTCGCCGGCAACAGGCGCACAGTTTCAGCGCCTCGACGGTGGTGGACTTCGAGCCCGAGCACTTCCAGCAGATGGCCGGACTCGTCTGCTATTACGGCGGAGCCAAGTTCCATTACCTCCACGTCTCGCACGACGAGACGCTGGGCAAGTACCTGGCCGTCATGTCGGCGCTCCCTGACTCGCCGCAGGCCGACGCCTTCACGCCCAAGGTCGCGATCCCGGCCGGCCCCGTCGAGCTGCGCGTCGAGGTGGACGAGGAGCGGATGTACTTCGGCTACCGCCCGGCGGGCGGGAACTGGCAGTGGCTGCCGCAGCAGTTCGACGCCAGCATCCTCTCGGACGAGGCGACGACCCCGGGCCTGCCCAACTTCACGGGCGCGTTCGTGGGCATGGCCTGCCAGGACATGGCGGGCACGGCGAAGGCCGCGGACTTCGACTGGTTCGAATACCGCGAGCGCGAGTTCGACGCCGATCCTCGCGTGTGATCGGCATGCTGGAGGGGTAGACATGAAGAAGGCAGGATGGGCGCTCTTTCTCGTGGCCAGCCTTTGCTCCGCCCAGGAGTCCGGCGAGTTCCGTCCCGCGGCGACGAACGTCTGGGGAGCGGAGTATCCCCGCGTCGACGGGGCGGGCAGGGTCGAGGTCCGGATCAAGGCTCCCGACGCCACGAAGGTGCGGGTGAGCTTCTGGAGCGGGCCGAAGCTGGACCTGGTGAAGCAGTCCGACGGGCTGTGGACGGTCACCACGCCGCCGCTCGTGCCCGGCCTGCACTACTACATGCTCAACGTGGACGGCGCGGAGGTCGCCGACCTCGGCAGCCAGGCCTTCTTCGGCGGCGGCAAGTATGCGAGCGCGGTCGAGGTGCCGGAGCCCGGCTCCACCTACTACTCCATCCAGCCCGTGCCGCACGGCCAGGTGCGCGAGGTCTGGTACGACTCGAAGGTCACCGGCACCTGGCGTCACGCCCTCGTCTACCTGCCGCCCGGGTACGACGAGCAGACGAAGAGGCGCTATCCCGTGCTCTACCTGCAGCACGGCGGCGGCGAGGACGAGACGGGTTGGATCCGGCAGGGCCGGGCGAACTTCATCCTCGACAACTTGATCGCGGCCGGCAGCACTCAGCCGATGATCGTCGTCATGGCCTACGGGTACGCGCGGCGTGCCGGCCAGCCCATTCCCGACCTGACGGGCAAGCCGCCGGGCTCGCCGGAGCGGGCGAAGGCGATGCTGGACATGGCGTCCGCCTTCGAGGCGGACGTGACCGAGGCCCTCATCCCGTTCGTGGACTCGACCTTCCGGACGACGGCCGACCGGGACCATCGCGCGATGGCGGGACTGTCGATGGGCGGGATGCAGACGTTCCACGTCACGCTGCGCCATCTCGACCTCTTCTCGTACATCGGAGGGTTCAGCGGAGCGGGCGCGGCGCAGATGCTTGCGGGCGAGAAGCTGGACGCCCGGACGGCCTACAACGGGGCGTTCGCGGATCCGGAGGCTTTCGCGAAGAAGGTGCGCCTCCTGTGGCTGGGCGTCGGCACCGACGAGCCGGAGCGGATGCGTGAGGGGATCCGCGGACTCCACGCGTCGCTCACGGAGGCAAAGATCCCGCACGTCTATTGGGAGTCTCCCGGCACGGACCACGAGTGGCAGACCTGGCGGCGCGATCTCAAGGACTTCGCGCCGCGACTCTTCCGGCCCGCCGCGCGCTGAGTGCGAGCGGCGGTCAGATCCGGTTGAAGATCTCGATCGCCTTCTGGATCGACTTGTGCTCGCGGATGAACGGGAACATCCCGCTCTCGCGCGCGTCGATCTCCCGCGCCTTCTTCAGGACGTCCTCCGCGCGCTCCTGGGGGACGACCACGACCCCGTCTTCGTCGGCCACGATGATGTCTCCCGGGCGCACGGTCACTCCGGCGCACTGAACCGGGACGTTCTTCGCCACCGTTGCATAGTGGCCGACGGCGGTCCGGGGAGTGGAGGAGCGCGCGTAGACCGTCAGCCCCATGCGCCGGATGTCCCAGATGTCGCGAATGGCGCCGTCGAGCACCATGCCCGCCATGCCGCGCACGGTGGCCCCCGTGCCCATGAGGTTGCCCATGGCCGCGATGTCGAGCGTGCCCTCCATGACGATGACGCCCACGTCGCCCGGCTTGGCGGCGTCGATCATCTCGACCGAGTGTTTCGTGGCCAGGGCGGGCGTCGCGCCTTCGGGGGGCGCGGGCTTGGCCAGCGAGGTCACCGCGCGTCCGACCATCGCCTTCCCCGTCACCAGCTTCATGTCGAATCGCATGGTGCCGTTCTGGCCGGTCACGAGCTCCACGGCATCCGAGACCGACGCCGGATAGGTCTGCTTGAAGCCGGCGATGAGCGCGTCGTCCGGTGTGGCTGGGGGCTTCGTATCCGCGGCCGCGGCCACGATGGCGGCGGGGACGGCGAGCAGCAGGGCGGCGCGAAGGAGGGTGCGGCCACGACCGGGCTGTTTCATGGCTTGTCCTTCTTCTTCTCCTCCTCGAACTTCTTGCGGAGCTCGGGGCTCATCGGATAGACGTCGCGGAAGCGGTGCTGCTTCGTGCGGGCCAGGGCGCGCTCGTAGTTCTCCTGCTCCACCACGCGCGTGGCGCGCGCGATCACCTCGTCGGCGATGGAGGCGGGAAAGAAGACCACGGCCTCGTCGTCGGCCACCACCGCGTCGCCAGGCAGTACGGTGGCTCCCCCGACGCGCACGGGCACGTTCCAGTCCACGCCGATCTGCGAGGCCGGGCGCGGATCGAAGCCCACGGCGAGGACCGGGAAGCCGGCCATCGCCCGCAGCTCGGTCAGGTCGCGCGTCGAGCCGTAGAGCACGGCGCCCCGCGCGCCCTGGAGCTGGGCGGCCAGGGCGGAGATGTCCCCGAAGAAGATCCCGTCCGGGACGCCGCCCCCGAGGTCCACCACCAGCACGTCGCCCGGCTTCGCCTCCTCACCCGCGCGCACGTTGTAGGCCACCGGCCAGTCGCCTTCCTTGGCCAGGGCCTGCATCGCTTCCACGAGGTCGGGGCGCCGCGGAAGGTAGCGGATGGTCAGCGCGCGGCCCACGAGCGGCTCGCTGGGGCGCGTGGAATGGAGACCGCTCATGTGCGCGTTCGTGTAGCCGAGCTGCTGGACCGAGGCCCAGACCGCCTCCAGGGGAAAGCCCTTCAGCTTCTCCATCTGCTCGTCGCTCAGGCGGACGGCCTTCGTCCGGAGCAGGTCGATCACGGGGTGGTAGGTGTCACGGCGGGCGCGCAGCTGCGCGTCGGCCGCCACGTCGGCCGGCGGCGCCGCCCCGGCGAGGCCGGCGCTCCCCGCGAGCGCGCACGCGAGAACGGCCACGGCTCCTCTTCGCACGTTCCCCCTCCTCACGCCGCGGGCTCGAACCAGGGTGTCCCCTTGATCTGGGCGCGGCGCGCCCCCTCTTCGTTCATCTCCACGCCCAGGCCCGGGCGGTCGGAGACCGTGATCCAACCCTTCTCGATGATCTCGCCCTCCTTGACGAAGCTCTTCCACAGCGGGAGCCGCTGGATCCAATGCCATTCCAGGACGAGGAAGTTCGGCACGGCCGCACAGACGTGGGCGGAGGCCATGGTGCCGATGGGAGACACCACGCAGTGGGGCGCGAAGGGCACGTAGTACGTGTGCGCCATGTCCGCGATCTTGCGGGACTCGAGCAGGCCACCGCACTTCTGGATGTCGGGCATGATGATGTCCGCCGCCCGCTTCTCCAGCAGCTCGCGAAAGCCGTGGCGCAGGTACAGGTTCTCGCCGCAGCAGATCGGCGTCGAGGTGGACTCGCGGATGTCCCGCATGGCGTCCACGTTCTCGGGCGGCACGGGCTCTTCGAGGAAGAGCAGCTTGAAGGGCTCGGCCTCCTTCGCCACCCGCTTGCCCGTGGTCATGTCGTAGCGGCCGTGCATGTCCACGGCGAGGTCGACCCGCTTCGGGAAGAACTCGCGCACGAAGGCGATCTTGCGGATCATCTTGTCGATCTCGGCGTTGCTCGCCGTCCAGTTCACGGCGTCCCAGCGGTTGGGGTCGTCGCGGTCGTCGATGTCGATCTTCACGGCGGTGAAGCCCATGTCGCGGATGCCGCCGAGCTTCTCCTTCGCCTGCGGGTCGTCGGGGTCTTCGGTCTGCGAGTCGCAGTAGACGCGGATCTTGTCCCGCATCTTGCCGCCGAGGAGCTGGTAGACGGGCAGACCGAGCGCCTTCCCCGCCAGGTCCCAGAGCGCGATCTCGATGCCGGTCAGGGCCGTGACGTATTGCCCGGCCTGGGCCCCCGCGAAGATGCCCAGCGTCCGCATGCGCTCGAAGAGGTGGTCCACGTTGAGCGGGTCCTGCCCGACGAGCATGCGCTTCAAGGGCCCCTGGATGAGAGGCGGCGTCCCCACCGCGGAGTCCGTCGCCTCGCCCTGCCCGATCAGGCCCTGGTCGGTGTAGATGCGGACGTGGACCTGGTGGCCGTGCGCCATCACCTGCGCCGTGCGCACGTCCGTGATCTTCAGCTTCGGACGCCGGTAGGGCGAGCTCGTGTCCTGGATCGCGCGGGCCAGGCCGGGCAGGCTCAAGACGCCGCCCGCGGCTCCGAGACCGGCGAGGAATGATCGTCTTGTCGACATCGGTGCCTCCAGGCGCCGGCCGGGCCGGCGCGGTCGTCAGCGGCGGAGCTTGCGGATCGCGCGACCGGTGTTCTGCACGAGCAGGCGCATGGCCGCCTCCGCGCGGTTGGGCTGGCGGCGCCGGATGGCGTCGAGGATGGCCTGGTGCCGGGGCAGCGAGGAGGGCGCGAGGCCGGGCACGCGGATGGCGGCGTTGAACGCGACGAGCAGCGTCGTGTTCACGATCGCGCCCACCTGCTCCAGCACCTCGTTGTCGCAGGCCTGCACGATGGTGCGATGGAAACGGATGTCCGCCTCGTTGTAGGCCGCGTAGTCCGGCGGGACGAGATCGAGGGCGTCGCGCATCTCGCGCAGGGCGGCCTGCAGGGCGGCGATCTGCGCCGGCCGGGCGCGCCGGGCCGCCAGCTCCGCCGCCCCCGGCTCGATCAGGAGCCGGACCTCGGTGAGCTTCCCCAGGAGAGCGCCCGGAGGCACCCCCTCCTGGCGCCAGGCCAGGACGTCGGGGTCGAGCAGGTTCCAGGACTCGCGCGGCCGGACCCGCGTCCCCGTCTTCGGCCGCGACACCACCAGTCCCTTGGCGGCCAGGACCTTGACCGCCTCCCGGAGGACTCCCCGGCTGGCCCGCACGCGGGCCGGGGTCGGGAGCTGCTCGCCGGGCTGGATCTCGCCCTTCACGATGCGGCTCCCGATGGCGTGCACGATGCGGCCATGCTGGCCGGCGCGCGGATAACCGGCGCGGGCGGGGCTCGCGGCATGGGCCTTGGACACGGTGCCCGCGATTATGCCGCCCGCCGCCGGCGCGCACAATACTTTTTCCGGTTGACTCGCCCGCCGATCTGCGTATTCTACGGACCATTCAATTCATTAGTCCGACCATTGGTCCCAATGGCCCAACGATTGGGCGCGGGGCCGCGTGGCACTCGATCTCTGAGAGTCGAGAGGGAGGGTTTATGACCAGGCAGAGGAACGTGGCCCGCGGAGGCGCGGTGGCGCTTGCGCTGGCGGGACTGCTCATGGGGGCGCCGGGCGAGGCCCAGGTCACCACCGGGACCATCGCGGGATCGGTCAAGGACGAGCAGGGTGCGGCCGTCCCCGGCGCCCGCGTCACCATCACGGAGGTGAACAAGGGGACGGTCGGAACATACTCGACCGATGCCGACGGCACGTTCCAGGTGCCCTTCCTCATCCCGGGCACCTACGACGTGGCCATCGAGCTCACCGGATTCCGGAAGTACACCCACCGCGGCGTCGTGCTGCAGGTCAACCAGCGCGCGCGCGTCGACGCCACCCTGACCGTGGGCGGCCTCACCGATGCCACGGAAGTGGTCGGGCTGGCCCCGCTCACGCGCACCGACTCCGCGGAGCTCGGGGAAGTGATCGAGGAGCGAGCGGTGCGCGAGCTGCCCCTGAACGGGCGCAACTTCGCCCAGCTCGTGTATCTCGTTCCCGGCGTCACCCCCGGCCAGGCGGGCGAGAACCTCTCCGGCGCCTCCACCTTCAACCCGCGCGGCGCTTCGAACTTCAACGCCCTCGGCTCGCAGGCCAACACGAACGCCTGGCTCGTCGACGGCATCGACAACAACGAGTACACCTTCAACACCGTGATCGTGCAGCCCACGGTGGAGTCGGTGCGCGAGTTCAAGGTGCTGACGGGCACCTTCTCCGCCGAGTTCGGACGCGGCGCCGGCGTCGTCTCCGTCTCCACGAAGTCGGGCCAGAACGCCTGGCACGGCACCGCGTTCGAGTACCTCCGCAACGAGAAGTTCGACGCCAAGAACTTCTTCGCCTTGCCCACGGCGCCCAAGGCTCCCCTGGACCGCCACCAGTTCGGGGCCTCGCTGTCGGGGCCGATCATCAAGAACAAGACGTTCTTCTTCGTGGACTACGCGGGCCAGAAGGAGGAGCGCGGCCAGGTCTTCGTGAACACGGTCCCGACCGCGGCCACCCGGCGGGGTGACTTCAGCGACTACCGCGACCGCAACGGCAACCTGATCGTCATCTACGACCCGCTCACCACCCGCCCCAACCCGAACGGGTCGGGCGTCGTCCGTGACCCCTTCCCCGGCAACGTCATCCCCGCCAACCGGCTCGACGCCGTGGGGCGCAACGTCGCCTCCATCTACCCGCTGCCGAACGGGCCCGGCAACTTCGACAACTACACCTCGACCGTCAACCGCTCGGTGCGCGACCACAGCTTCACCGGCCGCGTCGACCACCGGGCCGGCAACAAGGACAACTTCTTCGCCCGCTTCAGCTACGAGAAGTACAAGCTCGACGCGCCCCAGGGACAGGCCGCCTGCTGCCTGCCCACGCCCGACGACGCCGCGGCGGCCTTCGACCTGGGGCCATTCGTGGCCGGCATCCAGAACACCCGCCTCACCACCATGGGCGGCGCCGCCAGCTGGACGCACATCTTCGGGGCGAACGTGGTCAACGAGCTGCGGCTCGGGTTCGCCAAGACCAACCCCGAGACCCGGCAGTCCGACTACGGCCACCAGTCCTCGACCAGCCTCGGGATCCAGGGCATCAACGTCAGCGACTACACGACCGGGCTGCCCAATCTCAACATCCAGGACATCACGGGAATCTCGGGCGGGCCGGCGTTCCTGCCCGTCAACCCCAAGCAGATCCACTACCAGGTGGAGGACACGTTGTCCTGGGTCAAGGCCAGGCACACGTTCAAGACGGGGTACCGCTTCCTCCTGCGCAAGCCGACGCCCTTCACCCACACCAACACCCGCAGCAGCATCTCCGTCAACCGCAACCTGACCAACAACCCGCAGACCAACAGCCAGGGCTCCGGCATCTCGACCCTGCTGCTCGGTTACACCACGGGCGGCCAGCGCGGCTTCCTGCTGGACTTCTACGAAATGACGAACTCGGAGCACTCCGCGTTCATCCAGGACGACTGGAAGGCGAGCGCCCGCCTCACGATCAACGCCGGGTTGCGCTACGAGGTCTACGTTCCGGACACGGAGGCGCAGGACCGGCTGCCGAACTACGACCCCGTCGCCCTGGAGCTCGTCTACGCCGGCGAAAACGCCGACCGCCACGCCAACAAGAAGACGCAGTGGGGCAACTTCGCTCCCCGCATCGGCGCCGCCTTCGACGTGACCGGCGACGCCAGGAACGTCTTGCGCGCGGGCTACGGCCGGAGCTTCTTCCCGGTGCCGTATTCGGCCGGGAGCCTGCTGGACCAGAACGTGCCCGACTCGATCTCCCAGAACTACGCCGTGGAGACGAACCCGCTCGATTTCTCGCCCTCGCGCGTCCCTCGGCTCTCGAACCCCTTCCCGACCATCGTGCCGGTCAAGCCGCGGGGAACCGCCGAGCTCAACGCGGCCAACCCGCTCGTGTTCGGCCATGCCTTCTCGAACGAGACCCCGCACATGGATACCTGGCAGGTGAGCTACGAGCGGCAGCTCACGAACACGCTGATGGCGGAGGTCGCCTACGCCGGCAGCAAGGGATCGAACCTCATCTGGGTCGGCAACATCAACGAGGTTCAGCCGGGGCCGGGGACGCAACCCTCGCGGCGGCTCATCCAGCCCCTCTCCAACGTGGTCACGATCAACTACTTCGACACCAACAACCGGTCGATCTATCACGGCCTGCAGGTGAAGGTGAACCAGCGCGTCACCCGCGGCCTGCAGTATCTGGCCAGCTACACCTTCGGCAAGTCCCTCGACTACGCCGGCTCACCCGCGTCGGGCGGCGGCGCCGTGGGCGGGCCGCAGAGCGTCACCCTCTTCGAGCAGAGCAAGGGGCCCTCGGGGTTCGACGTCAAGCACCGCTTCGTGCTGAGCTGGGTCTGGGCGCTGCCCTTCGGAGCGGACGACGCATTCGCGCAATCCGGGTTCCTGAGGCCGATCCTCCAGGACTGGCAGTTCGGCGGCATCGTGACGCTGTCCACCGGCCGGCCGTTCACCGTCTTCCTCAACACCGGCGTCAACAACGGCGCGCCCTCGTGGCCGGACCGGATCGGCGACGGCCGCCTCGACAAGCCCACCGTGGATCTCTGGTTCGACCCGACCGCCTTCGCGGCGCCGGCGCCCAACCACTACGGGACCTCGGGCCGCGGCGTGCTCTACGCCCCGGGCACGCAGACGGTGGACGCAACGCTGTCCCGCACGTTCCCGATCAACCGCTTCCGCGTCCAGTTCCGGGCCGAGGCCTTCAACCTCTTCAACACGCCCCAATTCGGGTTCCCGAACCAGAACATCGGTTCACCGACCGTGGGCAAGATCACGACCACCCTCGGCGACAACCGCTCGATGCAGTTCGCGCTGAAGCTGGACTTCTAGGAGGGACCGAGAGCGGCGACGGCGCGCGCGCCCTGGGCGACGACCATGCCGGACATCACGTTCCGGGCGCGATCTCCCGCTTGCGCTTGCCGAGGTACCGCGACACTTGTTCCCAGGGGCTGATCTCGACGCCTTTCTGCTTCGCCCGCTTCTCCAGCTCGTCGAGCCAGGCCTGGGCCTGCCGGTCGCCGTGGCGGGCGAACGCGAGCAGGTGCCAGACCTCCAGCTTCCGGCCGTTGATGGAGGCGGTGGTGCTCGCCGGATACGGCCCCGTGAACGGGTGGAAGCCGTCGCGCACCGCCGCCAGCTCGACCAGCGGTGCCGCGGCCAAAGCCTTCTTCAGCGCCTTCATCGCGCCGGCAGGTTGCCAGTCGAGCTGCTTCACGTCCACCACCTGCGGCGCGGGGGCCCGGAAGCGCTCGACTGGAAACTGCGCCTTGCCGCCGCCGAATACGGCCTGGGCGTTCATCGCGGCGAGCTGATCGGGGTCGAACTCGAGGCGCAGCCGGCGCGGGCCGTCGAAGCGGTGACGACACTGGCGATTCGGCAGCCGCACGAAGGCAAAACGCCTC
>Ga0207691_10003658_pt1 | contig 14919 bp, 11 predicted proteins | sample KBSM13metaG_FD_184327 | JGI IMG/M metagenome (GOLD analysis project Ga0207691, IMG submission 184327) | Miscanthus rhizosphere microbial communities from Kellogg Biological Station, Michigan, USA - KBS M1-3 metaG (SPAdes) (version 2) | ecosystem: Host-associated > Plants > Roots > Rhizosphere >... | reverse complement strand
CATGCGGCCAGCGGCGGGGAGCAACCGAGCACGCTGGTACCGTCGGGCGCGATCACTTTCGTCGATGGTAGGTCCACCCTGTTCGTGAAGAGCGGCGAGAACGCCGTGCGAGTCGTCAAGGTGGAGCTAGGAATCACCAACGGCCAAGAGACGGAAGTAATGAACGGCGTGAACCCCGGCGACGAGGTGGTGAGCGAGGGCGTGTTTGCGTTGAAGAGCGAGCTGTTCCGCTGAACGAGTTGTTTCCATGTTGAATTATTTGGTAGCGGCGTCGATCCGGGCGCGAGGCGCAGTGATCGCTGCACTCGTGTTGTTGCTCGCAGTAGGGGTGTGGGCGGCGCGCACGTTGCCGATCGACGCCATGCCCGATGTCTCTACCGTGCAGGTCTCGGTGCTCACATCCGCCTCGGGCCTGTCCCCGGTAGAAATCGAGCGCACGGTGACGATGCCGCTCGAGAACGCACTGAACGGCGTGCCCGGCGCGATCAGTCAGCGCAGCGTCTCGCGCTCGGGGTTGTCTGCGGTCACGGTGATTTTCCGCGAGACGATGGACATCTGGTTTGCTCGTCAACTCGTGCTCGAACGCTTGCGCGGGGTCGAGTTGCCGGCCGCAGCCTCCGCACCCGAGCTAGCGCCGGTCTCGTCGGGCCTGGGTGAGATTTTTCAGTTCGTGGTCAGGAGCGATAACCACTCGGCCATGCAGCTGCGCACGCTGCTCGACTGGGAGATCGTGCCGAAGCTGCGTAACGTGCCCGGCGTCGTGGAAGTGAACACGATGGGCGGCGAGCTCAAGCAGTTTCAAGTCATCGCCGATCGCGCGCGCTTGAAAGCGCAGGGGCTGTCGTTGGGCGATGTGGTCGACGCGCTGCGCGCCGCAAATCTGAACGCCGGCGGCGGTTACATCGACCGCCGTGAAGAGTCGTTCACCGTGCGTGGGCAGGGTATGCTCGCGAGTCCCGACGAGATCGGCAAAGTCTTGGTGCGCGCCTCGAACGGCAGCCCCGCGGTCTTGGTCCACCATATCGCCGACGTGAAGGTGGGCCCGGCTTTGCGCCAGGGCGTGATTACGCACAACGGCAAGGGCGAGGCGGTCACGGGTGTGGTGATGATGTTGCTCGGCGAAAATAGCCGGAACGTCGTCACCGCCGTAGCCAAGCGCGTGCAGGAGATCCAGCCCAAGCTGCCCCCGGGCGTGAAAATCGAGGTCATCTACGATCGCAGTGACTTCGTCGGTCGCACGCTGTCGACGGTGATGAAGAACCTGGCCGAAGGCATTGCCATCGTCACCATCGTGCTGATCGTCTTCTTGGGCAGCTGGCGCGGTGCCGTGGCGGTCGTGCTGGGCATTCCGTGTGCAATGAGCGTGGCGCTGCTCGGCATGCACCTCTTCCACGTGACCGGCGATCTGATGTCACTCGGTGCCATCGACTTCGGCTTCCTGGTCGACGGTCCAATCGTGATCTTGGAAGCGGTGATCGCGGCCACGGCTGGGCGGCAATTGATAGGCGCGGCGCGCGGGCGCGCCTACGCCGAAATCGCTGGCGCGGTGGCGCGCCCGGTGGCGTTTGCGGTCGCGATCATCATGTTGGTCTACATTCCGCTACTCGCGCTCGAGGGTGTCGAGGGCAAGATGTTTCGACCCATGGCCATCACCATGGCCTGCGCGCTGTTCGGCGCGCTGGTGTACGCCGTGCTGTTCTTTCCCGCGGTGCTCGTGGCCTTGGTGCCGCCGGCCAAAGGTCATGGGCCGGCTTGGCTCGGCCGCATCGCGCACGCGTACGAGGGGATGCTCGGCGCCATCGTGCGCTTTCGGGCGGCCTTCGCGCTGGCCGCGGTCGGCATTTTCGCGGTGTCGGTGTGGCTGTTCACCAAGCAAGGCGCGGAGTTCGTGCCGCGCATTTTCGAGGGCGACGCCGTGGTCACCATTCGCCGCGCGCCCAGCATTTCGCTCAATGAGGCGCGCGAGCTCGACCTCGGGGCAGAGAAGGTCCTGCACACTTTCCCCGAGGTATTGACCACGCTCGGCATGACGGGCCGCGCCGAGGTCGCTGTCGATCCGGTAGGCAACGACAACACCGATCTCTTCGTGCGCCTGCGGCCCCTGGAGCAGTGGAAGACGGCGGACGACTTCGACGACCTTTCGGAGCGCTTCAAGACCCAAATCGAAAACCGTGTGCCCGGCACGTTCGTTTCGGTCTCGCAGCCGATCGAAGATCGCACCAACGAGCTGATCAGCGGTTCGCGCGCGGACGTGCAGATCCAGATCTACGGCGATGACCTAGATCGCTTGAAGAGCCTGGCAGAAGCCGTGGGCCAACGCGTGCGCAAGGTGCCTGGCACGGGCGACGTGCGCGTCGAACGCGTGCTCGGCGCGCCCACCATCAGTGCCGTGGTGGATCGAGCGCGGCTCGCCAGCTACGGCGTGCGTGTCGAAGACGCGTTCGCGGTGCTGGCTGCGTCGCGCGAGGGTGTGCCGGTCGGGCACGTCTACGAAGACGAGCGGCGCTTCGAAATTCGGGTGCTCGAGCCGCCGTCGCGACCCAGCGCCGAGGGCATCGGGGATTTGTTCGTGACCACGCGCAATGACGAAAACATCCCGCTGCGCGAGGTCGTGACGCTGTCCGAAGGCGAGGGACCGACGGCGATCCGTCGCGAAAATCGCCAGCGTGCCGTGCGCGTGGACGTGAACTTGCGCGGCCGGGACCTGGTTTCGTGGGTATCCGAAGCTCAAAGCGTGATCAAGGACGGCGTCAAGCTCCCGACCAACTACCGCATCGAGTGGGGCGGCCAATTCGAGAACTTCGAGCGCGCCCAAGCGCGTCTGGCGATCGTCGTGCCGATCGTGATCCTGCTCATTTTCGGCATGCTGCTCGGGATGTTCCAGAACTTGCGCCTGAGCCTGGCGGTGTTTGCGCTGGTGCCGCTGTCACTCGCGGGTGGCATGCTGGGTCTGGTCATGCGCGGTATGTCGTTCAGCCTGCCGGCGGCCGTCGGTTTCATCGCTCTCGGTGGCATCGCGGTGTTGAACGGCGTGGTGATGGCCAGTGACGTCCGTGCGCGGCTCGACAAAGGCGTGCCCCTCGATCAGGCCGTGACCGATGGCTGCGCCAATACGCTGCGCGCCGTACTCACGACCGCGACCGTGGCCGCGCTCGGCTTCCTGCCCATGGCGACCGCCAGCAGCGCGGGGGCCGAAGTGCAGCGACCTTTGGCGACTGCGGTCGTCATCGGCATGGCCATCAGCACCTTCTTGACGCTGTTCGTGCTGCCCGGCGTGTTGCGCGTGCTACTCGCCGGCTACCAGCCGACCGAGGCAGTCTCGCAAGAGCCGAGCTCGCCGACGAATCCGCTCGCCTCGCCCAGCCACGCCTGATTTCGACCCGTTACAGCTCGCGGCGGTCCACGGGGCCGTCGAAGGGCGGTCGCTGCATCTCTCCGAAGCGGCACAGACGCGCGCCGGGCAGGGCCCGTCGTAGCGCTTCGCGCAGCCCAGGGTCGCCAGCAAAGGCGCAGCTGGTCAGCAAGGGTCGGTGCGGGTCCAACGAGGCGCGCGCGTTCGCGCTCGTCAGCACGTGGATATTTCTGCCGGTGGGCGGCAAGAGCCAGCTGCCGGAGTGCGCCGTGTCCGCCACAGTTACGAAGCCGAGACCCGCCTCCAAGACCTCACCCGTGAAGTAGGCGGCGTCGCGATACTTGGCGATCTCGCTCAGCTCCTGAACGGTGAGCTGCCCACGTGGGACGCGTTGTTCGAGCTCGGCGAGTGCGTGGGCGAGCTCACGCGCGAGCTCGCGCGCCAGGCCGCCTGCAACCGCGGGCTCCGCTTGCAGCAAGACGACACGCGGGCTGAGACAGCCGCGTTGATCGAATAGGACGATGTCTTCGGCCAGGGCGCGCAGCAACGCGCTCAGCTCCGAGTCGCTGTGTGTGCCAGCCAGGACTGCTACGCCGAAACCCGAGCCGTGTGCGTGGAGCGCGACCCCGGCTGGTAACGTAACCGCCACCTCGTCCATGGTTTGGTCGCTGCCGTAGGCCCACAACCTGTCGCCTGGGCGCGGTGACAGCTCATCGACCAATTGAAATGAGCCCGGGGCGCCGGCCAAGAGCAGCTCTGCCATTTCGGGCTCGCGGCGCGAGGCTCGTACGCGCACCTGCTCCGAGGCTGCGAGCGCGATGGCAATGGCGCGATGTGCGGCCACGAACACGTTGGCCGAGAGCAACACGTGAGCGACCTGGGCGCTGGGCGTTGCGCGGATCAAGGTCGCGATTTCCGCTTCATCGGGCGCGGTCTCGAGGCAGCGCAACAACGCGAAATCGACGCCTTGGGGTGAAAGCCCGCTCGAAGCTGCGAGCCGCTCGCGCGCCTGCTTTCCGCGTTCGCTTGCGGCGTCCGCGAGTGAGCGCGCGGATGCGAACAGCGGCTCCAACCGCGCGCGGCGAGCTTCGGATTGGAAATCGCTCACGGGGCGCCTTGGGACAAAAATTCTTCGATCGCCAAGGAGCAGCCGCGGGGCGTCGCACCCGCGGCTCGCCCGAGCAGGACGAACCCGCCTTCCACCCGGCGCACGCGATCTTGAGTCTGGATGGCGACCGCAGAGTCGACGTTGCCGAGATCGACGATGCGCGCGATGCCGATTTCGCCGCTGGGCACCGGCTCGAGCGTCGTGGGATCGACGGGCACGACGCGTAGCCAGGGCGGCTCCGAGTACACGCCGGGAGCGCCGTGCCGCTCTCGTTCCAGCACGGAGCCGGGCAGGCTGGCTTCGTACATTTGGCTGGTCAGCTCGGTCATGCCGTACTCGCTGACTATTTGCGCTTCGGCGATGGCGAACGTGCGGGCGATGGCCGCGCGCAGCTCAGCGGGCGCAATTTCTCGGGTTTTCCCCTTGAACCCGCCGGTCTGCATGACCACCGCGTCTTCCGGCAGCGGCAGGGTTCGACCTTCGAGCGTATCCAGCATACCGACCAACGCGAAGGAGGTGGCGAGCACCAGCAGCGTTTCCCCGCGCTCACTGGCTCGGGCGGCGGCCTGTTCCAGTCCAGTCAGATTCACGCCTCGCTCGTCGATCAGCCAACGCTCGGGCGAGCGCACATCGAACGCGCCGCGGCCTTCGAAATCGACCATGAAGCGCGCCATCATGTGTCCGAGAGAAGAGCTCGGCGGATCATCGAGCAACGGCGCGAGCGCCACGACGTGGTGCGGTCCGGCCGTCGAGAGCAACGCAGCGCGACCAAAGGCGAGTGCCAGCTCCTGGTAGGTCTCGGTCACGCGCATGGCGTGCATGCCGCGTGCGCCGCTCGTCGTGCCGCTGGTGTAGAAACGCAGCTGATCTTCGTCAGCGGGGTGCACGGCCACCCGCGCCAGGCGAAATGCATCGCACGGCACGCCCGGGATGTCGTCCACGCTTTGGCCGTGCCCGCCTCGGCTGGCCCACAGCCGGGCGAAGCCCGCTGAAAATGCTCGCTGGAATTCGGCAATTTCCAGCGCCAAATCGCCAAACGAGCGGCTTCGATCACCGGCTGCGAAGCTTCGCACGGCTCGATGCAAGCCGTCCGAGCGAGCATTGCGAGTCATGCGTCGAGCGTTCCCAGGCTGAGCTCCAAGGCGTCCACGAAGCCGCCGAGCAACGACTGTGCGAGTGTCAGCGGCGGTGTCAGCACCAAGATCTCGCGCCGCCCGCCGCCGGTGGAAGTGATGTAGCCACGCTCGAGCAGGCGTGTGGCGAGTCGCGTCGCGCGGCCGGGGCGATCACCGAGATCGATCGCGATCATCAAGCCCGAGCCGCGCACCGTGGCTTTGGAGAAGCGCGCGAGCCGCGTCTTCAAGGTCGTGAGCAGTTGCTCCCCGAGCGTCGTGGCACGCTCTGGCAAATGCTCACGTGAAATCACATCCAAGGTCGCGAGAGCCGTGCCGCAAGCGAGGGCGTTGCCCGCGAAGGTCGAGGTATGCACGACCTCGGCTTCACGTCGCCACGCCTCGAGCACCGCGCCGCGCCCGACCACGGCGCTGATCGGCAGGCCGCCACCCAGGCCTTTACCCAGGCACAGCAAATCCGGCGTGAACTCTGCGCTCAGCGAATACAGCATTTTCCCCGAGCGTCCGAGGCCAGTCCAAATCTCGTCCGCGATGCACAACGCGCCCAGCTCTCGCGAAAGCTTGCCCAGCTCGGGCAAGAAGTCCGGCGGCGGCACGACCACGCCGCCGCGCCCCAAGATGGGTTCGACCAAGATCGCGCCGACCGCACCGTCCGCGAGCGCCGTCCGCACTTGCGTGAGCACTCGATCCAGATCTGCTGCCTGCGCGGGATAGTCGGCGAAACGAACGTGTGGGTTGAGCTGTGCGGCAAAGGGCGCTCGGTAGCTCTCGCGCAAGCCGCACGCAGCCAGCGGCGCGTGGCTGAGCCCGTGGTAGGCGCCGCCGAACGCGAGCACGCCAGGCTTGCCCGTGAACAAGAGCGCGCTCTTCAGCGCTGCGGTCACCGCGTCCGCGCCCGATTGACCGAGGATCACCCGCGCGCTGGGATCGGGGTGCAAGGCGGCCAGGCGCTCGAGCAGAGCGATCTTGTCATCTGCGGGAAATACATCGCCGAGCGCCATCAGCAAGCGACGCGACTGAAAGTCGAGCATGCGCAGCACGCTCGGGTGCGAGTGACCGAGCAGCATGGCGCCGAAACCCGCGGCAAGGTCCAGGTAGCGGTTGGAATCCACGTCGAGCACGTTGCAGCCCTTGGCACTCGCGTACACGATGCCCGCGGGCGGAGCGCGCAGATCGCCTGGCTCATGCGCGGGCTTGGGGCCCATGGGCGCCGCGCGGTGCGCGTGGCGCACGAGCCAACTGCGTGACGACGGTCCGGGCGGGCGGCTCAGGATCTCGGGTTCGTCCTGGCCTGCCTCGACCTCGATCGGAGGGGGGATCTCGCTGAAGCTCATGCCTACTTTTCGCGGACTACCACGAAAATTGCCGCTACAGGCGAAGCGCGACGGATCGCCTCTGAACTAGGCGCTGTTGGGCCTTGCCGCTGGCTTTGCCCAGCTGGACGCGAACTCGGTCGGCGAAGCGTCCCTCGGGAAAGCGCGCCAAGTACTGCTTCAAATCCTGCTCGGCGTGGGTCCGGTCACCGACCGAGAGCTCGCATGCGGCCCGACCGTACAGCGCGCGTTCCATCAGCGGCGCCGCCAGCGCTCGCGTCACGAGCACGTCGAAGTCCTTCAGTGCCCGCCCGCAGTCGCCAACCGCACGAAGCTCGGCCCGCACCAGCTCGAGCTCGCCGCCACGACCCAGTTGAGCGAGTGGCAACTGTTCCAAAATTGCCAACGCTTCGGCGCGGCGACCGAGCACGAGCAGGGCATCCACGCGCGCGACCTGGGCTTCGAGCGCGAGTGAGCCCTTGCTGAACAGTGGCTGCGACTCATCCAAGACGGCCAAGGCGCCCTGGGCGTCGTGCTCGCGGCGAAGCTTCACCAGGGCTCGCTCGAGCGCCAGCGCTTCAGCGGCCAGTTGGCTCGAATCCGCAGGGGCGAGCAGTTGGTCGTGGCGCTCGCTGCTCGCTTTCGCTTTGGCATTGGCTGCATTGGGCGCAACGGGAGCGTCGCTTTCGCTGCTGCTGACGGGCGCGCTGGCTTCGGGCTCGGGCGGGGCGTGCGCCGGCTGCTTGCCCTTGGGCCCGCGATGGCCGTTCAGCGTGCGGGCGGCCTTGCCTGCTGCAGTTTCGGGCGCGGGCTGCGGAGCGCGCTGCGAGCGCCCAATCAGCCATTCGCTCGCGCCCCAACCGGCCAAGGCCAGCGACGAGCCGAGCAGCAACATGCTGCCTGCCATGACGAGCTCTCGCATGCGTCGCGATAGCTGCGACGTGCGGCGCTTGGACTCGAGTCGCTCGTGGACTCGAGCGAGCGCGGCGCTCGGCAGAGGCTCGGGATCGCCTACGGCACGGAACAGCTCGGTCAGGCGAGCGTCGTCGCCGGCATCCGACTCTTCTGACCAACGACGCGGGGGATCAGCGCTTGCTTTGGCCATGATTCAATCCTGGTGCTGCTTCCGGAAATTGCTGCTGAAAGCGCGCGCGAAAACGCTCGCGCGCGCGATGCAAGCTGACGGCCACGTTGTTCTCGGTCATCCGAAAAATGTCGGCGATCTCCGCGATCGGTAGGGCCTCCAGCTCGAATAGGATGAGCAATGCGCGATCACGCTCGCGCAGCTGCTCCAAGACGGTGTAGACGATCTGCGTCGCCTGGCGGCGCATCAAGTGGTCGGCGGGTGATTCGGCTGGCTCGCTGTCGAGGTCGAACTGCGCTCGAGCCTGCGCGAACAGGAGCCGGCGAATGCGCGCCTTGCGCCTTTGCGCGATCACCACCCGCAGCGTGATCGCGTACAGCCACGTCCCGAGCTGTGCGTCGCCACGAAAGCTCGGCAGGCGCTTCTGAACGACCTCGAAGACCTCCTGCAGCGCGTCGCTGGCGTCGTTCTTACCCGTGAGCCGGCGCAGCCAACGAGAAACGGTCGCCGCATGCTCGCGATACACGCGGTCGAGGTCGAGAACTTGGGCGTGGTTCACGATCGAAATCGACTGGGGCACGCTTCCCGAGGCCATCGTCTCGCTGCTAGTTGGCCCGGAGAAAGACATCACTTTCCACGACCAACCGCACGAGCTCGCGCAGGCGGAAGCCGCTCGCGCTAAATTGTGCAGCAATTGCGGCAGCTTCCTGATCGCTGGCTGGAGCCGGGAGACCGGCGCTGTCCACGGCATACCGGAGCAGCTGACGGGTCAAGCACAGCACCGCTTCGCAGCTGTTCGAAAGGGTGCTGCCCAGGCTAACCGCATCGAGCACCGTCTTGGGGCCCGAGCTTCTCAACATGGTGAGCGTGGCCCGCGTGTCGATCGGCAAGTCGTTTTCGCGGGTCTGATAGCTGCCGTCGAGTGCGAAGTTGCCCAGCGCATAGCCCAGCGGATCGAAGAAGGAGTGGCAGCCAAGGCACGGTTGAATTCCGGTGGCCGCTTCGATTTGCGAGCGGCGCGTCTGGCCGACCTTCAGCGGCGGCTCGGTGACACTGTCGGGCTCCGGCGGGATCTCGAGGCATAGCAGGTGGCCAACGATGAAATTGCCGCGCTCTGAAATTCCTCCGCGCCCGAGCACCGCGCGATCGGTGAGCATGCCGGCGCCATGGGATAACTGGTCACCGGTCGTGAGCAGATCGCTCAGGGTGGCTTGTTCACTAATGAAGTAGGCGGCCCAAGTTTCGGGTGAGTACGTTCCCGGCCACCAGTCGTTCACGAAGCGGTGCAGGCCCAGCAAGCCCGTCAGGTCGGACGAGGTGATGCTGGAAACGGCCAAGGTTCCAGCCCATTGCCGGGTGGTCTCGGCAGGTAGGGTCCGAGGCACGAGATTGGCCCCGAACAGGAACCTGCCCAGCCGCGGGGCCACGACGTCCGGCGGAGCGAATTCAACGCTCGAGGCGCTTGTCCACGGGACGCCGCAGAACGTCTGGACGGTCGAGGCGCTGCTCGCCCCGGCGAGTGCGTAGCCACCGCTCACGCCTGCGTCCGTCGCTGCCGACGGCGCTCCAGCGAAGCTCGAGGACCTGCCTCCATCATTCTGGGCACTAGCCTTCGCGGTATCGCTGCCCACGCGATACTCTCCCGAACAAGCGGCCAACCCGATGACTGCGATTGACCCGGCCTGCTGCGCGAATTTCATGCGAGGTGTCACCCTTCCCCCCATTGGTGCTGCCCGGTCGAGAAACCTTACACAAAAATCGTGCGGTCGTAGCGAGAGGCGGGCCACTCAGAGCGGCAACTGTGCGCCCAGTGAGAGCAAGACTTCGAAGGAGGGCAGCCGGCTGCTGATCGTGGCGGAAGTCGCGTCCGTGGCGACCGCGGTGGCGTCGTGAAACCAGTACAGGGGTGCGGCCATTACGAACAGCTGGGGTGGCGAGTCATTGGCGACGAAGCGCAACCCGGCATAGCCGCCGACGGTCAGCCCCGAGTCGGTCGTATCCGACTGGAAGCCGTGGCCGCGTAGGCGGGCCCAGCCCAAAGCGCCTCCTGCCTCGAGATCGAAGCTCGAGCGCCCGGCGCGCAAACGTAGGAATGGCCCCGCCACGAGCGGCCAGCGAGTCCAGCTCACCTCGCGCGCGCCAAGCGGCTCGCTTCGGGCGCCCAGCCAAGCAATGCCGACGCGCGCACCCCAACCACGCCCAGCCGGATCCCAGGCCGCGCTGAGTCCCACCCCGGGCGCGAAGGCCGTGCTGCCGGCAGCGCCGCCGACGCCGGCGCCTAGCACGAAGCGCCGCCTGGCGGATTCGACCGGGGGAGGCGGCGCGCTCGAGGTGGGCGCTTTCGGAGTCTGGATCGGCACTGAAAGCGAGGGCACGACCGGAGCCGTGCTGGGTGGGCTCGGCCCAGGCGCGGGAGCGGGCGGCATTTCGGGTTGCGACTCCCAGCCCTCCGCGGGCAGACCCACCAGAAACTCGGGGTGCTCGTTGGATAGCCAGGCGGCAAACACCACGGCGGCAGCGCGGGCCAGCATCGCGCAATCGCCTTCGTAGGCCAAGCGGCGCTCGCCGAGCGACGTCCCATCGGAGCCTGCCAAGCCGAGCACCAGCCAGTTGCCGTCGCGCCGAACCGTCGCGTGCACGGCCTTCGCCGACTCATCCGAAAGGTCCACGATCTTTTGGACCTTGGCCGACACCTCTTCGGGGTCGGGACAGGCGACCTCACTTTGGACTCGAAGCGCGCCGCCCAGCACGACGGGCCCAACCCGTGTGAGCAGGGTCAGGAGCAAACGCGGTTACGTCCGCTGCGCTTCGCCTGGTAGAGCTTCTCGTCCGCGCGTTGGATCAAATCCGTCGCCGCCTTGTCGTCTTGGAGCAGAGCGCAGCCGATGCTGATCGTGACCGGGATTTGTTCGCCTTGGAAGCTGAAGCCGTGGCTGCCGACGCGGGTGCGCAGATTTTCGGCCAGCGCGACCGCGCCTGCGAGCGACGTCTCCGGCAACACGATCACGAATTCTTCACCGCCGTAGCGCGCGAACACTTCGTCTCGGCGGATGCGATCCTGCACGATGCGCGCGAGCTCACGCAGCACGTGATCGCCAGCCAAGTGCCCGTATTGATCGTTGATGCGCTTGAAGAAATCGATGTCGAACATGAGCACGCTCAGATCGCGCTCGTAGCGCCGCGCGCGAATCAGTTCTTTTTCCAGCGCCTCGAACAAGTAACGCTTGTTGTGGATTTGGGTCAGCCCATCCACGATCGTCATGCGATAGATTTCTTCGTGGTATTTGGCTTCCGCGTCGGCACCGGACAAGAACTTCAAAATCGAGGGGCCGACCTTGATGCGGTCGCCGTTGGTCAGCAGCGCCTCGCGTGCGATCTGCTCCTCGTTCAAGTAGGTCCCGTTGGTCGAGCCGTCGTCCACCGCGTACCAAGCGCTCGTGCGCCGTTCGAAATGTGCGTGTCTTCGCGAAACCGAGTCCCCTTCCAGCACGATGTGATTGTCCGCGCCGCGCCCCACGCGCAGCGGGCTCCGGTCGAGCACGAATCGCTTTCCCAGAAGGCCCGGCTCGGCCGTGTAGATCACCACCAAGCAGTCGTTGCTGGGCGCGTCGTCAGGCGGGGGTGCCTGAACCACCTGGGTGACTCTGGTTTTTTCGTCGTATTCGCTCACGAACGCGGCCTCTCGCGCGCAACTTCAGCAGAGTCGGAAATCCTAGCCGGTTGGGCCTTGGACGGGTGCCCACAAGCCTCGTACCTTGCTTGAGCGCGGGCAGCTATCGGAACTGATTTCCATGTAATTCCCGAACACTCCAACATAGCTTGTGGCAGAAGATTCCGTCAAGCCAGCCCGACAGCTCGGCCGCCTTTCGGCCTACTTTCAAATCCGCGCACAACCCGTTCGCTTCTTACTTCCCGCACGCCCCCGCGCAGTCCCCGCGTTCGAGTGGGCGGATAGTACAACCCCCGTCCCCTTTGGGTAGTCTTTTTGTCGAGCTGATTGGGGGGCCTGGCGGATTCCGTCAGGTCAGCGGGGGCGCGCGCCCGCATACACTCGTTTTGAGACAATGTCCCGGTATAGGGGCGGGGCGCCCGCTATTGTTGGTTTGTATTCAGCGCGTCAGCGTTATCTTCGACAGGCCTCGCGGGCGATCCGGGTTCCGCCCAGACGACAAAGCAAGCGCCGCCGCCAACAGCTGCCCGGCCACCACCGCGACTATCGGTGAGAGCCATTCGGGCACCCCCCTCGGCAACTCGATGCGCGCTTCGGCGGCGGGCAATAGCTCGGACACGTCCGAGATGGCGAGCACCCGCGCGCCACGCTCCGAGAGAAGCGCCAGCAGAGCACGCGCTTCGTTCAGCGCGCGCCCGCTAGGGGCCAGCAAAATCACGGGAAAACCGTGATCGATCATCGCGACGGGACCGTGCAACAGATCGGCCCCGGAGAACGGCTCGGCGACCAAATAACTCGTTTCCTTCAGCTTCAACGCGATCTCGAAGGCCGTCGAGTAGTTGAAGCCCCGGCCCAGGACCACGAGCTTCTGCGTCCCGTGGAAGAGCTCCGCTCGTGCGCTCAGATCGGCATGCTGTTCGAGCACCTGGTCCACCCAATCCGGAACCTGCGCGAGCGCCGCCCAGCGCTCGGCGTTGCCTTCGAGCGCCGCGCTGAGCATGGCCAGAGCGAACAGCTGTGCCGTGTAGGTCTTGCTGGCCGCGACGGCCTGCTCTGCCCCCGCCAAGAGCGGGATGGTGCGGTCGGCAACCTGGGAAAGTGGTGAGCTCGCCTCGTTCGTGACCGCGAGCGTCGCGCCGCCTTGCGCGCGCGCTTCACTGAGCACGCTCACGATGTCGGGAGACTGTCCGGATTGGCTGATGCCGATCGTCAGCGCGCGCGCCAGCGCTGGCGGTGCCTCATAGAGCGTGAACAGTGACGGCACCGCCAGCGCGACGCCCAGGCGATTATGGGCACCGAGCAGATACTGCGCATAACGCGCGGCATTGTCGGAGCTCCCGCGCGCTGCGATTAGCACCCATTCTGGTGCGAAGTGCTTGACCGCGCTGGCCGCTCTTTCTGCTGCATCTCGACCCTCGCTGAGCAGGCGCCTGAGGACTCCCGGCTGCTCTCGGATCTCTCGTTCGAACTGAGTGCGAGGTTCCATGGGCGTCCGAGGCACAACTTAGCAATCGTTTCGTCCCTCGCTAGCCGGAGGCAACGCGGATACGGGGCTTCAGCGAGCGATTAGGGACGAGTCGCGATCGTGGCGTTTTCGTCGCGCGCTTTGCGCAAGTGACGAGAACGCCGTCGCGCGAGCGAAAGCAGGATTGGGAACCAGCAAAGCAGGCTGCTGCCCGGCGAGCTGGGGAGACTCCGCACGCTGCAACCCGCCGACTCTCCCGAGGCTGGCCCTGCATTCGAGACCGTTCCGCCAGAGGAGACCGTTCCGCCGGAGGAGACCGTTCCGCCAGACGAGACCATTCCGCCAGACGAGACCGCGAGCGTGCCTGAGCCGGCCGAAGCTCCGCCCACGCCAGCGCTCGCCGGCCCCGAGCCGCCATTCAACGGCGTCGCGCTGGCGCTGCCCGCGCCGGCAACCGTCGGCCCCGAGCCACCATTGCTGGGCGCCGAGCCTCCGCTGCCCGCGCCACTCGAAGAAGCACCAGCGGACGCAAAGCCTCCGCCCGACCCGCCCGCGCTCGTGCCTTCCGGCACGAATTGAAAATCGCGCACGACGATCTCCACGTTCTTGCCGTCGGATGGGATGTCGAAGCACCACAGATTCATGCCGAGTGGCAGCGCTTGCTGCGGAATATTGGTGGTTGCATTGGCCGGCGAGTACTTCCAGGACTTGATCAACGACGTCGTGCTCGAGGGCGGCTGAAGCCCAGCCAGCAAGAAATCCTCGATTGAGGTCTTCGTCCAAATGAAACGCGAAGTGCTGAGCGTGCCGCCTGCCAGTGAAAACGTGTAGCTGAGCTCCCCGATGGTCGAGCCCGAAGCCGGATAATTCGTCCAATCACCGTTGGGGCCGTCGGCTTGGCCCCAGCGCGAATACTCGATGTCGATCTCGTTCGTGCCGTCGTCGCCGATTCCGGCAGCGGGTCCGTAGGGAAAAAGGCCGAGCACGACGTTCTTGTCGAGCACGTCGATCGGCCCGTCGACTTGCCATTGATAGCTGCCAAACCCGAGGCGCGTAGTCGTGAAAATTTCGGCGGCGGTCCAAGTATCGCCGTTCTTTTGGATTCTCAGGTGCAGGTAGCCAGAGGCATCGACGGAAACATTGGCGGCACTTCCGGCGGCGACGCCGGCCATGCCGCCCGTCGTCACGTTCCAGGTGTAGCCCTTCCAGTCGAGCGCAGCAGCGCGTGCCGGTCGAGGCGCGACGAGCAGTCCGCCGCTGACCGCGCAGGTGAGCCAAAGGATGGTGCGACTCAGGGATTCGCGAGTGAAATACACGCTGACTCCGCGGGCAAGGGGAAGGGTGAGGGACGTTTCCTAGAACGTACACCGCATCCTGTCCCGTGAGCTATGCTCCTCTTGTGTCGACGGCAATTGCCACCGAGAGCGTTGCGCTGCTGGGGCCGACCAACACGGGGAAGACGCACCGCGCCGTCGAGCGCATGTTGGAGCACACCAGCGGCATGATCGGCCTGCCGCTGCGGCTTCTGGCGCGCGAGGTGTACGACCGCGTCAGCGCTCGGGTGGGCGAAGACCGCGTGGCGCTGGTCACGGGCGAAGAAAAGCGCGTGCCGCGCCGTCCGGACTATTGGGTGTGCACGACCGAGGCCATGCCGATGAGCCACGAAGTCGACTTCGTGGCCATCGATGAGGTTCAGTTGGCCAGCCACGACGAGCGGGGACACGTGTTCACCGAACGCCTGCTTCATGCACGTGGCCGACGCGAGACCTGGTTCATGGGCTCGAGCACGATGCG
>Ga0207691_10003653_pt1 | contig 14927 bp, 14 predicted proteins | sample KBSM13metaG_FD_184327 | JGI IMG/M metagenome (GOLD analysis project Ga0207691, IMG submission 184327) | Miscanthus rhizosphere microbial communities from Kellogg Biological Station, Michigan, USA - KBS M1-3 metaG (SPAdes) (version 2) | ecosystem: Host-associated > Plants > Roots > Rhizosphere >... | reverse complement strand
CTGCCGAGAAACGACCAGAGTGAGGGGCGAAAGGAGCAACCCAATGCGCACGTTCAACAGAGTTGTCCCCATCGCGGCTCGCCTCTTCCTCGGCCTCGGCTTCACGGTCTTCGGCCTCAATTCCTTCCTGCACTTCATGCGCCTGCCGGCGCCACCGCCGGGCGCGGGCGCCGGCGCTTTCTTGGGCGCGCTGGGCGCCGGCGGCTACCTCTTTCCCCTGCTGAACGTGACCGAGGTCGTCACCGGCCTGCTGCTCTTGAGCGGGCTGTTCGTTCCCCTGGCGCTGGCGGTGCTGGCACCGATCCTGGTCAACATCATCGGCTTCCACCTGTTCCTCGAACCCTCGCATCTGCTGATCCCGCTGGCGCTGGTCGCAGCGGAGATCTACCTGGCCTGGACTTACCGGGCTGCGTTCGCGCCCATGGTCCGCCTCCGGACCCCGCTGCCGCGGCGAACTGTCGAGCCCGAATCCAAGGCGTTGCACCTGGCGGCTTGAGCTTTCGCGCCGAGGAGATCCCATGGCTGATACGAAGACCAAGGTTCTGGTGCTGTTCTATTCGACCTACGGACACATCTACAAAATGGCCGAGGCGGTGGCCGACGGGGCGCGCGCCGTCCCCGGTGCCCAGGTGGACGTGAAGCGCGTGCCCGAAACCTTGCCCGACGAGGCGCTGGAGAAGATGGGCGCGGTGGGCGCGAAGGTGGCGTTCGCGCGCGTTCCCGTCGCAAGCGTCGACGACCTCGGCGATGCCGACGTGGTACTCCTCGGCGTGCCCACCCGCTTCGGCAACATGGCCGCGCAGATGCGCGCGTTCCTGGACGCCACCGGGCAGCTCTGGGCGGCGCGCAAGCTGGTGGGCAAGGTCGGCAGCGTGTTCAGCAGCTCGGCGACCCAGCACGGCGGCCAGGAGTCCACCATCCTCAGCACCCACACCACGTTGCTCCATCACGGCATGGTCATCGTGGGGCTGCCTTACAGCTTCGCGGGACAGACGCGCCTGGACGAGGTCACGGGCGGCTCACCCTACGGCGCGAGCACCATCACGGGCGGCAAAGGCGAACGCGTGCCCAGCGAGAACGAGCTGGCGGCCGCGCGCTACCAGGGCGAGCACGCCACCCGGATCGGCGCCAAGCTGCGCGGCTAGTCCGGGTTGGGCTCGCCTTTCCCGCTCGTGATCAGGTTGCGCAGGCTCTCGTTGATGTAGAACCCCCACGCGCCCGAGCATTTGCCGTAGCACTGGATCCGCGGCGCCAATCCGACGTGCGTGAAGCGGAGCTCGGACTGCCCGTTCTTCGTGCCGATCTCGAACACGATCTCGGTCCCGTTCCACTCGGTCTTGTCCTTCACGAAGTTGATCTCGCTGTCCAGGACGCGCCAGACGACCTTCTTGCCGGGGACGAGCTCGGTGATCTTCTGCCGGCTGCGGTGCAGGTCCTGGTAGCGGTACGTGAACTCCTCTCCCAGCTTGTCGGTGCGGCCGACGATCTCCCCTGACCACCAACCACGCACGTCGGTGATGGCCGCGAAGATCTGGGCCGGCGACTGGTCGACGGTGAATGACGTGGTGAAGCTTTGCGTGTCCATGTCCATGACGGCTCTCCTTCCGTTTGAGTTGATCTGCGCCGTGTCAGATGCGCCCGAACGCGCGCTCGTACTCCTTCGGGCTCTTGTTCCAGAGCGCGCCCATCTGCTGCGCCATCGGGTCGGGGAAGATCTCCTCGTCGCCGCGCGCGATTCCGGCGAGCACGCCCTTCGCGGTGTCGGCGGGGCTGGTCTTCGGCATCTGCAGCGCCCTCACCATGTCCGTGTCGATCGGACCGGGAAGCACCGCGAGAATGTCGATGTGCTTCGCGCGCAGCTGCGGGCGGAGGGCCTGCGTGATCGAGTACGCGGCGGCCTTCGACGCGGAGTAGCCGCCCAGGGCCGGGAAGCTGGCGAGCGACGCCAGCGACAGGACGTTGACGATGGTCGCGCCCCGAGCCGCGCCGGCGCGCTCGAGGACCGGCAAGAACGCCTTGATCACGCCCAGCGTTCCGAGGACGTTGGTGCGAAAGTCGGCGTCGATCTCGGCGGCCTCCATGGTGAGGACGTTCTGCGACGTCGCCACGCCCGCGTTGTTGATGAGCAGCGTGACATCGCCCGCCTTCCTCGCCGCGGCGGCGATCTGCTCGGGCTTGGTGGTGTCCATCGTCAACGGCACGACGCGCGCGTCGCCGCTGCCCAGCTTCCCCTCATCGCGAGCCGCGGCGTAGACCTTTGCCGCCCGGGCCTCGAGCAGCGCGCCGACCAGCGCCTTGCCGAGCCCTCGGTTCGCACCCGTCACAAGCGCAACGCACCCTTCGATCTTCATGATGACCCTCGCCTTCCGTCGGTCGTCGTGACCGCCTGTCGCTGTGACGACAGGAGAGGCGCGATTTCATCGGTGAGCATTCGGGTGCAAGCCCAGGCGGGGGGTGACATCCTTGCAGCCGCATGCTGGCGGGCTCAAGGGACGAAGCATTCCAGACGCAGCTCGAGCCCTACCGGCGCCCGATCACACTCCACGCCTACCGGATGCTCGGCTCCCTCCAGGATGCGGAGGAGGTCGCGCAGGAGAGCCTGGTCCGGGGGTGGGAGCACCTGGAGGAGCTGAGGTCGAGCGGCGCCGCGAAGGCGTGGCTCTACAAGATCGCGACCAACGCCTGCCTGGATCGGCTGAAGTCGCGACGCCGGCGAGCGCTGCCGCCGCAGGTCGCCCCGGCCGCCGATCCTGGCCAGGAGCCCGGTGCGCCCGCCCACGAAGGACTCTGGATCGAGCCGGCGCCCGACGCGTGGCTCGAGGTCCCGGGCGACCCTCAGCAGCGGCCAGACGCGCGCGCCATGCGGCACGAGAGCATCGCCCTCGCGTTCATCACCGCGCTTCAGCTCTTGCCGCCCAAGCAACGCGCGGCGCTGTTGCTGGTCGACGTGCTCGGCCTGCGCCCGCGCGAGACCGCCGAGCTCCTGGAGACGACCGAGATCTCGGTGAACTCGCTCCTGCAGCGGGCGCGCAAGAGCGTGGAGACGCGCGACGTCGCGCCCAAGCCGCCGACGGGCAACGCCGAGAAGGAGCTGCTGGGGCGCTTGATCGACAGCTGGGAGCGCGGCGATCTGGACGCGTTGACCGGGTTACTGGCCAAGGACGCGGTCTTCTCGATGCCGCCGCATGCGGAATGGTACGCGGGGCGCGCCGCTATCCGGCAGTTCTTCGAGCGCTTCCTGGTCGCGGACCCGAAGCGGTTCCGTCTGGTGCCCGTCGGCGCCAACGGATCGGCGGCGGTCGGCGTATACGCGGGACCGCTCGAAGGCGGCCCGTTCGAGCCCGTGGCGATCACCCTGTTCACCGTCCGTGACGGAGCCGTCTCGGAGATCATCAAGTTCACGACGCCGCAGCTGTTCCCTCTGTTCGGCCTGCCCCAGCAGCTACCGGCTTGACCCTGCTTCGGCCGCGTGGTCATCTGACCGGCACGACGCGTCGGAATTCCCCGGACGGCAAGGCCTGACGCAATCGTGACCAAGTCATGGCTCGTCGCTGACAGCGCACGGGGTACGAATCAGGCGATGCTGCATACCCCGTCCACTGCGCAAGCGCTTTCGCCGGTTCCCTGGCGGTCGTACCTCCGAGCGACGACCCTTGCGTTCTGGGGGGTGCACATCGCCGCCGTCGTCGGGGTGATCGCCTGCGGATTCTCCTGGTCGGGCGTCGCCCTGGCGGTGGGCGCCTACTTCGTGCGCATGTTCGTCGTCACCGCGGCTTACCATCGCTACTTCTCGCACCGGAGCTTCAAGACGTCGCGATGGTTCCAGTTCGCGCTGGCGCTGGGGGCGCAGAGCGCCGCGCAGAAGGGCGTGATCTGGTGGGCGAGTCATCACCGCTGGCACCACAAGCAATCGGACGGCGAGCTGGACGTCCACTCCCCGGGCCGGCGCGGGTTCTGGTACTCGCACCTCGGCTGGATCCTGCGCCCCGACTGGCAAAAGACCGACGAGACGTCCGTCTCGGACCTGACCAAGTATCCCGAGCTGCGCGTCTTGAACCGCCGTTCGATGGCGATGGTGCCCACCGTTGCGCTCGCGCTCGCCTTCCTTTTCATCGGTGGCGGCCACGCGCTCGTCTGGGGCTACTTCGTCTCGACGGTGCTGCTCTGGCACGGGTCGTTTTCGGTCAACTCGCTCGCGCACGTGTTCGGCAACCAGCGCTACGCGACCGGCGACACGTCCAAGAACAACTTGCTGCTCGCGTTGCTCACGACCGGCGAGGGGTGGCACAACAACCACCACCACTACCAGAGCTCGGTCCGGCAGGGGTTTCGCTGGTGGCAGATCGACGTGACCTATTACCTGCTGCGTCTGCTCGCGCTGACCGGGCTCATCTGGGACCTGCGGGAGCCCCCGGCCCACGTCGTCGCCGCGCCCCGTCCCGAGGCGGCTTCGGCCGGCACGGACCCGATTCAAGCCCGCGCCGCCTGACCGGCCCCGCATCTGTCAGAATGTCGGAGTGAAGCTCCGATCCCCCACCACGGTGTTCCTCAACCGGGCGCGGCTGATCTTCACGCTGACCGCGCTGGTACCGACCGTGTTCATCACCGTCATCGGTATCGTCCTGGTGGCGACGGGGTCGAGGTCGGTCGCGGTCGTCGGTGGCATCCTCGTGCTCGCGCTGTGCGCCACGGCCCTGGCGGGCTACGGTCTGGGGACGCTGTTCGTGACCCGCGGCGCGAACCTGGCGGCGATCCAGAACGAGTTCATGTCGGCCGTCTCGCACGAGATCCGGACGCCGCTGACCTCGATTCGAATGTTCATCGAGACGCTCCGCGACGACCGGGTCACCGATCCCGGCGAGCGGCAGCGGTGCCTCACGATCGTCCACCAGGAGCTGGGCCGGCTGGACGGTCTGGTCGGCAAGCTCTCGACGCTCTCCAAGATCGAGTCGCGCCACACGGCCTTCGATCGGCGCCCCGTCGCCGTCTCGGACATCGTGAACGACGCGCGCGCGGCCCTCGACGCGGTCCGGCTCGGCGCGGAGGGGGATCTCCAGATCAGCCTTCAACCCGACCTCATCGTGAGCGGCGATCGCGAGGCGCTCGTGCAGGCGGTGACCTGCCTGCTGGTCAACGCCTGGAAGTACACGCCGGCCGAGGGCAAGCGCATCGACGTCCGCGCGACCGGCGACGCCGCCCACGTCACGATCGAGGTCGGCGACAACGGTTCGGGGGTCACGGCGGAGGAGAGCGGGCTGATCTTCCAGAAGTTCCAGCGCGGCTCCGCCGCCGCGCACAGCGGCAGCGTCGGCACGGGCCTGGGCCTGGCGGTCGTGCGCGCGATCGTCACCGCGCACCGAGCGACGGTCGACGTTTTCGCCAACCAGCCATGCGGGGCCCGGTTTCGTATCGTCCTGCCCCGCGCACGCGCGGAGGCGGCGTGACCATCGGCGAAGCCGCACCTGCCGGCACGCTGGTGACGATCGTCGAGGACGATCCGGCGATTGCAGAAGGGCTGGCGCTCAACCTGCGGCTCCTCGGGCATCGCACGGAGACCGTGGGGGACGCCGAGACCGCGGTCGTGCGAATCTCGGAGGCCGACCCGGCCCTCGTGCTGCTCGACATCACGTTGCCCAAGGAGAGCGGGCTGTGGGTGCTCGAGCGTTTGCGCGAGGCGAACAACCACGTGCCTGTCATCGTGCTATCGGCGCGCCAGGACGAGTTCGACAAGGTCGCGGCCCTGCGGCTCGGCGCCGACGACTACGTCACCAAGCCGTTCGCGCTCGCCGAGCTGCTCGCGCGGGTCGCGGGCCTGCTGCGACGGGCGCGTCTCAGCCGGGGTCCGACGCCCACCGAAGCTCCGGCGGCAACCGCGGAAGCTACGCCGCCGGGCGATGAGCAGGTGGTCCGGTTCGGCGACGTCATCGTCGATCCGGTACGGCGCACCGTCTCGCGCGCCGGAGCGCCGGTCGCGCTGACGCATCGCGAGTTCGAGCTGCTCGCGTTCCTGTGCGGCAGCGGCGGTCGTGTGCTCGCGCGCGACGAGCTTCTGCGGAAGGTGTGGGGTCTCGTCCACCGCGGCCAGGGGCGGACCGTCGACAACTTCGTCGCGCAGTTACGCCTGAAGCTCGAGGCCGATCCCGACCACCCGAAGCATCTGCTCACCGTGCGCGGCAGCGGCTATCGCTTCGCTCCCTGAACGGGACCCATCACGAAGTGTGATCCTTTGCGCGCGTCAGAGGCTAGAGTGTCCGCGCCATGATGCCCTGGGTGACCATCGATCGTGCCCTTTCGACCGACGGCAGCGAGATCGCGCTCGCGAGACGAGATCGCCAGTTTGCGATTCGTGTCGACGGGCAGGTCCTCATGAGCAGCGAGAGCCACGGGTCCGAAGAGAAGCTCGCCGTGCACGGCTGCTCCGGGCTGCGCGCCGTGCCGCGCGCGCGGGTGCTCGTGGGCGGGCTTGGCATGGGGTTCACGGCGCGCGCGGCGCTCGATGCCCTCGGCGCGGATGCCCGGGTCGACGTCGTCGAGCTCGTGGGCGCCGTCGTGACCTGGAACCGCGACTTCATCGGGCATCTCGCGGGCGCGCCGCTCCTCGATCCTCGTGTGCGCGTCATCGGGAGCGACGTCGCCGACACAATCGCCAACGCGCGGGGCCGGTACGATGCGATCCTGCTCGACGTCGACAACGGTCCGCAGGCCCTCACCTCGTACCACAACAAGCGGCTCTACACAGCGGCGGGGCTCGCGCGAGCCAGGCGAGCGCTGCGAGACCGCGGCACGCTCGCCGTGTGGTCCGCGTTCGAAGCCCGGCCATTCACGGACCGGCTGCGCCAGTCAGGCTTCGAAGTGTCGGTCAAACGCGTGCGGGCCCACGGAACGTCGGGCCATCGCCACGCGCTGTGGCTGGCCCGCTCGGCGCGCTGAAGCCGCGTCGTCAGATCGGGCGGGCGGCCCTCAACTTCGCGAGCAGCTCGGGGACCGAAACGATCGCGACTCCCACCGCGCCGTCGGACAGACCGTACGGAAGCACCAGGTCGCGGCCGTTGAGCATGGCACCGCATGAGTAGACCACGTTCGGGACGTAGCCTTCGCGTTCGGAGGCCTCGGGCTCGAGCAACGGCGTGTCGAGCGCGCCCAGCACGCGGCTGGGATCCTCGAGATCCAGAAGCAAGGCGCCGAGCACGTACCTGCGCATCGGCCCGACCCCGTGGGTCACGACGATCCATCCTTCGGGGGTCTCGATCGGCGAGCCGCAGTTTCCGATCTGCGTGAGCTCCCACGAGCGGCTTGGCCGGTGCAGGTCCACGACGTCCATCCAGTGGCGGACGTTGGTCGAAGTGGCGAGATGGAGGTTCTCGCGATCGCGGCGAGACAGCATCACGTAACGGCCTGCGATGCGGCGCGGGAAGAGGGCCATGCCCTTGTTCTGCGCGGCCGGGCCGTTCAGCGTGGTGATCCGAAAGCTCACGAAGTCGTCGGTCTGGATCAGCTGCGGAAGGATCTCGTAGCCGTCGAATGCCGTGTACGTCGCGTAGTAGGTCGCCTTCCCGTCGTCCTCGGTGAAGCGTACGAAGCGCGCGTCCTCCATGCCGTGGGTCTCGTGCGGTCCCGCGGGGAAGATGATCCGCGACGAGAGCGCCGAGTCCTGCGGGAAGGTCGTGACGTAGTTCGAAGCCGCGAGGGCGCGCACGATCTTGACGGTCTGAAAGCTGATGGCGTGCGGCGGTCCGTCCCGCTCCACCGTTGCGAGCGACCGCTCGAGCTCGGCCGGCGTGAAAAGATCGGGCAGGTTGTCGAGTACGGCGCGCGCGATACTGTTGCCCGCGTCGAGCTCGAGCAGCTTTGTGAAGAATTGATCCTTGCCGTAATGATTGGGTGGCGCGCGCTCGCCCGTCATGAGAGTCGGCCCGAGCGCGTCGAACGTCAGCGTGCTCTCGGCGTCGATGCTCCCCGCGCGGAACTCGATGGACGAGATGTGCCCCTCTCCGACGGCCCTCAGGCTCATCACGAATCTTTGCCGGCCTTCGCCCGCGCCCGTCTGATCGGGTGCCGGCACGATGGACGGATTGAAGAGCGACGCGCCCTCGATCGAGTACTCGTTGGTGAAGTAGGCGCCGATGAGCAGCCGCCGCGCCCGGGACACCGCCCTGTCGCCTACGCGGTGGGCCACCAGCGCGTAGTGCCGCTCGAGGAGCTCTTCGAATCGGTCGTGACGATTCTGGAACGCAGCGAGCGTCCGCTCGAGCATGTCGACCACGTCCGGCTCGGGCAGCGCAAGGATCCGCTCCATCAGGAGATCGGCGCGCGTCGCCGTGTCGGGGGTTATCTCCTCGCCGGGCAAGTACGGCTTGGCGATCACGCGGCGCGGGTCGCCACGCAACACGTGAGGCGTACGCCTGATCATTTCTCTTCGTACTCCAATCCCTCACCAGCCAGCTCCAGCATCTCGATCAACGACAAGAGAAAGGACACCGTGCTCTCCGCGCCCTGGTTGAGGTTAGGCGCGGTTTCGCCCAGCCCGTCGCGGCAGCCCGCGGTTGCCGGGTCGTAGACCGAAATCCCGAGCCGATTGGCGCCCAGGAACCAGGCGAATGACTCGCGCATCCGGCGCAGATAACGGTGGTCACCGGTCACGAGGTAAGCGCCGCGGAACGCCAGGACGAAAGCGGTCGCATCGACGGGTTGTTCGTCCGCGGCGGCACGCCGGCCGCCCCGTCGGTGCCAGCCCGCGTTTCCCACGAGCGCCAGGCGATCGTCGGGGAACGAGGTCTCTTCGAGGAACGCGAGGGTCTCCTGGGCGACGGTCCGGCTCGCTGGATCCTTCGTGATGGCGTAGGCCCGCCAGAGCGCGAGCGGAATGAGGGCATTGTCGTACGTCAAGGTCGGCTCGAACCAGCGCCAGCCGTCGGTCGCATGTGCGCGGTAGAGGGAGCAGAGGCGATCCGCCAGACGGCGAAGAAGATCGACGGCGGGCGCCACCTCGGGATGCGCCGCCAGAAAGCTCACGATGCCAAACATCGTCAACGCCGTCCCACGTGGTCCGAGCTCCCGCGCTCGCTCGAGACCGCGCTCGAACATCTGGCGCGAGAGACGACGATGGCCGTCATCTCTCGCGAGCTGCGTGGCCGTGCCCAGGGCCCAGAGCGCGCGGCCCGTGCAGTCCTCGGACGCCGGCTCGTCACCATACGAACGGTCGTACCTCATGAGGTTCCTGAAAGTGCCGTCCTCGGTCTGGGCGGCGTGGAGGAACGCGAGATAGGTCGAGACGAGCCGCTTGGCCTCTCGTGACCCGGTCAGGCGATCCGCGTGCAGGGCGACGATGAGAGCGCGCGCGTTGTCGTCGACGCAATACCCGCTCGCGCGCGCCGGGACGCTGAAGGTCGCGTGCTGGACGATGCCCGTGTCGTCGGTGAGCCGCAGGACGTGATCGAGCCGCAGCTCGGGCAGGCTGCTGGCGCGCGGCTGCTCGCGCTTGTGAAATCGTCGGCCCGCGTTGGCGGGCAGGGCCGCGCCGAGCTCGACGTACGCCGCACCGATGCGCGGCCACGTGAAGCCACGCGTGTATTCGTAGCCGCGCTCCCGGAGGCCTCGGAGCTCCGCCGGGTCTTGAACGAGGGCGACGATCTCCCGCGCCAGGCTCGCGCTATCGCCAAACGGGAACACGCGACCGCGCCCCTCCGCGAGCAGCTCGCGCGCGTGCCAATACGGCGTCGAGATCACCGCGGCGCCTGCGCCCATCGCGTACGAGAGGGCGCCGCTCGTGACCTGGGCTTCGTTCAGGTAGGGGCTCACGAAAATGTCGGCGGCCTGCAGGTAGCGACAGAGCTCGTCGGTCGTGACGTACTGATCGCGGAACACGACGTGATCGCGAACGCCGAGGCGCTCGGCCTCACGCTCGAGCGTCGTGCGGTAGGCCTCGCCGTACTGCCGAAGAACGGCGGGGTGAGTGGCCCCGACGACGAAGTACACGAGGTCGGGGCATGCGGCGATCGCGGCCGGCAGCGCGCGGATGACCGTCTCGATGCCCTTGTTCGGCCCGAGGAGCCCGAACGTCAGCAGCATGCGGTGACCGACGATGCCGAACCCCGCCTTGAGGACATCTTGATCGCGGGGCGGCATGTCCGGGATGCCGTGCGGGACGACCTGCACGCGCGCACCCGGAACGTCGTAGCGCCGCGCGAGCAGGTCGGCGGCCACGCGGCTCATCACGACGAGAGGCGCGCTCTTGGCGATCCTCTGCACGATCTTCCGCTGCGACTCGGACGGCTGGTCGAGGACGGTATGGAGCGTCACGAGCGCGGGCACCCGCAGCGCGCTCAGCAAGTCCAGGATGTACGCGCCGTCGTCGCCGCCGAAGATTCCATACTCGTGTTGCAGCGAGAGCCAGCGGACGTCCTTGTAGTTGATGAGCTCGGCGGCACGCGCGTAGTCGCCCTTCGTACCCTGCCGGATCTCGTACTCCACCTCGTCCGGGTACTCGTACTCGCCTCCTTCGTCGGTGACGGCGACGGCGAGCGGTCTGATGCGCGCGCTCGCCGCGCTCATTCCGGCAGCGAGGTCACGGGTGAACGTGGCGATCCCGCAGCGCCGCGGCGGGTAGGTTCCGACGAAGGCGACGTAAAGCTGCGACTCCACGGACGTCACCTCCCCGCCGACAGGCGAGCGCGCGTAATCGACTCCATGGTGCCTCCCTTTCCGGGTCACCAGGTCGCTACGCTGGCCGAGCGTCCAGCCGTCGACTCCGCGACGGCAACTGCTGTCCCACTCCTACGCTCTATCTGCTGGGCGCGCAAGCAGAGCCTTCAAAGTCGGCAACGCATGTCGAGATACCTTGCACCTTGGGCTATTCCAGCGCACAAACGTACGAGGCGATCGGGCGGAACCGGAAGGTCGGCCTCGTAGCGCGACGTCTCACCCTCAAATGGACGCGTCTCCATTCTCAGACGCGGAACAGGGAATTCAGATGATCGTGCTTTTCGTTTTGGCGTCATTCGTTGCGGTCACTTGCGGGCTCCGGTTTCGGTGGCTTGCCAAGCAGTTTGTCCTGGCACGGCAACTGCGATCGTCCCGCCGCTGACGGACCGGTCGGAGCGACCGTGGCGGGACAGATGACCCACTTTCGTGGCGAGGGTGCGTCCCGCGGGATCGCGATGGGACCGGCGCACCTGCTCGCCACAAAGGTCACGGTCGCCGAACGCCGCATCCTGCGCCGAGATCGTGCCGCCGAGCTGGCGCACCTCGAAGAAGGCATCGTCAGCGCCGATGAGCAGCTCGATGGATTGCAGCGACGGCTCACGGACGGAAAGGCCCCCGGCGCTGATCTGGTCCAGGCCCATCGCTTGATGTTGCGCAGCCCCGAGATCGCCGGAGAGTCCCGGCGGCTGATTCTCGAGGAGTGCCTGGCGGCGGAGTGGGCGGTCACGCGCGCGCTGGACCAGGTCCGAGCGGTTTTCCTCCGGCTCCCCGATCCGTATTTCCGCGAGCGCGGCGGCGACTTCGAGGCCGTTGGCGAACGGCTGGTCCGCACCCTGCTCGGGCTGCCCGAGCTGCGCGCCGAGAGTGCGCTCCCGGGCTCGATCGCCATCGGGGTCGAGCTGAGCCCGCTCGACCCCTTCCATCTCCAGGCAGCGGGCGTCGCGGGGATTGTCACCGAGAACGGCGGAAGCACGTCCCACACCGCGATCGTCGCCCGCGCGCTGGAGCTGCCCTACGTCATCGGCGTGAAACAGATCTCCGGCAGGATCCTTTCGGGCACCGTCATCATTGTCGACGGAACTCGAGGCGACGTCATCGTCGACCCCTCGGAGGAGACGCAACAAAGGTACCGCAATCGCATCGCGGCCCTGCGCCAACGCGACGCGCAGCTCCTCCTGGAGAAGGACTTGCCTGCTGTGACGACCGACGGCGTCCGCGTCACTCTGAGCGCGAATGTCGAGTCTCTTGTGGGCGTCGACGCCGCGACCGCGGCGGGCGCCGACGGAATCGGTCTCTTTCGCACGGAGTTTCTGTATCTGGAGCGTCCCGATCTGCCGGACGAGAACGAACAACATCAAGACGCCGTCGCGGTCCTGAAGGCCATGTCCGGTCGCCCCGTGACATTTCGAACGCTGGATCTCGGAGGAGACAAGCTGCCGCTGGCCATCAAGATGCCGAAGGGGCCCAATCCTGCCCTCGGTGTCCGATCGATCCGGTTCTCGATCGATCAGCCCAGCATCTTCCGGACGCAGTTGCGGGCGCTCTATCGCGCTTCGACGTCTGGACCCACGCGGATCATGTTGCCGCTCGTGACGAGCCCGACCGAGCTGCGGCGGGCGCTGGCGATCTGCGCCAGTGTTCGCGCGGATCTCACGGCCGAAGGGGTCGCGTACGACGCGCATCTGCCCATCGGCATCATGCTCGAGACACCGAGCGCCGTCGTGACAGCGGACCTGCTCGCGAAACAGGCCAAGTTCTTCAGCATTGGCAGCAATGACCTCATTCAGTATGCCTTTGCCGCCGATCGAGAGAACGTCGACGTCGCGCATCTGCGAAATCCCCTCCAGCCCGCTGTTCTTCGTCTCTTGAAGCAGGTGGTCGACGCCGCCAACCTCGCGCATCTCCCCGTCTCGCTTTGCGGCGACATGGCGAGCGATCCTGCCCTCACCTGGCTTCTCCTCGGCCTGGGGTTGCGCGATCTGTCGATGGAGCCGCACGCGATCCCCATGGTGAAGGCGATCATTCGTCGGTCGTCCATCGAAAAGGCTGTGGCGTGTGCCGAGAAGGCGCTGGACTCGCCGAACGAACAGGAGACGGCGCACCTGATCGAAGTCGCCATGGGGCCAGAGTTCGCGGCCGATCTCGAAGCGTTCGTGCCCGCAACCGACGCGTAGTCCACCGAAGGCCCGGCCTCGCCGGGATAGGCCCGTGGTATCGGGCGTCTTCGGCTACTCTGCCCGCATGACACTCCAAGTGATTGGTCCCGCGTTCGGCCGGACGGGCACCGACTCGATGCGTGAGGCGCTCACGATCCTGGGGCTCGGGCCCTGTCATCACATGCTGGAAGTGAACGCGTCCGAAGAGCAGAAGCGGATGTGGCGCGCGTTGGTGCAAGGCGCGCCGCCCCGGTGGGACCAGTTGTTCGCGGGGTACGGCAGCGCGATGGACTGGCCGTCGGCGTACTACTGGAGAGAGCTGATCGCGTTCTATCCGCAGGCGAAGGTCGTGCTGACGTACCGGACCGCCGAGAGCTGGTGGAAGAGCTTCGAGCAAACGATCCTGCAGGGCATCCAGCAGAGCACCGAGCCGGAGTCACTCGGCGTCGCGCTCGTTCGAGACCGGGTCTTCGGCGGCCGCCTCGATCGCGACCACGCAATCGCGATGTACGACGAGAATGTGAAGGCGGTGAAGGCGACGGTCGCGCCGGAGCGACTGCTGGTTCACACGCTGGGCGACGGTTGGGAACCGCTGTGCGCGCACCTCGGCGTGCCGGTGCCCGCGCAGCCCTACCCGAGTCGCAACACCACGAACGACTTCCGGAACATGATCCTGAAGCCTCCGCCTCAGTGAATCGGCGCGGTCAGCCCGGTTACGGAACGAAGATCGCCAGGCCTGAGCGCGCCTCGGTACCGACCATCGTGAAATCGCCCCCCGTCCCGCTCGATTTCGAGCGACCGCACGCCGCCGCCAGCGCGCAGCCCACCAGCAAGATGAGCAACGCACGGCCGGCCCGGCAACCCGCGCGCGGCGCGGCGAACATCCACCACCGTCGCGTGACTGATGCCGGCGCGGTCACGGTGAGTATTGTCACCGCGCTGCCGGGTTTGTTGCGGCGCCGGCCGCCTGCCGGCGTACCCTTGTCTTCATAAGGAGCCCTAGAATGACTTACCGAGTCTGCACCCTCGCCCTCGCCCTCACCTCCCTCTTGCTCCCGGCGTGTTTCGGCACCGGCTGCAAGCTCGGCTGCGGCGACAGCGGCCTGTTCGTGGCGCTGCCGATCGCGGACTTCACCCCTCTCACGATCACCACGGCGGCGCCCTGCAGGGCGCAAAGCGCGCGGCGCAACGACGAGATGGGCGTCTACGTTTACACGGAGGGCGACGTCGTCGCCACGTGCGATGTCCGTGTCGAGGTATTCGAAGGCGCTACGTACACGTTCACGGTCCCGTTCGAATCGCACGACACCATGACCTGTTGCGGAACCGTCACGCGCGCCGTCGACGCCTCCGTCCCCGAGCAGATCTCCCCCGCCGACGGCGGCGCGGGCGGCGGCTAGAGCGGGACCATCGACACGTCGTCGATGCAGACGGTGCCGTTGGTACCGTTCGGCACCGTGATCGCGATGCCCATGTTGTCGTCGGTGCCGTTCGTGGGCATGAACGTGTGCATGAACGTCCGCATGGTGTTGTTCAGCGTCTCGTCGACCTCGTAGTCGGACGTGTAGGGCTGGACCGAGAGGGCGACCTTGACGTGCATCCGGGCGTTGGCCGATGTCGCGGACGCCGAGTACGAGATGCGGTACATCCTGGCGCCGTCGAGCATCACGTTCCCGCCCGACGCCGTCCAGCCGAGCAGCATCGAGCTGCTGGGGTTCATGATGCAAAAGCGGCCGTTGTTGACGTTGCCGTTGCCGTTCTCGACATGCCAGTTGGCCATGCCGGCCGCGAAGTCACCGTTGGTGATCAGATTTCCCGACGCACCCGAGCCGCCGGCGCCGCCGCCGGTGCCGCCGCCGCCCGAACCACCCGAGCCGCCGGTGTCGCCACCCGAGCCGCCGGTGCCGCCGCCACCCGAGCCGCCGGTACCGGCAGCGCCGTCGGGCGGCGTTCCCGCGTCCTGGTCCGGCGGCTGCACTTTCAGCTCCACCCGCGCCGCGACCGCGCCATTCTCGACGAGATCGGCGGTGGTCGTCGCGCTGAGGTAGGCGCTGCCCGAGGAATCGATCG
>Ga0207691_10003650_pt1 | contig 14931 bp, 11 predicted proteins | sample KBSM13metaG_FD_184327 | JGI IMG/M metagenome (GOLD analysis project Ga0207691, IMG submission 184327) | Miscanthus rhizosphere microbial communities from Kellogg Biological Station, Michigan, USA - KBS M1-3 metaG (SPAdes) (version 2) | ecosystem: Host-associated > Plants > Roots > Rhizosphere >... | reverse complement strand
CGGCGGCAGCCGAACCGGCGGCGTCCTCGGGCTCCCGGGGCAAATCCGGGGCAGCGAGATCGATGTCCTGGTGGACGTTCTCAGCGTTCATCTCTTCCACCTTCTCTCGTCTCCCACGGCCAGGCCTCGCCCGGGTTGTAAGTCATGCCATCGGCGTTGTCGGTCATGCCATCGGCGCCGGACGCCTCGCCCTGCGGGAGGTCGTCGATGGCGTCCAGCAGGAAATTACGGAATGTCGCGACCTCCGGGACATCGGGGACCACCGTTCCAAGGGGGTACCCGGTCTCCAAGGATATATTCCCGGAGTGCAATAGGCGCTGCAACAAGGATTGCTCAATGGCCACATGGCGGACGGCGGCGAGGGGGACCTGTTCATCGCGCCGCCGTAACATGCCGTATCGGGCAACTATGCGCTGGCTGGTGAGGATGTAGCGGGTGGCGTGCCACGCAATGACCCGCGGGAGGCAATAGCCCAGCAGCACCCACGCCGCCAACGCCAGGCACACGGCGAGGAGCCAGGGCGTCCACTCTTTCGGGACGAGGGGGACGAGCCGCGCCGGGCCGCCCTTGACAACCCAGGCGCAGGCGTACGCGGCCAAGGCCGGAACAACAATGAACATCAGCGCCGGGACAATGAGCATCCTGGGCTGGGGCCGGGTCACCACAATCACTTGCTCTCCCGGCAGGAGCACTCTACGCATAGCCGCTTTCTGCTCCGCCGCTGCCGGCGCCCTGGCCGCCGGTCCCGGCCGGGTTCCACGGCCTCAGGTGCACGACGTCGCCGGCGGTCACCACATGTTCGTGGCCCGCGGCATCGACCACCAGGAGGGAGCCGTATTCGTCCAGGCGCGTGGCGTGGCCAATGATCTCGTGGTCGCCCGGGAGTTGGGCCCGGACCTGCTTGCCGAGGGTTGAGAGGAGGTGCTCCACGCGTTTGTGCAGCGACGGGCCACCGGCCATGCCGGCGGTGGGGTCGCCGTCGGCGTTGCAGAAACTCCGGTACAGGGTGGCGAAGCGGGACAGGTAGCTCTTCAGGAGCTCCGTCCGGTCCACTGTGTCCGGATTCTCCAGCAGCACGGAGGTGGCGGTGGGAACCGGGAGTTCGGGCTCCGTCAGCGTGACGTTCAGGCCGGTGCCGAGGATGACCGGCGGCGCGCCGCCGGCGCCGAGCGGGCCGAGCTGGGCCAGGATGCCGGCGATCTTCCGGCCCCGGACCAGGACGTCGTTGGGCCATTTGAGTTCCGCCGGAAGGCCTGCCGTTTCCGTCAGAGCCTCACGCAGGGCGAGGGCGGCCAGAAGGGAGAGCCAGGAGTACCTGTGGGTCGGCAGCGGCCGGCCGGCCCCGTTGACCGGCAGGAGCACCAGGGAGACAGAGACCGAGCTGCGGGCCGGCGCCTCCCACCGGCGGTCCAGCCGGCCGCGCGCGTCGCTCTGGTACTCGGCGGTCAGCACTGACAGGTCCGGCCACGCGCCGGGATCCTCGGTCACCCCGCGGAGGAGGTCGGCGTTGGTGGAGCCGGTGGACTCGAGAACCGTCAGGCGCGGAATTCCGTTGGCGGACAGGAACGCCTCATCGCTGAGGGCACTCAGGTCCAGGGGCGGACGGTCCGGGGTTTCCTGCGCGGTTTCCATCCTTGAATCCTACCGAGGAAAGCGCACCGGGGCCCCGGCCGTCTGCCTCACATGCCTCCGCCGAAACTCCCCACCTTTGGCCCGGATGTCCGGCGTGTCGGCCGGACACACCGCTGATTCCGGCGTCCGGCCGCCAAAAGAGGGGAAAATCCGCGGGGCAGACGGCCGCAAAACACCCAGCAAGTTCAGAGGAAGATGTCCGGGACCAGCTGGGCCTCCGGCGCGCCGAGGCTGTACGGGCTGAAGTCCGTCACCCCTGCCGCCGCGAGAACCTGCTCATCGGTATAGAAGTTGCCGCTCCGGCTGCCGTGGGCGGGGACCGCGTTGCCGCCGGTCAGCACGGCGTGGGCGGCGTCGGCCATGATTTCGGGGCTGCGGGCGCCCTTGACGATCATGTCGCCGCCGGGCATGTTGCGGATGGCCGCGGTGTCGATCAAGGTACACGGCCAGAGTGAGTTCACCGCGACGCCGTCGGCCTTGAGTTCCTCGGCCAGCCCCAGCGTGGTCAGGCTCATGCCGTATTTGGCCATGGTGTAGGCCAGGTGCAGGCCGGCCCACTTCGGATCCAGGTTCAGGGGCGGGGAGAGGGTGAGGATGTGCCCGGCCCCGGAGGCGCGCAGGGCCGGCAGCGCCATCTTCGAGAGCAGGAACGTCCCGCGCACGTTGATGTCCTGCATGAGGTCGTAGCGCTTCATGTCCACGTCGTCGGTGGTGGAGAGGTCAATCGCCGACGCATTGTTGATGACGACGTCGATCCCGCCAAAGCGGTCCACGGCGGCGCCGACTGCACCGGCGACGTCGGCGTCGTTGCGCACGTCGCCGACCAGCGGCAGGGCCTGGCCGCCGGCGGCCTCGATCTGTTCGGCGGCGGTATACACGGTGCCCTCCAGCCTGGCGTGGGGCTGACCGGTCTTGGCCATCAGGACAATGTTGGCGCCGTCCCGGGCTGCGCGGAGTGCGATGGCCAGGCCGATGCCACGGCTGCCCCCGGAGATGAGGACAGTGCGGCCCTGGAGGGAACCGGCGGCCTGGTACGGCCCTGCGGCGGTGCCCGAAGCATCGTTGCTTGAAGTCATGCCCACACTCTAGCCGACCAATGTTACTGGCGGGTAACAAAGCGGTGAGGGAGCTTCGCGGCGGGAAAATTGTAGGTTCCCTACAGCGGCACCGGCCAATACCGTCACTAGACTTGCCAGCAGAGCCCTGCTTTTGTGGATTCCAGCCAAAGGACCCCACGCGACGGGCGCCGTACAACCTTGCGACAGAGCCGGAGAAACTTGATGAGCCACGATCTGACCACGACTGCGGGAAAGATTGCAGATTTCCGCGACCGCCAGGCCCGTGCCGAACAGCCCTCCGGCCCGGAAGCGATCGCCAAGCAGCACGCGCGCGGCAAGAACACCGCCCGCGAGCGCATCGACCTGTTGCTGGACGCCGGCTCCTTCGTCGAATTCGATGCGCTGGCCGTGCACCGCTCCACCGCGTTCGGCATGGAGAAGAAGAAGCCCCTCGGCGACGGCCTCGTCTCCGGCTACGGCACGGTGGACGGCCGCCCGGTCGCGGTCTACAGCCAGGATTTCTCCGTCTACGGCGGCTCGCTGAGCCAGGTCAACGGCGAAAAGATCGTCAAGGTCCAGGAGTTCGCGCTGCGCAACGGCTGCCCCGTGGTCGGCATCCTCGACGGCGGCGGTGCCCGCATCCAGGAGGGTGTCGCCTCCCTGGCGATGTTCGCGGACATCTTCCGCAACAACGTCCACGCCTCCGGCGTCGTCCCGCAGATCTCCCTCATCATGGGCCCCTCCGCCGGCGGCGCGGCCTACTCCCCCGCCCTGACCGACTATGTGGTCATGGTGGACAAGACCTCGCACATGTTCATCACCGGCCCGGACGTCATCAAGACCGTCACCGGCGAAGACGTGGACATGGAAACCCTCGGCGGCGCCCGGCAGCACAACGCCAACACCGGCACCTCGACTTACCTGGCCTCCGACGAGGCCGACGCCGTCGAGTTCGTCCGCGAACTGCTCGACTTCCTGCCCTCCAACAACCTCGCCGAGGCCCCGGTGCTGGAGCACCAGCAGGAACTGGAGGTCGACGACGACGATCTCGCCCTGGACGCGCTGATCCCGGACTCGGCCAACCAGCCGTACGACATGCGCAAGGTCATCGAGCAAATTGTCGACGACGCCCACTTCCTCGAGATGCAGTCCCTCTATGCCCCGAACGTGATCATCGGCTACGGCCGGGTCGAGGGCCACACGGTGGGCATCGTGGCCAACCAGCCCATGCAGTTCGCCGGCACCCTGGACATTGCGGCCTCGGAAAAGGCCGCCCGCTTCGTCCGGCACTGCGATGCCTTCAACATCCCCATCATCACGCTCGTGGACGTGCCGGGCTTCCTGCCGGGCAAGGACCAGGAGTTCCAGGGCATCATCCGCCGCGGCGCCAAGCTGCTCTACGCGTATGCCGAGGCCACCGTGCCCAAGCTGACCGTGATCACCCGCAAGGCTTACGGCGGGGCCTACATCGTGATGGGCTCCAAGAAGCTCGGCGCGGACCTCAACCTCGCCTGGCCCACCGCCCAGATCGGCGTCATGGGCGCCCAGGGTGCCGTGAACATCCTGTACCGCCGCGAGCTCGCCGCGGTGGCGGAGGACGGCGGCGACGTCGAGGCCAAGCGCGCCGAGGTGATCCGCCAGTACGAGGAAGAGCTGCTCAACCCCTACCAGGCCGCCCAGCTCGGCTACGTGGATGCGGTCATCGCACCGTCCGAGACCCGGCTGCAGATCATCAAGGGCCTGCGCGCCCTCCGGGACAAGCGGGCCGCCCTGCCCGCCAAGAAGCACGGGAACATCCCGCTGTGAGCCCCATGGCCGAACCCGACGAACCTGCCGACGCGGTAAGCAGCGACGCCGCGCCCGGGATCCTGTTCTCTGTCGCCAAAGGTCAGCCGACGCCGGAAGAGCTGGCGGCGCTGACCGCCGTCGTGCTGTCCCTGGGGCAGACCCAGCAGGCAGCACCGGAAAGCCCCGGCGTCCGGCACTGGGTCCGCCGGCAGCAGCTTCGGCTGGCGCCGAGGCCCGGTCCGCAGGCCTGGCGCCGCAGCCTGGGCTGAGCCGACCCGGTTCAGCGTCCTGGCAGGGCCGGCCGCAGCCGAAATCTGCACGGGAAAGTTGCACGCGAAAAAGTTCAGTGACTCTTTCATAACCACGGCGGCCGGGCTAGTCTCGTCGGGTGACTACCGAAATCATCGCCTCAGACAACACTGCCCCCGCGCGCCAGCAGACAGCCATTGACGCCGTCGCCGACGCCTACACGGACACCCTGATCCGGCTCAACCCGAGCTTCGCCACCGAACTCGGCCTGGCCGGGCACGAGACGGAGTACCAGGACTTCTCCCCCGCCGGCCACGAGGAATTCGCGGCCGCCGCCCGCGAGGCACTTGCGGCGCTGGACGGGCTGGAGCCGGCTGACGACGTCGACGCCGTCACCCTCGACGCCATGCGAGAGCGGCTGGGCCTGCAGCTGGAAATCCACGAATCGGGCTGGGCCACGGCCGATCTGAACAACATCGCCTCCCCGTCCCAGGACATCCGCGCGATCTTTGACCTCATGCCGACGGATACCGCCGGGCAGTGGGAGCACATCGCGGGCCGGGCCCACAATGTCACCGCCGCAATCGACGGCTACATCGAGTCGCTGCGTTCGGCGATGCAGGACGGCAAAGTGGCCGCGGCCCGCCAGGTTTCGATCGTGATCGAGCAGGCCACCAAGCACGCCGCGGACGACGGCTTCTTCGCCAAGCTCGCCGCCGGCGCCAAGACCGCGGACGGCCCGCTCCCGGCGGAACTGCAGTCCCGGCTCGACACCGGCGCGGCAGCTGCCCGGGTGGCGTACTCCCGGCTCGCAGGTTTCCTCGAGTCCGAGCTCCTGCCCGTCGCCCCGGCCAAGGACGCTGTGGGCCGCGCCCGCTACGCCCTGGCCTCCCGGGACTTCCTCGGCGCCACCGTGGACCTGGAGGAAACCTACGCATGGGGCGTCCAGGAACTCGACCGCCTCATCGCCGAACAGGAACGGGTGGCAGGCGAAATCCGGCCCGGCGCCACGGTCGAGGAAGCCAAAGAGATCCTCAACAATGATCCCGCCCGCCAGCTCAAGGGCACCGACGCCCTCCAGGCCTGGATGCAGGAACTGTCCGACAAAGCCGTCGCGGAGCTCGCCGGCGTCCACTTCGAGATCCCGGACGTCATGAAAACGCTGGAGTGCCGGATCGCGCCCACCGATGAAGGCGGCATCTACTACACCGGACCCTCGGAGGACTTCAGCCGCCCGGGCCGCATGTGGTGGTCCGTGCCGGCCGGTGAAGACACCTTCACCACCTGGGCCGAAACAACCACCGTGTACCACGAGGGCGTGCCCGGCCACCACCTCCAGGTCGCCACCGCCACCTACCGCCGGGAGCTGCTGAACAAGTGGCGCCGCAGTGTGTGCTGGACCTCGGGCCATGGCGAAGGCTGGGCACTCTACGCGGAGAAGCTCATGCAGGAGCTCGGCTACCTCAATGATCCGGGCGACCACATGGGCATGCTGGACATGCAGCGCATGCGTGCGGCCCGCGTGGTGTTCGACATCGGCGTGCACCTGGAACTCGAAGTCCCCGAGCGCTGGGGCAGCGGCATCTGGACCTCGGAGAAGGGCTTTGACTTCCTCCGCGCCAACCTGCCGATCAGCGAGGGGCAGCTGAAGTTCGAGTTCACCCGCTACCTGGGCTGGCCGGGACAGGCCCCGTCCTACAAGGTGGGCCAGCGGCTCTGGGAGCAGATCCGGGAAGAGCTGGAATCCCGCCCCGGCTTCGACCTCAAGGCCTTCCACACGAAGGCCCTGAACATCGGCTCGGTGGGCCTGGACACCCTCAAGCGCGCGCTCCTGGGGTAATCCGGGTTTCGGGGGCTGACCTGCACGGTCAGTGGCCAGACGGCCGGTTGGGGCGACTATTCGCGGGGCGAAGTCGCCGCAGCCGGCCGTCCGTCTGTCCCGGGCAAATGGACCTTGGCCCGATAGTCGACTATTCTCTGGGGGACACATTTTCTGGGCTTTTGAACGCCCGGGTCGGCGGCTGGGGCTGCGACTCAAGTGTCCGGTGTACCTTTGCCCTCCAGCAGGGCGCCGGTCATGCAAGTACCTCCGCAACTGCGGCATGGTCTTGCTGACTGTCAGTACGCGCGCGTCGTCCCTGCAGCAATTACACGGGACAACGCCTATGAACCAGGCGTATGCATAGAGGTACCAGCACCTTGGTCTCCGGTGCGAGCTATTGACAATAGAATCCCGCGTGAACGAATAGCGCCAGCATCCCGGCGCTCCGCGAAGGAGCGCAGAGGAAAAGCCAGGCGCTGGGCTTCTGCCGGAACCTCGCTGAGGCATCCTGCAGCGGCTGACGATTGCCGGGCATACACAAGACCCCATATTGGAGCCCCTATGAGGAATATCGCCTCATTCCTAAGTCCCCCGACCAATGACGCCGCGAAAGCGCGGACGCGGATCCGGAAGCGCACAGCGGCATCCGTGGTTGCGGCGGCCGTCGTCGTGGCTGCGGCCACGATTAGCGCCCCGGCACCCCTGAACGCCGCGACGCCGACTGCCACGCCCACCGCTACGACGACGGCGTGCAATCCGCTGCCCTTCAACCTCCCGGCGCCTGCGAACCGGCACACCTCGGTGAAGAAGGCGTGGGCCTACTACTTCCCGCCGTTCCCGCTCGCAGTCGACAGCCCCGACCCCACCCGCGACGTCTACCCGCGCTGGATGGATACCCACAACTCCCTCAACGGCGCGTACGACCTCCGGGACCGTCCGGCTGCTCCCCAGCGCGCAACCCAGACCAACTGGCGGCAGGCTGATTTCGAGAAGGAGGTCCGGCAGGCAGTCGGGGCGGGCCTGGACGGATTCATCTGGGAGTACAACAGCTCCACCGATATCCGCTGGCAGCAGCTGCCGGCCATGCTCGCCGCCGCCAAGGCGGTGGACCCGGGCTTCAAGATCATGCTCAGCCCGGACTTCAACACGGCCGCCGGCTCCACCTCTGACAGCGTTTACAACAACGTCATGAAGGTGAAGGACGACCCGTCCATCTACAGGAACAATGCCGGCATTGTGCTGGCCCCGTTCTTCCCGGAGCGCAAGACTCCCTCGTGGTGGGACGGGCTCCGGAGCCGCCTCGCCTCCTCCGGCGTCAAATCCAACCTCGTACCCATCTTCATTTCGTGGGGCGGAGGAACCCAAAAGACGGACTGGAACAATTCGGTGTCCGGGTATTCGCAATGGGGCACCCGCACCGCCAGCGGCGTTCCCACCCTCGCCAAGGAAAGCGCTGAAGCCCACCGCCGCGGCAAGACCTACATGCAGCCGGTGGCGTTCGAGGATTCACGGTCCTACGACGGGCGGTACTGGGAGTCGTCCAACAGCTCCACCCTGCGCGATTCCCTGGCCTCGGCGGTCACGAGCAACGCCGACTCCATTGCGCTCATCGCCTGGAACGACTACACCGAGTCCTGGGTGGCACCTTCCAAGGACCGCGGCTATGCCGTGCTGGACATGGCTGCCTATTACATTTCCTGGTTCAAGAACGGGGTCAAGCCCGCGATCACCCAGGATGCCTTGTACTGGAGCCACCGCTCGCACCCCACGAACGCTCCGTATTCGATGACCCCCATCGGTCGCAACGGCAAACCCACGCCGATGTACATCCCGAACGGTGACGCGGCGAAGAACGAAGTAGAACTCGTGGCCGTGCTGAAGACTCCGGGGCGCCTGACCATCACCCAGGGCAGCAACGTCAAGACCATGGACGCCCCCGCCGGGCTGACTTCCTTCAAGGTTCCGCTCGTGGCCGGGACCACACCGTCCTTCAAGCTCGCACGCAGCGGAGCGACGGTCCAGACAGTCACCAGCAACACCCCGGTGCGCTCCTCCGTGGCGTACCAGGACATGATTTACCACGCAGGCGGCGGCGTCGCAGGCACCTGCGCACGCTAGGCCCTCCCTGCCCGGGATGGCAGTTCGCGGCAGTGTTTCTCCAGAGCATTGCCGCGAACCGTCATCTCGCGCCTCACAGGGCGGCCCGGGCCGCCCGGCGACGAGACAATCGCCACACCGCTCGCCGGAATAACTTCACAAAAGCCCCTGCCGGCGCGGCAATCCCGGGCATTCCGCGGCGCGGGGCCACCTTTGGCGCCGTAACATTTCTCAACATCCGTTCGTCATGCTATTGGCAACGGTCCTAGCGTGTTCCGGTGACCACTCAGACAAGCACCCCCGCACCCGCTGGAAAGACCGGGTTCCAGCTGCCCAAATGGGCCGGCTCGTTCGGCTTCCAGATCATTGCCGCCCTGATCGTCGGCCTGGGCCTTGGCCTGCTGGCCAAGTACACCGGCAGCACCAAGGCCAACCCCAACGCCCTAGGCACCACGCTGCAGACCATCGGCTCGAGCTACGTCTCGCTGCTGCAGACCGCCGTGGTCCCCCTGATCTTCACCGCCGTCGTCAGCTCAATCTCCAACCTGCGCGCCGTTTCCAACGCCGCCCGGCTGGCCTGGAACACGCTGCTCTGGTTCGCGATCACCTCGCTGATCGCCGTGCTGATCGGCATCGGCCTGGGCGTGCTGCTGCAGCCCGGCGCCGGAACCGGCATCAGCCAGGAAGCGAAGTACGCCGGCAAGTCCGGTGACTGGTGGGCCTTCCTGACCGGGCTGTTCCCGAAGAACTTCCTGGGCCTCGGCGCGACCACCACCGTCACTGACGGCGTCGCCACCACCGCCGTGAGCTTCAACGTCCTCCAGATCCTGGTAATCGCGATCGCCGTCGGCATCGCCGCGCTGAAAGTGGGCAAGGCGGCCGAACCGTTCCTGGCCCTGAACGCCTCCGCCCTCGCCGTCATCCAGAAGGTCCTCTGGTGGATCATCCGGATCGCGCCGCTGGGCACGATCGGCCTGATCGGCAACGCCGTGGCCGTCTACGGCTGGGACACCATCGGCTCGCTCGGCAAGTTCACCGTGGCGATCTACATCGGCCTGGCGCTCGTGCTGTTCGTGGTCTACCCCGTGCTGATCCGCACCCACGGACTGTCCATCAAGCAGTACTACTCCGGCGTGTGGCCGGCCGTGCAGCTGGCCTTCGTCTCCCGCTCCTCGATCGGCACCCTGCCGCTGACCCAGCGAGTGACCGAACGGAGCCTGGGTGTCCCCCGCGCCTACGCCTCCTTCGCCGTGCCGCTCGGCGCGACCACCAAGATGGACGGCTGCGCGGCGATCTACCCGGCCGTGGCGGCGATTTTCGTGGCCCAGTTCTTCGGCATCCAGCTCGACTTCACCCAGTACCTGCTGATCGCATTGGTGTCCGTGCTCGGCTCGGCCGCGACCGCCGGCACCACGGGCGCCGTCGTGATGCTGACGCTGACACTCTCCACGCTGGGACTGCCGCTGGCCGGCGTCGGTCTGCTGCTGGCCATCGACCCGATCCTGGACATGGGACGCACCGCCGTCAACGTGGCCGGGCAGGCATTGATCCCGGCGATCGTGGCCAAGCGCCAGGGCATCCTGGACGAAACGCTGTACAACGCGCCGCGGAACGGCGATCCGTTTAGCGACGACGTCGATGGCACCTCCGCCGTCGACCCCTCCGCCGCTGCCACTCCCGCGGCAGGACGGGACGAGCGGGAACTGGCTGACGCCAGGGCGTAACGACAGAACGAGTGTTCACCAGAGAAGTCCCCGGGAATTCCCGGGGACTTCTCTGGTTTACCGGCTTCGGCTTTAACCGGCCTCGGCCCGGGTCCGTCCGGGCCTAGTGTCCGCCGATCACACCCTTTTCGGCGGCCTTGGTAACTGCGTCCGCTTCTGCCTGGGTCAGGGTGCCGTCTTTGACGGCCTGGTCCAGCCGGGGCTTCAGTGCCGCGGCGTGATTGGCCTGTTCCGCGGTACGCAATTCCTCCAGGGCAGCGGTGACCTTGGCTTCATCGATGCCGAGCGACTTCGCCAGGGACGCGGCCAGGGCCTTCTCCATTGCGGCGCGGTCCGGCTTCTGGCCTGGGGCCGGCGGGGTGGCCGGCCTGTTGGCTTCGCGGAAAGTCTTCAGGGCGTCGGTGACCTTCGCCTCGTCGACGCCGAGCTTGGCGGCGAGCTCTTTGGCGCGGGCGCCGAACTCCGCACCGCCGTGGCCGCGGTGTCCGCCGCGCATGCCGTAGCCTTCGGCGAAGCTGTTCCCGGGAGCACTCGAGCTGGGTGTCGGGGTGGGCGTCGGCGTCGTGGTGGCGGAGGCCATCCCGGCGACCCCGAGCCCTGCGCCCAGTGCAACGGCCGCCGCCCCGAGGCCGAGTGCGATTTTCGTTGTGCGTGACATCTGCTGTCTCCTGGATCTGCCGCGCGGTGACGGCGCTTGAAGCTGATGGTTCGTCCGGGGAAGGCTGCTCCACGAGCATCTCCAGTCTGCACCTGCCCCAGCAGAGATAGCTGTTTCCCAGCTTTCACTTTCCTGTGAATCCGGCAGAGACGCCCAGAGGGCAAAAAGTGGGCAAAATGGCGGCAGAGGTGGATAGGCTCTGGGCATGCTGATCGTCACTTCGAATGACATCCCGGGCCACCGGATCGACGCCGTCTTCGGCGAAGTCATGGGCCTGACCGTCCGCTCCCGGGACATCACGGCCCAGCTCATGGCCGGCTTCCGTTCCCTGGGCGGCGGCGAGGTGCTGGAAATGACGCGGGCCCTCTACGACAGCCGGCAGGATGTCATGGCCCGGATGGTGGCCGAGGCCGAGCAGCGCGGGGCCAACGCCATCGTTGCCATGCGCTTCGATACCTCGGCGATCGGGCAGAACTGGACGGAGATCTGCGCCTACGGCACAGCCGTTTTTGCCATTCCGCTCTCGCAGAATGAGCCCGGGGCAACGGGCCAGTCGATCTACCTGACCAATTCCGGCGACGCGACAGCCCAGCTCAAGCCTTGAGCGCCGACCCTGCCAGCCCCACCACTCTGGAAAATACTTGCCCAGAGTGCAAACATGCACGTAGTGTAAGCGCGTGTCCCCATCGCCCTTCCCCTCCGCCGCATCCGGCGACCCCGGTGTCCCCTCGCGCCGCGAACTGAACAAGGCCGCTACCCGGCAGGCCATCACGGACGCCGCCATGGACCTGCTCCGCACGCGGGGACCCGGAAACTTCACGGTGGAGGACATCGCCGACGCCGCCGGGATCTCCCGCCGCACGTTCTTCAACTACTTCGGCAGCACCGAGGCGGCCCTCGCCTCCGTGACATTCGGCTTCCTGGACACGGCACTTCAGCAGTTCCGGCTCCGCCCGGCAGGCGAGCCCATCCTGGAGTCGGCCCGCGCAGCCCTCGTTGAACTGGCCGATCCCATGACCGTCGCACCGGTGGCCGAGCTCTACAGCCTGGGCCAGACCAACCCCCAGCTCAGCCGCTCCGAGCTGGAAGCCTGGGACCACTGCACCGAACAGATCATCGACGCCGCCCGCGAACGCTTTGCGCTGACGGCGGCCGGCGACGTCGACGAGCTCTACCTCCGCGCCCTCGCCGGCTCCGTCATCTCGTGCGGAAAAGCCGCCATGGATGTCTGGTTCGCCCGCTGCGGCGGCGACCTGACTCCCGAGTCCCTGTCCGTCCTGCGCCAGCTCCTGATCGATTCCATGGGCCTCCTCGGCTCCGGATTCGCGTCCCACTCCCCCGCCACCCCTTCCCCAGATCGGCACTGACATGGCCCTGTTGCTCTACCGTCTCGGCAAGTTCTCCTACCGCCACCGCTGGCTCGTCATCTCCCTCTGGCTCGCCGTCCTGGTGGCCGTCGGCGGCGCGGCTGCGGCCTTCCACGGCACCATGTCCAACAACTTCCAGATCCCCGGCACTGAAACCCAGCAGATGGCGGACAAGCTGAAGCAGGAGCTGCCCAAGTCCTCCGGCGGCTCGGCCGGCATCGTCTTCGAGTCGCAGAACGGCCAGTTCACGCAGGCCGGCAAGGACGCGGTCTCGGCTGCGCTGACCAAGCTGAAAGCCCTCCCCGATGTTCAGGGCACCGTGGACCCGTTCGCCACCCAGGCCCAGCTGGACAAGGCCGTCACGGACCTTGCCGCCGGCGAGCAGCAGGCATCCTCAGGACAGGCGCAGCTGGATGCGTCGGCCGCCCGGCTGGCCGCCGGCAAGGCCCAGCTGGCCGCCGCCGAGCAGCAGATGACCGCGGCCGGCATGTCCGCCGAGGCCATCGACGCCCAGCTTGGCCAGCAGAAGGCTGCCCTCGCCGCGGGCCAGGAGAAGCTCGACGCCGGGACCAAGGAACTCGAGGCCGGCGCGGCCAAGCTCGCCCTGGCCAAACGCCAGCTCGAGGCCTCGCAGGGCATGCGGTTCGTGTCCGAGGACGGCACCGCGGCAATCGCCCAGGTCCAGTTCAAGACCTCGATCAACGGGCTGGCCCCCGCCGTGCGCCAGCAGGTCCAGGACATCGCCCACGAAGTCTCCTCTGCCGGCGTGACCGCCCTGGCCAGCAAGGAAATCACGGAGGACGTCTCCGAGCTGTTCGGCATCTCGGAGATCCTCGGCATCGCCATCGCGGCGCTGGTGCTCATCGTCATGCTGGGAACCCTGATCGCCGCCGGACTCCCCCTGCTGATGGCCCTGGTCGGTGTGGCAGTGGGCGTCGGCGGCACCTTCGCCCTCAGCGGCGCCGTCGACATGAGTTCCATCTCCCCGATGCTGGCGCTCATGCTGGGCCTCGCCGTCGGCATCGATTACTCGCTGTTTATCGTCAACCGGCACCGCGGCCAGCTCCTGGCCGGCATGGACGGCGAGGAATCCGTCGCCCTCGCCACCGGCACCTCCGGCAACGCGGTGCTGTTCGCGGGCCTGACCGTCATCATCGCCCTCGCGGCCCTCGTGATCCCGGGCCTTCCCTTCCTTGCCGTGATGGGCCTGTCCGCCGCCGCAACGGTGGCCGTCGCCGTCGTCGTCGCCCTGACCCTCACCCCTGCCATGCTGTCCCTGATCGGGCCCAGACTCATCTCCCGCCGCGTCTGGGCCAAGGCGGAGAAGCACAATGCCGCCCCCGGCCACGAGAGCGCGGACCGTGCCCGCGACGAACGCCGCAGCAAACAGGGCTGGGGCGGACTCGTCACCCGGCACCCGGTTCTGGCTCTGCTGGCTGGCGTCCTACTGCTGGGCATCGTGGCGCTGCCGGCCGGCCAGTTGCGGCTCGCGCTGCCCGACGGCGGGTCCGAGCCCGTGGAGTCGCAGGCGTTCAAGGCCTATGACGTCACCGGCCGCAGCTTCGGCGAAGGCATGACAGGCCCGATCGTGGTGGTGGGCGACTTCCCGGCCGGCCTGAGCGCGGAGGAAGCCACAGCCAAGCAGCTCGACGTCGCCGACATCCTCCGCGGTACTGGCAACGTCACCGCCGCCATTCCGGTGGCGCTGAGCGAGGACCGCCGCACCGCGGTGTTCCAGGTCATCCCCCGGGAGGGCCCGGCCAGCGCGAGCACTGTCCAGGTGGTCTCCGAGCTGCGCGCCGAAAAGGACCGCATCAAGGATTCCACCGGGGTCAGCATCGGCCTCACGGGGCAGACTGCCGGCAACGTCGACGTCTCCGCCAAACTCGGCGATGCCCTGCCCCCGTACCTGGCCATCGTCGTCGGGCTGTCCCTGATCCTGCTGTTGCTCGTGTTCCGCTCCATCGTGGTGCCGCTGCTGGCCACGGGCGGTTTCCTGCTCTCGCTCGCGGCCGCCTTCGGAGCCGTCGTCGCGGTCTACCAGTGGGGCTGGCTGGGAACGGTGTTCGGCGTCGAAAACCCGGGCGCCGTGCTGAGCTTCCTGCCAATCATCCTGATCGGCGTCCTGTTCGGGCTGGCCATGGACTACCAGGTGTTCATCACCTCGGGCATGCGTGAGTCCTTCATGCACGGCGAATCGGCCAGGCATGCGGTCCGCACCGGCTTCAGCCATGCCGCGTCCGTGGTCACCGCCGCCGCCATCATCATGGTCAGCGTGTTCGCCGGCTTCATCTTCTCGCACCTGAATATGGTCCGGCCGCTGGGCTTCGCAATGGCCTTCGGTGTCCTGGTGGACGCGTTTGTGGTCCGCATGACGATCGTTCCGGCCGTGATGTACCTGCTCGGCGACAAGGCGTGGTGGCTGCCCCGCTGGCTGGACCGGATCCTGCCGGACGTCGACGTCGAGGGCGCCAAGCTCCGGCCCGCGGCTTCGGCCTCAGCCTCGGCCGACAACGAGCCCGAGCCGGAGGAGATC
>Ga0207691_10003648_pt1 | contig 14934 bp, 15 predicted proteins | sample KBSM13metaG_FD_184327 | JGI IMG/M metagenome (GOLD analysis project Ga0207691, IMG submission 184327) | Miscanthus rhizosphere microbial communities from Kellogg Biological Station, Michigan, USA - KBS M1-3 metaG (SPAdes) (version 2) | ecosystem: Host-associated > Plants > Roots > Rhizosphere >... | reverse complement strand
CGGCTGCGCTTCGCAAGGCCGATCTGGTCCTCGGCGTCCTCCCCGCCAAGGACGACGCGCTGGATGCGGACATCGAAGCCATGATCGAGGCCCGCAACGCCGCCCGCCGCCGCCGTGACTTCGCGGAGTCCGACCGCATCCGCGGCGATCTCGCCGCTCGCGGCATCGTCCTCGAGGACGGCCCGACCGGCACGAGGTGGAAGCGGGCGTAGACTGAAGAGCGTGGCTCCTCCCGCCGCGCTCGGATAAGAGTGTCGCAGCGACGATTCGTCGCCGCATTTGGTGGAGCGCTCCTCGTGGCGAACGGGATCGCCGACGACTGGAAGCCCCCCGAGCCTGCGATTTCCCGGAAGGCGTACGAGACCCAGTACCCGAAGCAATCGGCGACGGCCGCGGCTCTCGAGATCGAGGTCCTGGCCGCGAAGCTGGGGATCGACGCCTCTCCCGAGGGCCGGCCGGAGACGCGGCCCGACGCGGCCACGGCGAGAGCATCGGAGGCCTCGCTGACGGCAACGTTCGATTACGTGGTCCATCAGCTCCAGGATCCGAGCGACGGCGTTGCGCCGCCGCCCGATGTCGTCCGGAGATTCATGGAGGACAACGACGGAACGATCGCTGCCCTCGTCGCCGTGGCGTCCGGCCGCCGGGAAGTCGGATGGGACCTCGACGTCACCACCCTGGGTGCGGAATCGCCCGTTCCCAACTGGTCTGGTCTGACGCGGCTGCAACGCATCCTGGCCGCCCGTGCACTGCTCGACTGTCGGCAGGGAAATCCGGATGCGGCGCTCCAGGCCGCCGAAGCCGTCTGGAGGATCGCCCGAAGTCTCGCCGCCAGACCGGAGCTGCTTTCCGAGCTCATGGCGATGAATCAGGCCCGGATGGCCGTCGGGGTCTTGCGAAAGCTACGCGGACCCGCCTACGGCTGGGAATCGCGGCTGCGGGAAGGGCAGTTCTTCCAGGCCTTCCTGGCGGCCCTTGAGAACGATCCCTGGGGGGCCGCGGGCTCGGCGAAGACGGCGTTGGAAGTCGAAACCGTGGCTCGCATTTATCGCCGCTTCGCGGACGGCCTGATTGCGAAGAGCGCGTGCGGGTGGAGCCCCGACGAACTCCAGCACTCCTGGGAGGTCGCGATCAGCGGGGAGCCCGATCCGACCGAAATCGAGATCACCCAGTTTCCGGAATCGATCTTCCACTTCGTGGGTCGGGCCTACGGTCTCCAACTGGACTCGGAGCTCACGGCGCTCGTCCTCGACGCTCGCGCCGAAAGAGCCGCGTCGCGCGAGGACGACTGGCCCACGCGGCTCCCGAACCTCGAATCGAGCGTTTGCCCCGGCCGCTTCTATTCCTATCGGCGCGCTGGAGGCGTGACGCTCGCGTTCCAGGGGTCCGCACCCGGCGGCGACACGGAAGGTCTCACGCTGCCTTTGAGCTTCCACGGCGCGCCTCCCCCGACTCGCACGCCGACCCCGCCGGGGGTCACTCCGACTCCGGTCGTAAACTGAAGGGGTGGCTCTCGCGGCCGTCCTTCTTCTGATCTCGCTTGGCGAGGGTCCACCGGCGCCGCGTCCGATCCCGGACAATCACACGGCGAGGGTGCTCGTGGAACGGTCACCGGCGCTCGGGATCGATTTCGAGCCGCGCGACGAGGAGGAAGGCTCTCCTCCCGCGACCGCGGACGTCAGAGCATGGCTGGAAGAACAGCTCAAGCTCCCCGACGACACGATTGGCGATCCGCCCGCGGACTTTCGCAGGCTTCTGGAGGATCGCCGCGATGCTCTCGACGCCATCGTCGGTGCTCTCGAAACCGCGCCCCCGGAATGGAAGGAAGCGTCTTCGGAGGACTATCCCGCTCCCGACCTACGGCCCTCCGTCCGCCTGCATCGGGTCCTGCTCGCGGCGGCTCTCGTCGCGACGCGGCGTGGCGATCCCATCGAGGCGGAGCGCTTCGTGGAAGCGTCGTGGTCGCTGGCCAAGCCGAATGAAGGGTCGCGCCGGCTGATTCGCCAGCTCATTGCGATCGCGGCGGGCCGCTGGCAGGCCGGCGTGCTTCGAAAGCTGCAGAGCGTTCCGCCGATCTGGATCAGCCGCCTCTCGGAGAGTCGGTCCTGGGAAGCGAGTCTCGCGGCGTGGGAGCACGAGATGAGGCCCCGCAAGTCGGACGACTCTTCGCTCGCACCCGGCTCGTTGGAGGACGAGACCCTCCGGAAGGGGTTCGAAGCGGTGCTGTCCGGGCTCCGGAAGCTCGGGCCGTGCGAGGGATCGAACCTCGACGACAACGGCGTCTGGAAAATGGTGGAGCGGGAGCTGCCGATGACATCGGACGAAGTTGTCGCGCAAAATCGCAAGATCCTCTTCGACATTCTGCTCCCCAACATGAAAAACGCCTTCAACCGCGCGGGGCGGCTCGATGTGGATCGGGAGCTCACCCTCGAGATCCTCCGGCTCCGGCAGGCGAAAGAGCAGGATTCGGAGAAGCGCTGGCCCGGGCGGATGGCGAATGCCACCTCGACGATATGTCCGGCTTTCTCCTACGTCTATCGATCCGACGACGAGGGGATGGAGATCCGCTTCGACGGGACCCTCGTCGATCCGGTCATGCAATTCGTCCTTCCCGTGACCTTTCGGAGTGCCAATCCGAAGCCCGAGCCGCCGCCCGCCGAGGCGCCCGTCTTGACACCCACCCCGGCCGGCGGGATGATCTCCCCCCAATGAAGCCGCGCTCCGCGTCGAACTGGTGGTGGGGTCCAACCCGGTAGGGCGAAGTCGCGCCCTGCCGAATTCGTTCGGGCGGGGCAGATCCAGAAGAGAGAATGAGAACCCCCGGCCCGAAGGGCTCGGGGGTTTTTGATTTTGATGGACAGCAACAAGCGCAATCGTCTTCCCGTTCCAGCGTACATCGCGTCGCTCGCGCCGAAAGACGCCGAGGACGCGCAGCGGCTCGTGGCTCGCGTTCCCAAGGACGCCAACGCCATCGAGTTCCGGATGGACCTGGCGGACCACCCGATCCCGCCGGCGGCGCTGCTCTCTCTGGACGCCCGGCCAGTGGTCCTCACCTGGCGCTCGCTCGCGGAGGGCGGGAACTTCAGCGGTTCGGCCGAAGAGTACGCGCGACTGGTCGAGGAGTGCTACGCGGCGGGCGCTACGGTGGATGTGGAGCACGCCCGCGGCCTTCTCGCCGACGGACGCCGTTTCGCCGACCGCGAGCGGGTGATCGTGTCGCTCCACTCGCCCTTTTCGCTGCCCGGGGACTGGAAGGAAAGGGTCTCCGCGATGAGGCAGTCGAAGGCGCATGCCGTCAAGATGGTGGCGGGCGTCTCCGACGTCGCGGCGGGACTGCGGATCGCCGAGCTCCAGAGGGTCACCGATGATGCGGCCGTCGCGATCTTCCCGATGGGACCCACGAGCGCTCCCGGCCGCGTGCTCTCGGCGCTGTTCGGATCCGCGCTCGTCTACGGGCCCGTCGAGCGAGAAACGGCCGCCGGCCAGATTGCGATCGGCGACCTGCTCTCGATCTACGAGGTGAACCGTCCCCGCCCGCTGGAGGCGCTCTTCGGCGTCATCGCCGGGAGCACGGCGCGCTCGCTCTCGCCGTACCTGCACAACGCGCTCTTCCGGGCGCGCGATCTTCCCTTTCTCTACCTGCCTCTGCAGGTGTCCGACTTCGCCCGCGAAAACCCGCCTGCGATCGCGTTCGACCCTCCCTTCCGCGGCTTTGCCGTGACCCAGCCCTGGAAGCTCGACGCCGCGCGCGCGGGAACGCCCTCCGAGGACGTTCGCCTGATCGGCGCTTCCAACACGCTCGTCCGCGCACGCAACGGCTGGCGCGCCGAGAACACGGACGTCGATGGCGTCTTCGATACGCTGGCCGATCACGACACGGGCGAGGGCCGCAGCGCCGTCGTCCTCGGGGCCGGCGGGGCGGCGCGCGCCGTCGTCGTGGCCGCGAGGCGCCTGGGCTACGAGGTCTCCGTCACCGCGCGGCGCGACGTCGAGGCCGACAGGCTGGCGGACGCGATGAAGGTGGATTCGATGGCGTGGAACGACCTCGCGTCGAGCGAGGCCGACCTCTACGTCAACGCCACCCCGGTCGGCTGGAGGGACGAGGATCCTCCGGCGATTCCCCCGAGCCTCTTCGAGGCGAAGCCGATCGTCTTCGACTGCGTTTACCGGCGCGACGGACGGGAGACATCGACGATCCGGGCCGCGCGCGCCGCGAAATGTCCGACCGTCGAAGGGATCCAGATGTTCGCGGCGCAAGCCGTGCGCCAGGCCCAGCTCTTCGGGCTCGAAGACGTGACGCTCGCCGAGGTCGTCGCGATCCTGCGGAAGGCCTTCTCGTGAGGCGTTCCGAAGAGCGAGCGGCGTTCCGGGCGCGCGCCCAACCCGGCCGACGCGTGCCGGTCGCGCGCGTGTTCCCGTCGGACACGCTGACGCCCGTGATGCTCTTCCGGCGCCTGCGCGGTCCGGGGCGCGAGGCTTTCCTTCTCGAAAGCGTCGAAGGCGGCGAGTCGGTGGCGCGGTACACCTTCCTGGGCGTCGGCCCGTCGGCGAGGCTTTCGGTGCGCGACGGTCAGACCTGCATCGAGAGAGGCGGGCGCGTGGAGGCCACCGCGGGGCAGGGGGTCGAAGCTCTGGAAGCGCTCGAGCGCCTCGTCCGTCCGGACGAGCTTGTGGCGGATCCCGAGCTTCCACCGCTCGTACGAGGAGCGGTCGGCTACCTCGCGTATGACGCGGTGCGGCTCTTCGAAGCGATTCCCGACCGACAGAGCCGCGAGAGCGAGATCCCCGACGCGCTGTTTCTCCTCTTCGACGCGGTCGTGGCGTTCGACCATCCGAGGCAGCGGGTTCTCCTCCTGACCACACTCGATCCGATCCCGAACGGCGGTCCGGAGCCCGCGGTATCGGAGGCGATCGAAAGGCTGGACCGGCTCCAGTCCCTGCTCGCCGCTCCGGATCCACCCCCGAACCTCGTCGTGCCGGAAGAGGCCCGCTTCGTCCCGGCAATGTCGCGCGAGCGTTTCCTCGAGGCCGTCGCCGCGACGCGCGAGGCGATTGCCGAGGGAGAGGTCTACCAGGCCGTGGTCTCCCAGCGCTGGACGGCGCGGCTGGGCGTCGACCCGTTCGACGTGTATCGGGCGCTGCGCGCGCTCAATCCGTCCCCTTACCTCTACTTCCTGGAGACCCGCGAAGCGACGATCCTCGGCTCCTCGCCGGAGATGCTGGTGCGCTGCCGGGGCCGGCAGGTCGAAACGCGGCCCATTGCCGGGACGGCGCCCCGCGGCCGCACGCCGGCCGAGGACGAGGAACTGGCGTCCCGTCTTCGCGAGGATCCCAAGGAGCGCGCCGAGCACGTCATGCTCGTGGACCTCGCGCGGAACGACCTCGGCCGCGTCTGCGAGGTCGGAACCGTGGAAGTCGCGCGCTTCGCGGATGTCGAGAAGTTCTCGCACGTCCAGCATCTGGTCTCGGAGGTCCGCGGGCGTCTGCGCACGGGGGTCGGTCCGGCCGACGCGCTCGCGGCCTGCTTTCCGGCGGGCACGCTCACGGGCGCCCCGAAGATCCGGGCGATGGAGCTGATCGACGCGCTCGAAGCCTGCCGCCGCGGGATCTACGGGGGAGCCGTCGGGTATTTCGACGCCGCCGGCAACTGCGACCTGGCCATCGCGATCCGCACCGCGGTCGTCGAAAGCGGCCTCTGGCGCGTACAGGCCGGGGCGGGGATCGTCGCGGATTCCGTGGCCGAGAAGGAGTACGCCGAGGCCGAGGCGAAGGCGGCGGCGCTCTTTCGCGCGATCGAGCTCGCGCGCGAGTGGTTCGCATGATCTTCGTGGTCGACAACTACGACTCCTTCACGTTCAACCTCGTGCAGGCGCTCGGCAAGCTCGACCCCGACGTCCGCGTGGCGCGCAACGACCGGTTCGAGCCGGCCGAAGTGATTTCGCTGCGGCCCCGCGCGGTCGTGATCTCGCCGGGGCCCGGCCGCCCCGAGCGCGCGGGACGCACTATCGCGATGATCGTCGAAGCCGAGCGGGCCGGAGTGCCCCTGCTCGGCGTCTGTCTGGGCCACCAGGCCATCGCCGCGAGCCACGGCGGAATCGTCGAGAGGGCGCCGGAACCGCGGCACGGAAAGAGCTCGAGAATCTCGCACGATGGCACGGGACTGTTCGACGGACTTTCCAGACCGTTCGAAGCCGGGCGATACCATTCCCTGGTTGTTCGCGAGGGAAGTCTCCCCGCCGAGCTCGTCGTCGTCGCGCGCAGCGAGGACGGTCTCGTGATGGCGCTCGCGCACCGGTCGCGCCCGGTGTTCGGCGTGCAGTTCCACCCGGAGTCGGTGCTGACCCCGGAAGGGGAGAAGATCCTGGCGAACTTCCTGAGGCTCGCCTCTTGACGCCGCACGTTGCCGACGCGCTGAAGACCGTCGCGGCCCGCAAGACCCTGCCGCGCGAGCTCGCGGAAGCGGCGTTCGGCGATCTCATGGACGGAAGGGCCACCGAGGCGCAAAAAGGAGCGATCCTCCTCGGGATCGCGACACGCGGCGAAACGGCGGACGAGATCGCCGGAGCGGTCGCGGCGCTCCGGAGCCGCATGCGGAAGGTCTCGACCCGCCGGGCGCCGCTTCTGGACACCTGCGGACCGGGAGGCCTGGGGCGCGATCTCTTCAATCTATCCACGGCGGCGGCGATCGTCGCGGCAGGCGCCGGCGCCGCCGTGGCCAAGCACGGGAACCGGTCCATCTCCTCGCGAGTCGGCTCGGCGGACGTGCTCGCCGCCGCCGGAGTGCCCGTCGACCTGGACCCCGAACGGGCCGGCCGGATCCTCGACGACACCGGCCTCGTGTTCCTCTTCGCGCCGTCGTTCCATCCCGCGATGAAGGAGCTCGGCACGGTCCGCCGCGAGCTCGGGATCCGGACGATCTTCAATGCGCTCGGACCTCTCGCGAACCCGGCCGGCGCCACGCGCCAGCTCATCGGCGTCGGCCGTCCCGACCTGACCGCGCTGCTCGCCGACGCGCTCACGGCGCTCGGCAACGAACACGCGATCGTCTTCCATTCCGAGAACGGGCTGGACGAGCTGACCCCGGGCGTGGCCGCGTTCGGCGTCGAGGTCGAACACGGTGGCACGCGCCCGTGGCGGCTGGAGGCCGACGCCCTCGGCCAGGAACGGGTGGAGGTCGAGGCTCTCTCCGGCGGCGACGCCGCGGCGAATGCGGCAATGTTGACTCGCCTTCTCGAGGGAGAGCCCGGGCCGCGCCGCGAAGCCGTCCTCGTGAACGTGGCGGCGGCGCTGATCGTCGAAGGGCGGGCGAAGGACATGAGGGACGGCTACGACCGGGCTCGTTCGGCGATCGACTCGGGAGCGGCGGGGAGGAGCTTCGAGGCGCTTCGCGAGGCGGCGGCGGCATGAGCGACGTGCTGGAGCGGATCCTGGCGGACAAGCGCGCGCGGCTCGCACGAGGCGAGTATGCCGGCGCGGCGGCGGTCGTCTCGTCGCCTCCGCGGAGCCCGACCGACGGCGCCCGCTTCGTCGCCTCGCTGTCGGAGCCCGGACCTCGGATCGTCGCCGAGATCAAGGCACGATCCCCATCCGCCGGAGAGATCCTTCCGGGAGCCGACGGGAAGGTCGAGACCTTCGGGCTGCTCTACCGCCGGGGCCGCGCCGCGGCGATCTCGGTCGTGGTGGAGGAAGACCATTTCGGAGGCAAGCCCGCCTGGCTGCCGCGGGCGAAGGACATCTCGGGCCTTCCCGTCCTGATGAAGGATTTCGTGGTCGATGAGCGCCAGCTCGACTTCGCGGTCGCGCTCGGCGCGGACGCCGTGCTCCTGATCGTGCGGGCGTTGACGGACCCTGAGCTCGCGTCGCTCGCCCGTGCCGCCCGGCAACGCGGGCTCGCCCTCGTGGCCGAGGCGCATGACGAGGCCGAGATCGCGCGGGCGGCGGCTCTGGCGCCGGATGTGATCGGCGTCAATTCTCGCAATCTCACGACCTTCGAAACGGACGTGGGACGCCTGGAGTCGCTCGCGCGCCATCTTCCCTCGGGCCCCATTGCTCTCGCGGAGAGCGGCATCCGGGGCCGCGCCGACATCGAGCGCCTCTCGGCGGCGGGGTACCGGGCGTTCCTGATCGGCGAGCATCTTCTGCGGTCGGAAGACCCGGAGGAATTCCTGAGGGCCCTGCGGTCATGACCGAGGTCAAGATATGCGGCCTGACGAGGAGCGAGGATGTCCTCGCCGCCTGCGAGCTCGGCGCCTCGATCCTCGGCTTCAATTTCGTGGCCGCCTCGCCGCGGCGGTTGTCGATCGGGCGGGCGCGAGAGATTTCCGCGGCCGCTCCGGCCACCGTTCTGCGCGCCGGGGTCTTCGCGACCGAATCCCGTGACGAAGTGGTTCGAGCCGTCCGGGAGGTCGCGCTCCAACTCGTCCAGCTGCACCGGCCGGTGTGCGAGGAGGATCTCGAAGGGCTCGGAGTCGACATTGTTCCCGCGGTGCCCGTCGAAGCCGGCCGGGAAGGCCTTCCTCCGGCGGAGATCCTCGCGCGCTGTCGAGCCGTGCTCTGGGATTCGAGCGGCGGTCGCGGGCGCGCGCCCGACTGGGCGGCGCTCGAGCGCGCCGGAGCGCTGCCGGTGCCGACGTTCGTCGCCGGCGGTCTGGATCCGATGAACGTGGGGGAGGTCATCCGCCGCCTGAGGCCCCAGGGCGTCGACGTCGCTTCGGGCGTGGAGAGCGCTCCGGGGATCAAGGACCGGCGCAAGCTCGAGCGTTTCTTCGAAGCCATCCGGGAGGCCGATCGTGCCTGAGCGGAAGCGGCGGGGTTACTTCGGCGAATACGGGGGCCGCTTCGCTCCCGAGACTCTGATGGCGCCGCTCGACGAGCTCGACCGGGCGTTCGCCCGCTTCCGGCGGGATCGCCGCTTCCGGGCGGAGCTCGACGAGCTGCTCCGCAACTATGCCGGGCGGCCCACGCCGCTCACCTTCGCCGATCGCCTCTCGGAGCGGCTCGGCGGCGCGAGGATCGCGCTGAAGCGCGAAGACCTCCTCCACACGGGCGCCCACAAGCTCAACAACGCCCTCGGCCAGATCCTGCTCGCGAAGCGCATGGGCAAGAACCGCGTCGTGGCGGAAACGGGCGCCGGACAGCACGGCGTCGCGACCGCCGCCGCGGCCGCCAAACTGGGCGTGGCCTGCCGCGTCTACATGGGCGTCACCGACATGGCCCGGCAGGCGCCGAACGTTTCGCGGATGCGTCTGCTGGGCGCCGAAGTCGTCGGAGTGGATTCGGGCTCGAAGACCCTGAAGGACGCGATCAACGAAGCGATGCGAGACTGGACCGAGAACGTGGCCTCGACCCACTACGTCCTCGGATCGGCGCTGGGTCCGCACCCATATCCGACGATGGTTCGCGAATTCCAGGCCGTGATCGGGCGCGAAGCGCGGCGTCAGTTTCACAGGCTCGCCCGGCGCGAACCGCATGCCGTCGTGGCCTGCGTCGGCGGCGGCTCGAACGCGATCGGGATCTTCTCGGGGTTCCTGAGCTCGCGCGCAGAACTGTACGGCGTCGAGGCCGGAGGACGCGGATCGGAGCCCGGAGATCATGCCGCGCGCTTTTCGGGAGGATCGGTCGGAATCCTGCACGGGACGCGCACGATGCTCCTCCAGGACGAGGCGGGCCAGACCCTCGCGACGCACTCGGTCTCGGCGGGCCTCGACTACCCGGCGGTCGGCCCCGAGCACGCCGGCCTTCATGACTCCGGGCGCGTGACGTACACCCGGGTGTCGGACGACGAAGCGCTCGAGGCCTTTGGACTGCTTTGCGAGACCGAGGGCATCCTTCCTGCCCTCGAGTCCGCCCATGCCATCGCCTTCGCCGGGGGCCTCGCCCGCAAATGGCCGCGCTCCCGCTGGATTCTGGTCAACCTCTCCGGTCGGGGAGACAAGGATCTCGACGAGGTTCTGCGGCTGCGGGCGGGCCCGTGAGCCGGCTCGGGGACGCGTTCGAGCGCGCGCGCGGCGAGAATCGCGCCGCTTTCATCGCGTACCTGACGGCGGGCGATCCCTCGGCGGATGCCACGGTCGAGCTGGCGAAAGCCCTGGAGCGGGCGGGCGCGAATGTGCTCGAGCTCGGCGTTCCCTTTTCGGATCCGATCGCCGACGGACCGGTGCTCCAACGCGCGGCGTCACGCGCGCTCGCGTGCGGGACCACGCTCGGGACCGTCTTCGACATCGCGCAGCGGATCCGCAGCCAGACGCGCCTGGCTCTCGTCCTGTTCAGCTACGTCAACCCGGTGCACAGGATGGGCATCGCCGCCGCCGCCCGCCGCGCCGCCGAGGCCGGATTCGACGGCGCGCTCATGACGGACCTTCCGCCGGAGGAGGCGGCGCCGATCGTCGGGACGCTTCGGCGCGCCGGCCTCGACACGGTCTTTCTCGCGTCGCCCACGTCTCCCGCCGCTCGGATGCGCGAGGCCGCCCGGTTGTCGAGCGGGTTTCTCTACGTCGTCTCCCGTCCGGGGACGACGGGCGCACGGGCCGAACTGCCTCGCGACCTTCCGGCCACCGTCGCGCGGGCGCGCCAGGCCGCCGGCGACCTGCCGATCGCGATCGGGTTCGGCATCTCGACTCCCGACAGCGCGCGCCGGGCCGCGCGGCTCGCGGACGGCGTCGTCGTGGGCTCGGCGCTCGTCGCGGCCGCGGAAGGCGCCGGCCAGGCGCGAATCGCGGCCGTGGAGTCTCTCGCGCGAGGCCTCGCCGAAGCCTGCGGCAGGAGGAACAGAGCGAGAGCATGAGAACCGAAGCGGAGTGCCTGAAGCTCCTGCGTCGAGCCAATCTCTCCTCCGAAACGCTTCAGGAGATCCTCGGGGACCGCGCCGCGCGGAAGCACCACGCCGTCCGGATGGCGTTGGCCGCGCATCCCAGAACTCCCCGCACCGACGCGCTCGCGCTCGTCGCGACGCTCTTCTGGCGTGATCTGGCGCACTTGTCGGCAAACTCCCGCGTACACCCCGTGATCCGTCGAGCGGCCGATCAGGATCTCCTGCGCCGCATCCAGGAGATGGCGATCTCCGAGAAAGTGGACCTCGCCCGCAACGTGGGGAGAGGGACCCTGCTCGCTCTGCGGCTGGATCCGGACCCGCGCGTCCTGGCTTCCGTCCTCGAAAATCGCTTCACGATCGAGGCGGATGTGATCCAGGCCGCAATTCAGGCTTCCGCGGCGCCCGAATCGCTCACTCTCATCGCCGAGCACCCGCGCTGGGGCGCGCGGTCGGCGGTCCGAAGCGCCATTCTGCGGAATCCGAACACCCCGGTGTCGCTCGGCCTCGCCCTCCTGACGCGGGCCAGCCTCGAAGACCTCCGCGGGCTCCGCGAGTCGCCGCGGGCGCCGACGCTTCTGAAAGCCTGCGCCCAGAGAGTGCTTGCGGAGCGGGCAATCGAGGACTAGCATGAATATTCAACGATCTGGGGAGACTTCAATGGGCGAGAAAGCGGACCTCACTTTCGGGGAAGAACTCCGCCGGGAGAGGCTCATCCGCGAAGTCTCCCTGGACGAAATCTCGGCTTCGACGAAGATCTCCATTCGCCTCCTGACGGCTCTCGAGTCGAGCGACGTCAAGAAACTCCCGGCGCCCGTCTTCACGCGCGGCTTCATCCGCGCCTATTCGCGCCACCTGGGCCTGGATCCCGACGAGATGGTCAACGCCTATATCGCGGACGTGGCGCCCGACCGCGACCGCGACAAGGGGTCCTCGAAGCGGCGCGGACTCAAGTCGCTCTTCCGCGGCCGTCGCGGCACCGCGGGCGCAATCGTCATCTGCGTGACCGGTGTCCTTCTCCTGCTGGGTCTGATCGTGCGCCCTGAGCGCCGGTCGGCGCCGGTCGCCGCGGCGCCGCGCCCGGTGGCGTCGGTCAGCTTCAAGAACGTCGCGGTGTCGCCCGGTCCGGCACCGGCGATTCAGGACGAGGCGCCCGCCGCCGCTCTCGCGCCGACGGCCACCGCCGGCGTCTCGATGATCCTCGAGTTCGAGCAGGACTCGTGGACGGAAGTTTCGGCGGACGGCGCGCGCGTCTTCTCCGGTTTGATCCGGCGCGGTTCCAAACATCAGTTCGATGCGCGCGAAGGGTTCCGGCTCACACTCGGCAACGCGGGCGGCGTCCGCGTCACCGTCGACGGCCGCGCCATGGGACCCCTGGGGAGCGCGGGCCAGGTCGTACGCGACATGCCCGTGCCGGCCCCGCGCCTGACGCAAAGCTAGCGCGCGGCTCCTCCCCCCTGTGGTAGTCGCGCCCGACCCTCCGACCACAGTCGAGCCTCAGGATCTCGTCGCGATTGTCCGGTCTCCGGACTCGCCGCGCGATCTGCGCCTCTTCGCGGCCCGCGGCCTGCTGCCGCTCGAGAGAGACGACCGGATGCGGGCGCTACTCGCGGTCATGACCGACGAGGACCCCGAGATCGGGGCCGCTGCCCGGGAGACCTTCACGCTCCTTCCGTTCGACGACATCCTCCGTTTCCTCGAGGCTTCCCCGAGCGGAGCCGAGCTCGACGCGGTCAGCCGCTCGACCGACGACCATTTCGTGCTCGAGCGGATCATCCGTCACCCGGACGCCTCGGACGAGACGCTCCTTCGTCTGGCCTCGGAGGTGTCCGGAGCGCCGCAGGACGCGCTCATCGTGAACCAGGTGCGACTGCTCCGCCAGCCGGCGCTCATCGAGGCCCTCCACGGCAATCCCAACCTCACGGCGGACGGCCGTCGGCGCCTCGACGAGCTGCGCGAGGAGTTTTTCGAGAAGGAGAAGCGGCGGCGGGAGCAGGAGCGGATCCGCCGGGAAGACGAAGAGCGCCGCGCTCGACAGGAGGCCGAGGGCATCGTTTTCGAGGACGCCGCGGAGGCCGCCGAATCGGACGGCACCCCCCTCCTCGGGGAGGCCGGGGAAATCACCGCCGTCGAGGCCAACCTCGGGGCGATGTACCGGCGCATCTCCATGATGACCGTCAAGGAAAAGGTGGAGCTGGCGCAGAAAGGCAACAGGGAGGAACGCCGCATCCTCATCGGCGACGCGAACAAGATCGTCAGCATGGCGGTGCTCACGTGCGAGTCCATCACCCAGGCCGAGGTCGAGGGGTTTTGCGCGATGCGCCACCTGGGGACCGACATCTTTCACGAGATCGCGTCCACCCGCGAATGGATCAAGAAACCCCGCATCCAACTCGCTCTGGTCACCAATCCGGCCGTACCGCTGGGGATCACGCTGCCGCTCGTGAAATTCCTCACCATGCGAGATCTCCGGGTCATCTCCCGGGATCGGAATCTCCCGGAGGGCGTGCGCCAGACGGCGCGCAGGATTTGGACCGAAAAGCGGGGCTGAGGCCTCGCGCCAGCGGGTCCCGCTTGCCGGGGAGCGGGCTTTCTCGTATGTTACCCTTCGTTGAAAAGCTCCGCGTCGCGATCGAGGTTCCCACACTGATGTCTCGCGAAGTCGATTACTACGTGTTGCTCGGCGTGGCGCGAGACGCCAGTGAAGCCGAGATTCGTGAGCGTTTCCGGACGCTCGCGCGCGAAGCCCATCCCGATCGGGCTCCGGCCGCGCGGAAAGCCGAAGCCGAGTCCAAGTTCCAGGACCTGACGGAAGCGGTCAACGTGCTGACGAGCCCGGACCGGCGCCGCTCCTACGACTTCGACCTGGCCGCCGCCCGCAACGCTCCGGAGGTGGGCGGGGACGCGGTGGCCTCCAACTACGTCAACCAGGGGATCGCGGCCTACAAGGAGCGGAAGTACACGGAAGCCGCGGGCAACTTCCAGCTCGCCGCGGGTCGCAATCCCAAGGACGTCAAGGCGCAGCACTACCTCGGCCTCGCCTCCGCGCGGGCGGGCGACATGCGGACCGCGGTCAAGGCGATCGAAGCGGCCATGACGATCGAGCCGCACAACGGCGGGCTGCTCAAGGACGCGGGCGCGATCTTCCGGCAGGCGGGCTTGCTCCTGAAAGCCGAGAAGGCCTACCAGGAGGCCGTACGCTGGGATCCCTCGGCGGCCGATGCGCGGAAGGCGCTCGAAGAAGTTCGCGTGCAGCGGGCAGGCAAGGAGTAGGTGCCCGCGATGAGCGAGATCCAGGCGTACGGCCTGACGGACGTCGGCAAGAAGCGCAAGCACAACGAGGACGCGTACGCTCTGGATGAGGCCGAGGGCCTCTTCATCGTGGCCGACGGCATGGGCGGGCACGCCGCCGGAGAAGTCGCCGCCAAGATCACCGTCGAGACCATCGGCGAGTTCATCGCCGCCACGCGCCAGAAGGAAGAGGCGACGTGGCCGTTCAAGTACAACCACGAGCTCCTCTTCAACAGCAACCGGCTGGCCATCGCGATCGAAAAGGCCAACGAGCGCGTCATGTCCGCCGTCGCCTCTCAGCCGTGGCTCAAGGGGATGGGCACGACCGTCGTGGCCGGCCTCCTCAACGAGAAGATCCTGTCGCTCGCTCACGTGGGAGACAGTCGGGCATACCTCTATCGCGCCGGCGAGTTGACGCGCCTGACCGACGACCACTCCTGGGTGCACGAGCAGGTCTCGGCCGGAATCCTGACGGAGGACGAGGCCAAGACCCATCCCCTCAAGAACGTCGTGACCCGGGCGCTCGGCGGCGGCCCGTCGGTCGCGCCCGACCTGCGGGAGATGGAGTTTCTCCCGGGCGACGCCTTTCTCTTCTGCTCCGATGGTCTGACCACGATGCTCTCGGACGAAGAAATCCGGGATTGCGTCGCCGTCGACGAGACGAAGGACGCCGAGGCGCTCTGCCAGGACCTCGTCGATCTGGCCAACGACAAGGGCGGCGTCGACAACATCACCGTAGTGATCGTCCGGATCCCCAACGCCAAGACCACCGCCAAGGCCGACGTCAAGGCCGACGTCAAGGCCGACGCCAAACCCAAGAAGTAGCCCAGCCCGCG
>Ga0207691_10003646_pt1 | contig 14935 bp, 16 predicted proteins | sample KBSM13metaG_FD_184327 | JGI IMG/M metagenome (GOLD analysis project Ga0207691, IMG submission 184327) | Miscanthus rhizosphere microbial communities from Kellogg Biological Station, Michigan, USA - KBS M1-3 metaG (SPAdes) (version 2) | ecosystem: Host-associated > Plants > Roots > Rhizosphere >... | reverse complement strand
CGCGTTGCACTCCTGTCGTTCTCGACCAAAGGCAGCGCAACGCACGCCCATGTCGACAAGGTCGTGCGCGCGCTCGAGATCGCCCGGGGACGCGCGCCGTCGCTCGCAATCGACGGCGAGCTCCAGGCCGACGCGGCTCTCAACCCCGCAGTCGCCGGAAGGAAAATGAAGGACGTCGGAACTGTCGCCGGCCGGGCCAACGTGCTCGTGTTCCCGGATCTGGACGCCGGCAACATCGCATACAAGCTCGGCCAGTATCTCGGAGGTGCGCGGGCGGTGGGACCGGTGCTGCAGGGGTTCGCGCGGCCCGTGAGCGACCTTTCGCGGGGCGCCTCCGTCGACGACATCGTCGCTACTTCAGCAGTGGTCCTCGCGCAGTGCGCGAACGCCGGTCAACGCTCGTCGATGGGCACGTAGTCGCGGCGCGCAGGACCGTCGTAGAGCGTGAGCGGCCGGATCAGGATGTTGTTCTCGAGCTGCTCCATCACCTGCACGGTCCAACCTGGCACGCGGCCGGCGGCGAACACCGGAACGAACAGGTCCTCGGGTAGACCGTTCAGGAAGTAGACGACGCCCGCGTAGAAATCGACGTTGACGTTCACGCCGTGGCGGGCGTAGGGCTTCATCGCATCGACCAGCGCTTCGAGGATCTGGTACCAGCGCGGATCGCCCATTTCGCGCGACAGCGCTTCCACGCCCGCGCGCATGTGCCGGGCGCGAGGGTCCTCGGCCCGATAGACGCGGTGGCCGAAGCCCATCACCGCTTCCTTGCTCGCGCGCTTCGCCTTGACGTAGTCGGCGGCCCGCGACGCATCGCCGATTTCCTGGGCCATCCGGATCACGTTCTCCGCGGCGCCGCCGTGCGACGGTCCGGACAGCGCGGCGATGGCCGCGGTAATTGCCGCGTGCAGGTTGGCCTTAGTCCCGGCGACGACCCGCGCTGTGAAGGCCGACGCATTCGAGCCGTGCTCGGCGTGCAGAATCATGTCGACGTCCATCAGTCGCGCGGCATTAGGGCTCGGCGCGCGGCCGGTCATCATGTAGAGGAAGTTGGCGGCGTGGGCAAGGCTCGGATCCGGCGACGGAGGCTCGCGGTCGTGGCGGATGGCCTCGTGCGCGGCGATGATCATCGGCACCTGCGCCGTGAGCCGCACGCCCTTGCGCAGCGTCGCCTGCGCGGAAAGGTCGCCGACTTCGGGATCGAAGGCGGAGAGCGCCGACACCGCGGTTCGCAGCACGTCCATCGGATGCGCCGCGCGCACCGAGCGGATGATGTCGAGAATTCCCGCCGGAAGCGCGCGCGCCGACTTGAGCTCGGCTTCGAAGCGCTCGAGCTCGGCGCGCGTCGGCAATTCCCCGTAAAGCAGAAGGCAGCAGGTCTCCTCGAACGTCGAGCGCGTGGCGAGGTCGTGGATCGAATAGCCGCGATAGAGGAGCTCGCCTGCCCGGCCATCGATGAAGCAGACGCGCGAGCGATCGAAGTGAACGCCCTGCAGCCCGCGATGGATCTCGACCTTTTCGGTGTTCTCGGCCATCGAGCTTCTCTGAAGATGCGCCGGTGCGAGGTACCGGCGGCGGGCGCCCTTCGTCGCCGGCGAGTCTCAGCCCTTGTACTTGGCGCAGAGCGCTTCCGCGCCTCGCGCCAGGATGCCGGCATCCGAGCCGACGGCGGTGAAGAGCGCGCCGGCGGCGACGTAGCGGCGAATGTCGGGCTCGGCGAACGCCAGCACGCCCGGCGCCTTGCCGCACTTCCTGATGCGGCGCATCGCCTCTTCGATCAACGGCACGACGGCCGGGTTGTTGACTTCACCGGTGTAGCCCATCGACGCGTGAAGATCGGCAGGACCGATGAACACGCCGTCCACGCCGTCGACGGCGCAGATGTCTTCGAGCTGATCGAGCGCGTTCTTCGTCTCGACCTGCACGAGCACGCAGATCTCCTCCTGCGCGTGCTTCGCGTAGTCCTTGACCCTTCCGAAGCGGGTCGCGCGCGTCGAGCCCGCGACACCGCGAACGCCGGCCGGCGGATAGCGCGTGTAGGCAACGGCATCCTTCGCCTCGGCGACCGAGCACACGTAGGGAATGAGCAGCGTCTGGATGCCGATGTCGAGGAACCGCTTGATCGTCACCATGTCGTTCCACGGCACGCGGGCGACCGTGCTCACCGGATACGCCGCCGCGGCCTGCGCCTGCTGCAGCACCGATTCGAGATCGTTCGGCGAGTGCTCGGTGTCGAGCAGGATCCAGTCGAAGCCGGCCCCGGCGATCACCTCGACCGTGTAGTTCGACGACAGGCTCGACCACAATCCAATCTGCGACTTGCCGTCGCGGATGGCTCGCTTCAATGCGTTGTGCGGCATCTCCATCGGCTTTCCTCCGTTGTGAACCGTCGATGAGCCGGCGCTGTTGCCGGCTATTTCACCGTGTCCTTGCTCTGCCCGAACAGGATCGCGCGCGACTTCTCGTCGTCGACGGCGGGCTTCTTGATCGTCTTCGCGAACTCGTAGGCGCGCTGCACCGCGGGCCGCGCGGCGATCTGCGCGAGCCACCGCGCGAGGTGCGGAAACTCCGCGATATCCTGCTTCTGCTTCTCCGGCTGCACCCATGGATAGCAGGCGATGTCGGCGATCGAATACTCGCCGGCGATGAACGGCCGGTCGGCGAGCCGCTTGTTCAGCACCGCGTAAAGCCGGCCCGTCTCGCGCACGTAGCGGTCGATCGCGTAGGGGATCTTCTCGACCGAGTACCCGTTGAAGTGGTGATTCTGGCCCGCCATCGGCCCGAGCCCGCCCATCTGCCAGTACAGCCATTGCAGCGTCTCCCAACGGGCCCGGAGCTCGCGCGGCAGGAGGCGATGCGTCTTCTCGGCGAGATACTGCAGGATCGCGCCCGACTCCATCAACGAGATCGGCGGACCGCCGTCCGCCGGCGCATGGTCGACGATGGCCGGGATGCGATTGTTCGGCGAGATCGCGAGGAACGACGGCTCGAATTGCTCGCCGGCGCCGATGTTGACCGGAATCACGCGGTGCGCGAGCCCCGTTTCCTCGAGGAAGATCGTGATCTTGTGGCCGTTGGGCGTGGTCCAGTAGTAAAGGTCGATCATGGAACGTCCTGAAATGTGACCGGGCGTCAGTACGTTCCCGGATAATTGCCGCCGTCCTGCAGGATGTTCTGCCCGACGATGTATCCCGCGTGCACGCTGCAGAGGAACGCGCAGACCGCGCCGAACTCGTCGGGACGGCCGAAACGCCCGGCAGGAATCGCCGCGGCTCCGGCCGCCATCACTTCTTCGATCGACTTGCCTGCGGCCTTGGCGCGTCCCTCGTACGGCACCCGCAGCCGGTCGGTGTCGAACGAGCCCGGCAGCAGATTGTTGATGGTCACGTTGTGGATCGCCACCTTGCGCGCGAGCCCGGCGATGAAACCGGTCAGCCCCGAACGCGCGCCGTTGGAAAGCCCGAGCACGTCGATCGGCATCTTCACCGACGACGACGTGATGTTGACAATGCGTCCGAACCGTCGCGCGATCATGCCGTCGACTGTCGACTTGATGAGGTCGATCGGCGTCAGCATGTTGGCGTCCAGCGCACGGATCCACGCCGCGCGGTCCCACTCGCGGAAGTCGCCGGGCGGCGGTCCACCGGCGTTGTTGACCAGAATGTCGGGGTCAGGCAATGCGGCAAGCGCCGCCGCGCGGCCTTCGGGCGTCGTGATGTCGCACGCGACGAAGCGCACGGGACGACCGGCCTTCGCACCGATTTCGTCGGCGGTCCGCTGCAGCACGTCGGCGGTACGGGCAACGATCGTCACGTCGCACCCCGCATCGGCAAGCGCCTGCGCGCAGCCGCGACCCAGGCCCTTGCTTGCGGCGCAGACGAGCGCCCGCTTGCCGGCGATGCCGAGGTCCATTCAGTGCTCGTTCATCTCAGGCAACCTGCCGGGCAAGCGCGGTGCGCCGCGACGATGCTCGCCGTACGCGGATGACGGTGCCGATCGCGAGCAGATAGCATGCGGCGACGCCGAACAGCATCTCGCGCGGGTGGCCGTGATCGAGCAGGACGCCGAACGCGACGGGGCCGATGATGCCGCCCAGGTCGAGTCCGGAATAGACGAAGCCGTAGACCCGTCCCGCCGCACCTTTCGGCGTCGCGGCGCGAACGATGAGGTCGCGCGACGGGCCGGTCGCGCCCAACGCGAACCCGACCAGGACAAAGGCCGGCAGCAGGAGCGGCGATGGAACGGCTCCGGCAGCGACCAGCGAGATCACCACTGCGCCAAGCAGCATTCCACCGGCGGCCACCCGGTCGTGACGGGTCGTGCGCGCAGCCAGAAATCCCCCGGCAAAGATGCCGGCGGCGCCGCCGAGCAGGTAGGCGGTGAGCGTCGACGTCGCAAGGGCGAGCGACACGCCGAAGACCGACCCCAGCACTGTCGGGATGAACGTCTGCAGCCCGAGGCCGGCGATCGTGACGAACACGAAGTAGAAAAAGCACAGCACGATGGGCAGCTGCAGGAAGAGTGCGGCGCTGCCTTTCACCGTGTGCAGATGCGCATCGGTCGCCCGATGCGAAACCAGGAGCGCACGCTGACTCGCCATCACGCCGAGGGCGACAAGGCCGATCATGCCCATGCCGGCGAGCGCCACCCGCCAGCCGAACGCCGCGCCCAGCGCGAAGCTCACCACCGGCGCAAGGGCGTAACCCAGATTGCCGCCGATGCCGTGCGTGCTGTAGGCATGACCGAGGCGTCGCGGCGCAACGCTCGCGTTGAGGATCGCGAAATCGGCTGGGTGGAACACCCCGTTGCCGACGCCCATCAGCGCAACGATGGGAAAGAGCCAGCCGACGCCGGGGACGAAGCTCGCGACGATGATGCCCCCGGCGGCGAGGGCGAGGCCCGCAAGCAGCACCGGCCGCGCACCCAGGCGATCGACGGCGAATCCCGACAGGAACTGCGAGATGCCGCTCGCTCCGTAGTAAACGCCGACGAGCGTGCCGAGCACGGCGTAGCTCGTTCCGAACTCGCCGCGCAGGAGCGGGAACAGCGGAGGGAGCGCAAGCTGAAAAAAATGCGACATCAGGTGCGCGAAACCGACGATGCCGATCACTTTGGCGTCGTGGCGGACCGAATCGGGGTGGGCGAGATCCAAGGCGGGAGCGGGAGGCAAAACCTCAATGATACGTTATCCGGCGCGGTGCCCGTTCCGTGGAAACATGGTCCAGCGAGCGAGTGGGCGCGAGGGCAAAGCCCTGCGGGCGCCGGGGGTACGAAGCCCGAGGGGCTTTGCCCTTGCGCCAGACGAGTAGTTGCAGCTAGGGGCGCAACGCGTTGACGAGCATCGTCACGAAGCTGTCGGGCTTGATGAAACCGTTGCCCCACTTTTCGTCGAACTCGCGCGTCGGCTTCGAGTCGACGATCTCCTTCACCGACTTGTCGGCGGCGACCAGCGCCTTGATCCTGGCCTGCACCGTCGCCAGCATCTCGCGGTAGGCCACGAGGTCGGCCTTGGTCGCGAGCGGGCCATGGCCCGGAATGATCTTCGTCCGGTCGTTGGCGAGCAAGAGCGCACGATCGACGCCCGCGATCACGCCGTCTGCGCTGCCGCCGCTCGACTTGTCGATGAACGGATACATGTAGTTGAAGTAGAGGTCGCCCATGTGAATCACGTCGGCACGCCGGAAATGGACGACGGCATCGCCGTCGGTGTGCGCCGCGGGACAGTGGAACGCCTTCACCTCGTCGCCGTTGATGTGGAACGTCACGTCGGCAGCGAACGTCACGAGCGGCAGCGCGGCACGCGGTGAGGGCTCGACGCGCATCTTGAAAAAGTCCAGGAACTGCTCGCTCGACATCCGCTTTCTCACGTTGTCGTGCGCGACGATCAGCGCGCCGCCTTCGGCAAAGCGCTCGTTCCCGCCCGTGTGGTCGCCGTGCCAATGCGTATTGAGAATGAACTTGACCGGCTTGGGGGTGATCGCGGAAATCGCCGCCTGGATCTTCGGCGCCAGCGGCGCGTACTGGTCGTCGATCACGAATACCGCGTCGCTGCCAACGGCGACGCCGATGTTGCCGCCCGAGCCAGTCAGCATGTAAATGCCATCCGCGAGCTTTGCGGTCGTGATCTCGACCTTGCCGAAGTCGATCTGCGCCGGAGCCGGCGAAATGGCGCCGAGCGCTACGGCGGCAGCGAGCGCGCAGCGCGCCACCGGACCCGCGAGAGACAGCCAAGGCTTCATCGCTCCATCTTGGCACAACGGGGCGCGGGCGTGTTGACCTGGGTCCGCGCCGGTATCGATGCTCCGGGCTCCCGGCCTTGGTCATCCACGCAGCTGGAATGTGCGGCCGCGGCGCTTGACGGCGTCTGATATTATTGTAATATATTAGTGATATCAGTTTGCTTCGGCATGGGCTGCGGCAAATTGCTGCCGGTCCTCGCCGCGACGCCGGGCCCGGTTCACGACCTGGGAGGTCCGACGATGAATACGCTGTCGAGGAACGGGGGACTCTGGATCGCCGTCGGTACCGCCGCCGGCGCGCTGGTGGGCGTCATGCTCGGCGTCGCCTCAATAGGGCTCGCGCTCGGGCTCGTCCTCGGCATCGTCGGCGGCTACGTCGCCCGGCGCTGACCGCGTCTTCGACACGCCGCCGCGCCCGCGGCGCGCCCCCCTTCCCCGTCGCAATTGGCCATGGCCGACAAGAAAGCGTTTTTGTTGCGCGTCGATCCCGGCGTCTGGGCGGCCGTCCTGCGCCTCGCACAGGCGGAACTGCGCAGCATGAACGCCGAGATCGAGTTCCTGCTGCGCGACGCACTCGCGCGGCGTGGCATCGCCCTCAAGAAAAGCGTGGCGAAACCGCGGGAACCCCGCGGCGCCGACGATTGAGTCTCCCGAGCTTTCGGCGCTACGAGGTGCCGGCGGGACGCGCGCGTTCGGGCTAGGCGAGGACGCGCGCCAAAAACGCGCTCACGGCTTCGATTTCCTCCCATACGACCGAATGCGGCATCGGGTACGTGTGCCATTCGACGGAAAAGCCGGCGGCGGTCAACGCATTCCGGCCGGCCTCGCCCCATTCCGGGCGGACCATGGGATCGAACGTTCCGTGCGCCATGAAGATCGGCACGTCTCGATTGGCCGCACTCCCCTCCTCCGCGAGCTTTTCGGGAAGCACGACATACGTCGACAACGCGATGATTCCCGCCAGCCGCTCGGCGTGGCGCACGCCCGTGTGCAGCGCGATCACGCCCCCTTGAGAGAAGCCGGCGACGACGATGCGCCGCGCTTCGATGCCTCTCGCCTTTTCCCGCGCAATGAGCGCTTCGACATGCGCTTGCGACTCGCGCACGCCGGCGACATCGGCGCGATTGGTGATGTCCCCCGCCGACAGGTCGTACCAGGCCCGCATCCGAAAGCCGTTGTTGAGCGTGACCGGTCGCACCGGCGCATGCGGAAAGACGAAGCGTATCGGCAGTGACGCCGGCAGCCGCATCTCGCCGACGATCGGGACGAAATCGTTGCCGTCGGCGCCGAGGCCGTGAAGCCAGATCACGGCGGCGTTCGGGTTGGGGCCGGTCTCCTGTTCAATGCAAGGCAATACTTCGGCATTCAATGGTCTAACCTCCGCGCTACGCGCATTCAGGGAAATTCGCGCTTGGGAGTTGGCCTGCGCGCTCGTCGGCGGGCCGCAAGGCGATATCGGGCCGCGCATTCTACTTCGCCCAGCCGACGACGCAACGTGAGCGTCGTCGCTGCCGGAGCCTGCCGGCGGTTTCAAGACCCTTCGGCCCGGAGGGGGACGACGCTGCGGCGTGGGGTGCCCGACGCAGGAACCATTTCGCGTTCACCTCCGGCAGCCTGCGCAAGCATTGTCCGCCACCGTACGAAAACAAGCTTGCGGAATGCGTGGACGCGTATACTCGGTGGGTTCGTTCACCAATCGACATCGGGCCAGCAACCTCTTGCCGACTGTTGGATTTTTTCCAACGTCCCATGAGGTACCCGATGCCGAAGCCCCGCCGCAAGGCCGCATTCGCCAATTCCCTGCTCGCGTCGTTGCCATCGAGCGACGCGGCGCTTGTCGGCGAAGCCTGCGAACCCACTGAACTGATTTTCGGCTCCAACCTGTACACGCCTGGAGACCGCATCCAGCACGTCTATTTTCCGACCAACTCCTACATTTCGCTGATCACGCCCGCCGGGGCGAGCGAGAGCCTCGAAGTCGGGCTCGTCGGCAGCGAGGGCATGTTCGGCGTCACGGTGCTCCTCGATGTGAAGACTTCGCCGGTGCTCGGGCTCATCCAGGGCGCCGGCCCCGCGCTGCAGATGCGGGCGAACCGGTTCACGGAGGTCGCCAACGAGAGCGCGCCCTTCAGGAAGATCCTGAACCGGTACCTCTACATCCTTACGGCGCAGATCGCGCAAACGGCCGCGTGCAGTCGATTTCACTCACTGGATGCGCGACTCGCACGCTGGCTCCTGATGACGCACGATCGCGCATTCAGCGACACCTTCCGCCTGACCCACGAATTCCTCGCCTACATGCTGGGCGTGAGGCGAGCGGGCATCACCGAAGCCGCGGGAAGGCTGCAGGCGAAAGGCGTGATCCGCTACGGCCACGGCGTGCTCACAGTGCTCGATCGCAAGAGACTCGAGACGGCATCGTGCCCATGCTACGACGCTCTCAACGCGACGTACGCGAAGCTTCTCAAGAAGCGCCCGAACGGCAACGCGTCGAGGACAACCCACCGGATGAGCGGCTAGTCCGCGTCCGCAGCACGAACCTGCGCCGCCCGGCGACTCAAGCAACCGCCGGCGCCGTTTCCGAAGTCGCGCTCGCCGGCGCCGCCGCCGGAACGGAGTCCGCCGGCTTGGCGCCGAAGACGATCTCCTTGAACCATTTGACGAGGAGCGTCGTGTACGCGGCTTGCATGGACTCGCTCGACAGCCCGTGGTCCGCGCCTTCGATCATCCGATACGTGAGCGACCGGGCGCTGACGCACGCTTCCCGGTAATTGACGATGACCTGGTGCGGGATGATCGTGTCGTGCTCGGACTCGACCAGGAGCGCGTCGCCGGTGAATGACCGGCATCCCCGCAGCGCCTTGCTCTCCTCGGGCTTCACCGGCTGCAGCCGGTATTTCTCGAGGTCCTGCTCGCCCCGGAGCTTGAGCTTCGGGAGCGTCCATTCCGAGTCCTTGTACAACGCCGGCACGCGCAGCGCGAGCCACTTGACCGGCCGCAATTCGGTCAACATCGCGGCCAGGTAGCCGCCGTAGCTGCTTCCGACGACGGCGATCGCGTCGGAATCGACGTTGTGTTGCGCGGCGAGAAAATCGTACGCAGCAAGCACGTCGCGCAGGCTCTCCTCCCGCGACACGGACTCGTACTGCGCTTGTGTCTGCGCGTGCCCGCGCAAATCGAACGTGAGGCACACGCAGCCCAACCCTGCCACCTCGTGCGCCCGGGCGAGGTATTGCCGCTGGTCGCCGCCCCAACCGTGGACGAAGAGCACGCCCGGAACGAGCGATCCGGGCGTGATCAGCGTGCCGAGGATATGCTCGCCCTCGACTCGCACGTAGACCGGTTCATCGCGGGTGGCCATGCGGCTCCGTTACGGCATACTTGGTCAACGCGCCGACGCTCGCGTCGACACCCGAGTAATAGACGACCGCACCGGTCGGCAGCTCCGGCGCCTCGCCGTACACTTCGCGCGTCGTCGCGCGCACGATCCGAAGCGACGGATCCGCCCGGAACGCTTCGAGCGCGCCGATCTCCGCGCCGCTCGCCCCCCCAAGGCGCCACGACTGCTCCAGCACTCCCGAAACCCAGCTGCCCGCCCCGTCAAGGCCTTGCGCGACGTCGTAGTTGCGCCGCGACGCGTACAAACCTTCGAAGCATTCGCTCGCCGCGGCATCGTAGGTGCGCGCCTGATCGATCGCGAGGGCGACTTCTTCCGACAACGGCAGCGCAAGCAGCCTGTCGAAACCGCCGCGGACGACGGTCAGATCAGAACCGCCATAGACCTCCGCGCCGCGATTGTTCTTCGTCATGAACTGGGTGCCGCAATAAGTGGCGACCTGATCCGCCACGCGAACCTGGCCGATGCTGTAGGTCGTGACGTCCGACAGGTTCTCCTCGACCACGACGCCCGATCGCGACATGGCGTCGGGCTCGATCGTTTCGAGCGCGATGGCCAAGTCGATCACGTTGTCGACGACGGATTGCCCCAGTCCCGCAATGCCTCCCCCGGGTTTCACGCGCACCGGGCCAATCGCCAGCAGCGTGTTGCCCGCGGAGAGTGCATCCCCTTTGGCGAATGCGCTCGCGCCCTTCAATACGACATCCGCGACGCGGCGGGGAAATTCCCGCGACCACCCGATCGGCACGCAGGACGGGGCATCCGGCAACGGGTGCGTGATCGTCTTGGTGGCGACGAAGGGATGGGGCACGACCCCGCCGAAGAGGTCGCTTTCGCGCCGAATGCCCGCGCGCGTCGCAGCCTCGCTGTCGAGGGTGTCGCTCGGGACGAAATAGGTGGGCATCGCGGGGTGGCGAAGCGGGTCGTATTCGCCGGCATACGAGAAGCCGGTGAGCGACGCCAACCGTCGCGCGAGCTCGTTGCGCGTCGAAGCCATGTGGCCATTGTGCAGCGTCGCAGTCCCCACGGGATAGGTGACGACGACGCCGCGCGTCGCTTCGCGGTCGCGCACTTCGCCGCTCGCCCCGAACACTTCTTCATCGAGAATGCTCGCTACCATCGTCGCATCCGTTAAGGTCCGTGTCGTCGAAGTCATGGCCCCCGATTGAGCCACGGGCCGACCTTCTGCAATCTTGATGATCATCGCGACGCGGGTTCGCTACGCCAATCGGCAGACACGCCGCGCCTGCGTAGGGCATGGACTACACGGGCGGCCTCTTCGTGGTTTGGCCGTGCCGTCTCCGGTCGGGGGCTCGCGTGGTACGCTGCCAACGCGATGCAATCCTCCGCTCCCACGCCCGACGCGGTCGCCGACCTTGCCCCGAAAGGCCGGTTGCGGGCTGCGATCAACTACGGCAATCCGGTGCTTGCCAACCGCAATCCCGCCACCGGGGAGCCCGGGGGCATTTCCACCGATATCGCTCGCGAGCTCGCCCGCCGGCTCGGCGTGCCGTTCGAGCCCGTCCTCTATGACCAGGCCGGCAAGGTCGTCGAAGGCCTGAAGGCAGGCGCGTGGGACGTCTGTTTTCTCGCGATCGATCCGCTGCGCGCGACCGAGATCGCGTTCACGACTCCCTACATCGTGATCGAAGGTGTGTACATGGTCGCGAGCGATTCACCTTTCCGCTCGAATGAGGAATTGGATCGAAGCGGGACGCGCATCGGCGTGATCGTCGGCAGCGCCTACGATCTCTTCCTGTCGCGCGAGTTGAAGCAGGCCGCCATGGTCCGCGCGGCGGACCAGGAGGCGGTGATGGGCCTCTGGGCAGGCGGCGGGCTCGATGCAGTCGCCGGCGTCAAGCCGGTGCTCGAGGCCGATGCCAGGCGCGTGGGCCGCCTGCGCCTTCTCCCGCGGCGATTCATGGCGATCAACCAGGCAATGGGGACGCCGCGCGAACGCGACACCGGCGCGCGCTACCTCAAGAGCTTCGTCGAAGACGCGAAGGCTTCGGGGTTCGTTGCGGAGGCGTTCGCCCGCAACAGAATCGACGGCGCGTCGCTCGCGACCTGATGCCCTGCGGGCCGGACCGCTACGCCCGGCGATGGAGGCGCTGATCGACGTACAGCAGGAGCGAGCTCACGGCGAACGCGAAGACGACGATGACGAGCGTCACCGCCATGATGAGTTCGACGTTGTGGAGCCCGATCCCGTTCATCAGCATGTAACCCAGGCCGCGCTGCGACGCGAACATCTCGGCGAGCAGCGACCCGATCAGCGTCAGCGCGAAGCCGACGCGCAAGCCGGTGAAGATCTCCGGCACCGCTGCCGGAAACAGGATCCAGCGCACCATCTGCCAACGTGACAGATTGAGCACTCGCCCGGTCTTGATGAGGATCGGCTTGGTGTTGTGCACGGCGGACAGCGTGAACAGGATGATCGGGATCACGCCATGCAGCACGCCGAAGGCCACTTTCGCCGACAGGCCGAGGCCGAACGCGAGCAGGAGGATCGGATAGAGCGTGAGCTTCGGGATGGCATAGAGCGAGACGATCATCGGCTCCAGCGTATCGCCCGAGAGGCGGTCGAACCCGAGCCAGAATCCCACCGCGAGCCCGATGACGACGGACAGCGCATAGGCGATCGCAAAGGCTCGCAGCGTCTCGATCACCTGCGCGTCGAAGGACTCGGTCGCGAAGAGCTTCGCGGTGTACGCGAGTGTCGCTGCGGGCGACGCCAGCGCAACGTCGCCGATCCACCAGTAGAGTGCCTGCCAAATCAAGACGAGCGCCGCCACGAGAACCAGCGTGTGGACCCACCCGCGATGCCACAGGCTCATCGCATGCCCCGGCGGGCGAGGAGGCGCTGCTCGTAGCGCGACAGCACGCCGTTGATGGCGACGGAGGCGAGCAGGATCAGGAGAATCAGCGGATACATCGTCGCGTTGTCGAAGTTCGCGTAGGCGAAGCTGATCTCGTAGCCGATGCCGCCTCTCGACATGATGAACTCCGACCCGATGACGCCGATGAACGAGTAGGCGACCGCGAGCTTCACGCCCGTCACGAGATAGGGGCCCGCCGAGGGCAGCGTCATCCGCAACGCTGTGTCGACCGGCGACATCTGCATGATCCTCGCGGTCTTCAGCAGCACCTGTGGAACGCGGTCGAGCCCGTTCAGCGTGTTGACGATCACCGCCACGACGCCGAGCATGAACGCAATCAGCACCTGCGGCAGGTCGCCGAGACCGAAGACCACGATGAAGAACGGGTAGAAGGCGAACACGGGCACCGCGTAGTACGTGGCGAACAGGGGGTCGAGCGTGTCGCGCAACGCACGCACGCGGTGCAACAGGGCTCCGGCGATCACGCCGACGCCGAGCGCAAGCACGAGCGCCAATGCCGTGTTCGACAGCGTCTTCGCGATCGCCGCGTTCATCCGCCCCGACACCAGCATCCGGTAGAGGTCGCGCACGATCAGGTGCGGCGCCTGCATCGTGATCTTGTCGATGACGCCCGTGAGACACAGCACTTCCAGGAGCGCGACCGCGGCGCCGACGACCAGGATGCGGTACCACGCGAGGCGGCTCATGCGTCGGGCCCGCTCGTGCGGATCAGATCCACAGGCGGCACAAGCCTTCGGGCTTCATACCCCAGGCGCCCGCCGGCTTGCACCGCCTGTGGTCCCACAACGCGACCGTCGTGCCTTCGGAATGGCAGGGTCCCGTGCGGCGCAAGGGCAGGATCCGCGGGCGCCTGGGGTATGAAGCCCGAGGACCCTGCCCTTGCGCCGCACGAAGACATGAAGCCCGAAGGCTTGCGTCACTCGCGGTCGGCGCGCCTGATATCGGAAGCTCATGCGCCGCGCCCGCCGCGACCGATCGTCTTGAGCGACTCCTCGCGAAGCGTTTTCCAGAGGCGCGCGGTGATCGCGCCGAACTCGGCGTCCTGGATGATCGTGCTGTCGCGCTCGCGCGGCCAGCGCGTTTCGACGACGTCGACGATGCAACCCGGGCGCGCCGACATCACGCCGATGCGATCGGCGAGCATCGTGGCTTCGTCGAGCGCGTGCGTGATGAGAAACACCGTCGCATCGGTTTCGCGCCACATCCGCAACAGTTCGTCACCCATGAGGAGCCGCGTTTGCTGGTCGAGGGCGCCGAACGGCTCGTCGAGCAGGATGAGCCGCGGCTGCATCACCAGCGTTCGTGCGATGCACACGCGCTGGCGCATGCCGCCGGAAAGCTGCGCGGGATAGCTCGTCGCGAAGTCCGACAGGCCGACGAGCTTCAGCACGTCGCGCACGCGCTTGTCCTTCGCCTCGCGCGAGAGATCGGCACGGCGCAAGCCGAACGCGACGTTGCCCGTGACGTCGAGCCACGGCAGCGACGCGTCTTCCTGGAACACAACGCCCATGCCCTCGGGCGCCTTGCCGGCGATCGGGCGCCCTTCGAATTCGATCGCGCCTTGGGTAGGAGGCGTAAGCCCGGCGATCAGTTCGAGGAGCGTGGACTTGCCGCACCCCGACGGTCCGACGACGGCGAAGAACTCGCCGCGGAGGAGGTCAAGGGTGATGGGCCCGACCGCGTGCAGCGGCGCCGGCGGCTCGCCCGCCATGAAAACCTTGCTCACGCCGGTGACCCGGACGTGCTCGGCGCCCGTGCGCCGGACTTCGTCGGCCGCCACGCTTCGGACGTCCTCGGCCGCTGCTCTACCCAGCCTGGGAACGGCTATTTCAGGGCCTTCAGATCGTCGGGCAGAAACCGTGTGTCGATGATCTTGCTGTAATCGACTTCGCCGGTGATCGCACCGACCGAGCGCTGCGCCTCGATCATCCGCTTCAGGCCGTCCATGTGGATCTGGCCTTCGCCCCAGTACGGCACGCCCTGGGTCTTGCTGGTCGTCAGGTTGCGCACGGCGCTCTTCGCGACGTCGAGCTCGATGTTGTATTGCTTCGCGACGATTTCGGCGGCTTCGTCCGGGTTGGCGATCATGAACTTCACCGCCTTGCGCCGGGCGCGAATCACCGCGCGCAGGAAGTCGCCCTTCTTCTCCGCCATCTCCACCGTCGTCACGCCCACGACGTTGTCGAGCGGCGGCAGCACTTCGCTCGCGACGACCACGGCGCGGTATTTGTGCTTGACCTTCGACCACAGCGGCTCGGTGATCGCCGCCACGTCGATCTGGCCCGAATCGAGCGCCGCGATGCCTTCGCCGAAGCCGCCGGTCTTGACCAATTCGGCGTCGGCTTCGGTGTAGCCCGCCTGCTGCAGCAGCATGCGGGCGAGCGCCTGGCTGGTCGATC